>Ga0209808_1000013_pt1 | contig 101905 bp, 104 predicted proteins | sample GraSoiAngelo_157_FD_186171 | JGI IMG/M metagenome (GOLD analysis project Ga0209808, IMG submission 186171) | Grasslands soil microbial communities from the Angelo Coastal Reserve, California, USA - 14_1009_16_20cm (SPAdes) (version 2) | ecosystem: Environmental > Terrestrial > Soil >... | reverse complement strand
GTCAGCGTGGCCATGATCAGAAATGTCGAACGAAATCCGCCGCTGACCTGCATGTTGCGGAAGTATCGGTACGACCCCCAGAGTCCTAGTAGCAGCCCGAACACGAGGAGCACGCGGGCGCCGTACGCGTGAAGGAAGTTGACCGTTGTCACCAGAGTGGCCCGGCCACTCAGGTCACGCACGCAGCCGGGCGATCTGCTCCCGGAAGTAGTCGACGGTGAGGCGCAATCCCTCTTCGAGCTGGATGCGAGGCTCCCATCCCAGCTCGGCATGCGCCCGCGTGTTGTCGAGCGCGATCCTGTAGACGTCGCCCTTGCGGGAAGGTCCGAACCTTGGCTCCAGCTTGTACTCGGTCAGGATCGCGAGCTTGCGAAACAGGTCGTTCACCGTGACGGGAACGCCGGTGCTGACGTGGTACGTGCCATCGTCACCACGGTCGAGCGCAGCGAGGTTCGCCGTCGCGACGTCGCCCACGTGCAGCATGTCGCGCGACTGGCTGCCGTCGCCGTCGATCGTCACAGGCTTGCCTTCGATCATCCGGCTGGCGAAGATCGCCACCACGCGGCCTTCCTCCGCGGCGAAGTCCTGACGCGCCCCGTAGATGTTGGCGTACCGAAGGGTCGTGTATCGCATGCCGAAGGTGCGTTGGAACGTCGCGAGGTACTGCTCGAATGCAAACTTGCCCGTGCCATACGGCGAAAGCGGCCGGATCGGATGGTCCTCATCCGCAGGCACGACGTCCGGCTCACCGTACAGCGCGCCGCCGGTGGAGCTGAAGATGACCTTGCGCACGGAGTTGTCGAGGCACGCGCGCAGAACATTGAGGCTGCCGACCACGTTCACCTGCGCGTCGTAGCCCGGATCGGCGACGGATTTCGGCACCTCGGATTGAGCCGCGTGGTGATTGACGACTTCGGGGCTGAACGACGCAACGGCCGCCTGGACCTGCGCCAGCTCGCGGACGTCGACCCGGAACAGGCGTGCGGTGGGATTGACGTTTTCTTCGCGCCCTGTGGTCAGGTTGTCGAGCACCGCCACGTCGTGGCCGGCGGCGATATAGGCGTCGACGACATGTGAGCCGATGAAACCGGCGCCGCCGGTGACGAGAATCTTCACCGAGGGTGACTCTACTGGAAGCGGAAGTCGTCAAGGCAGTACCGGCTGGGGTGGCGACCGCCTTCGTCCGGCGCGTGCTCGCTCGGGCCGAGGAAGTTCCGGAGGTCGCGGCTCGCCTGCCTGGAGGCAAGCCCACGGTCGCGGTCCGGATCACGAGCGACGCCGAGCTGGAGCGGTTGAACCGCGCCTACGCCGGCGACGCGCACGCGACCGACGTTCTCTCCTTCGCCGGTTCGGACAGCCACCTGGGCGACATCGCGATCTCGTGGGCGGCGGCGGAGCGACAGGCCGCCGAGTTTGGCCACGACGCAAAGACGGAGCTGGCGTTGCTGGCCGTTCACGGCCTGCTTCATCTGCTGGGCTGGGACCACACGACAGCGGCCGAGCGAAAAGAGATGACGCGCCTGACGGTCGCGGCGCTGGGGCGCTCTGGGATCAGGCTCGCTCCGCGGCGCCTTTAAACTCGGTTGTGCATGGTCTGCGGCGCTCGCCGCGGGCCTACTTGTGTCTGCATGGAAGAGAAGCAAGAGAAGAAGGATCGCGAGGAGCGGCTGATCGTCGGGCTCGGCAATCCCGAGTCGGAGTACGCGGACACGCGCCACAACCTGGGCTTCGCCTGCGTGCGCGAGCTCGCGCGCCGTCTTGGCGTCCCGATGGAGAAGAAGAGGTGGCAGTCGATCGTCGGCCGGTCGGAGGCGAAGGGCGTGTGGCTGGTCATGCCGCAGACCTACATGAATCTCTCCGGGCGGGCGGTGGCGAAGGCGCTGAAGGACACCGCTCTGTCGCCTCAGCAGACCTGGGTCGTGTATGACGAGCTGGACCTCCCCTTGTGCCGGATGCGCATCCGGCGCGGAGGGTCGGGGGCGGGGCACAACGGGGTGAAGTCGCTCATCGAGTCGCTCGGCACAGATGAGTTCGTGCGGTTCCGGGTCGGCATCGGCAAGCCGGCTCGAAAGGGATCGCAATCTGGCGTCCACTACGTCCTCGGACGCTTCACCAAGGCCGAGGCCGAGCGGCTACCGCACGTTGTCGACGGCGTCGTGGACGCGCTGGAGCTCGCGCTGGCCGCCGGTGTCGAGCGTGCGATGGACCGCTACAACAGGCCTGGCGCGCTGGGCTGTGAGGAGTTGGCATGACCAAGCTCTGGGCGGCGGTGGTCGGCGCCGCGCCGCAGCTCGCCGGTTGGATTGGCCGCGGCTCAGGTGGGCTCGACGTGGCGCGGCTGCCTCGGCCGGCCTGGCCAATCGTGGCGGGCGCCGTCGCGCGCGCGATCACGGAGCGCGGCGTTTCCGTGGTCATCCTCGTCCCCGGGCCCGATCGCTTCGCCGACGAGCTTCGCGTCTGGCTCGCCGGAAATCCAGCCACCCATGTGTTCGCCGAGGTCGGGGTTTCGTTTCTGGACCGCCCACCGGCCTTCGACGAGGCGGTGAACCGCCGTCTCGAGGCGATTACCGCGCTGGCCGGTGGCGAACCGATCGTGGTGGTCTCTTCTCGGCGGGCGATCACGCGCCAGACGATCTCCCGGCGGGACCTCCTCGAGAGCACCGTGGAGCTGAGGCCGGGGGCAGGACCGGACCCCGTGTCGGTGGCCGGGCGGCTGATCGAGCTGGGCTACACACGCGAGCCCCTGGTCGAGGAACGAGGGCAGTTCTCGTTGCGCGGCGGCATCCTCGACGTTTTTCCGGCCGCGGCAGATGCGCCGGTGCGTGCCGAGTGGGCGGGAGAAAGCGTCGAAACGCTCCGCCTGTTCGATCCGGAGAACCAGCGCTCGGTGATGCCCATCCCGGAGGTGACCATCCGCACCGGCCGCGAGCTCTTGATCGGGCCCGAGCGCGGCGCGGAAGCGGTCGACCGTCTCAGGCGGTCCGTTTCGCTCGACAGGTTGCGGGGTGACGTGCGTTCGGAGTGGGAGGACGAGCTGGTGCGACTGGGCGTGGGCGCGGCTTTCCCGGGCGTCGAGTTCTATGCCGCGTACCTGGACCCGGCCCGGCCGTCGCTCCTTGACCACATGCCCTCCGCTGCGGCCGTGCTGGATTTCGAGCCGGGCCGGCAGCTCGTCGACGCGCGCACCCTGCTGGACGAGACGGCGATGCTCGCCGCGGCCGAAGCCGAGGGCGGTGAGCTCCCGCGCGGGTTCGTGCTGCCCACCGTCACGGCGCTCGACGATTTCGGCTCCAGGCGGCGGCTGACGGTCACGGCCGCCGAAGGAGCCCGCGACGCGATCGACCTCGGCTGGTTCGCGGGCGAGCCGCTGGTTGGCCAGCCGCGGGCGCTCGCGGGGTTCGCGGCCCGGGGTGACTCGGCCTCGATCGTGTTCGCCACCGAGCAGGACGAGCGGCTGCGGGCCCTGCTCGACGAGGCAGGCGTGAAGACCGCGTTGAATGAGATCGATCTCGAGCTGGACCTCGCGCTGGAACCCGACCTGCATCACGCGTCACTCGACATCGCGGCCGGCTGCTCTCAACCCGCGATCGGTTTTCATCTGGCAACGGACGCGGAGCTGTTCGGCCGCTTGCGGCGCCCGTCACGCGGCCGCGCCCGGACGCGCGCCGCCGACCTGACGCGCGAATTCACGCTTGACTTCGCGCCCGACGAGCTCGTGGTTCATGTCGATCACGGCATCGCGCGCTTCAAGGGCATGCGCCTCATCGAGTCGGACGGCGCGCACCGGGAGTACCTGGAGCTCGAGTACGCCGAAGGCGACCGCCTCTTCATCCCTGTCGAGAACCTCGACCGGGTGCAGAAGTATCTGGGCGGAGAGGGCGCTCCGACGCTCCATCGTCTCGGTACCTCGGATTGGTCGCGGGCGCGGGGACGCGCGCGCAAGGTCGTCCAGGACGTGGCCGAAGACCTGCTGAAGATCTACTCGTTGCGCGAAGCGCGGCCCGGCGTCGCTTTCGCGCCAGACACGGCGTGGCAGCAGGAGCTCGAGTCGTCCTTTCCTTATGAGGAGACGCCGGACCAGGTCGCCGCGCTCGCCGAGATCAAGGCCGACATGGAGTCCGACCGGCCCATGGACCGCCTGTTGTGCGGCGACGTCGGATTCGGCAAGACAGAGCTGGCGCTACGCGCGGCTTTCAAAGCGGCGATGAGCGGCAAGCAGGTCGCGGTGCTGGCGCCGACCACGGTGCTGGCGCAGCAGCACTTCCACGTTTTCCGCGAGCGTCTGAAGAACTTCCCGGTTGTGGTCGAGATGCTGTCGCGCTTCGTCGATGACGAGACGCAGGAGCGGACGGTCGAAGGCTTGAAGTCCGGGCACGTCGACATCGTGGTCGGCACGCATCGCCTGCTCCAGCGCGACGTCCGGTTCAAGCGCCTTGGGTTGCTTGTCATCGACGAAGAGCATCGGTTCGGTGTCATGCAGAAGGAGCGCCTGAAAAAGCTCCGCACCCAGCTCGATGTGCTCTCGCTGTCGGCGACGCCCATCCCGCGCACGTTGCACATGGCGGTCGGCGGCATCCGCGACATGAGCGTGATCCAGACTCCGCCCGAAGAAAGACAGCCGATCAAGACCTACGTGACCGCGGACGATGACGAGCTGATCAAGGAGGCGGTGGGGCGCGAGCTGCAGCGGGGAGGCCAGGTCTATTTCGTGCACAATCGAGTACGCACGATCCAGAAGGCAGCGGAGCGCGTGAACCGCCTTGTCCCCCAGGCGCGCATCGCGATCGGCCACGGTCAGATGTCGGAAGACGAGCTCGCCTCCGTGATGGTGGAGTTCGAGTCCGGCAAGCACGACGTCCTCGTCTGCACGACGATCATCGAGTCAGGCCTGGACATTCCGAACGTCAACACGATCCTCGTCGAGCGCTCTGACCGGTTCGGGCTGGCCCAGCTCTATCAGCTGCGTGGTCGGGTGGGCCGTTCAGGACGGCGCGCCTATGCCTACTTCCTTTATGACCCTCGCCGGTCGCTGACGGAACAGGCGGACAAGCGGCTCGACGTCATGTCGGGGCTGCACGAGCTCGGCCAGGGATTCAAGATCGCGCTGCGCGACCTGGAGATCCGAGGCGCGGGCAACCTGCTCGGCACAGAGCAGCACGGTGCGATCGCTTCCGTCGGCTTCGAGATGTACCTGCAAATGCTGCAGAGCGCGGTGAACAAGCTGCGCACCGGATCCGAGGAGGCCGCGGTGGGGGATGTCCTGTCCACCGAGGAGATGAACCTCGACCTTCCGCTCGACCACTTCATCCCTCGCTCCTACATTCGGGACGAGAAACTTCGCCTGGGCGCGTACCGGCAGCTGGCCAACGCGGAGGACGAGGAGGAGCTGGATTCGACGCTCCGTTCGCTGAAGGATCGTTATGGTCCAGCACCGTCTCAGCTCGACAACCTCGCCTACTCGCTGCGTGTGAAGCTCCGCGGCCGTCGCATCGGTCTGCGCGGCGTGATCGCAGACGGCCACGACATCGTCATCCGCGTCGACCCGCAGCGGTTCCTCGACGTCGAGGAGCTGTCGCGGCGGATGGCGGGTCGTATCGTGGTCGGTCCAAATCGAATCAAGATGCGAAGAAAAGGTGAAGGCTGGCAGGACGACTTGCTGAGCCTGCTGGACGAGATGGCGCAGCTGTACGAATCAGGCCGCGCAGCGCCGGTCGCGTCGGCGCCATGAACTCATCAGAATCGGACGGAGTGGAGAAGCCGTATTCGGACGGGATCGGAGCCATCTTCGAGGTTGTGCACCGGCTTCGCGCGCCCAACGGCTGCCCGTGGGATCGCGAGCAGACTCACGAATCGCTGCGCCCCTACCTGCTCGAAGAGACTTACGAGCTGCTCGAGGCCATCGACTCAGGCGACGACGCGAAGATGATGGAGGAGCTCGGAGATCTTCTCCTGCAGGTTGCCATGCATGCTGAGATCGCGGCTGAGGAGGAGCGCTTCGACGCCAAGCAGGTCTCGGAGGCGGTGGCGGCCAAGATGGTCAAGCGCCATCCTCACGTTTTCGGCGACGTATCGGTGGCGAACGCGGATGAGGTCTTGCGCAACTGGGAGCACCAGAAGATGCACGAGGCGCGCAAGGCGGGCGGCGAGGAATCGGTCGTCGATCGGGTGCCCTCTAGCATGCCGGCCCTCGCCTGGACGCTAGGCCTTCAGAAGAGAGCGGCGCGCGTGGGGTTTGACTTCGCGTCGCCCGCCGCCGCGGCGGAATCCCTGGCCGAAGAGGCTCGCGGTCTGGCCGAGATCAACGACCACGATCGAGCCTTCGAGGAGATGGGCGATCTGCTGTTCGCGGTCGTGTCGCTGGCGCGCAGCTTGAAGATCAACCCGGAGGATGCGCTCCGTGTCGCGGGGCAGAGATTTCGACGCCGCTTCGCGGCCACCGAGTCAGCCGTGCGTCGTGAGGGCAAGAGCCTTGGCGACCTGGGAGAAGAGGAGAAGCTCCGGCACTGGGAGGAATCGCGGTAGCCATTTGATATAGTCGCCCCCTCCTAGACGTCGCAGAAAACAACGCAGCATGAGACAAAGCAGAAACTTGACCGTTGCGGGCAGCGTGCGCACCAACTCCTTCGGCGTGCGCAAGACGGTCGTCGGGCTGGCCGCCGCGGCGGCGCTGGTGTGGGCCGGCATCGCCTTCGCCCAGGAGGCTTACATCGGCCACAAGCTGAGCCAGCAGGTGTCCGATCTGCGCAAGCAAAACACCGAGATCGCTGCGCAGAACGCGGGCTACCGCAAGGACGTCCAGGGGCTCACTAACGGCACCGCCGACGAGGAGGAGGCAAGGCTGAACGGCTACGCCAAACCGAACGAGAAGACCTACCTCGTGACCACGCCTCCCAGCCCGTCGCCAAACGCTTCGCCCCACCCCTGAGGGGAGGGGGGCAAATGAGCCGGGTATAATTCACATCGCGGAGTGGAGCAGCGGCAGCTCGTCGGGCTCATAACCCGAAGGTCGTCGGTTCGAATCCGACCTCCGCAACCACTCTGATCCCAAGCCCCAGCCGCGCATGCGTGCCGGAAGGAAATGAACAAGAGAAAGCGCGTCGCGATCGCGAAGCACCGGAAGAAGAAGCAGAAGCTGAAGGCGCGCGCCCAAGCAACTCGCTAGGGCCCCTAAAGTAGGCGCGGCGGTGCCGTAGCTCAGGTGGTAGAGCGCGCGACTCATAATCGCGTTGTCGCTGGTTCGAGTCCAGCCGGCACCACCATGGCTGAGCTCTCCACCGCGCGAATCCTCGTCGCGGTTTCGGGCGGCCCCGATTCGACCGCGCTTCTCTTGGCGCTCCATGAAGCCGGCCGTGACGTAGTCGCCGCGCACTTCGACCACGCGCTCCGCGAAGGCTCTGACCAGGTCGCCAGAGAGGTGGCGGCGATGTGCGCCGGCCTCGGCGTCCCCGTGATCGCCGAGCGCAGGACCGAGCCTCTCCCGAAGGGCTCGCTCCAGGCCGCGGCACGCACGCTGCGTTACGCCTTCCTGGATCGTGCCCGCGCCGAGTCGCGGGCTGTCGTGGTTGCGCTCGCGCACACGGCGGACGATCTGGTCGAGGGTGCGGCCCTGCACATGTTGCGAGGTTGTGGCCTCGCGGGCTTTCGCGGCATGCCTGCCCGGCGCGGCCACCATGTGCGTCCCTTTCTCGGCGTGTGGAGACGCGACGTGCGTGAGTTCCTCGAACAGCGCGGCGTGGTCGCGTACGAAGACCCGGCCAACGTCGACACCCGCTTCGCGCGCGTGCGAGCGCGTCTTCTTATCCTGCCCTCCCTGGAGCGGGATCGGCCGGGCATCCTGAGCCGGCTCCACGCGGCCGCCCTTGCCGCGTCGACGTGGCACGACGTGGCTGCCCGCGAGGCTTCCCAGAGGCTTGCCGCCGGACCACTCACCGGGACCGGGCTGCGGGCCTTAAGCGACGCGGCGGCCTCCGCGGCGCTTCAGCTCCTGTACGTGCAGGCAGGCGGTTCCGAGCCCGGTTTGTCCCGAGCCCACATCGCAGCGATGCGGCGACTCGCCGAGCCGGGTCCAGGAGGTCGAGGCGTAGATCTTCCCGGCGGCCTGCGTTTCCGTATCGTGGGGGACCTCATGCAGGTAGTTCCATCGCGGCTCCGCTCCCGCGACGCGACGCGCCTCGACGTGAGGGCTTGCGCGGGATGCGCCGACGGGCACGCCGCTCACCTTCGCCCGGGGCTGCGCCTCAGCCTGGGGTTCCGCCGGCCCGGGCTGCGGATGCGTCCGGTCGGCGGCCGAGGAACTCGCAAGGTCCAGGACATCTTCGTCGACGCGCGCGTGCCGCGCGAAGAACGCGACGGGTGGCCGCTTGTGTTCGCAGGCGAGCGGCTGGCATGGATTCCGGGCATCGCGATCGAGGCCGATCTCACCCGGCGCCCCGAAGAGCGCGGCCTGCATGTGACTGTTACGCCTATGCCGGTTGCTTCCGCAGGGAAAATTGCTAGGCTAGAAACTCCAAAAGCCCGCGAGGAGATCTAATTGTTGAGTCGCTTCCCCCGCTCCAGCCTCTTTTACTTTGCATTGGTCGTCGTTCTCGGTCTCATTTTCTGGTTCACCTGGACCTCGATTCAGAACAGCCAGAACCAGAGCGACTGGACATATACGCAGCTGATCGACCATGCCAAGGATCACCAGGTCAGCGACCTCGAGATCAACGGGACCGACGGGATCGCGGCCGAAACCGGAGGCAAGAAGCACAACGTCGTGCTGCCTGATTGCAGCAGCGGCTGCTCGCAGCTCCTCACAGAGATGCAGACCGACGGGGTCAACGTGAAGTTCGACAAGAACTCAGGCAGCAGCTACCTGATCAGCGTCCTGCTGCCGAACATCATCCTCGTGATCCTCATCGCCGCCTTCATGTGGTGGGTGCTGCGGCAGACGCAGAGCGGCAACAACCAGGCCATCTCGTTCGGCCGCTCGCGGGCGCGGATGATCGCCGGCGATAAGCCGGCCATCACCTTCGCGGACGTGGCCGGGGTCGACGAGGCGAAACAGGAGCTGACCGAGATCGTCGAGTTCCTCAAGTACCCCGAGAAGTTCGTCGCCTTAGGTGCTCGGATTCCGAAGGGCGTGCTGCTGGTCGGACCCCCGGGAACCGGAAAAACCCTGCTCAGCAAGGCAGTCGCCGGCGAGGCCGGCGTTCCGTTCTTCTCCATCTCGGGTTCGGAGTTCGTCGAGATGTTCGTCGGTGTCGGCGCAAGCCGCGTCCGCGACCTGTTCGACCAGGCCAAGAAGAACTCTCCATGCATCGTGTTCGTGGACGAGATCGACGCCGTCGGACGCCAGCGAGGCGCCGGCCTGGGCGGCGGCCATGACGAGCGCGAGCAGACGCTGAACCAGCTGCTGGTCGAGATGGACGGCTTCGACACGAACACGCACGTCATCGTCATCGCGGCGACCAACCGCCCAGACGTGCTCGATCCGGCGCTGTTGCGCCCGGGCCGGTTCGACCGCCACGTGACGCTGGACCGCCCTGACATCAAGGGTCGCCGCTCGATCCTCGATGTGCACGCGCGCAACAAGCCGCTCGACTCGACCGTCGACCTCGACGTGCTCGCGCGGCAGACGCCTGGCTTCAGCGGAGCCGACCTGGCGAACCTGATCAACGAGGCCGCGATCCTCGCCGCCCGCGCCAACAAGAAGGTGATCGGGATGGACGAGCTCGAGGAGGCGATCGCGCGTGTCATCGCCGGCCCTGAGCGGAAGAGCCGGCGCATCTCCGACAAAGAAAAGGAAGTCATCGCCTACCACGAGACCGGCCACGCCCTCGTCATGAAGGCGCTACCGCACACCGACCCCGTGCACAAGATCTCGATCATCTCCCGCGGGATGGCGCTCGGCTGGACGCTGAGCCTGCCGGAGGAGGACAAGTACCTGGTCTCGCGCGATGAGCTGATGGACCAGATCGCCGGAATCATGGGCGGGCGCGTCGCGGAGGAGATCGTCTTCGGCGATATCACCTCCGGCGCGGAGAATGACATTCAGAAGGCGACGCAGATCGCGCGCCGGATGGTCACGCAGTGGGGCATGTCGGACAAGCTCGGCAATGTCCAGATGGGCCATCGCGAAGAGCTCGTCTTTCTGGGCCGCGACCTGGGTGAGCAGCGCACCTACTCGGAAGAGGTGGCGGCGATCATCGACGAGGAGATCCGCAGCATCGTCGACCACGGCTATCAGACAGCCAAGAGCGTGCTGACCAAGTCGCGGTCGAAGATGGACGCGGTGGTCGAGCGGCTCAAGATCGTCGAGACGATCGACGGCAAGGAGCTCGACCAGATTCTGGCCGGTGAGGAGCCGCGCTCTCCGGCCGCGGCCGGCTCGTCCGCAGGCTGAGTTTCCGAGCCACTCCAAAACGCCGGAACTTCTAACAGTCGCCGGCCGGGGCAACCTCGGCCGCAGCCTGGCCCGGGCCCTACATGCCCACCTTGTGCCTGCACGCACCGGTTTCCGTCTGCCGCGCCGCGGTTTGCTGTTTCTGGCCATCCCCGACGCTGCTGTCAGCGGAATGGCGACTCGCATCGCGCGCATGGAGCCGCCGGCGGAGCTGGCCGTCGTTCACCTGAGCGGTGCCCTCGGACTCGGCGCGCTGGGCGCGCTCGAGGGCAACCCGCGCGGCTCGTTCCATCCCTTGCAATCGTTTTCCTCGCCCCGTGGTCCGGAGGCGTTCCGCCGGATCACGATCGCGGTCGATGCGACCTCGCCCGCGCTCCGGCGCCAGTTGTCGGCGCTGGCCCGCAAGCTCGGGGCCCGCCCCAGGCACGTCGACGACAGCCGCCGCGTTCTGTACCACGCTGCCGCCGTGTACGCGTCGAACTACGTCAACGTCGTCATCGCCGAGGCGGTGGCGATGTTCGGGCGCATCGGCTGGAGCGAGGGCGAGGCGACGCGGGCCCTGATGCCGCTGGTCGAGGGCGCCGTTGAGAACATCCGCAAGCGTGGGCCGGTCCAGGCCCTGACCGGACCTGTCAGACGGGGCGACGCGGAGACGGTCGCGCGCCACCTCGAGGCGGTGGAAGACCCCAATCTTTATCGTATGCTCGGCCTGGTCGCGCTCGAGATCGCGAAAAAGGCGGGACTCGATCCCGCTGCGGCGGAGCGGACCAAGAGGGCGCTGACCCGAGATGTGGCAGCGACCCGAAGGAGAGGTCGCAGATGACCACGGTGCTGGACATCCAGCGGTTCAAGGACGAAGGCCGGCGCTTTGCCGTGCTCACCGCTTACGACTTCCTCAGCGCCCGGATCCTCGACGAAGCGGGGATTCCGATCCTCCTCGTCGGCGACAGCCTCGGCATGGTCATGCTGGGCCATCCGACGACTCTGCCGGTGACCCTCGACGACATGCTCCATCACGCCAGGGCCGTCGCCCGCGGGTCGCGGCAGGCGCTCCTCGTGGGCGACCTGCCATTCATGTCGTACCAGGTGTCGACCGAACAGGCGATCGCGAGCGCCGGGCGCTTCATCCAGGAAGCCGGAATGCATGCGGTCAAGCTCGAAGGCGGTGGACCGGTGATCGAGATCACGCGGCGCCTCGCCGAGATCGGCATTCCCGTGATGGGACACCTCGGGCTCACACCGCAGTCTGTCCACACGATGGGCGGCTTCAAGGTCCAGGGTAAGACGGATGCCCAGGCGGCCCGCATCATGTCCGACGCCAAGGCCCTGGAGCAGGCCGGCGCGTTCAGCGTTGTGCTGGAAGGCATGCCCAGCAAGCTGGCGAACACAATCACGCAGACGCTGCGGATCCCCACCATCGGCATCGGCGCCGGACCTGGAACGGACGGGCAGGTCCTGGTTCTGCACGACATGCTCGGCCTGACCACCGGTAAGGCGCCGAAGTTCGTCAAGCGGTACGCGAACCTCGCCGAGGACATCGCCCGAGCTGCGACGGCCTACTCCGATGACGTCCGGACCGGGAAGTTTCCTGGACCGGAGCATGAGTACTCGGCCAACGGATCCGCGCCCGCGAAGGATCGCGAAGAGGTCAGGTACGGCGGCTGAAGCCCGACCGAACATCCGCCCTGTCGTAATCCAGGCGCCCGGCGCGATGCTCGAAGCCTCACGCCGGTGGCGGTCCGCCGGCCGCTCGATCGGCCTCGTCCCGACCATGGGCGCTCTGCACGCGGGCCATCTGAGCCTGGTCGATGCCGCACGGCGGGAGAACGAAATCGTCGTCGTCAGCATCTTCGTCAACCCGATCCAGTTCGGACCGAACGAAGACTTCGAGCGCTACCCGCGCGATCCTGAGCGCGACGCCGTGCTTCTGGGCGAGGCGGGCGTGGACGCGATCTACGAGCCGCCGATCGCGGCGATGTACCCGCCTGGCGCGAGCACCCGGGTCCGCGTGGGGGGCGTGGCCGAACCGCTCGAAGGCAAGGCGCGTCCAGGGCATTTCGAGGGGGTGGCCACGGTCGTGACCAAGCTTTTCGCGGCGGTGCAGCCGGATCGAGCCTACTTCGGTCAGAAGGACGCGCAGCAGGTCGCGGTGGTCAAGCGCCTCGTTCGCGATCTCGATCTTGGGGTGGGCGTCCGGGTGGGGGAGACCGTGCGCGAGCCCGACGGGGTGGCCCTGAGCTCTCGCAACGTGTACCTCGACCCGGCCGAGCGACGGGCAGCCGCCGGGATCAGCGCCGGCCTCCTCCAGGCGGCATCCGCATACGCCGCAGGGGAGCGCCGGCTGGACGTGCTGCGGGAGCTCATTCGCGCCCGGCTCGCCGCGGAACCGCTCGTTCAGCTCGAATACGCGGAGCTGGTCGATCCTGACACGTTCAGCGCGCCTGGGACGCTCGCGGTGATCGCCGCCAGGGTGGGGAAAACCAGGCTTATCGACAACCTGGATCTATCGAAACCTGCCCCCGGGTAGATCCTGAGTTCTGCGTTACAATTGACGTTCGTTTTGGCGGAGGCCGTTTTGACGACCAAGACCACATCAATAATCTCTAGGGGGTTCGTAATTTGTCCATTGAGTCTGGTGCCGTCCTGACCGAAAACGAGGAGGGGACCGACCAGGATTCATCCGCAGCGATGACCATGGAGGACTACCTCCACTTCGAGGAGGAGGCCTTCAAAACCCCCAACCACGGGGACATCGTGGATGGGATCGTCGTACGAGTCGACCCGGACGAGGTCCTCGTCGACATCGGGGCCAAGGCCGAAGGCGTCATCTCGAGCAAGGAGCTCGGACTGCGCGGAGACGTGGATTCCGAGCTCGAGCCCGGCGACCAGATCAAGGTCTACGTCCTCCAGCCCGAGAACGAGGAAGGCAACGTCGTCCTCAGCCTGCGCCGTGCGCGTGCCGAGACGACCTGGATCGTGGCCGCGGAGAAGCAGACCGACGGAACCGTGATCGACGCCGACGTGCGCGAGCAGAACAAGGGTGGTCTGATCGTCAACATCCTCGGCCTGCGCGGCTTCCTGCCGTCGAGCCAGGTGGCGCGTGCCTATGCCGGCAGCCTCGAGTCGCTGGTCGGCAAGCGCATCCCGGTCAAGATCCTCGAGGTCAACCGCAAGCGGAACCGGCTGATCGTCAGCCAGAAGGCGGCGGAGGACGAGGACCGCGCGCGCAAGCGCGAGGAGCTCTTCAGCCGGCTGCAGACCGGGGGCACGGTGAAGGGCACCGTCTCCGGAATCACCAGCTACGGCGCGTTCGTCGACATCGGCGGTGCGGACGGCCTCATCCACATCTCCGAGCTTTCCTGGGACCGTGTGTCCAAGGTCACCGATGTCCTCCAGCTGGGCGAGGAGGTCACCGTCAAGGTGATCAAGCTCGACCCGGAGCAAACACGCATCTCGCTGTCGCTTCGCCAGCTGCAGCAGGATCCATGGGAGCGGCTCGTCCAGTCGATGCCTGTCGGCTCGATCGTGGAGGGTCAAGTGACCAAGACGAAGAAGTACGGCGCCTTCCTGCAGATCATGCCGGGCATCGAAGGCCTCCTCCACATCTCCGAGCTCTCGTGGGATCACGTCGAGCGGACCGAGGACGTTTTGAAGGTGGGCGAGACGGTGCAGGTCAAGGTGATCGGCATCGATACGGCCCGCCGTCGGATCTCGCTGAGCCTCAAGCAGCTCTCAGCGCCACCGGCGAGCTTCGCCGGGCCCCGCGCGGAGCACCGTAGCGACGAGTATCCGGAAGTCGACGACGAGGAGTAGCTAGCCGCCGAGCGCCGACAGGCGCTGTGCCGCAGGGCTGTAGTACGGGTCGATCTCGAGGGCGCGCCGATAGGCGTCGCGCGCCCGCGTACGGTTCCCCAGCCCAAGCTCGCGGTCGCCAAGCGTGACGTAGAAGCCTGGCTCGGTCTCGCCGAGGGCGGCGGCCTGGCGCAGCTGTTCGATCCCGCCCAGCGCCCAGTGGTACTGGGCCTGCAGCGGATCGACCTTGACCGCGAGGTCGGCGCGGCCCTTCAGGTACCAGACGTCGGCGAGGACCGGGAAGACGGCGAAGACGATCGCGGCCAGCACAAGCCCGACCGCTCCGATGGATCGTCCGGCCTGGCCCCTCCGGCCCTTCGGGCCACCTCCCAATGAATGGGGAGGAGCGCTGACTGCGCTCCATAGGGCTCCTGCCAGGAGCCAGAACGCGCCCGTCGCCGGGGCCCAGTCGAAGTTGAAGAGGACCCACGCGGAGTAGCCGGCCAGCGCCGCGGCGAGGCCGCCGACGTCAGGCGCAGATCGCTTTTGCCAGGCGCCTTGGAGCAGAACGACGAGAACCCAACCCAGAGCTGCCAGCCCGAGCAGGCCCTGAGTCGCCGCCACGTCCAGCGGCCCCGAGTGGATCCGGTCGAACGTGACCAGGCTCGCATAGTCCTGGCTCAGGAAATGTCCGAATGACAGTCCCGTCGCGTCTTCGCCCCAACCGGTGAGCGGGCGCGCGCCGATCATCCGGAGGCCGTCGCTCCACAGGTGGAGACGCAGCTCCGGCGGGTCATTGTTGAGGACACGCAGCGGCGAGGCCAGCAAGACGAACAGGGCGATCCCGACCACCGAGGCGGCGCCGGCGCCGATGGCCAGGCTGAAACGCCGTGGCACTGTGAATACGATCAGGGCGAGGCAGCCGGCGAGGACGCCGAGTCCGCCGCTGCGCGAGGTCGTGACGAGCAGGCCCGCACCCATCACGACCACCGCGGCCGCCCAGGCCAGCGCGGCTGGCGTGCCTCGGCGTGCTCGGTCGACCGCGAGCGGAATGCCCATCACGGCGAGCCCCGCCAGCAGGTTTGCGTTCCCGAGGTCGCCATCAGGCCGAAACGGCGCGTGGTAGGCCCACTGGAGCCACCCCTTGAGGCACGCGATGGAGGTGCCGAGCACAAAGGCGGCGACAAGCCAGTCCCGCTGACGCTTTGAGCCCAACAGCCACACCGACGACGCCAGGAGGCCGAGGTAGGACAGGCGCATCGGCAGGGACTCGTATCGTGTGTACGAGCCGGCGAGGCTCAGCGGCCAGGAAACGGACGTCAGGAATGCCAACAGGGAGGCGCCGGCCGCAGCGATTAGAGGCCAGCGTAACGTGCCAAGTCGGGGTCCGTTGGGGACTAGAAGGGAGGTTCCGACGGCAAGACAGGCGCCGCCGATCACAATCGAGGCGCGCGGGAGGATGTAGGAATCGCTTGCGGAGGGTATATAGACAACCGGCAGCGTTAGGGCGATAGCACCGGGAAGGAAGCCACCGAGGCTTCCGAGAAGGTGCTTCACAGCACCACTCTTAATCGAAATCTACTTCCAGAGTTGGACGTTATATTAGGTGCAGAGGTACCGCCGGGTACCAAAGCAAAGACGAGGAGGTGCTGGCCCCACCTAAGCAGTAAGAGGAGTCCAGGAGGAAAGGGACCTTGTATCCGTTTGAGAGATTTACTGAGCGGGCCAAGAAAGTTCTGACGCTCGCTCAAGAAGAAGCAGAACGATCGCACCACAGCTATATCGGCACCGAGCACCTGCTCCTTGGCCTGCTCCGTGAGGGCGAAGGCCTTGCCGCCAAGGTTCTGAACAACCTTGGCGTGGAGATCGGCAAAGTTCGCCAGACCATCGAGTCGGTTCTGGGTCGGAACGAGCGGATCATCATCCAGCAGATCATTCCGACGTCGCGCGTGAAGAAGGTGATCGAGATCTCCTTCGAAGAGGCGCGACGCATGGGCCACAACTACGTCGGCACCGAGCACCTTCTGCTCGGGCTGCTCATCGAGGGCGAGGGCATCGCCGCCCACGTGCTCGAGGACCTCGGCGCGAACCTCGAGAAGGTGCGTGGAGAGATCGAGCGCCTGCTTCACGACTCGAGCGCCGAGACGGAAGCCGAGCCGGCGCCCAAGAAGCCTTCGAAAACCCCGCTCCTCGACCAGTTCGGCCGCGACCTCACCGAGCTCGCGCGTCGCAACCAGCTCGACCCGGTGATCGGACGCGAGACGGAGATCGAGCGCGTCATCCAGATCCTCAGCCGGCGAACCAAGAACAATCCGGCGCTGATCGGCGAGCCGGGTGTGGGCAAGACCGCGATCGCGGAGGGCCTCGCCCAGCAGATCAACCTGGGCAACGTGCCCGAGTCGCTTCAGCACAAGCGCGTGCTGACGCTCGACATGGGTGCACTCGTCGCGGGCACCAAGTACCGCGGTGAGTTCGAGGAGCGCTTGAAGAAGATCCTCGACGAGATTCGCTCGAGCCGAGAGGTGGTTCTTTTCATCGACGAGCTGCACACGCTGGTCGGCGCAGGCGCAGCTGAAGGCGCGATCGACGCCGCCAACATCCTCAAACCGGCGCTGGCGCGCGGCGAGATCCAGTGCATCGGCGCGACCACGTTGAATGAATATCGCAAGTACATCGAGAAGGACGCGGCCCTCGAGCGCCGCTTCCAGCCGGTGTTCGTCGACCAGCCGACGATGGCCGAGACGATCGACATTCTGAACGGCGTGAAGTCGCTGTACGAGAAGCACCACCGCGTCACGATCACCGACGCAGCGGTCCACGCCGCGGCTGTGCTGAGCGACCGGTACGTCAGCGACCGGGCTCTGCCAGACAAGGCCATCGACCTGATCGACGAGGCGTCCGCACGCGTGCGCATGAAGCTCACGACGACGCCGGACGACCTGAAAGAGCTGCAGAAGGAGATCCGCCGGCAGCGCGCCGAGCAAGATGACTCCGTCAACAAGCAGGACTTCGAGGCTGCGGCGGGCGTGCGCGACAAGGTCAAGAAGCTGCAGGACAAGCTCGCGCTGAAAGAAGCCGCGTGGCGCGACAAGCTGGGCGAGACCGTGCCCGAGGTGGGTGAGGAGGACATCGCACAGATCGTCGCCGCCTGGACGGGCGTGCCTGTGTCACGCCTTGTGGAGGAGGAAAGCGCCCGGCTCCTGCGCATGGAGGACGAGCTCCACAGGCGCATGGTCGGTCAGGACGAGGCGATCATCACCGTCTCACAGGCGGTTCGCCGTGCCCGCGCCGGCCTGAAGAACCCACGCCGGCCCATCGGCTCGTTCATCTTCCTGGGTCCCACGGGGATCGGAAAGACCGAGCTTGCGCGTGCCCTGGCCGAGTATCTATTCGACTCGGAGGACGCGCTGATCAAGCTCGACATGTCGGAGTTCATGGAGCGCCACACAACGGCGCGACTGGTCGGATCGCCTCCGGGATACGTCGGCTACGACGAGGGCGGCCAGCTGACCGAAGCCGTCCGCCGCCGGCCCTATTCGGTGATCCTGTTCGACGAGATCGAGAAGGCGCACCCCGAGGTCTTCAACATGCTGCTGCAGATCCTCGAGGACGGGCGCCTGAGCGATGCGAAGGGCAAGATCGTGAACTTCGCGAACACGGTGATCATCATGACCTCGAACCTTGGGATCCGGGATGTCAATCAGGCGGCTACCGCGTTGGGTTTCCAGCAAGCGGTTGTCGACGAGAAGGATGAGGTCGAGCGCAGGCACCAGAACACCAAGCAGAAGATCGATGACGAGCTGAAGCGGATGTTCCGGCCAGAATTCTTGAACCGCGTCGACGCCGTCGTCGTCTTCAAGAGCCTCACCACCCACCAGATCCGCGAGATCGTCGACCTGCAGCTGGTCCGTCTCAGCAAGCACCTGGCCGAGCAGCAAATCACCATCGAGGTCACGGACCCGGCCAAGGACCTGCTGGCGAAAGAGGGCTACGACCGCACCTACGGAGCGCGGCCCCTGCGGCGTGTGATCACCAGCCGCATCGAAGACCAGCTGTCAGAGCATCTGCTGCGGGGCAAGATCGCCCGCGGCGACACGGTGCAGATCGACATCGAAGGCGAGGACGGGCTGAAGTTCACGCCGATCAAGCCCCGGCACAAGGAGCCTGCCGCGGCGGGGCCTGCCAAACCGTAGGCCGCCCGGCGCCTTCGGCACCACCTCCCCGTAAATGGGGAGGAGTGTTCTGGGTCGCTAGGTCTTAAGCCACTCTTTCAGACGGTTGGAGAGCCGGGCCGGCGTGGTCTGGCTCTTGATCAGGTGGTCGAGGGCGCCGAGCTTGACTCCGCGCTCGACCAGCTCCTTCTCGTTCCAGTTGGAGAGGATGACCACCGGGATGTCGGTTGTGGTGTCGTCGGCGCGCAGGCGCTCCAGGACGGTGAGGCCGTCGAGCTTGGGAATCCTGATGTCCATAAAGATGATGTCGGGGTGCAGGGCCCTCGCTTTTTCCAAGGCGCTCAAACCGTCGGCGACGACATGGACTGTGTAGCCGTCCAGTTCGAGCTTGAGCCTGTACATCTGAGCCACGGATGCATCGTCCTCGACGAAGAGGACGTTTACGTCATCTGGTTGTGGCTCGGCACGTTGATTCAAATCCCATCCCTTCTTTCGTGCAACGCTTAGACCGGTGCGTGTACCAAGCCACGAAAGTTCAGGTACGTGAGCGTATCGGTTCCGCTGCGGCTACGACCGCTCGAGATCGGCGACCTGCTGGACGAAACATTCCGCATGTACCGGCGGCACTTCCTTTTCTTCGCCGGGATCTCGGTACTCCTCGCCATCCCGTCGGCCGCGCTGTACGGCCTTGCTTTCGCCTGGTTCACCTTCGCGCTGCAAGAAAACACGTCGAACTTCGCGTACCTGACGCCACTGATCGCCACCGCCGCCGCTGGTTTTCTGGCGACACTTTTGATCCTTCCCTTCACCAACTCGGCCGTCATGTACGCGGCCTGTGAGTCGGCGGTCGGCCGGCCGGTGACGTTGGGCGGTGTGTTCTTCGGCATCCTGCGTCGCTACTTCCCGCTGCTCGGCTACTGGTTGCTCTTCAGCCTTTCCGCGTTGGTCGCCGCGCTGCTCTGCGTGGCGCCGCTTGCGCTCTGGGTCTGGATCTTCGTCGGATGGATTGTCGTCACGCCCGCGATGTTCATCGAGAACATCAGCCTCGGCGCCGCCATGAGGCGCAGCTGGGAGCTGGTCAGGGGGCGCTGGTGGCGAACATTCCTGGTCCTGTTGTTGATGCTGATCGTCTGGTACGTGGCCCGCCTTGCACTCGACGCGTTCCTTCAGCTCGGACAGTTTCTGCTTGCGATTGTCCTGTCGCCTTTCATCATCGCCGGCGTCACCCTTGCGAGCGCTGAGCTCGTGAGCGCCCTGGTGAGCCCAGTTCTGCAGATCCTGATCGTGCTGATCTACTTCGACCTCAGGGTCCGCCGCGAGGCGCTCGATCTTTTTCAGATGGCCTACCGGCTGGCGGCGCCGGCGACTTCGTCCTAAGGCCGGCGTTGACGGCGAGCCGCCTCGTCGCGCTGATCCCCGCGATCTTCCTGGTCCTCGTCGTGCACGTCACTGCGTCCGCGGAGCCGCCGGCGGTTCCCTATGCAGAGGCCGTGCGGCAGGCCTCCGACATTCTGCGCGGGGCATCAGGCCCGGACGCGGCCCCGGCGACGGCGGCGCTGCGCGTGCTGCTGGCCGGAACGGGATCGAGCCAGCCCGAGGTCATCGCCGACCTCACAGCTCGACCCCCCCTCTACGACGACGCACGGATCCGGTTGTCGGCGCTCCTGAACGCGCTGCACCAGCCGGTCAGCTCTTCCGATCCCGAGCCGGCGCAACGGCGCCTGCACGACGTGATGTCGATGACCCGTTACGACGCGTTGCGCCGTCCGCCGTCACCGCTCGAGCGCTTGACCCGGTGGATTCAGGACAGGATCCGCGCCCTGCTGCGGCTTTTGTTTGGCCCGCGCGCAGGTGGTCAGTCGCTCGACTGGTGGTATTACCTCGCGGGCATCGCCGTGATCGCGGCCGTCGCGTTTGTGCTTTTTCGGGCGTCGCGTGGACGGTTCGCCCAGTCTATCGACCTCGCCTCCGACGGCCCGCGGCCGGCCGCCGACTATTTCGCCGAGGCAGACCGGCTGGCCGCCATGAGCGATCGTGTCGGCGCGATTCGGGCCCTGTGCGCCGGCGTCGCGGCGACCCTCGCGGGCGAACGTTCGTGGGAAGGCAGCCCGCTAACCGTGCGCGAGATCTTTCAGCGGGCGCCGGACCACGACGAGCTCCGCGCGCTGCTGCTGCCCTTCGAGGCCGCGGTTTACGGTGGCCGTGACGTGGACGCGGCGACATACCTGAAGGCGGCGCAGGTGGCGGCTCGCTTTCGGCCGCAACCCGCAAGGGCAGCGGCATGAAAGGAGCTCGCGGCTGGGTGGTGGCGTCACTGCTAGCGATCGTCATCGCCACGGCGGCGTATCTGCTCCAGCCGAGGCAGGAATCGCCCGAGCACAGCACGAACAGCGACGCGGCCAACGGCGCATCGGCCGCACTCCTGTTCAGCGAGGCCATGGGCCACCCGACCGATCAGATCACGGGCACGTTCGATGCGCCGGCCATGGGCTCGCTGATGTTCGTGTTCACGCCGACGAGCCCCTACACCTCGGACGAGGCCGACCGCATCCGCCGGTGGGTGCTCGGCGGCGGCGGCACGCTGGTCTACGCGTCGGAGCAGGGGGACCCTGAGCTGGACCGCGCCCTGAATGTGACGCGGTTTGGCGGATACTCGGAGGGGCTCGCATACATCGCTACCCCGGTCCTCGACGGCGTCTCCCGCGTCGCGGGCGCTGACGCGGTCATCCCCCTCGATCCATCGCCTGCGCAGGTCGCGCTCTTCCGCACTACGGGCGGTTACGTCACCGGGTATCTGCAGCGCATCGGGCTCGGAACGGTGATCGTGCTCGCCGACCCGCTTGTGATCTGCAACGGCTATCTCGAACACGCTGACAACGGCAGACTGCTCGCGGACCTGTTGGCCGCCGCCGGGCCGAGCGCGCACGTCGCATTCGACGAGTACCACCACGGACTCACGTTCAGCGACTTCGCGCCGCAGGCTTGGCTCAGCACGCCGTGGGGTGCCGCACTGCTCTGGCTGCTCATCGCGGTTTTCTTCGGCCTGGTTTTGCGAGGCCGCAGATTCGGTCCGCTCCTCGAGCGGCCCGCCGAGGTCGCGCGCTCCGACGCGGAGTGGTCGGTGGCCGTGGGTCAGCTCCTTCGGCGATCCAGCGCCCGTGGCGTGACGCTCGGTCTCCTCGCCGCCGCCACCGAACGCGCGGTGGCGGCGCGCACCGGGCTGCCGCTACATCCGCGTGAGCGCTTCTGGAATGCTCTTTGGGTGCGCGCACCCGAGGTTGCAGCGGAGCTCGCCCAGGTCGAGAGCTCGATCCACGCCTCTTCGTCGACCGAGCGTGGTCTGCTCAACGCTGCGCGCCGCCTGCACGCCATCGCCCACCCGGCACCGAAACGATTGCCAGGGTCGGTTCGTTGACGGGAGTCGCTTCCACGGTCGCGACCGAGTTTTACGCCCGCTTTCGAGACCAGCTCGCGAAGGCGATCGTCGGCCAGGATGACGCGATCAGGTTGTGCGCGATCGCGCTCGTCGCGCAGGGTCACGTCTTGCTCGAGGGCGTGCCCGGGACGGGTAAGACCCTGCTCGCCAAGTCGATCGCCCGCGCCCTCACGCTCGACTACGGGCGCGTCCAGTTCACGCCCGACCTCATGCCCGCCGATATCCTCGGCACGTCGGTCTACGACCTTGCGACCCGCACCTTCGCGTTGCGGCACGGCCCGATCTTCACCAACATCCTGCTCGCAGACGAGATCAACCGGGCGCCCGCCAAGGTCCAGTCGGCCTTGCTCGAGGCGATGGAGGAGCGCGGCGTGACGCTGGAGGGCCAACAGCTGGCGCTTCCCGCGCCTTTCTTCGTGATGGCAACGCAGAACCCGGTCGAGTACGAAGGCACCTACCCGCTGCCCGAAGCGCAACAGGACAGGTTTCTCTTCAAGGTCCGGCTCGACTATCCATCCGCGGCCGATGAGATGGAGGTGCTGCGCCGCTGGGAGTCCGGAATCGAGCTTCGCGATCCCGTCAAGGCAGGCGTCGAGCCGGCCCTGGGTGCCGCCGACATCGATGCGTGCCGGGCGCACGTATCGCAGGTCGTGCTCGATGAGAAGATCCGCCGCTACGTCGTCGACCTCGCTTCGGCCACGCGTTCGGCGCCCGAGATCGCGCTTGGTGCGAGCACGCGGGCCGAGGTGCTTCTCATGCTGGCGGCGCGCGCGTACGCGGCGTTCGACGGCCACGAATTCGTGACCCCCGACGATGTCAAGGCTCTTCTCGCGCCGGCGTTTCGCCACCGCCTGATCCTTCGGCCCGAGGCGGAGGTCGCGGGCCAGACCCCGGACAGCGTGCTCGACGCGGTGGCTGGCCGGGTCGTGCCACCCCGCTGAACTTCATCCGGGGCCTGGCGCCCCAGCCGCGATTGATCTGGGCCGCCGCCATCGGTGCGGGCCTGATCGCGCTGGCGGTGGCCTCACCCGTGCTGGGCTTTGTGGCCGTCGTCTACCACACCGGCTTGGCGATCATCGCGGCGCGCGATCTTGCCCTGCTGCCTGGACGCTCCGGTTACACCGTGCGGCGCGCAACGCCGGAGCCATTCTCGCTGGGCGAGCCCGAAGAGGTGGCCGTTGTCGTGCAGAACCGAGCCGCGGCGGGCTTGATGGCAAAAATCGCTGATCACGCCCCAGCGAAGCTCCGACCCGAGCCGCGCGAGGTGTCCGGCCATTTCGATCCGCACGGCCTCTTGAAGCTCAGCTATCGCACGTTCTCGCCGAAGCGAGGCGCGTACAGGTTCGGGCCTGTCGACCTTCAGGTGTGGCGCGAGGAGGGGTGGTGGCGGCGCCAGGTCCGGCTGCCGGTCCCGCAAGAGGTCGCCGTGTTCCCCAACGTCGTGGCGATCAAGCGCATTCAGCTGTCGCTCCGCCGCGGCTTACGGGCGATGGCCGGCATGCGCCGCGCTCGACCGCCAGGCGCGTCGACCGCGTTCGCGGGCCTGCGCGAGTACGTGCGCGGCGACGATGTCCGCCGTGTGAGCTGGACCGCAACCGCTCGTCGCGACCGACCGGTCGTGGTGGAGGTCGAGGCGGAGCGCGGGCAGCAGGTGATCATCGCTCTCGACTGCGGACGCTTGATGACCGCGCCGGCCGGGGACCTGGACAAGCTCGACCACGCGGTCAACGCGGCGCTGATGCTCGCCTGGGTCGCGCAGGCCTACGGCGATCGGGTCGGCATGATGACCTTCGATGACCGCGTGACCGGGTTCATCAAACCCGAGCGCGGGCCGACCCAGCTGCGCCGCATCACCGAAGCGCTGTACGCGATCAAGCCCGAGTATGTCGAGCCAGACTTTGGCCACGCCATGACCCATCTCGCGCTGCGCGTCGGCCGGCGCTCGATGGTCGTGATCCTCACGGACGTCCAGGACGCCGAAGCGTCGCGCGAGCTGGTCGCGCACGCATTGAGGCTGGCTGCGAAACATCTTGTGCTCGTAGTGGCGATGTCGGATCCCGCCGTCATCGGCGCGCGCGATGATCCGATCGAAAGCACCAGCCGCGCCTATGAGTGGGCTGCGGCCGAAGAGTTCGTGGCGAGCCGGCGCGAGAGCTTCGAGATGCTCAGGCGCGGGGGAGTCCTGGGCCTGGACGTGGTGGCGGGAAGGCTATCGCCCGCTTTGGTGGAGCGGTACCTGGAGCTCAAGGAGCGAGCGCTTCTGTAATCGGTTTCTGGCGCCCAACAGGAGGTACGAGTAGAAGAGCACGCCGGTCGTCAGGCCGATCGCCAGCTTGACGGCAAAGGGCGCGCCGGAAGGCGAGATGTTGCCTTCGATGATCCCGGCCGCAACGAGAAGGGGGCCAAGTCCCAGCAGGAGCGTGAACGCGCGGCGTGTCGCGACCACCAGCGAGTCGGAACGCTTGAGATTGCCGGGCGAGATCAGCGACCAGCCCATCATCAAACCGCCGCCGGCGATGGTCGTGACGATCGAGAGCTCGAGGACGCCGTGGGCGATGACGAAGTCGAAAAGCCCACCACCTAAACCGTAAGCCTGGGTCAAGCCGAAAAGGCCGCCGAGGCTGATCCCATTGATGATCAACACGGCTATCACCGGCAGCCCGAATACGACGCCGAACGCGAACGCGATCATGACCACGCGGATGTTCGTGGTCATGATCAAACCGGCGGCCTGCGCCCGCTCATCAGCCGGTATATGCGTCCACAGCTCGTGGTGGTGGACCTTGTCGATCAGGCTTGGCGACACGATGGCGTAAGCCGCGTCGGGATTGGCGAGGACGACGAAGAAGGTGACGAGCGCGGGAACGAACAAGAGCGCTCCCGCGGCCAGGACGAACGGCCACGCCTCCCGGTACGTGCGAGGCAGCGTCTCGACGTAGAACCGGCGGACTCTCTTCCGGATCTCGCCCCCCCGGCGGTACACGATGCCGTGGCCGCGCGCCACCAAACCATTGAGATAGCGATGCACGGGCTCGCCCGGCCAGTCACGTTGGGCGCGGGCGAGGTCCGCCGTGGCGCGCCTGTAAAGCGCGGCCATCGTCAACACCTGAGCGGGCGTGAGTGCGTTCATGTGACCGGCCCCGGCGTGTGAGAGCAAATCCTCCAGACGGTTCCAGTCGTCGCGGCGCAGCGCGATGAAATCCTCAGATCTCATCGCTCGATTGTGAGTTACTTAATGCAATGGACCAGCCGCTCCCCGATACGGACCTCGTCGTCGCCACGCCGGAGCGAGTGTCTTTCGATTACCAGGTCGCCGGCCTGGGCACCCGCGCGATCGCGCAGATCCTCGACCTGCTGATCCTCACCGGCGTGCTGGCGGGTTTGTATTTTGCCGCGTTCGCCGTCGGTGCGGCGGGCATGAACACAGTCGCGTACCTGATCGCGGTCGTCGGAACCTTCGTCATCGTCTTCGGCTATTTCTGGACCTGCGAAGCGTTCTGGTCCGGGCAGACTGTGGGCAAGAAAGTCTTTCGGCTTCGGGCCGTAGGGGATCGGGGAGAGCCGATGACTTTCGTGCAGGCCGGTATTCGGAACGTGGTGCGACTGATCGACTTCCTGCCCTACGCGTACGGCGTAGGGGTGGTGGTGCTGTTCGTCAACGGCAAGGGCAAGCGTCTTGGTGACCTGGCGGCCGGGACGATCGTGGTCAAGGACTCGGACTACTTGATGTTGTGGCAGCTGCCCGGCGGGCGTCCCCCTGCCGCGAATCCCATCTCCACGTCAGCGAGTCCCGCTCCGCCGACGGCACCATTCGCGCCCGCCACACCCGCCGAGATGCAGCTCAGGCGCCTCGACCCGGAGCTGCGGCGGTTCGTCACCTCGTACGCGCGGCGCCGGCCGGACCTGCCGCCGTCCTTGCGGGCGCAGCTGGCTGGTCTGGTGCAGACCAACCTGCAATCCGCGCTCCCCGACGTGTTCGCGGAGAACGGTCCGCTGGCGGCGCTCGACCACCTGGCCGACCTGGAGCGTCTCTAGAAGAACCAGTCGCGCATCTGGCTCTGGGTCAGGTTGCCTCCCGTCAGCACTGCCGCAACACGTTTGCCTCTCCACTCATCGGCAACCTGAGCCATCGCGGCGACGCCCGCGGCGCCGGACGGTTCGACCACAAGCCCGGCGTGGTCGATCAACAGGCGCATCGCGCCGAGCATGTCTTCGTCGCTGACGAGCATCACCTCATCGACGGTTCCGGCCATGATCCCGACCGCCTCAGGCACCGGGACCCGGACGGCGATGCCGTCCGCGATCGTTTCGCTCGAGGCCGCGATCGGTTTGCGTTCTTTCCACGACAGCGCCATCGAGGGCGCGGTCTTGGCGCAGACGGCGACCACGCGTGTGGCCGGCGAGAACCGCTTCGACCACGTGCCCATGCCGTTGACGAGCGACCCGTTCCCGAGCGGCACGAAGACCGCGTCCAGCGGCTCTGGGTCTTGGGTCAGCTCGACCGCGATCGTGCCGGCGCCTTCGGCGATGGCGCCGAGGAGTCCATCCTCGACGTAGAGCTCGTCGTTCTCTTGCGCATGACGCTTGGCAGCTTCCTTGGCCTCGTCGAAGTCGGCGCCGCGCAGTTCGACAGTGGCGCCAAGCGCGCGCATGCGCTCCACCTTGAGCGGATTTGCGCTCAGCGCCGCGAAAACGGTCAGCGGTCTTTCCCTCTTGCGGCAGGCGTACGCCATGCCTTGACCGAAGTTCCCAGCGGATGCGCAGACAATTCCGCCGCGATCGCCTGCGAGGTGGTGGAGGAGGTAGTCGGTGCCTCGACCTTTGAAGGAGCGGATGGGGTTGATCGTTTCGACCTTCAGGACGGGGATGACGCCGAGGTGCGCGCTGAGCGACTCGGACACGAACTGGGGCGAGTGGAGGAAGACGGGGTCGATTGCTTTCGAGGCTTCGCGGATGCGATCGATGGAGATCGAAGCGTCCACGTCCCGAGAATAAAGCCCCAGCTTGAATCAGATAGGGACGCCGCCCCGGGGGTAGTCAGGGCGGCGCCTTGACGCTCAAGAGATAAAACGATGCCCAGCAGTAAAACGGTACGGCCGACCTTGTAAAAACCCGATCATGGGTACACAGTCTGCCTATGCCCAAATCGACCATCACCTTTGTCTGCACCGAATGCGGAGGCGAGAGCCTTCGCTGGGCGGGCCAGTGCCCGCACTGCCGGGCCTGGAACACGCTGCAGGAGTTCCAGGTGCGGAAGGCCACCAAGGAATCGAAGTCGAGGCCCCTCGAGGCGGCTCGGGTCGTCCGGCTCAGCGAGATCCCGACCGAGGATGCGGCGCGGACCCCGCTGGCCTGGGCTGAGCTCAACCGCGTGCTGGGCGGTGGCATCGTTCCCGGCAGCCTTGTCCTGGTCGGTGGCGAGCCTGGCGTCGGCAAATCGACCATGCTCATGCACGCCGCGGCTCAGATCGCGAAGGCGGGCAACGTCCTGTACGTGACGGGCGAGGAGTCAGGCCACCAGGTCCGCATGCGCGCCGAGCGCCTTGGCGCGCTGGAGCCGGCGATCCTCCTCCTGGCCGAAAACGATCTCGACGCGATCTGCGATGCAATTCGAAACGAGGCTCCCCGGCTGGCCATCATCGACTCGATCCAGACCGTGACCGACGCCGGCTTCGAAGGTAGCGCCGGCAGCGTGACCCAGGTTCGCGAGTCGGCGGCCCGCCTCATGCGGCTGGCCAAGGAGACCGGCGTACCTATATTTCTGGTCGGCCACGTGACGAAAGAGGGTTCGATAGCCGGACCCAGGGTCCTGGAGCATATCGTTGACACCGTGCTGTACCTCGAAGGCGACCGCCGGCAGGAGCTTCGAATCCTGCGGGCGACCAAGAACCGCTTCGGATCGTCCGAAGAGATAGGCGTCTTCGCCATGGGCGAGGCCGGCCTGGAAGAGGTATCAGACCCGTCGGCCGCCATCCTAGCGAGCGCCGCGCCGGCCGCCCCGGGCAGCGTGATCGTGGCGGCGCTGGAAGGCACCCGCCCGCTCCTGGTCGAGGTTCAGAGCCTGGTCAACAAAAGCCAGAACACGATGGTTCGCCGCATCGCAAACGGCATCGACATCAACCGCCTCCACATGATCCTGGCGGTGCTTGAAAAACGTCTCAACAGATCGTTCGGACAGTCGGACGTCTTCGTCAGCGTGGCGGGAGGCATCCGGATCACGGAGCCGGCCGCCGACCTCGGTCTCGCCCTGTCGATCGTCAGCAACGAGAGCAACAGGCCAATACCGGACGGCCTGATCGTGATCGGAGAGCTGGGATTGTCAGGCGAGGTGCGTCGCGTGGGCCACCTCGAGCGTCGCCTGCAAGAGGCGGCGCGTCACGGCCTGACGCGCGCTTTGATTCCGGCCGGGGCTAAAGCCGGCCGGCCTTCCGGTCTCGACGTGGTCGAGGTCCGGACCCTGGCGGAGGCAGTCTCCGCGGCGTTTTCTTCACCCATCAAGTCCGGTGCATTCATACAGGAGGCCGGGCTCTCGGTCTCTTGAGGAGGTAACCCGTGAAGCGTTCCGAGTTGCTGGCCCGATGGCTCGGGGTGGTGCTCGGAGTGGTCGGTGGTTTTCTGCTCGGTTATTTCATGGTCCGGGGCAACGCGCGCCCGGGCTGGGCGATCATCGGGCTGACGACCCTGGAAGGTTTGATCTTTGCCTACCTGGGCACGCCTTACCTGCTTGGCGGGTGGCGGAAGATCAACTTCCGGCTGACGAGCACTCCGCTGCCGGACCTGCTGAGTGGACTGCTGGGCATCATCGTGGGTTTGGTCGTCGCGGCGCTGATAGGCGTCTTCGTGCGCGACCTTCCGTACGGCGTGGCGCTGTCGTTCGTGCTGGCGCTGCTTCTCGCCGCCCAGGGCGCGTCGTTGGGTCTGACCCGCCGCGCTGAGCTGGCGGCGTTGTTTTTTGGAGGCGGAAAGGACGAGGTCGACACCCATCGCCTGCCCGCGGTCCTGGTCGACACGTCTGTGATCATCGACGGGCGCATCCTCGACATCGCCAAGACGGGATTCCTCGACATGCCTCTCGTCATCCTCAGCTCTGTTCTGCGTGAGCTCCAGATGGTGGCCGACTCGGCCGACGTGACGCGCAGGCGGCGAGGCCGCCGCGGACTGGACGTCTTGACCGATATGCAGAAGGAACCCTCGATCAACCTCCAGGTGACCGAGGACGATGACCCCGCGACCGGTGAGATCGACGCTCACCTGGTGCGCACGGCCAAGCGAAAAGGCTGGGCGATCATGACCAACGATTTCAACCTCAACCGCATCGCCCGGCTCGAAGGCGTCGCGGTGCTGAATCTGAACGAGCTCGCTCAGGCGATGCGCCCGGTCGCTATTCCGGGTGAGGAGATCGTCGTCACGGTGGCAAGGGAAGGCAAGGAGCCGGGTCAGGGCGTGGGCAGCCTCGACGACGGCACCATGGTTGTGATCCAGAACGGACGCCGCCTGCTCAACCAGACCATTACAGCGGTGGTCACATCGGTGATTCAGACGTCAGCGGGGCGCATGATCTTCGCCGAGCCGGCGGGAACCGAGACGCGGCGTCAGCCAGGCCGGGTCAAAGCCCGCGAGGAGGTCTAGCGCGGCATGGCAACTGTGGGCGCGATCGTGGCCGCCGCTGGCACAGGTTCCCGGTTGGGCCGCGGCAGCAAGGCGCTCGTCAGGCTGAACGGGCGCACCACGCTGGCCCGGGTGCTCGAGCTGTTCCTTGCGTTGGACGAGGTCGACAGGATCGTCGTCGTAGGGCCGCCGAGCCGGCTCGAGATTGCGGAGCGTGAGGTGGAGTCGCTGCATCCGCGCAAAGCCGTCGTCGTCAAAGCAGGTGGCGAGAGCCGCCAGGAATCAGTCCGGATGGGTCTGGCTGCCCTGGGCGATTGCGACTTCGTTCTCGTCCACGACGCCGCGCGTCCGCTTGCCACGGCAACCCTCGTCCGCCGCGTGCTCGCGGCCGCGATGGAGTCGGGAGCGGCGTTCCCGGCCATATCTCCGCGCGACGCCGTCAAGCGGGTCGAAGGCAACCGCCTTGTCGAGAGCCTCGACCGCTCGCTCATCGTGCTTGCGCAGACGCCGCAGGGGTTTTCGTACGAGCTGCTCGCTCGGGCGCATCGCGAAGCGGCGGACGCCGGCCTCGTGGGTGACGACGACGCGCAGCTGGTCGCCGCGACAGGGCATCTTGTGACGGTCGTCCCGGGCGAGCCGGCCAACATCAAGCTCACGACGCCGGAAGACCTCGAGGTGGTGGAGGCTCTGATCCGGGAGCACGAGACCGTCACGCGGTGAGGGTCGGCATCGGCTACGACGTGCATCCGCTGCGGGCGGGTCGCGAGCTCGTCCTCGGCGGCGTGCGCATCGAGCATCCCACAGGCCTGGACGGACACTCGGACGCCGACGTGCTCACGCACGCGGTGATCGACGCGGTGCTGGGCGCGGCGGGCCTGGGCGACATAGGCATGCTCTTTCCCGCGACCGACCCGGTCTTCAAGGACGCCTCGAGCCTCGACATGCTTTCGAGCGCGATGGAGGCGGTCCGTGGGGCCGGCTATCGAGTCGTCAACGTGGACTGCACCGTGATCGCGCAGGAGCCGCGCCTGAACCCGCACATCGCGGCTATGAAGTCCAGGCTCGCCGAACGGGTGGGCACCGACCAGGTGAACATCAAGGGCAAATCGCCAGAAGGTCTTGGGGCGTTGGGCCACAATGCGGGCATCGCGGCGCAGGCAGTCGCCACAATCGAAGGGGTTTGAGGGCACGACCGTCCGATCTCGCTGACAGCGCGGTGAGCGAAGCGGTCGCGCGTCACTGGAGATCGGGTCATGTTGACGTCGAGTTCCTTCCAGTGGGTGCCGGCAGCTATCACTGGCGCGCATCAACCCCCAAGCGCCCACCGCTCTTCGTCACAGTCGACGATCTCGATCGCAAGCCGTTTCTCGGCGCCGACGCGGACACGGTCTACGCACGATTGCGTTCCGCTCTGGAGACGGCGCGCGCGCTCAGGCAAAGCGGAATGGAGTTCGTGGTCGCACCAATCGAAGGCCGCGACGGAAATGTGCTGAGCAGAATCGGTCGACGCTACGCCCTTGCGGTGTATCCATACCTCGGCGAACCCCGCGCATTCGGCAACGCACTGACAGCCGAAGAGCGTGTTGCCCTCAAGGACATGCTCGTGCGTTTGCACGCTGCGCCAAAGGCAGTTGCGTCCCTCCCGAGATCAGTGCCGGCTGAGGTGCCGTTTCGCCGCGAGCTGGAACTCGCCCTGGACAGCGTGAACACCGCATGGGAGGACGATCAGTACTCCCGGGCTGCGCGACCGCTCCTCGCAGCCAACGCAGCAGCGATCCGGGGTTGGCTGGAGAGGTTCGATGAGCTTGTCAGAATCTCGTCAGCAGACAATGTCGATGTCGTCATCACGCATGGCGAGCCGCACAGCGGCAACATCGTTCGCTCCGGGACCCATTTCGCGTTGGTGGACTGGGACACCGTTGGACTTGCGCCTCGCGAGCGCGACCTGTGGCTGGTCGGCGGCGGCGAGCCACAACTGTGTGAGCTCTACCGGCTGCGGTGGCGCCTCGACGACCTGTCCTCGTCGGTGAGGGTCCTGCTGTCGCCACATGACCCCGATGGGGACCCCGAACGGGCCCTGAGGGTCCTGCGGATCTCAATCGAGCGCGAGCCGTTTACGCGAGACTAATCGGCGTGACGCTGCGCCTCCACAACACGTTGACAGGGGCGAAGGAAGTCTTCGCTCCACTTGAAGAAGGCCACGTGTGCATGTACACGTGCGGTCCGACGGTGTGGAACTTCGCGCACGTTGGCAACCTGCGGGCGTTCCTCTTTTACGACCTAGTGCGACGGCACCTGAACGTCGCGGGGTACCAAACCACGCACGTGATGAACCTCACCGACATCGACGACCGGATCCTGGACCAGGCGATGCACGCGGGCACGACGATCGCGGAATACGTCAAACCGTACGAGGCGGCCTTTTTCGAGGACATGGCTTCGCTGAGGGCCCAGCGTGCCGAGCACTACCCACGCGCCACGGAGCACATCCCCGAGATGGTCGACATGATCTCGACTCTCATCAAGCACGAAAACGCATACGTCGCCGACGGTGATGTGTACTTCCGGATCGCCAGCTTCCCGAGGTACGGCGCCCTGTCTCACCTCGACCGCGCCGGGCTGAAGGCCGGCGCGAGGGTCGCCGCCGACAAGTACGACAAGGAATCGGTGAGCGATTTCGCATTGTGGAAGAAGGCGCATCCGGAGGACGAAAAGCTCGGGGCGGCATGGGACGCTCCTTTCGGGCGCGGGCGCCCTGGGTGGCACATCGAGTGCTCCGCGATGAGCAAGCGCTACCTCGGCGACACGCTGGACATCCACTCGGGGGGCGTGGATCTCATGTTCCCGCATCACGAGAACGAGATCGCGCAGTCCGAAGCTGCCAACCACAAGACCTTCGCGCGCGTCTGGCTGCATTCCGAGTTCCTGGCCGACGCGACGGGGGAGAAGATGTCGAAGAGCGCGGGCGGGTTCACCACGCTGCGCGACCTGGTCGCGGCGGGGCATGATCCACTCGCGGTCCGTTTCTTTCTGATCGCCAACGCGCACTACCGCTCGCGCGTCCGGCTCAGCACTGAAGCGCTTCACGCCGCGGCGGAGCAGGTGCGGCGCCTGCGTGAGTTCGCGGACCGGGTGAAGCGGACTCCCGCGGCGGAAACAGACGACGGCGAGCTTGCGAAGAGGACGGCCGAGGTCCGTGCTGCGTATCGGGAAGCCCTGGACGACGACCTGAATCTGCCACAAGGGATCGGACTTGCCTTCGACCACATCCGCGAGGCCAACGCAGCACTGGACGCCGGCCGCGTTGGTGCGCTCAACAAGGTCGCCCTGCTCGCGCTCATCGACGACATGGACGCACACCTCGATGTGATCCGGGCGGAGGAGCCCGGCCTCGCCGCAGAGGTTGAGCGGTTGATCGCGGAGCGCGAGGAGGCGCGGCGCTCACGCGACTTTGCCCGCGCGGACAGGATCCGGGATGACCTGAAGAGCCGAGGCATCGCGCTCGAAGACTCGAGAGATGGCGTCCGTTGGAGACGGATCTCCCGGGTGACCTGAGGCTAGGGCAGAGCCGTCCTGACCTCCCCTGTCTCGGGGTTGTAGTAGTTGCGCGGGATCGTCATCGTGTTCTTGCCAAACAGAACCAGCTCCCATGCCTCTTCGCCGATGCCCTGCTGGCTGTGGATATCGTGCGGCGGATCGAGCCACGTCACAAACGAGCCTGGCTCGAGCTCCTTTTCGTAGAGAACCCTCAACCGGCCTTCACCGTCGCGGTGCCAGTGGCGGTAGAGGTCCTTTCCCCGGACCACGCATGCGACCCCCCACGAGTTGTGGTCGTGCACCGGAGTCTCTGCCTTCGGCGAGAACAGGCCAAGCATGAGGGTCAGGCCATCGGGATCGGTTTGCAGCACAGCTGAGGTGGCGCCACCGCCATGCAGTGTCTTCATCTCGGTGTGCGGAATGAAATCGGGCTCACGGGAGACCTCGGCGAGCAGGTGGCCGATGGCATCCAGGCTCTTTGCGTTGACTCCGTCCGCGAGCAGCTGCCTCGCCTGGGCCATGAAGTCTGCAACCATGCCCTCAGGATAGTTTGGGACCGCTCATCTACGGACGGAACGCAGTCCTCGAGGCTGCGCGTGCGGGACGCGTGATCAAGGTCTACCAGGCGGCGGGCCTCGGCCATGATCCGCGCCTCGAGGAGCTCGCGAAGCTCGCACGCGTAGATGTCGTGCCGCCGGCCAAGCTCGATGCGATGGCGCCGGGCGTCAACCAGGGCGTTGCGGCCGAGCTGAAACCGAGGCGCGAGTGGACGTTGAAGCAGCTGCTCGAAACGAACCCTTCACTCCTCGTCGGGCTTGACTCGATCATGGATCCGCAGAACCTGGGCGCGATCCTGCGCAGCGCCGAGGTCGCGGGCGCGGGGGGCGCCATCATCCCCGAGCACCGCAGCGCCCCGCTGTCGCCCGCCTCCGTCAAGGCGAGCTCCGGCGCGGCTGAGCTGATGCCGATCGCTCGGGTCTCCGGTCTTCCGTCGGCGATCGCGGAGGTGAAGCGGGACGGCATCTGGTGCGTTGCGCTCGACCCGCGCGGCGAGCTGGCGGCGTGGGAGTTCGACTTCACGCAGCGCGTGTGCGTGGTCGTCGGCGGCGAGGGGTCGGGCGTTCACCGCCTCGTCAAAGAGAGATGCGATGCACGAGTCAGGCTGCCCGTCGCGGGCCACATCGCTAGCTTCAACGCGTCGGCGGCCGCGGCGGCCGTCCTGTACGAGGTCATGCGCCAGAGGGCCTCCCCCAAAAACCCCTCTTAGACTGGTGCGATGGTTGACGCCGCCTCGGAGCTGGAACGCGCCTCCGCGGACATCGTGCTGACGCGCGACGCGCGCGAGATCCTGGAGCGGGCCGCGAAGGTTGCAACGGCCCGCGGCGATGCGCATGTCGCGCCCGCGGATGTGTTCAACGCCACCCTGCAGCTGCCCGGCAACCTGGCGGATACAGAGATCCGCGCGCTTGGGTACGACCCGAAGTCGATCGCGCCGCTGATCCAGGCGAACGGCGCGGACGCAAGCTCGCCATCCCTGCGCCAGCTCCTGGTCAACGCCAACCGCGAGGCCCAGGTGCTAGGTCACTACCAGGTCGACTCCATCCACCTGCTGCTCGCGATGCTTTACAGCGACTCGCCTTCGACGTCCGGTCCGCTTCAGCAAGCGGGGCTCACGCTGTACGACGTTCGGCGGCATCTCCAGACCGGCAGCAGGGCCGGCGTTCCCAACTATCGCGATCCCACGCGTCCCGACACCGCGCTGCGTAAGCGGCCGTGGCCTTCCTTGCGAGGCGTGCTCGGAATCAGCCCGGTGTTCGTCGTCATCGTGGGCGCGACCGCCGCATCGGGCGCGCTGCTGTGGACGAACCTCCTGCCCAGGTATGTCGCCCTCCTGACGATCCTGTTCGTCGTGGGCGGTTGGATCACCTCGCTCTGCATCCACGAGTTCGGCCACGCTTTCGTCGCGTATCTCGGCGGCGATCGGTCAGTGGCCGGCGCGGGATACCTGACGCTCAACCCGCTCCGGTACGCGAATGTGACGATGAGCCTCGTGCTTCCGGTCGTCTTCTTGCTGCTTGGCGGCATCGCTCTCCCCGGCGGCGCGGTCTACATCAACCATTCCGAGCTGCGCAGCCGGGCGTGGAGCTCGGCGGTGTCCATCGCGGGTCCCGTGGGGACGCTGCTGTGCGGACTGGCGATAGCCGCTGTCTTCACCGTCGCGCCTCAACGGTCCTGGATCACCCCTGACAACATCACCTTCTTCGGCGCGCTCGCCCTGCTCGGATTCTTCATGGCGCTGGCGGTTGTGCTGAACCTGCTGCCGATCCCGGGGCTGGATGGATTCGGGATCATCCGGCCCTGGCTTCCGTACTCGATTCAGGTCGCGGCGCTGCGGTTCAGCATGCTTGCGATCTACGGTGTGTTTGCGCTGTTGTGGTTCGTCGCGCCGGTGAGAAGCGCGTTCTTCGGCGCCGTGCTGCAGCTGACCGCGCTTGCGGGCATCGACCAGTCGCTCATCTTCGTCGGCCAGCTCAACATGCGGTTTGTCTGATCGGCGTGGACCGGCTGATCGTTGACGGCTACAACGTGATCCACGCCTGGACCTCGTTGAAGAGGCTTGTGGCCACCGCATCGTTGGAAGCCGCACGCGACGAGCTCATTCAGCGCCTGTCCGTGCTCGGCTTCATCAGCGGCGAAGCAGTGACGGTCGTCTTCGATGCTCACCATTCCGCGTCTGTCGCCAACTCCACTGAGACAGTCGAGGGCGTGCAGGTGATCTACACCCGCAAGGGCCATTCCGCCGACCACGTCATCGAACGCCTCGCGTACGACGCGAGCCAGTCTCGCGACATCATCACCGTCGCCACATCTGATCGTTTCCAACGCGATCTCGTGCGAGGAATGGGCGGTGCGGTGATCAGCGCGCTCGAGCTCGAGCGCCGAGTCGAAGAGGCTGAGCAAGAGATGACCCGCCGCGTCAGAAAGTACCAATGAGCCAGGTCCGGCGCACTCGGATCGTGTGCACGATCGGGCCGTCGAGTATCTCTCCGCAGGTGATGCGCTCCATGATCCAGTCGGGCATGGACGTCGCCCGGCTGAACTTCTCGCACGGCGATCCGGACACGCATCGCGAGGCGGCGGCGAACGTGCGGGAGGCGTCGGAGGCGGTGGGCCGGCCAGTCGCCCTCCTCGGCGACCTCCAGGGTCCAAAGATCCGGACCGGGACGGTCGAAGGCACCTTTCAGAAGCTCGTGCGCGGCCGGACGATTGAACTGGTCGGCGGACAGCGCCGTGAACCCAACCAGATCGAGGTGAGTCATGTCGAGCTCGTGCACGCGCTCCGGCCCGGCGATCGGGTGCTGCTCGACGATGGCAGGATCGAGCTGGCCGTGCGCGCCGTCGAGGACGGCCGAGCCGAGGCTTCAGTGGTGCGCGGCGGCCTCCTCGGGGAGAGGAAAGGCGTCAGCGTTCCCGGTCGCCCGCTGGCGCTGCCCGCGCTGACCGACAAGGACCTCGAGGACCTGCGCCTTGCGATGGAGCTCGACGTCGACTACCTCGCCCTTTCGTTCGTCCGGCGGCCCGAAGACATCCTGGCCTGCCAGGAGCACATCAGCAGTCATCAACGCCAGATCCCGGTCATCGCGAAGCTCGAGAAGCTGGAGGCGATCCGGAACCTGAGCAAGATCCTCGAGGTCGCCGACGCCGTCATGGTGGCCCGCGGCGACCTCGGCGTCGAGCTCAAGCTGGGCGACCTGCCAGCGGTCCAGAAGGATGTGATCGACCGGGCGAACCGTGCGGGCGTTCCGGTCATCACCGCGACCGAGATGCTGGAGTCGATGGTCACCTCCAACCGTCCGACGCGGGCGGAGGCGTCAGACGTCGCGAACGCGATCTGGGACGGCACCGATGCGGTGATGCTGTCCCAGGAGACGTCGATCGGTGCGCATCCCGTCGAGGCCGTGCGCGCGATGGCCCGCATCTGCCTTGCCGCCCAGAAGCACCCCTCCTACGAACGGGCCCGCCAGATCTGGCGTGAGCCGGGCGAGGTGGGCAGCGCGATCGCCCACGCGGCGGCGGCCACCGCCGCTGAGATCCACGCCAAGGTGATCATCGCCTTCACCGAGTCCGGTACCACCGCGCTGCGCTGCAGCAAGGCGCGGCCCCCGATGCCGATCGTCGCCGCCAGCCCCCATCCCGAGGTTCTGCGCCGGACAGCCCTGTACTCGGGGGTGGTCCCCCTCCTCGTCAGCCCAGGGAGGGACACAGACCAGATGATCGCCAACGCCACCGAGGCGGCCCTGGCCAGCGGCATGGTCAGAGCCGGCGATCGGGTGGTGGTCGTGGCGGGAGTCCCGGTCGGCCGGCCCGGGCAGACCAACCTGCTCAAGGTGGAGACGGTTTAGGCGGGTTAAGGCCACCGGCCTACCCATGAGAATAGGGGCGTGGCGCCCGCCTCCCAAGGTTTGCTCGGCCGCATCCAGAGAGCCAACGACGATGCGTCGCACCGGTTTGGACCCCACACGGCCGAAGTTGAGGCGTTCATCGCCGCCACCTCCCAGCTGACCCCATGGCAGTGGCGCCAGGTCCTGGCCATCCGCCGCCTTGTCGCTTCGGTCAGCAAGGAGGGAGCGGGCCCCGCCGACTCCACGCGGTCCATCCAGGCCGCGATCCGGAGCAGTGAGCGGCGAATCTCCGAGCCAATTGCTCGGGCCGGTGAGGTCCTGTTCGACACTCTGGTCAAGCGCAACGAGGAAAAGCAAATCGCGGCGTGGCAGGCGATGACGGCCCTGGTGATGCGGTCGCAGCTGCCCGCGTTGAAGTTCGCGGTCCACTACGCGCCGTTTTCCGGTTTCATTCCGCTGGCGGGCTCGGACGTGCTCGACCCCAGGACGCGCCGCTTCATCGCAACGCTGCCAGGCCTCACGAAGGAGCAGCTCGCGATTCTGGCCAGGTCCTGGCGGATCGAGCCTGGCGTGTCCCGTGCGCTGCTCCAGGCGGTCGCGAAGAACCGGCACGTCAAGAGCGAGGAGACGGTCGCGTTGGCGGCGCTGGCGGTGATCCCCAACCAGGCGACTGGAGACGAAGGATGGTCGGCCGTGCGGACCGTAGTGCACGGCGGCCGTGTCCTCGGCGCGCTGGGCGAGCTCAGCTCGGCCGAGATCACTGTTCTGTGGGCGCCGCTCGAAGAGGTCGTGCCGTGGGTTTCGCTTAGCGAGGTGGAGACCGTGCCGGCCGCTGAGCGGGTGCGCAGCGCGGTCAACAACGCGATCAAGACGATCACCCGGCCCGCTCGCGCCCGGGTGGTGCCGCCCGCTGCGCGCGTGGCGGCGGCATATGGACCGAACCACGCCGAGGTTGCCGCTTTCATCAAGGGCGCGGCCGAGCTGAGTCCGATCCAGTGGCTGCGCGTCCTCGACCGCCGCAAGCTCGTGGCAAGCGTTACGCGAGAAGGGACCGCGGAGCCCGCGGGCGTTGTCCGGTCGATCCTGGCCACGCTCGAAGGCACGCGGGAGCTCGACACGTATTCGCGATGCCGGGTCTTCGCCGCCGTCGAGCGCGCCGGCGTCGCCGTCGAGTCTCATGGCAAGGTCAACGACGACCAGGTTCGCCAGATGCTGGCGCCGTTCGAGCCGGTCATCGATTTCGAGCAGCTGAACGGTGGCGGCTTCACCAATCGCGTCGCATCCCTCGACAGAGGGGACTGGCTACGCGTTGCCGCCGCGGCGCCTGACGCGAACGAGGAGGCGGTGGCGCCGCTCGTGAACGCAGGCACTGCGCTGATCGATTTCTTCGGCGGGCGTTCCGACGATGAGGCCGTCGCCGCATGGCACGCGGTGTCCGCCCTCGTCCATCGCCACCACCTCACACCGATCAAGTTCGCGGCCTCCTACGCGCCCTTCGCCTCGGCGATCCCAGTGACGAACCCGCGCTCGCTGGGCGCGCTGGTCTCCCGCTACGTCACAGCGGTGGGCCGGCTCGGGGCCGCGCAGTGCGCCGCTCTGGCCAGGCCGTGGCAGGTCGATGACGCGTTGTCCAGCGTCCTTTCGGGCGCCATCGCCCACGGCATTGCGCGACCGGGCGAGGAAGCCGCGGCGCTGGCCGCCGTCGTGACCGTGCCCATGCGTCTGGCCGGGAGCGGGGGATGGGCCGCGGTGAAGACCGCGGCGTTCGGCGGCCGCGTCATCGGGGCGCGCAGCCGGCTGACCGCCGAGCAGCTCGAGTCGCTCTGGAAGCCGATCCAAACCGCCATCCCGCTCGCCTCGCTCAACGCGCCTGCAAAGTCGAAGCGCTAGGGGCTCGGGTCCGCCGAGCTGTTTGCGCCCCGAGCCTCCCAGCTTCTAACCTTCTTCGGAGTGGCGACGTCCCGCAGCAACGGCCGGCTTCCGAAGTTTCAGCGCGTGATGGTCGTGTCCGCGCATCCCGACGATCCGGACTTTGGAGCGGGAGGCTCGATCGCACGGCTGGCGGACAGCGGCGCCGATGTGACCTACGTCATCGTCACCGACGGCAGGCAAGGCGGCGAGGACCCGAAGCAAAAGGACGCCGAGCTGGTCGCCATCCGGGCGAGGGAGCAGCGTGCCGCGGCGAGGGTGCTCGGCGTCAAGCGGGTCGAGTTCCTCGGTTACAAGGACGGCCACCTGTCGCCTGACCTCAACCTGCGCCGGGACATCGTGCGCATGATCCGCAAGTACAAGCCGGACCTCGTCATCACGCACATTCCCGGACGGGTACTCGACGCGCCGATGGGGGGTTCGCATCCGGACCACCTTGCCGTCGGCGAAGCCACGATGGCCGCCGTCTACCCCGACTCGCGCAACCCGCGCGCGTTCCGCTCCTTGCTCAAGCAAGGGTTCGAGCCGCACGAGGTCAAAGAGGTCTGGATCCCCTTCTGGACCCACGGCGACTATCTGGTCGACATCACCCCGACCCTGGACCGCAAGATCGAGGCGCTGCGCAAGCACAAGAGCCAGGTGTCGAAGCCGGGGCGGGAGTGGGACTTCGAGAAGTTCATGCGCAAGCGCCACCGCGATGTTGGCAAGCGGGGCGGCTACCAGTACGCCGAGTCGTTCAAGAGAATCACGGTCTAACCCAGCCCTCGCGGACCGCCGCCCAGATGGTGTCGGCCCAGACCGAATACTGCACGTCGCCGGGGTGAAGCTGGTCCGACGCGATCCAGCCTTCGCTCCCGATGCCCGACCTGCTCGCGGGACCGATGTCCACCCAGACGAAGTTGCGCGCCGAAGCTTCGCGTTGGGCCACACCGTTGAAGAGGGCGGTCAGCTTCTCGACGCGCTTGGCGCCGCCGAATTCGGCGGCCGCCGGAACGTACGACCACGTCGGGATCGAGACCGCCGCGACGCTGCCTGGCATCAGATTCAATGCGCTGATGCGGTCGTAGATCACCTTCAACGACTCGCGGTACTGGTCAGGCGTACGTCCCTGGACCAGGTCGTTGACGCCGATGAGGATCGACACGAAATCGGGCCTCGAGCGCTCGAGGTAAGGCAGCTCGTGCCGGATGAGATCGAGGGTTGTGAAGCCATTGACCGCGGGGTTGGTCAGCTCAACGCCCATTCGCGCCGCGATGATGGAAGGCCAGCTGCGCGACCCGTCTGAGGCGCCGGTTCCGATGGTGTAGGAGTCGCCGAGCGCCAGGTATCTCAACGCTCGATGTCAGCGAGGGCGCTCCACACGTCGACTTTGGTTTTCACGCGCCGAACCACCTCGTTGGAGAAGTCGCCGGTCGAGGTGTGGCCGCCGAGATCTGCGGTCCGAACACCGTCCGAAACCGCCTCGAGCGCAGCCTCGTAGATCGCGCGCGAGGCCCGCCGCGCGTCCTCGCCTTGCATGTAACCGAGAAGCGACGCGACGGCCATGATCATCGCCATCGGGTTGGCCACGTTCTTGCCCTCGAGCGCCGGGGCGGTGCCATGGGGCGCCTCCGTCATGGCCACCGTGACGGCGCCGGAGTCGTCGAACGCGAGCAGCGTCGATTCCGCGCCGGCGATCGTTCCGAACATCTGCATGACCAGGTCCGACAGCGTGTCACCGTCGCGGTTCAGGGCGGGAATGACCAGCGCCTCGCCGCTGGTCGCGAGGAGCAGGGCATAGGTGGCGTCGATCAGATGCGGCTCGTAGCGAACGTCGGGCTGACGCGCCGCGGCGGCGTCCAGCTCTTCCTTGAACATTCCCTCGTAAACGGGGCTCACCGTAAACTTCGGGCCGCCGAAGACCTTGGCCTCGATGCGGCGGGCATGGCGGAACGCGTAGTCGGCCACGATCCGGCACGTCCGGCGGCTGATCTTCTCGGTTCGGTAGGCCCACTCCTCGAGGTCGTGTCCTTCACGCCATTCCCTCGCTCCGTACGCGTCGTCGACCGCCATCCGGATCACGGAGATGGGGGCATGCACTCCCGCGAGCGGGCGGACGCCCGGGATCCGGCGGCCGGTCCGCACGATGACCCGGCCGTCGACCTGCTTGCGGAGGATGGCGTTCGGGCTGCCCACGTCGCCAGAGCCCTCGGGCGTGATCGTCGCCGCCTTGATGCCGAAGCCGAGCTCGCGGAGGGCAGAGGCGGCGTCCAGGACACATTGGTTTCGGGTGCGGCGGCGCTCCTCGAGCGACAGGTCGAAATCGCGGGTCTCGACCTTGACGCCGAGCACGCCCGGGTCGAGCAGGCGCAGGGCCTCACGAAGAAGCTCTTCGCCCGTCTGGTCGCCGTGCAGGACAGCAATCACGTGGGCCGGCATCGACCGAATCATATGGCCCGGTACGCAAGGCACCGAGCAATTTGGGCCGGGCCCGCGAGATCCTCTGCTACTATTGACAGCGCCTAGGAAACCTAGGCTTTTTTCTTTCTCCCCACCAAAGAGACAACTATGGAAGACATCATCACCCTGGCCTGTGGCGTCTGCAAAAGGCGCAACTACACCACCTTGAAGAACAAGAAGAACGATCCCGACCGGATCGAGCTCAGCAAGTACTGCAGGTGGTGCCACAAGCACACCCCCCACAAGGAGACCAAGTAGTGGCTGTCACGGCACGCAAGCGCGACGAGCCGGCAGCCCGGCAGCCGGGTATCGGCCAGTTCCTGCGCGAGGTTTACGACGAGCTGCGCAAGGTCGTCTGGCCGACTGGCGCTGAGCTCTACCGATACACGCTGGTCGTGATCTTCACGGTCATCCTGCTCGGCGTCTTCATCGGTGGCGCGGACTACTTCCTCGCCGAGGCCGCCCGCCGAACCATCTACAACAACGGAGCCCACTGATGGCAGTCGAGAAGAGCCCGACTACGTCCCCCGAGGAAGAGGCGCAATGGTACGTCGTCCACGCCTATTCGGGGCACGAGGAGAAGGTCAAGAAGAACCTCGAGAAGAGGATCGAGTCGATGGACATGCAGGACAAGATCCTCCAGGTCCTCGTTCCGATGGAAGACGAGATCGAGATCAAGGACGGCAAGCGCCGCCACGTCCAGAAGCGGATCTTCCCCGGCTACATCCTGGTGAAGATGAAGATGTCGAACGAGTCATGGTTCGTCGTCCGCAACACACCAGGCGTGACCAGCTTCGTCGGTTCCGCGAACAGCCCAGTACCGCTCCAGGAAAAAGAGGTGCGGGCGATTCAGAAGCAGATGAAGCAGGAAGCCCCGAAGATCCGGGTCGAGTTCCAGGTCGGCGAGTCGGTGCGCGTGGTGGATGGTCCCTTCACCGACTTCCATGGCAAGGTCGACGAGATCAACCCCGAGAAGGGCAAGCTGAAGGTGCTGGTCAACATGTTCGGCCGCGAGACCCCCGTCGAGCTCGACCTGCTGCAGGTCGAGAAGGTCCACTAATGATGAGGACCCAATGTGCGGCGGAAGGCCGGATTGACTCCGGTCGTCTCCTACGCCGTCCAGTAGTCGCTACACACATATAGAAAGGTATGGGTAAGAAGAAGGTTCGCGCGGTGCTCAAGCTCGAGCTGCAGGCCGGCAAGGCCACACCCGCGCCGCCCGTGGGCACGGCCCTGGGCCCGCACGGCATCAACATCATGGAGTTCACCAAGGCCTACAACGAGCGAACCGCTCAGCAGGCCGGCGACGTCGTGCCCGCGCTCATCACGATCTTCGAGGACCGCACCTTCACGTTCGTGCTCAAGACGCCGCCCGCGGTGCAGCTCTTGAAGCGAGCTGCCGGCGTGGAGAAGGGTTCTGCCAAACCGAATCGGGAGAAGATCGGGCGAGTCACGCGACAGCAGCTGCGGCAGATCGTCGACGCGAAGGGCAAGGACTTGAACGCCTTCGAGCCTGAGGCGGCGATGAAGATGATCGAGGGAACGGCCAGATCGATGGGACTCGAGGTGGTCGAGTAATGCCCAAGAAGCGAGGCAAGAAGTACATCGAGGCGGCCAAGAAGGTCGAAGCCGCCGTGGCGAGCAACGGCAATGGCGGTCTCGAGCCCGAGGTCGCCTGCCAGATGGTCCGCGAAACGTCCATCTCCAAGTTCGACGCCACGGTTGAAGCGCACATCCGGCTTGGGGTCGACCCCCGTCACGCCGAGCAGATGGTGCGAGGTTCGGTCGTCTTGCCCAACGGCACCGGCAAGAAGGTTCGCGTCGCGGTGTTCGCCGTGGGCGAGAAGGCGCGCGAGGCCCAGGACGCCGGAGCCGATGTGGTCGGAGGCGACGACCTCGTGAAGCGTGTTGCGGATGGTTGGACTGAATTCGACGCGGCGGTCGCGACGCCGGACATGATGTCGAAGGTTGGTCCTCTGGGTAAGGTCCTCGGCCCGCGCGGCCTGATGCCGAACCCCAAGTCCGGCACCGTGACCAACGATGTGGGGCGTGCGGTGCGCGAGGCGAAGGGCGGCAAGGTGGAGTTCCGCACCGACAAGTTCGGGATCATCCACGTGCCGATCGGTAAGGTCTCGTTCGACCAGAAGCAGCTGCACCAGAACCTGACGACGCTGGTCGATGCGTTGATCCGCAACAAGCCGACCACGTCGAAGGGCCAGTACCTGCGCAGCTTCTACCTCGTTTCGACGCAGGGACCGTCCGTGCCGGTCGACGTGAAGGAAGCCGCCAAGCTGCACGTAGCGGGCTAAGAGGGTCGCGACCCTCTAGGCTTTCGGGCCATGTACGGCCCGGTCATCCACGGCAAGCTCGTCCGGCTGCGGCCGCCTCGTCCTGAGGACGCGGCTCTGATGATCACGTGGTTCGAGGACCTCGAGGTGACCCGCTTCATCAAGCTGCGCAATCCGCCGTCAGCGGAGGCCGAAAAGGAGTTCCTCGACAAGATGTCGCGCGATGAGACCGTCGTCTTCTGGACAGTTGAGCATGAGGACAAGGTCGTCGGCGGCACGAGCATCGTCGCGATCGATTGGAGAAACGGCCACGGCACGACCGGAACCGTCATCGGTGACAAGACGGCGTGGGGCAAGGGCCTGGCGCGGGAGTTGATGCAGCTTCGAGCTCGTTACGCGTTCACGCAGCTGCCTCTTCGCAAGCTGAAGTCCGCCTACATGGAAGGCAACGAGGCCAGCGGCCGGGCCCAGGCCGCGGCCGGCTATCGGGAGGTCGGGCGGTATCGCGCCGACCGTTTCGTCGACGGCAAGTGGATCGACCTAATCCTCACCGAGGTGCACCGGGAGGACTGGCTGAAAACCAACTCCGTATAATCCGTTTCCTGCCCTAGACCGTAGGCGCCGGCGCGAGCAGGCTTAATTTCCTACCGAGGCAATCGGAAGTGAAGGACGACGTCGATCCTTCTTGCCTTGAATCTTGATTGGGGCAAGGAGGATTTTTTATTTGCCGAGAGCACGCAAAGAGCAGAAGGCCGAGCAGGTCGAGCTGCTGAGCGACAAGCTGAAGAGGGCCAAGGTCGCGGTCCTGACCGACTATCGCGGCCTGACCGTCAGCCAGATCCAGGACCTGCGCGGCAAGCTTCGCACCGGCGACGTCGAGTACCGAGTCGTCAAGAACACCCTGGCCCGGCGCGCGGCCGAATCCGCGGGAGTTCCGGCGCTGGAAAAGGAGCTCGAAGGACCGGTCGCCATCGCGTTCGGTTACGACGACCTGAGCCTGCCTTCGAAGCTCATCAACGAGTGGGTCCGACAGACGAGGCTCAAGCTCGACGTCAAGGGCGGGCTTGTCGAGGGTCGCGTTTTCTCGCCCGACCAGGTCAGGCAGCTGGCCGACCTGCCGTCGCGCGAGATTCTCCTCGCCCAGCTGCTGGGCACCCTGCAATCGCCGGTCGGTCAACTGGTCGCGATCATGGAAACCCCGCATCAGCAGCTCCTCGGAGTGCTGAACGCGTACAAGAACAAACTGGAGGCAGCGTAGGAATGGCGGCGACGAAGATCACCCCGAAAGAGTTCGTAGAGGCGCTCAAGGACTGGAGCATCCTCGACGTCGTCGAGGCGGTGAAGGCCATCGAGGATGAGTTCGGCATCAAGGCCGCGGCGCCCGTGGCTGTGGCCGCGGTGGCTGGTCCGGCGGGTGGCGGCGAGGCGGCTCCGGCCGAAGAGGAGCAGACGGAGTTCACGGTCACGCTCACGGCGGTGGGGGACAGCAAGATCAACGTGATCAAAGCGGTCCGCGAGCTGACCCAGCTCGGCCTGAAGGAAGCGAAGGACCTGGTCGACGCCGCGCCGAAGCCGGTGCTCGAGAACGTGTCGAAGGCGGACGCGGAGAAAGCGGTGGCGAGGCTGAAGGAAGCCGGAGCCACGGCGGAGATGAAGTAGGGCTACCCAAGTCTGGGGTTGGAGAGCCGGGTCCCGTTGGGGCCCGGCTCTGTCCTTACCTCGCTTGGCCGCTAGTCGCGCTCCAGTAGTAGAGGTCGCGCAGGGCGCCAATCGCGCCACCATGCAGTGCGTCGTGGTCGGCCATTGCCCAGAAGATGCGCCACGCCGGCCACGTCTCGCCCCAATTGGTCTTGACCTGACGATCGAGCTGCGAATCCGACCGACCGAGGAGCTGCTCACGAAGCAGCTTCTGTCCGCGTGAGAGATAAGCCTTGGCGCTTCGGACGGTGTGCGGGATGACGAGGTCAGGAAAGGTCAAGCGCGCTGGGCCGAACGCCCACTCGTGGTACATGACCTTGCAGGTCGCGAGGTGAATGATCTGCCACGCGATAGTCGTCGCGGGCGCGGGATCAGGATCTGGGATCGCATAGTGATAGTCCCACCGCCCTGAAGCCGTCCGGTACACGGTCCAGCACCCAGGTACCGGCTCCCAGAAGAACTCGTCGTCAGTGAGGTCGCGAATGCGCAAGCGGAGCCGCTCGTAGGTCTCGTCCATGGCCGCCAGCAAGAGCGCGACGCGGGCTTGGCTCAAGACGTTTCTCCTAGCGGCTCACTCCGGCCGTGAGGTGCTGGAGCACGAGGTCCATGCCCCGCTCCAGCTCTTCCTCGGTCACGCACCAGTGGGGTGACAGGCGGATCCGGCCGGGGCGTGAGTCGACGATCACCCCGGCGGCGTGAAGGCTTGCCTCGACCTCTTCGGGCCGATCGCATTCCAGGGTCACGATCCCGCAGCGCTGCGACCGCGCTCGAGGCGTAAACGTCTGGACGCCCGCCTCGTCGCACCGCTCCAGGATGCGGTCGGTCAGGTCGCGCAGCCGCTCCTGGATGTTGGCCACGCCGACCTCCAGGATCAGCTCCAGGCCGGCCAGCCCCGCGTAATGGCATGCCATCGCCCACGTTCCGGTCTCGAGGCGGCGGGCGTCGTCGGCGAAGACCAGGTCCTGCAAGGTGAAAGAAAAGGGGTCGCGTGTGGCGAACCAGCCCGTGCCCTGGGGCCTCACCCTCGGGATCAGCTCGGGGCGCACGTACAGGAATGCGTTGCCCGGCCCGCCGCTGAGCCACTTGAGACACCCACCCACGAAGGCGTCGCAGTCCATCGCCTTGACGTCGAGCGGCACACAGCCGCAGGTCTGGTAGCCGTCGAGCACGAACAGGGCGCCGGCGGCGTGGGCCGCATCGGCGATGGCGCGGACGTCCTGCAGGTAGCCGGTCGTGTAGAAGAGATGGGTCGTCGCCACCAGCGCGGTCTGGGCGTCGATCCGCTCGGCGAAAGCCTCCGGCCGGATGGTCATTCCGTCGCGGCTGGGCACGAACTCGACCTCGAACTGCGGCCGGCTCAGCCATTGATGGCCGATCGTCGGGAAGTCGAGCTCGCCGATGAGCACCTTGCGTCGGCCGGCGGGCAGCGGCAGGCCCGTGGCCAGGGTGGTCAGGGCAACCGAAACCGACGGGGCGATTGCCGTAGAGCCGGCCGGCGCCCGAAGCAGCTCCGCGACGCGGCCCCGGAACCGCTCGAGCAGCGGCAGCCAGGTTGAAAACCAGACCGGGGTGCCCTGCTCGTCCCAATCCTGGCCGTACCTGGCAAGCGCGGCGCGACCGCTCCGGGGAAGAGGGCCCAGGGAGCAGGCGTTGAAGTAGACGTAGCGATCCAGAAGCGGAAATTCAGCCCTCAGCGCCCCCCAGTCAGGCATCCCGTCAAGGCTATCCCTCCCCGACGCGGCCGGTGGTATAGTGCCGGGAAACCTCGGCCAGGCGGCCATTTCGCCTGGTCCTGTTTAAGCGCCCCCATGGAGGGGTATTTCGTCGTATACTCGCCGTTTGTGCACGTCCCGGCCGCTCCAGCCCATTAACTGAGCGCGCCCTTTTTCCTGGAAGGAGAACCGAATTGATCTCAGAGATGAGAGCCCCCTCGCGCCTCAGCTATGGCCGTATCCCGAACCTCGTCGAGCTGAAAGACCTGATCGCCACGCAGATCGAGTCCTTCAGTTGGTTCAAGAACGACGGCCTGCGCGAGCTGTTCGACGAAATCAACCCCATCACCGACTACACCGGCAAGAACTTCGAGCTGAAGTTCCTCGACTACGAATTCGGCCAGCCGAAGTTCTCGGTCGAAGAGTGCCGCAACCGCGACATGACCTACGCCGCGCCGCTGCGGATCCGGACCCGCCTCACCATCAAGGAGACGGGCGAGATCAAGGAGTCCGAGGTCTACATGGGCGACTTCGCCATGATGACCGACGAGGGCACCTTCATCGTCAACGGCACCGAGCGCGTCGTCGTGTCGCAGCTGGTGCGCTCGCCGGGTGTCTACTTCACGGCCGCCGAAGACCCGAACACCGGACGCAAGCTGTTCGGCGCCAAGCTCATCCCCAACCGAGGTGCATGGCTCGAGATCGAGACCTCCGCCAAGGACCTGCTGACGGTCAAGATCGACCGCAAGCGCAAGGTCCCGGTGACGGTATTGCTCAAGGCTCTGGAGCTGCCGCAGCTCAAGGGCACCGAGAACGACCGCGAAGCTCAGAAGCGCGCGCTCCTGGAGATGTTCGGGGACGTCGACAACAACCCCGAGCACCGCTACATGGAGTCGACCCTGGACAAGGACACGACCAACAAGACTGAGGACGCATTGCTGGAGCTGTACCGTCGCGTCCGCCCGGGTGACCCGCCGTCCGTGGACAACGCGCGCAACCTGCTGCAGTCCCTCTTCTTCAACCCGCGTCGGTTCGACCTCGGCCGCGTCGGCCGATACAAGGTGGACAAGCGCCTGGGCCGCGACGAGGAGGACATTCTCGAGCGTGTCCGCCAGCGTGAGCTGCGAATCCTCGAGAAGGGCGACTTCATCGCGTTCCTCCGCAAGCTGATCGAGCTCAACAACTCGCCGCGCGAGAGGCAGATCCCGGACGACATCGACCACCTCGGCAACCGCCGCGTTCGAGCGGTGGGCGAGCTCTTGCAGAACCAGTTCCGCATGGGCCTCATCCGGATGGAGCGGATCATCAAGGAGCGCATGACGATCAGCGACCCGCACACGGTCACGTCGGCGTCCCTGATCAACGCTCGCCCTGTTGTGGCCGCGATCAAGGAATTCTTCGGCTCGAGCCAGCTGTCGCAGTTCATGGACCAGCACAACCCGCTGTCCGAGCTGACGCACAAGCGCCGCCTGTCTGCGTTGGGTCCCGGCGGACTCTCACGCGAGCGCGCCGGATTCGACGTTCGTGACGTCCACCACAGCCACTACGGCCGCATCTGCCCGATCGAGACGCCGGAAGGCCCGAACATCGGCCTGATCGGCAACCTCGCCACATACGCCAAGGTGAACGAGTTCGGCTTCATCGAGACTCCGTTCCGCCGCGTCTACAACCGGGTGTCGGTGAACCCGGAGGTCGCGCCGAAGCTCGTCGGACGCACGCTGCGTCGCGCCGCGGCGGACCCGAAGGGGACCGAGGTGCTGCCGGTGCACGAGGTCCTGGACGAGAAGGCGATCCAGAAGCTGATCAAGGCGCATGTCGCCTCGGTCGACATCGTCCCCTGGGTCTCGACGGAGGTCGAGTACCTCTCCGCCGACGAGGAGGACATGTTCGGCATCGCCCAGGCCAACGCCAAGCTGACGCCTGAGAGCAACTTCGTCGATCAGCGTGTGCCGGCGAGGGCGCGTGGCGACTTCAAGATCGAAGAGATCCAGAACATCCAGTACATGGACGTGTCACCGAAACAGATCGTGTCGGTCGCCACGGCCATGATTCCGTTCCTCGAGCACGATGACGCCGGCCGCGCCCTGATGGGCGCCAACATGCAGCGCCAGGCGGTGCCGCTGCTGGTCACCGACGCGCCGCTGGTCGGCACCGGGGTCGAGTACTACGCCGCCAAGGACTCGGGCGAGATGATCGTCTCCGACGTCGCGGGCACGGTCACAGACATCGCGCATCCGAAAGAGCTCAAGACGGTGCACGCGACGCCCGTGTTCGAGATCATCGTCAAGCCCGACGCCGGCGGAGCTGACCGTCACTACCCGCTGCAGAAGTTCGCGCGCTCGAACCAGGGCACGTGCCTCAATCACCGTGCGATCGTGAAGCCGGGGCAGCACGTCGAGAAGGGCGACATCCTCGCGGATGGACCCGCGATCGACAACGGCGAGATGGCGCTGGGGCGCAACGTGCTCGTCGCCTTCATGCCGTGGGAGGGCTACAACTTCGAGGACGCGATCCTTCTCTCGGAGCGAGTGGTCAAGGAAGACATGTACACCTCGATCCACATCGAGGAGTACGAGTCCGAGGCGCGCGAGACGAAGCTCGGCCCCGAAGAGATCACGCGCGACATCCCGAACGTGGCGGACGACGCGCTGCGCAACCTCGACGAGCGAGGGATCGTGTACGTCGGCGCGGAGGTCCAGCAGGGCGACATCCTGGTGGGCAAGATCACGCCGAAGGGCGAGACCGAGCTCTCCGCCGAGGAGCGACTGCTCCGCGCGATCTTCGGCGAGAAGGCGCGCGAGGTGCGTGACTCGAGCCTGCGCGTGCCGCACGGCGAGCGCGGAATCGTGGTCGACGTGAAAGTCTTCTCCCGGGACAACAAGGACGAGCTCGGCCCGGGCATCAACGAGATGGTCCGGGTGTACATCGCCCAGAAGCGAAAGATCTCGGCGGGCGACAAGATGGCCGGCCGCCACGGCAACAAGGGCGTCGTCGCCCGGATCATGCCGTCTGAGGACATGCCGTACATGCCGGACGGAACGCCCGTCGACATCGTGCTCAACCCGCTGGGCGTGCCCAGCCGCATGAACCTGGGCCAGGTTCTCGAGACGCACCTCGGCTGGGTCGCGAGCACGCTCGGCATCAAGATCGCGACCCCCGTATTCGACGGAGCGCCGATGCAGACCATCGTCGCCGAGCTCGAGAAGGCCGGCCTGCCCGTGGACGGGAAGGTCAGGCTGCGGGACGGCCGGACCGGTGAGGAGTTCGACGAGCCGGTGACCGTCGGCCAGATCTACATGCTCAAGCTGGCCCACCTGGTGGAGGACAAGATCCACGCCCGGTCGACCGGTCCCTACAGCCTGGTCACCCAGCAGCCGCTGGGCGGCAAGGCGCAGTTCGGCGGCCAGCGGTTTGGCGAGATGGAGGTGTGGGCGCTCGAGGCTTACGGCGCCGCGCACGTCCTGCAGGAGATCCTGACCGTCAAGTCGGACGACATCGTCGGGCGCGTCAAGGCGTACGAGGCGATCGTCAAGGGCGACAACACGCTCGAGGCCGGCATCCCGGAGTCGTTCCGCGTGCTGGTCAAGGAGCTGGAAGGGCTTGCGCTCGGGGTCGAGATCCTGAGCGAGGACGAGCGCCAGATTGTTTTGTCAGAAGAGGACATCCCCGAGATCCCGCTGGACCTCGGCATCAGCCTCGAGCGCGAAGAGCTCGGGGAGGATTCAGCCGAATGAGGCTGAATCCGGTATTCAAACAAGACGGAGTCCTCGCGAAATTGAAGATTTCGCGAGGTTCGGCGGAATAGGAGAGAAGAGGAACACTTGCTGAAGCTTGAGAACTTTGACGCGCTGAAGCTTTCGTTGGCATCGCCCGACACGATCATGTCGTGGTCGCACGGCGAGGTCACGAAGCCTGAAACCATCAACTACCGCACGCTCCGCCCGGAGCGCGACGGTCTTTTCTGCGAGCGCATATTCGGTCCGACACGGGACTGGGAATGCCACTGCGGGAAGTACAAGCGCTACCGCTACAAGGGCATCATCTGCGACAAGTGCGGCGTCGAGGTGACCCGCTCCAAGGTGCGCCGCGAGCGCATGGGCCACATCAAGCTCGCCTCGCCGGTGAGCCACGTCTGGTACTTCAAGGGCATCCCGAGCCGCATGGGCTTGCTGCTCGACATGTCGCCGCGCAACCTCGAGAAGATCCTCTACTTCGCCAACTACATCGTCACAGACGTCCACGAGGAAGTCCGCCAGGACATGCTCGCCGTGCTCAACATGGATAAGGACGAGCGCGCGGTTCGCCTGCGCGCGGACATCGACGCCAAGGGGCGCGAGCTGCGCCAGGAGCACGAGGCCAAGTCCAAGAAACTGAAGGGCGAGGTCGACGCGGAGGTCGCCCGCCTCGAGGAAGAGCTGCAGGAATCCGTCGACGCGCTGACGACCCAGGGCAAGAAGGCCACGGAGCACATCAAGGCCGGGATCGGCACCAAGTCGCGCCGGACCATGACTGTCGGGCTCGACGGCGATGAAGAGACGGTGATCGACAAGGGCGATCTGATGTCGCGCGATATGTCGAAGGGCGTGCTGTCCAAGGTTCAGGAGAAGATCGAGAAGCTCGAGGCCAACACCAAGGCCGCGCAGAAGCGCGCCAAGGAGCGCCTCGACACCGACAAGAAGGCGCTCGAGGCTTCGATCGAGGCCGCGACCAAGACCGAGCGCGAGGGCATCCAGGGCCAGCTCGAGGCGCTGCAGCAGGAGATCGAGGCAACCCGCACGGACCTCGAGGCGCTGCACCCCAAGCAGATCCTGACCGACACCCAGTACCGCGACTTCCAGGAGCGGTTCGGCCGGGCCTTCCGCGCCGGCATCGGCGCCGAGGCGGTCCGCGACCTGCTTTCCCGCATAGAGCTCAACTCCGAGATGTATCGCCTCCGCGAGGAGTCGAAGTCGTCGAGCGGACAGCGCAAGCAGAAGGCGATCAAGCGCCTGAAGGTCGTCGAGGACTTCCGCAAGTCGAACGCCAGCCCGACGTGGATGGTGCTCGAGGTTCTGCCGGTGATTCCGCCCGAGCTGCGCCCGATGGTCCAGCTTGACGGCGGTCGGTTTGCCACGTCCGACCTGAACGACCTCTACCGCCGCGTGATCAACCGCAACAATCGCCTGAAGAGGCTGCTCGAGCTCGGCGCGCCCGAGATCATCGTGCGCAACGAGAAGCGGATGCTCCAGGAGGCTGTCGACGCGCTGATCGACAACGGCCGCCGCGGCCGTGCCATCACCGGCACCGGCAACCGCAAGCTGAAGTCGCTATCCGACATGCTCAAGGGCAAGCAGGGCCGTTTCCGCCAGAACCTGCTCGGCAAGCGCGTGGACTACTCGGGTCGTTCCGTGATCGTGGTCGGTCCCGAGCTGAAGCTCCACGAGTGCGGCTTGCCCAAGAAGATGGCGCTCGAGCTCTTCAAGCCGTTCGTGATGCGCGAGCTCGTGAACAAGGGCTACACCACAAACATCAAATCGGCCAAGCGCATGGTCGAGCGCAGTCGTCCGGAGGTCTGGGACGTCCTCGACGAGGTCATCCACGAACACCCGGTGTTGCTCAACCGCGCCCCGACCCTGCACCGCCTGGGCATTCAGGCGTTCATGCCCGTGCTGGTCGAGGGATCGGCGATCCAGATCCACCCGTTGGTCTGCGCCGCTTTCAACGCCGACTTCGACGGCGACCAGATGGCGGTGCACGTGCCGCTGTTCAGCGGCGCGATCGCCGAAGCGAAGAACCTGATGATGTCGTCGCAGAACATCCTGTCGGCGGCGGATGGGCACCCGGTGGTCGCGCCGACCCAGGACGTGGTGCTCGGCTGCTACTGGCTCACGGCGACGCGCGGCGACCAGCCGTCCGACACCTCCAAGCTTCGGGCGTTCAGCTCGCAGAACGAAGTGGTGCTGGCCCTGGAGGCCAAGGTCGTGAAGCTCCAGGAGTGGGTTCGCGTAAAGATCGGCGACGCGCTCATCGTCACCACGCCTGGTCGGGTGGTCTTCAACCAGTCGCTGCCCGTCGGCAAGACGCCGCAGGGGGCAGGCGGGGTCTCCGCCGACGACGTCGCGAACATGGAACCTCTGCCGTTCCAGAACGCCCACTACGACCGCAAGCTGCTCCGCGTCCTGGTCGCCGAGCTGTACCGGCTGTACGGCAGCGATATCACGGCCAGCGTGGTCAACGACATCAAGCGTCTTGGTTTCGGGTATGCGACCCAGGCGGGAATCACCGTTTCCGCAATGGACATTCCGCACCCGGACTCCAAGTGGCAGGTCATTCGCGCGACCGAGAAGGAGGTCGCGGACGTCGAGCGGATGTACCGCCGCGGCGTGATGACCGAGGACGAGCGCTACCGCAAGGTGATCGAGCTCTGGCAGCGCGCCTACGAAGAGGTGGGCAACGCGACCGAGCAGGCTTTCGACAGGTTCAGCCCGATCTGGATGATGATGGGCTCAGGCGCCCGCGGCAACATCCAGCAGATCCGCCAGCTCGCGGGTATGCGTGGGCTGATGGCCGACCCGACGGGGCGGATCATCGACCTGCCGATCCAGGCCAACTTCACCGAAGGCCTGACGGTGCTCGAGTACTTCATCTCGACCCACGGCACCCGCAAGGGACTGGCCGACACCGCGCTCCGCACCGCCGACTCCGGATACCTGACGCGACGTCTCGTCGACGTGGCGCAGGACGTGATCGTGCGGGAGGAAGACTGCGGCACCACCAACGGAATCTGGATTCGCGACATCACGCCGGAACGCGCCAAGAACGACCCGATCTTCGAGAAGATCGCAGGCCGTGTCACTGCCGAGGACGTCTCGGTCAACGGCAAGGTGTTGGTGGCCGGCGGGCAGTCGATCAGTGACGATGCGGCGCGGCAGATCATCGCCGCGAGCGCCTCCGTCAAGATGCGGTCCGTTCTCGTGTGCGAAGCGCGCGAGGGCGTCTGCCGCACGTGCTACGGCCGCAACCTGGCCACAGGCAAGCTGGTCGAGATCGGCGAGGCGGTCGGCGTCATCGCCGCCCAGTCGATCGGCGAGCCGGGCACACAGCTGACGATGCGTACCTTCCACACCGGTGGTGTCGCCGGCGTTGACATCACCCAGGGCCTACCCCGCGTGGAGGAGCTGTTCGAGGCTCGCATCCCCAAGGGCAAGGCCATCATCTCCGAGATCGACGGGGAGCTCGAGATAATCCGCCAAGAGGGCGCGCGCAAGGTGCGCGTGATCTCCAAGGAGGAGTTCGAGGTTTCCTACCCGGTCCAGGCCAAGATGGAGGCGCTGGTCAAGTCCGGCGACGACGTCATGGAAGGCCAGGAGCTGGCCCGAGACTCCAAGGGCAGCGGCGTTCGGACGCGCCACGCGGGCAAGGTCACCGTCTCTCCCAAAGAGATGACCGTTCGCACCGTGGACGAAGAGATTCGCGAGTACCCAATCCCGCATCAGGTCCGCATCCGGCCGGAGCTCGATCGTCGCGACGGCCAGAAGGTCGTGATCAAGGCGGGCCAGCAGATCACCGAGGGCTCGATCTCACCGCAGGAGCTGCTCCACATCCTCGGCAAAGAGGCGGTGCAGACGTTCCTGGTCGACGAAGTCCAGAAGGTGTACCGGTCGCAGGGTGTCGACATCAACGACAAGCACATCGAGGTGATCGTCCGGCAGATGATGCGGAAGGTCCGCATCGACTCGGCCGGCGACACGGGCCTCCTACCGGGCGAGATCGTCTCGCAGTGGGAGTACGAGGAGTCCAACGCCCGGGCGCTCGCAGAGGGCGGCGAGCCTGCCACCGCGCAGACCGTGCTGCTCGGCCTGATCAAGGCGGCGCTGAACACCACATCGTGGTTGTCGGCGGCGTCCTTCCAGGAGACGACCCGGGTCCTCACCGAGGCCGCGATCTCCGGCAAGGTGGACCGGCTCCGGGGCCTGAAGGAGAACGTGATCATCGGCAAGCTGATCCCGGCCGGGACCGGGCTCGACTACTACAAGAAGCAGCGGGAGCAGGCGGCCCGGATCCTCGAAGAGGAGCCAATTGACCTGGAGACGCTGTCTGTCTAGAAACTGAGCCCGATTTGGGCTAAAGTCACGGTTACGTGCACAAGGGGGCGCCCGCCAGGGTTGCCCCTTTTGCTTACCCGGGGCAGTGTCTGGGGACGGCCGGAGTGAATCCGGCCTGCAGAGAGCGCTGTATAAGATGAGGTCGTGACTCTAGGCCGAAGGCTGGTTGGTGCCTTCACGGTTTTGCTGGTCCTCGTCGCCGGGTGTGACTCTGGGATCACCGTCGGACCCAGGCTGGCCAAGGACCAGGTGCTGCGGTTGATGCTGGAAGACCAGCCGGCGACGCTGGACCCGGGCCAAACCCAGTTCCCATACGAGACAGCGGTCCTGCGCGCGATCTCGGAGCCACTACTGAAGCCAAACGCCGACCTGACCGGCGTGGTCCCGGCGGCCGCGCAGGCGTACGAGGCCAACGACGCCGGCACCGCGTACGTGTTCCACCTGCGGAGCACCGCGAAGTACTGGGACGGCACGCCGGTCAGGGCCCAGGACTTCGTTTTCGCGTGGCAGCGGCTGATCGATCCGCGGCTGGCCGCCTACAACGAGTCGCTGTTCGCGGACGCGGTCCTCAACGGCCAGCGGGTGTCGTTGATGGACCCGCAGCGCGACGCGGCTTCCATCGACGCCGCTCTCGCGACGCTCGGTCTCAAAGCCGTCGACGACTTCACCTTCCAGGTCCAGCTGGCGCATCCAGATCCCGCATTCCCGTGGCTCGCCGCCATGCCCGCCGGCGCCCCCATCAAGAAGGACATCGTGGCCACAAGTGGGGACAAGTGGTCGACGGCCCCGGTGACTCTCGTCACCAACGGTCCGTTCAGAGTCACCGAGATGGCGAAGAACGATCACATCCGCGTGGAGCGCAACGCCAACTACTGGGGAAGCAAACCGACGTTGACCCGAATCGACTTTGTGATCGTGAGGGATGGGGCGCTGGCGCTGACGAGGTACAAGAATGGCGAGCTCGACGAGATCACAGTGCAGTCGCAGCAGGCGGGGTCAGTCGCCACCGACTCCAAGTTGAGTCGTCAGCTGGTCAAAACGCCGAACTTGACCGTCTTCTGGCTTGTGTTCCGCGTCAACTCGCCCCCGCTCGACAACCTGAAGCTGCGCCTGGCGATGGCGCAGGCGATCGACCGCAACGCATACGTGTCGCAAGTCCTGGCGGGCCAGGGTCTCCCCGCGACGACCTTCATTCCCAAGGGCATGCACGGTTACAGCCCGAGCCTCACCGCGCAGAAGTTCGACATCGCCCAGGCGCGCGCATCGCTGGCAGCCTCGGGACTCTCGGCCAAACAGGTCTCGGTGACCTTCAGCTACGACCAGTCCTCAGACTTCCGGACCAAGACCGCCAAGTTCGTTCACGACCAGCTCGTCAACAACCTCGGCATCAACGTTGTGCTCCAGGCACTGGACCCGAACACCCTCAGCTCGCACAAAGAGAGCGGCGAGTTTCAGATCGCCGGACCGGACGGTTGGAGCGCCGACTACCCGGACCAGGCCGACTGGTACGACGTGTTTCTCACCACCAGCTCATACAACTTCGCGTTCTGGCAGAAGGAGGAGTACGACAACTTCGTCCGCGTCGCGCGCACGGACACCCAGCCGGCCAGGCGCGACCAGGAGTACCTGCAGGCGCAGGCGATGCTGGTCGGCGAGGCGCCGGTGGCCTTCCTTGCCCAGACCGCGAGCTGGTATCTGGTGCAGCCCTTCGTTCGGGGCGTGATCACCTCGCCCGTGGACGAATGGCCGGGGGCGCTGGCCCCCGCCCAACTCTCGATCGCTCCCCACTAGGCTCGGGCGGCCAAACGGCCGTTTGCCTCAGAACGCTCGCTTAGGAACTTGACTATTGTGAGTCAACCACAACAGAATTCGATCTGGCCCGAGTGGCTGTGAGTAAGACCTGCAGCCGGCGCACTCTCGCCCCGTGCCCGGGAAGAAGGCTGCAGGACATGTCTGAGAGGTAAGACGCGTATGCATCTAGGTGTGAGCATCCGAGCGGCAGCGCTCGCGACTGCAGGTGTCTTTGCCGCCGTGGCGTGCGGCGGTGGTACGAGCTCGACGGGAGTGAATCCGGCATCGCCTGACAAGCAAATCCTCCGGGTGAACGTAGACACCGAGCCGGGGACGCTCGACCCCACTCAGCAGCAGTGGGTTTACGAAGCCAACGTGGGACGGAACATGTTCGAGGCTCTGGTCACTCCAAAGGCCGACCTCTCGGACGTCCAGCCCGGCGCTGCATCCAGCTGGACCGTCTCCTCAGACGGCTTGACGTGGACGTTCAAGATCCGCAGCGGCGAGGTGTACAGCGACGGCACGGCCGTCACCGCGAGCGACTTTGTGCGCTCCTACAAGCGCATCCTCGACCCGACGGTCGCAGCGCCGTACGAGTCGTACTTCGAAGCGATCAAGGGCGCGAGCGCGTATTCCAGCGTCGACGCGAAGAACTCGACCGCGGTCAAGACATTTCTTGACAGCCTCGGAGTTGCGGCGCCAGACGCGCAAACCTTTGTCATCACGCTCGCCAACGCCGCTCCTTGGTTCAAGTGGGTCACCAGCCTCTGGCTGGCCGCTCCGATCAAGCAGGCAGACGTCGACGCCGGGGGCGCGACCTTTGGCGCGGTCACGGCCGACGCGGTGGGCAAGCTTCACGGAAACGGACCCTTCATGCTCGGCGAGGTGGTCCCGAAAGACCACATCACGCTGGTCCCCAACCCCAAGTTCCGGACGCAGCCAAAACTGCAGAAGGTGATCCTGCTCTACATCCCGGACGGAAACGTCGAGTTCGCCAAGTTCCAGAACGGCGAGCTGGACATCACCCGAGGCGTGCCCAACCCGGACGTGCCCACGGTGCTCAATGATCCGAAGCTGAGCAAGCAAGTGCTGCGCGGTCCGACACTCCTCAACTGGTGGCTCGACTTCAACACCACCAGGCCGCCCCTGAACAACGCGGATCTGCGACTCGCGCTAGCGAAGTCGATCGACCGCGACTCTTACATCAAGAACATCCGACACGGCATCGGCACTCCGTCTACCTACTTCATCCCCAACGGCGAGCGGGGTTACGAGCCGTCGGACATCCAGAAATACGACTGCACCGCGGCCAAAGCGCTGCTCGCCAAGGCCAAGGCTGCGGGCGTCACGGACGCGCAACTGGCCGGCCTTCACTACGAATACGGCGCGAGCTCGGCCCGGAAACCCACCGCCGAGTTCTTCCAGCAGCAGTGGCAGCAGTGCTTGGGCCTCAACGTCATCGTGGACGCGGCGGAGAGCCAGACCCACTCCAGAAACCTGAAAACCTCGGTCCACAACTACTGGATTTCCGGGGTTTCGGGCTGGCAGGCCGACTACCCGGACGGCCAGGACTGGATGGACATCTTCACGACGGGCGGCGGAAACAACTTCCCCGTCTGGTCCAACAAGCAATACGACGACCTCGTCAACAAGGGCGACAACGCCCCGAAGCAGGCTGACCGCGACGCCGCGTACAGCCAGGCGCAGAAGATCCTGGAGCAGGAAGCTCCCGTGATGTTCCTGTACCAGGACGAGAAGTTCCTTCTCGTCTCCTCCAAGGTCAAGGGCTGGCAGAGAAGCGCCCTCGACGACGACTGGATCGGAGATGTAGCGACCGCGACTTCGATGTACATTGCCGCGTAAGGAAACAGTTTGTCAGTAACCGCGGGCGCCCCTTTTCGGAGGGGCGCCCTGCCCTTCTTGGCCTGGATTCCGCGGGGGCGCATGACCAACCTCGCGATTTACATCATCAGGCGCCTGCTCTGGATGATCCCTGTTCTCTTCTTCGTCATCGTCATCACATTTGGCCTGATGCATCTGGCCCCCGGCGGTCCATGGGACCGCGAAGGGAGGCAGCTCTCGCCCCAGGTCGTGAACAACCTGAACGTCAAGTACGGTCTGGACAAGCCGCTCCCCCAGCAGTTCTTGACCTACATATGGGGCGTCGTCCACTTTGACTTCGGGGACTCTCTCAAGTCGCCGGGGCAGCACGTCTCGGACCGGATCCTGCAGAGCTGGCCCTACACGTTCACGCTGGGGGCGGTCGCATTCATCCTGCTCGTACCGATCGGAATCGGCCTCGGGGTGATCGCAGCCCTGCGCCAGAATTCGCTGCTCGACTACACCGCGCTCGGGCTCGCCACGGCTGCGGCCTCGACGCCGAACTTCGTCGTCGGCATCTTCTTGATCATCGTCTTTGCGCTAGGCATGAACAAGCTGACCGACGGAAACTTCTACTTTCCAACAGGTGGCATGCCGCAGCCATTCAACCCGTTTCAGGTGGAGCTGATCATGCCGGTGATCACGCTCGCCGCCCTGCCTACCGCCTATATCGCTCGCCTGACCCGGTCGAGCACGCTCGATACGCTCCGCCAAGACTTCGTCCGCACGGCCTGGGCCAAGGGTCTCAAATCCCGACTTGTCGTCATGAGGCATGTGCTCAAGAACTCGCTGATCCCGGTCGTCACGGCCCTCGGCCCGACGTTCGCCTTTTTGATCACAGGCTCGTTCATCACCGAGACGCTGTTCTCGATCCCGGGCATCGGGCGCGCCTTCGTGACGTCGATCGCCGGCCGTGACTACACGATGATCCTGGGCACCACGATCCTCTTCGCGGTTTTGATCGCTCTGGTCAACCTCGTCGTCGACGTCCTCTATGTGTTTATTGATCCGCGCGTCAGGCTGACTGACTGATGGCGACTGCGATCGGCATCGCGCAGCAGGTCGATTGGGATGTCCCCGAGCAGACCGGTCTCTGGAGCGACGCATGGGTCCGCTTCCGGCGCAACCGTCTGGCGGTCGGGGGACTTGCGGTCATCATCGTCATGATCGTGCTGGCGATCGGGGCGAGACTTCCTGCCACCCCTGGCGGCCTGTGGCACATCCTCCACATCACTGGAGACCCGGTCTCGCAAGACGTGGTCAACTCGTATGCCCTCCCGTCGCTCCAACATCCCCTGGGTACCGACATCCTCGGTCGCGATCAGCTGTCGCGGATTCTCTACGGAGCTTCGATCTCGCTGACGATCGGGATCGTCGTTCAGATCTTGATCCTGTTCATCGGCGGCGGAATCGGCATGGCCGCCGGCTACTTCGGAGGGTGGGTCGACAACCTCCTGATGCGGTTCACCGACATCATGTACGCCTTCCCTGATCTGCTCCTGGTGCTGGTTTTCGTGGCCGCTTTCGGGCCGAGCTTCTGGAGCATCTTCATCGCGCTCGGCCTTGTGTATTGGGTCGGACTGGCGCGCCTTGTCCGCGGCCAGGTCCTGTCGATCAAGGAGAAGGAGTACGTAGAAGCGGCGATCATGACCGGGACGGCGCCGCTCAAGCTCATCGTCAAGCACCTGGTGCCCAACTCGCTCGGTCCCGTGATCGTGACGCTGACGTTCGGCATCCCGGCAGCGATCTTCACCGAGGCGGCGCTGAGCTTCCTGGGCATCGGCATCCGGCCGCCGGAGCCGAGCTGGGGGGTGATGATCGAGGACGGATACGGTGGAATCTTCGCTGACCCGCGCCAGGTGATCTTCCCCGGCATCGCGGTGGCGCTCACCATGCTCTCGTTCACGTTTGTGGGCGACGGGCTGCGCGACGCGCTCGACCCGCGTATGAAGCGCTAGGCAAAGGAGCTCCGGAGTCAAATTGGGCCAGATCCTGCTGCAGGTGGACGACCTGCACACGCAGTTCTTCACCTCACGCGGGGTCGTGCGCGCAGTGGACGGCGTCTCGCTGCACATCGATGCGGGGGAGACGCTGGGCATCGTAGGCGAGTCGGGTTGCGGCAAGACGATCACGGCGCTCTCGATCCTTAGGCTGGTGCCTGACCCGGGACGGATCACCGCGGGCAAGATCATGTTCCGTGGGCGCGACGTCACGAAGTTCGACGATGACGAGATCCGCGACTTCCGGGGCAACGACGTCGCGATGATCTTCCAGGACCCGATGACCTCGCTGAACCCCGTCACGAAGGTCGGCTTTCAGATCGAAGAAGCGATGACCGCCCACAACCGCTTTTCGGCCAGCCTGGCCAGGACCCGAGTGGTCGAGCTGCTGAAGCGGGTGCGTGTGCCGGCCGCCGAGTCTCGCGTCAAGGATTATCCCCACCAGTTCTCAGGGGGCATGCGGCAGAGGGCGATGATCGCCATGGGCCTGGCCAACGAACCTTCGCTGCTCATCGCGGACGAGCCGACCACGGCCCTCGACGTGACGGTGCAGGCGCAGATCATCCAGCTGATGAAGCAGCTGAACCGCGAGCTCGGCACCGCCATGATGCTCATCACGCACAACATGGCGCTCGTCGCGAGCCTGTGCCAGCGCGTGGTCGTGATGTACGCGGGCCGGATCGTCGAGGAAGGTCCCGTCGAGCAGATCTTCAAGAGCCCGCAGCACCCCTACACCTGGTCCCTGCTGCGATCCGTGCCGCGCGTCGACGAGGCCCGCAAGGACCGCCTGGTATCGATTCACGGCCTGCCGCCTGACCTGACCAACCCGCCGCCCGGCTGCAAGTTCCACCCGCGGTGTCCATTCGTGATCGACCGCTGCAAGATCGATGAGCCAGGGCTGAGCGAGGTTGCGGCCAACCAGGTCGCTCGCTGCTGGGTGCTGATGCGCAACGTCAAGGACGAGGACGTCGCGGCGGCCAAGGCCAGCGCGCTCTCCCTCGACGCGGCGAAGAAGCTCAAGGCCGAGGCCCCGCCCGAGGTTGGCACCGTTGCAGGCGGCTGAAAAGGCGCCGGCGACCGCGGTCAAGGCCGATCCAGTCTTGCTGCGGGTCAAGAACGCGTACAAGCACTTTCCAATCTCCGGATTCGGGGGCCTCGCGGTGCGGGCGGTGGATGGAGTCGACCTCGAGATCCGGCGCGGCGAGACGCTGGGCCTGGTCGGCGAGTCCGGCTGCGGAAAGTCGACGCTCGCGCGACTCATCACGGCCTTGCTGCCGGTCACGGCGGGCAAGGTCGTCTTCGACGGCCAGGACATCACGACGCTGAAGGGCCGGCGCCTGCGACGCATCCGCCGGAAGATGCAGATGATCTTCCAGGACCCCTTCGCGTCGCTGGACCCACGAATGACCGTCGGCGACATCCTCCAGGAGCCCCTCGACAACTTCTCGATCGGATCCGTCCGGGACCGCAGGCGCCGGGTGCAGGAATTGCTCCGGCTGGTGGGGTTGAACCCCAATTTCACCAACCGCTACCCACACGAGTTCTCGGGTGGGCAGCGCCAGCGCATCGGCATCGCGCGGGCGCTGGCCGTGAACCCGTCATTCATCGTTTGCGACGAGGCGGTGTCCGCCCTGGACGTTTCGATCCAGGCCCAGATCATCAACCTGCTGCAGGACCTGCAGAACGAGTTTCAGCTCACGTATCTCTTCATCGCCCATGACCTGGCGGTCGTGCGGCACCTGTCGGACCGGATCGCGGTCATGTATCTCGGCAAGGTGGTCGAGACGGCGGGCCGCAACGACATCTACGAGCGACCGCAGCATCCCTACACAAAGGCGCTCCTGTCGTCGATCCCGGTCCCGGATCCTGCCGTCGAGCGGGAGCGAGCACCGATCGCGCTGAAGGGGGAGATCCCGTCACCTGTCAACCCGCCCTCGGGGTGCCGCTTCCACCCGAGGTGCCCGATCGCCCGGGCGCCGGGCGTTTGCTCGGAGCAGGAGCCGCCGCTGGAACCCCATGGGGCTCGGGACCAGGTCGCCGCCTGCCACTTCGCGGGGCAGTTCTGAGCGACTAGCTCGGCCTGACCTCAAGGACTCGATAACCCTTCTTCGACTTCATGCGCTCGACCGCGAAGCCTTGCTCGCTCAGCCAGCTGGCCAGGGAGTCCGAGCCCAGGTTTCGCTGCACCACCAGGTATGCCGCACCCCCCGGCCTGAGGCGCGGCAGCCACTGCATCAGGAGCTCATGAAGTGGGCGCTTGCCGACCCTCACCGGCGGGTTGGAGTAAATCGCGTCGAATCGGACCTCGGCCGGCACCTCGTCCGGCTTGGCCACCGACACGTTTGGGGCGCCGGCCGCCGCGGCGTTCGCCCGCGTCAGCTCGACCGCCCGCTCGTTGACGTCGACGGCCCAAACCCGGGCCTCCGGTGCGCGCCGGGCCAGGAAGATGGCGATCGGGCCGTATCCGGAGCCGAGATCCAGCACATCTCCTCGCGGGGGAGGCGGCGGCGCCTCACGAAGCAGGACCATGGTGCCGAGATCGATCGCCTTCGACCCGAAGACGCCTCGATCAGCCTGCAGCTCGAGATCGAGCTCGCCCAGCCGGAGGCGCACCGTCCGCGGGCGCGACGGAACGGCCGGCCGAGCTTCGAAGTAGTGGGATTTGGGTATACTCATCGCTTGTCGCCCAATCGGCTATTGCCGCATGGGAATCAAACCACCATACGGAGAAACGTTTGCCAACCATCCAGCAGTTGGTCCGCCTTGGGCGCAGGGCGGCCAGAGCGAAGTCTAAGGCGCCCGCCCTCAAGGGCTCACCGCAGAGGCGGGGAGTCTGCGTGCGCGTCTATACCCAGACCCCCAAGAAGCCGAACTCGGCCCTCCGGAAGGTCGCGCGCGTCCGGCTGACGACCGGGATCGAGGTCACGGCCTACATCCCCGGCATCGGTCACAACCTCCAGGAGCACTCCGTCGTGCTCATCCGGGGAGGCCGTGTCAAGGACCTGCCAGGTGTCCGCTACCACATCATCCGCGGCACCCTCGACACCGCCGGCACCAAGAACCGCAAGAAGGCCCGGTCTAAGTACGGCGCGAAGCGGGAAAAGGGCAAGGCGGCTGCCTGATGCCTCGCCGTAACCGTCCCGTCAAGCGTGTCGTCGCGCCCGACCCCGTTTACCAGTCGGAAGCGATCGCCAAGTTCGTGAACGTGGTCATGAGCCGCGGCAAGCGCTCCACGGCGGAAAAGGTCGTCTACGACGCGCTGGCCCGCGCCTCCAAGCAGGCGAAGAAGGAGCCGCTGGAGGTTTTCGACTCGGCCCTGCGCAACGCGACGCCGCTGCTCGAGGTCAAGCCTCGGCGCGTCGGCGGCGCGACCTACCAGGTCCCGGTCGAGATCCGTCCGGAGCGGCGGCTTGCGCTCGCCCGCCGCTGGCTCGTTCGTTTCGCGAGGCAGCGCGGGGGGAAGAGTATGTCCGAGAAGCTCGCCTTCGAGCTTCTTGATGCTGCGCAGAACACCGGCGGCGCGGTAAAGCGCAAAGAGGAGACCCACCGGATGGCCGAAAGCAACAAAGCTTTCTCGCACTTCCGGTACTAAGAGATGAACGTGGCACTGAAAATGCAGGAACGTCCCGTCGCCATCGACAAGGTCCGAAACATCGGGATCATGGCGCATATCGACGCGGGCAAGACGACCACGACCGAGCGGATCCTTTTCTACGCGGGCCGCATCCACAAGATGGGCGAGGTCCACGAAGGGGCCGCGACCATGGACTGGATGGTCCAGGAGAAGGAGCGCGGGATCACGATCACGTCGGCCGCGACAACGGCCAACTGGCGCGACCACGCGGTCAACATCATAGACACACCCGGGCACGTGGACTTCACGGTTGAAGTCGAGCGGAGCCTCCGTGTGCTCGACGGTGCGGTCGCGGTGTTCGACGCTGTCGCGGGAGTGGAGCCTCAGTCCGAGACCGTCTGGCGCCAGGCGGACCGCTACGGCGTGCCTCGCATTGCATTCATCAACAAGATGGACCGCATCGGAGCCGACTTCTACGGCTCGTTGAACTCGATCCGGACACGCCTTGGCGCCCGCGCGGTTCCAATCCAGCTGCCGATCGGCTCGGAAGCCGACTTCCAGGGCTACGTCGACCTGCTGAGCAAAGAGGCGGTCGTCTATACGGACGACCTGGGCACCAAGAGCACCGAGTCGCTGGAGATCCCGGCCGGCATGCAGGACCTGGTCAGCCAGCACCGCCACGACCTGATCGAGGCGGTGGCCGACTTCGACGACGGGATCATGCACAAGTACCTCGAGGAGCAAGACATCACCGAGGAAGAGATCAAAGCGGGATTGCGCCGCGGCACGGTCGCCGGGGTGCTCGTTCCCGTGCTCTGCGGTGCGGCGCTTCGCAACCGCGGCGTGCAGCCGATCCTCGACGCGGTCGTCGACTACCTGCCATCTCCGGCGGACGTCCCCGCGGTGGAAGGCAAGGACCCGAAGACCGGAGCGCTCGAGGTCCGCGAGCATGACGACAACGAGCCGTTCTCGGCGCTTGCGTTCAAGATCCAGATGGATCCGCAGGGCGTCGGCAAGCTGACGTTCTTCCGCGTCTACTCAGGGCGCCTGAAGGCCGGATCGTCGGTGATGAACGCGTCAACCGGCAAGCGCGAGCGCATCGGCCGGATTCTTCGGATGCACGCGATCCGCCGCGAGGACGTCGATGAGGTCTTCACCGGCGATATCGCCGCCGCGGTCGGGTTGAAGGTGACCACGACCGGCGACACGCTTTGTGACGAGGCGCACCCGATCATGCTCGAGTCGATCACGTTCCCCGAGCCGGTGATCTCGGTCGCGATCGAGCCGAAGACCAAGGCCGACCAGGAAAAGCTCGGCATGGCGCTCCAGCGGCTGTCGGAGGAGGACCCGACCTTCAAGGTGCACACCGACGAGGAGACGGGCCAGACGATCATCGAGGGCATGGGCGAGCTCCACCTCGAGATCATCATCGACCGCCTGCTGCGTGAGTTCCGCGTCGACGCGAACCAGGGCAAGCCGCAGGTCGCCTACAAGGAGGCGATCCGCCGCGAGGCCAAGGGTGTAGGGCGGTTCGTCCGCCAGACCGGCGGCAAGGGCCAGTACGGCCACGCCGAGGTCGTGGTTCGCCCTGGGGAGCAGGGATCGGGATTCATCTTCGAGGACAAGGTCACCCAGGGCCGCATCCCTAGGGAGTACATCCCCGCGGTCGAAAAGGGCATTCGCGAAGCCATCCAGAACGGCGTCGCCGCCGGCTACCCGGTGGTCGACATCACCGTCACGCTGGTCGACGGCTCGTACCACCCGGTCGACTCGAGCGAGATGGCGTTCCAGGTCGCGGGCTCGATGGCGGTCAAGGACGGCATGCACAAGGCGCAGCCCTACCTGCTGGAGCCGATCATGAAGGTCGACGTCGTGATGCCCGAGGAGTACCTCGGCGACGTGATGGGCGACCTCGCGTCGCGGCGCGGCCACATCCTCGGCATGGAGGGTCGTGGCACCTCGCAGAACGTGAAGGCGAACGTACCCCTCGCTGAGATGTTCGGCTACGCTACCGAGCTTCGCTCGATGACGTCGGGGCGCGCGACCTACTCGATGGAATTCAGTCATTACGCAGAAATGCCCGGAAACCTGGCGGAGGCTGTGGGCCGCCGCGAAAAGGCGCGGGGTTAGTTAGGAGGAGACAGTGGCGAAGAAGAAGTTTGAGCGGACCAAGCCCCACCTGAACGTCGGGACCATCGGTCACATCGACCATGGCAAGACGACGCTGACGGCTGCCATCACGAAGGTTCTGTCCGAGAAGGGGCTCGCCGAGTTCACACCATTCGATCGCATCGACAAGGCACCTGAGGAGAAGGCTCGTGGCATCACCATCTCGATCACTCACGTCGAGTACGAGACGGACAAGCGCCACTACGCGCACGTGGACTGCCCTGGGCACCAGGACTACATCAAGAACATGATCACCGGCGCCGCCCAGATGGACGGTGCGATCCTGGTCGTGGCCGCCAACGACGGCGCGATGCCTCAGACTCGCGAGCACATCATCCTGGCCCGCCAGGTCAACGTGCCGTTCCTCGTTGTCGCGCTGAACAAGTGCGACATGGTCGACGACAAGGAATTCATCGAGTTGGTCGAGCTCGACCTGCGCGAGCTCCTCAACAAGTACGAGTACCCGGGGGACGATATCCCCATCGTTCGCATCTCCGCTCTCAAGGCCCTCGAGGGCGACCCCGAGTGGACGCCCAAGATCTGGGAGCTGATGAACGCCGTCGACACCTACATTCCGGAGCCGGAGCGGCCTGTCGACAAGCCGTTCCTGATGCCGATCGAGGACGTGTTCACGATCGAAGGTCGCGGCACCGTGACCACGGGTCGCGTCGAGCGCGGAAAGCTCAAGAAGAACGAGGAAATCGAGATCGTGGGCATCCACCCGACCACCAAGACCGTCGTGACCGGCATCGAGATGTTCCACAAGGACATGGACGAGTGCCAGGCCGGCGACAACGTGGGGACGCTGCTCCGCGGCGTGAAGCGCGAGGACGTCGTGCGAGGCCAGGTGCTGGCCAAGCCCGCCTCGATCACCCCGCACACTCAGTTCAAAGCCCAGGTCTACGTCTTGACCAAGGAAGAGGGGGGCCGCCACACGCCGTTCCTCACGGGCTACCGCCCGCAGTTCTACATGCGGACCACCGACGTGACGGGTGAGGTCAAGCTGCCCGAAGGCGTCGAGATGGTGATGCCGGGCGACAACGTGGTGATGGACATCACCCTGGGCGAGCCGATCGGCATCGAGCCGGCACTCCGGTTCGCGATTCGCGAGGGTGGCAAGACCGTCGGCGCCGGCGTGGTGACCGAGGTCGTCAAGTAATCACACATAGATAAGGAGTAGGGCAGGCAGCAGTGGCGCAGAAGATTCGGATTCGGCTCAAGGCATACGACCATCGGGTGCTGGACCAGGCGGCGGACAAGATCGTGGACACCGCCCGCCGCACGAACGCGCGCACTGCCGGCCCGATTCCGCTGCCCACCGAGATCTCGAAGCTGACCGTGATTCGTAGTCCTTTCATCGACAAGGACTCGCGCGAGCAGTTCGAGATGCGGACGCATAAACGGATAGTCGACATCCTCGATCCGAACCCAAGGGTGGTCGACGCGCTGATGCGCCTCAGCCTGCCCGCGGGCGTGAGCATCGAGATCAAGTCATGAAAGGTCTCCTGGCCAAAAAGCTGGGCATGGCCCAGCTTTTCAACCCCGATGGCACGACCTCCGCGGTGACGGTGCTCGAGGCGGGCCCGTGCAGAGTTCTTGGCCTGCGCACGACCGAGAAGGACGGCTACCAGGCCGTGCGCATCGCATTCGGACCGGTCAAGGAAGGCGGGCTCAACAGCCCGCGGCTGGGCGAGTTCAAGAAGGCAAACCTCGAACCGCACCGGCACGTCGTGGAGATCCGCGACTACGCCGGGGTTGAGGCGGGACAGGAGCTCAAGGCCGAGATCTTCGCCGCGGGCGAGCTCGTCGATGTGACCAGCACCAGCAAGGGCAAGGGCTTTCAGGGCCTCATCAAGCGTCACAAGTTCAGCCGCGGCCCGGAGTCGCACGGCTCGATGAACGTTCGCCAACCGGGAGCGATCGGCGCGACCGACGCCGCGCGTGTGTTCAAGGGCGTGCGAATGTCGGGCCAGATGGGCAACGAGCGGACGACCGCCCGGGCCTACAAGGTGGTGCGTGTCGACGCCGAGAGGAACCTGCTCATGGTCAAAGGCGGTGTGCCGGGCGCCAAGGGCGCGCTCGTCCTGGTCAGGCAGTCGACCAAGAAGGTCAAGCCCAAGGGTCCGGCGGGCAAGCCGAACCCGAGGAAGGTCTGATGCCCGCAACCAACACGACCACCCGACGCAAGAAGGCAGAGGAAGCGGCGGAGCCCAAACCGCTGCAGGTCCCGTTTTTCGACGCGCTCGGCGAGCGCAACGGCGAGGTCGACCTCCCCGAGGCGATCTTCGCGGAAAAGCCGAACGTCCCGGTCATGCACCAGGCCTACCTACGCCAGCTGGCCAACGCGCGCCAGGGCACGGCGAGCACGAAAACCCGCGGTGACGTATCGGGCGGCGGCGCCAAACCATACCGACAGAAAGGCACCGGCCGAGCCCGGCACGGTTCGATCCGGGAGCCGAGCATGAAAGGCGGCGGCAACGTTTTCGGCCCGCGGCCGCGTGACTTCTCGCAGCGGATGCCGCGGCAGATGCGCCGCCTCGCATTACGCAGCGCGCTCAGCCAGAAAGCGAACGACGGCCAGATCAGGGTCATTGAGACATTCGTCTTCGATGAGCCGAAGACGAGCCAGGCCGCCCAGCTGATGGAGGCGATCGGCTTCGACAGCACGGCTCTTGTCGTGCTCCCGGCGCCGAACTACACGGTCAGCCGCTCCTTCGAGAACCTCGCCGGCGCGAAGATCGTGCTGGCGCGCAACCTCAACGTGCGTGACCTGTTCTCGCACACATATCTGTTACTGGCCAAGGAGTCGATCGAGCAGCTCGAGGAAAACTTCAGCCCGCGCGAGAAGGGGGAGGCCAGGTGACGACACGAGCCGCCAGCGAGATCGTGATCGGCCCGGTCATCACCGAGCGCACATATCTCCTCTACACGCAGGGGCGATACACCTTCAAGGTCTCGTCAACCGCGAGCAAGACCGAGATCAAAAAGGCCCTCGAAGAGCAGTACGAGGCCCAGAACATCAAGGTCCGCGAGATCAACACCGTGACCATGCGCGGCAAGAAGCGACGCAGCTTTCGCCGCACCGGCTCCGGAAACGTCGGGCGGACGACCGACTGGAAAAAGGCCATCGTCAGGCTCGGCGAGGGCCAGAAGATCGAAGGCCTGTTCGGGAGCGTGTAGGGATGCCGGTCAGAAAGTTCAAGCCCACCAGCCCAGGCCGACGCTTCATGTCCGTCTCCGGCTTCGACGAGATCACGACCGATACGCCTGAGAAGACGCTGCTCGAGTCGCTGCCGACGCACGCCGGCCGCAACAACCAGGGGCGCATCACGACGCGCCACCAGGGTGGTGGCTACCGCAAGATCTACCGCAAGATCGACTTCAGGCGAGACAAGGTCGGGGTGGCCGGCAAGGTGGCGACCATCGAGTACGACCCCAACCGCAGCGCCCGGATCGCGCTCATCCATTACAAGGACGGCGAGAAGCGCTACATCCTCGCCCCGCTCGGCCTGAAGGTCGGCGATCCGATCGAGAGCGGCCCCGACGCGCCGGTTCGGATTGGCAACGCGATCCCTCTCGAGCACATCCCTGTGGGTTCGACAGTGCACAACATCGAGCTCACCCTCGGCCGCGGTGGCCAGCTCGTGCGATCCGCCGGTGCCAGCGCTCAGCTGCTCGCCAAGGAAGGCGATTACGCGGTGATCCGCATGCCGAGCGGCGAGCTGCGCCGGATTCACATCCGCTGCCAGGCCACCATCGGCCAGGTCGGTAATATCGAGCACGAGAACGAGTCGGGCGGCAAGGCCGGCCGCAGCCGCTGGCTGGGCCAGCGCCCCGAAGTACGCGGCTCGACGATGAACCCTCGCGACCACCCGCACGGAGGTGGTGAGGGCAAGACGGGACCCGGTGGCAATCCCAAGACGCCTTGGGGCAAGCCCGCGCTTGGCTACCGCACCCGCAAGCAGAACAAGGCCTCGAGCAAGCTCATCATCCGGCGCCGGGAAAAGAAAGGACGCAAGAAGTAGATGTCACGTTCGACCAAGAAAGGGCCGTTCATCAGCCCTTCCCTTCGCGACAAGATCGAGAAGATGAATCAGACGCGGGACAAAAAGGTGATCCGCACCTGGGCCCGTGCATCCGTCATCTATCCCGACATGGTCGGGCACACGATCGCCGTCCACGACGGCCGGAAGCACGTGCCCGTATTCATCAGCGAGAACATGGTCGGGCACCGGCTGGGCGAGTTCGCACCCACGCGCCACTTCCGCGGCCACGGCACCCACACCGAAAAGACGACGACGGTCAAGTAGGAAAGTGGCAACGATGGAGGTATCCGCAGTCCAGAGGTTTGTCCGCAGGACGCCACGCAAGGCGCGTCTTGTGGCCGACTCCGTCAAAGGCATGAAGGTATCCGAAGCCCTCGCGCTGCTCGAGTTCTCACCCAAGCACGCGGCTCGGGACGTGGCCAAGGCGATCAAGTCGGCGGCCGCCAACGCCGAGCACAACTTCAACCTGAACCGCGACGACCTCGTGCTCAAGCAGCTGCTCATCGACGAAGGGCCCACCTTCCGGCGCCGCCGGCCTGTGAGCCGCAGCATGGCGCACGAGTACTTCCATCGCACCTGCCACATCACGGCGGTCGTCGAAGACCAGCCTCAAGGAGCCAGGAAATAGTTGGGTCATAAAGTTCATCCGAACGCATTCCGCCTGGGTGTCTTCCGTCCGTGGGAGGCGAACTGGTTCGCCAACCCGAAGGACTACACGAAGATGCTCCACGAGGATCTCGAGATGCGCCGCGTCATCCTCGCGCGGCTGCGCAACGCCGGGATCGCGAAGATCGAGACGGAGCGGTCGTCCAATGCACAGCTCACGGTGACGATCCACACGGCCAAGCCGGGCATCGTGATCGGGAAGGGCGGGTCGTCGGTCGACCAGCTGCGCGAAGACCTGGAGAAGCGATTCGGCAACCGCGTCCGCATCTCGATCCAGGAGATCAAGCAGCCGGAGCTCGACGCGCAGCTCGTGGCCGAGAACATCGCATCCCAGATCGAGCGCCGCATCAGCTACAAGCGCGCGATGAAGCAGGCGATCCTGCGCACGATGCGCTCCGGCGCCAAAGGGGTCCGGATCTACTGCGGCGGCCGGCTGCGCGGCGCGGAGATGGCGCGCCGCGAGTGGGACCGGGAGGGCCGCGTCCCGCTGCACACCCTACGCGCCGACATCGATTTCGGCCGCGCCACCTCGAAGACGACGTTTGGCGCCATCGGCGTGAAGGTGTGGATCTACAAGGACCAGATCTCACCGGCGCAGCGCCGGCTCGCCGCCATCCAGGAGGAGACGGTGCCCGTCGCGGAAGCCGTGGCGCCGCAGGCGGAGCTCATCGAAGCCATAGCGCAGCCACAGGCTGCTCAGATCGAGGTCGCCACCCCCGACGAGGCGGCCAAGGTCGCGCCTCGCCGAACGCGAACCGCGACGGCGAAGGTGGAAGAGAAAACGGCCGCGCCTGCGCGGCCCAAGGCCGCGCCCAAGCCCCGGGCGGAAGCCAAGACCGAGGTCAAGAAGACCGCGGTCCGCAGCAAGTCGACCGCGGCCGCCGTCAAGAAGACCACCAACACGACCCGCACCACCAAAAAGGCGGACAGCTGATGGCTGGCAAGCCACTTAAGGATGGGACTTACTGAATGCTGATCCCGAAGCGCGTCAAGTACCGCAAGATGCACCGCGGCCGGCGCACCGGTATCGCCACGCGCGGCGCCACGGTGGCGTTCGGCGACTTCGGCCTGCAGGCGATGGAAGCGTGCTGGATGAGCAACCGGCAGATCGAGGCCGCGCGGCGCGCCATGACTCGGCACGTGAAGCGCGGCGGTCAGATCTGGATCCGCGTCTTTCCTGACAAGTCGATCACCAAGAAGCCGGCCGAAACCCGCATGGGTTCCGGCAAGGGGAACCCCGAAGGTTGGGTTGCGGTGATCAAGCCGGGCCGCGTTCTGTTCGAGATGGGCGGCGTGACGCCTCAGGTGGCCAAGGAAGCCATGAAGCTCGCCGCGGCCAAGCTGCCGATCAAGACGCGTTTTGTCACATCAGCCGACGGTGGAGGTCCGAGATGAAAGTCGACGAGCTCCGCGTCCTGGAAGCCGACGAGCTCGGCATGCGCCTGCGCACGGCGCGCCGCGAGCTCTATGAGCTGCGGTTCAAGCACGCGGTGGGCCAGCTCGAGAACTCGAGCCAGATCTCGAAGGTCAGGCACGACCTCGCGCGAATCATGACGGTGCTGCGCGAGCGGGACTTCGGGGTCCAGCCGCTCGAGGCTTTGCCCGAAGCGACGGCCGTCGCAGTCCACGAGCCAGCGGCTGAGGAAGAGGCGCCCAAGCCCAAGCGGGGCCGGAAGAAGAAGGAGGAGGCTGAATGACCGACACCGCCACTCAGCCGACAGACACAGCGCGCGGCCGGCGCAAGATCCGTCTGGGCACCGTGATCTCGGACAAGATGGACAAGACCGTCATCGTCCAGGTGCGTTCCTCGAAGGCGCACCGCCTGTACCGCAAGACGGTCCAACAGCGCACCCGCTTCAAGGTTCACGACGAGAAGAACGAATGCGGCGTGGGCGATCTGGTTCGCATCACCGAAACGCGTCCGCTGTCGCGCGAGAAGCGCTGGCGCGTGCTCGAGATCGTGGAGAAGGCCAAGTAGCGGCATGGTTCAACAAGAAACACGGCTGAAGGTCGCGGACAACTCGGGGGCGAAGGAGCTCCTGGTCATTCGCGTGGCCGGCGGCCACTACCGCAAGTACGCGTACGTCGGCGACATCATCACCGCCACGGTCAAGTCCGCCCAGCCTGGCGGGCAGGTCAAGAAGGGCGAGGTGGTTAAGGCCGTCGTCGTGCGGGTAAACAAGGAATACAAGCGCCCGGACGGCTCATTGATCCGCTTCGACGAGAACGCGGCCGTCCTCCTCGCAACGGCCAACAACCCGCGCGGCACCCGAATCTTCGGCCCCGTCGCACGAGAGCTGCGCGAGCGCAACTTCATGAAGATCATCTCGCTGGCCCCGGAGGTTCTCTGACACCGTGCTTCGCAACAAAGAGCAATCCAAGCGTCGCTGGCTCGAGCTGGCGCCGGGCGATCCTGTGATCGTCATCGCCGGCAAGGACAAGGGCAAGCAAGGCGAAGTGCTGCGCACCCTACCCGACCAGCACAAGATCGTGGTCAAGGGCGTCAACATCCTCAAGCGTCACACCAAGGCCGGAGCGCGTCGTGGAGGCGTGAGCGTGGCCCAGGGTGGAATCGTCGACTTCGAGGCGCCGCTCGACTACTCCAACGTAATGCTCGTCTGCCCGCACTGCGGCCGGCCGACTCGGACCAAGCACACGGTCCTCGAGTCCGGCGCACGCGCGCTGGTGTGCCGCCACTGCGGTGAGCCTTACGAGCGCGTACGCAGGACGGAGGCGCAGTAGTGGCGAAGGCCAAGACCCAAGCACCGAAGAAAGAGCAGGCGCCTAAGGCTCCCGGCACCAAGTCAGAAGCGCCCCCGCGCATGCTGGTCATGTACCGCGAGACCATCGTCCCGCAGCTGACGAAAGAATTCGACTACGGCAACGTCATGCAGGTCCCGCGCCTCGTCAAGGTCGTGGTCAACGTCGGTATAGGCGAGGCGAAGGACAACGACAAGGCCCTCGACGCCGCGGCCGGCGATGTCACCACCATCACGGGCCAGAAGCCGCAGCTCATCAAAGCAAAGAAGTCAGTCGCGGCTTTCAAGCTTCGCGAGGGCCAGACGATCGGCATCAAGACGACGCTCCGCGGCCGGCGCATGTGGTACTTCCTCGACAAGCTGCTGAACATCGCGCTGCCGCGCATTCGTGACTTTCGCGGTGTGACCCCGGATGGATTCGACGGACGCGGCAACTACACGCTTGGCCTGCGCGAGCAGGTCGTGTTCCCGGAGATCGACTACGACAAGATCGACAAGTTGCGCGGGCTCGAGGTTTCGCTCGTCACGACCGCGCGAACCGACGACGAGGCGAGAAGCCTACTCACAAGACTCGGAATGCCTTTTAGGAAGAGGTAGGGATAGAAGTTTGGCCAAGAAATCATCGATCGAGCGCTGGAAGCGGGACCTTGCACATCCGAAGTTCAAGGTGCGTTTTCATAATCGCTGCCGCATCTGTGGCCGGCCGCGCGCTTACCTGCGCAAGTTCGGCATGTGCCGCATCTGCTTCAGAAACCTTGCCGCCGAGGGTCGCATCCCCGGTGTGACGAAGTCGAGCTGGTGATGGCCACAGCAGTCGCCAAGCCGACCAACAAGACCGTGAAGCGCGCGTCGGCGGCGGTCGTCAGCGACCCGATTGCGGACATGCTGACTCGCGTCCGCAACGCCAACGCCGCGCGGCACACTGAAGTCAAGGTTCCCGCCTCGAGATTGAAGCTCGAGATCGCGCGTGTCCTGAAGGACGAGGGGTACATCGCCGGGTACGACGTCGAGGCCGACGGGACCACGCAGACGATGCGTATCATCTTCAAGTCCCGCCCGGACCGCACCCGCGTGATCTCAGGCGTGAAGCGGATCAGCCGGCCCGGCCTGCGTGTTTACGCGCGCAAAACCGAGATCCCGAGAGTTCTCGGCGGCCTCGGCATCGCCATCCTCAGCACGGCTGAGGGGGTCATGAGCGGAAGGCAGGCGACGCGCAAGGGTCTTGGCGGCGAAGTGTTGGCGTTCGTCTGGTAAGGAGTAGGAGAGAAGTTGTCGCGGATCGGAAAGCTGCCCGTCCAGGTGCCGAAATCGGTGAAGGTCACCCTGGCTCCCGGGCACGTCACTGTCGAAGGTCCGAAGGGCCAGCTCGAGCGCACCCTTCCCGCCGATATCACGGTCAAGCAGGCGGACGGCGAGCTGGTTTTCGAGCGGCCGTCCGACGATTTCCGCCACCGTGCGCTGCATGGCCTCGTCCGGAGCCTGGTCGCCAACATGGTCGAGGGCGTGGACAAGGGTTTCACCAAGAACCTCGAGCTGGTCGGCGTCGGTTACCGCGTCGCCAAGCAGGGCGAGGAGCTGGTCTTGAACCTCGGCTACTCGCACCCGATCCGGTTCAAGCCGCCGAAGGGCGTGTCGATCGACGTCCAGGATCCGACCAAGTTTTCGGTCAGCGGGATCTCGATCGAGGACGTTGGCCAGGCCGCGGCCGATATCCGCGGATTGCGGCCACCCGAGCCGTACAAGGGCAAGGGCGTGATGTACCGCGGCGAGAAGATCCGGCGCAAGCCCGGTAAGGCCGGCAAGGGGGCCAAGGCAACAGCGTGATCAAGCCGCAAGACCGCAAAGTGAACCGGTCGAAGCGTCACAGGCGCGTGCGCGTGCACGTCGCGGGCACTTCGCAGCGGCCGCGTCTGGCGGTTTTCCGCAGCCTCAACCACGTCTACGCGCAGCTTATCGACGACACGTCGAGCAGAACCGTCGCCGCGGCATCGACCGTCGCCCTCAAAGCCAAGGGCAACGGCATGACGCAGGCCATGGAGGTGGGCAAGGCGATCGCTGCGAAAGCCAAGGCCGCCGGTGTGAACAGCGTCGTCTTCGACCGCGGTGGCTTTCTGTATCACGGAAGAATCAAGGCGCTGGCCGATGCGGCTCGCGAAGCAGGGTTGGAGTTCTGATGTCTAGAAACATGGGCGGCGGCCGGTATCCCTCCAGTGGCGAGCGGTCGGAGCTCGCCGACCGCGTCGTCCGCGTCAACCGCGTCGCCAAGGTCGTCAAAGGTGGCCGCAAGTTCTCGTTCAGCGCTCTCATCGTGGTCGGCGACATGAACGGCCGCGTCGGCGCAGGCATCGGCAAGGCACGCGAGGTGACCGAGGCCATCCGCAAGGGGATGGAGGTCGCCAAGCGCAACATGATCACGGTGCCCATGGTCGGCACCACGATTCCGCATGAGGTCCGCCTCAAGTGGGGCGCCGCGCGGATCATGCTCAAGCCGGCCGCTCCCGGTACGGGAGTCATCTCCGGCGGCGCGATGCGCGCAGTGATCGAGACGGCGGGCATCAAGGACATCCTCACCAAGTCGCACGGCACCAACAACCCGATCAACACAGTGCGCGCGACGCTGGCTGCGCTCCAGCAGCTCAAAACTGCGCCGCAGGTGGCGGAGCTGCGCGGCCGCGCGGTCGACCAGATGGTGGGCAAGCGCCTGGCCGCTGCTTACAAAGGCGCGGAGCCGGCCAGCTCCTCCCCGCAAAGTGGGGAGGCCGCGCCGGTAGGCGCGGGCGGGGCCGGCGCCGGAGGGGCTGCGCGTGGCTGACAAAACCCTCAAGGCAACGCTGATGAAGAGCTCCATCGGTGCCAAGCCTGAGATCAAGGCGACGGTCGAGTCGCTCGGCTTTCGCAAGCTGAATCAGACACGCGAGCTGCCGGACAACCCGGCGGTGCGGGGCATGTTGCGACGCGTCAACTTCCTGGTCGCGGTCGAAGGCGAACCCTACGAGCGCCCTAAGCGCAGTCGCTACAAGATCTGGCGCGCGCGGTCGACCAAGAAGCACCAGCGAGGAAACTAGAGAGATGCAGCTTCATGACCTCAAGCCTTCACCCGGCGCACATCGCAAAGCGCGGCGCGTCGGCCGCGGCACCGGATCGGGCCGCGGCAAGACCTCGGGTCGGGGCCAGAAAGGCCAGAATGCCCGGAGTGAGGGGTTCCGTCTCGGATTCGAGGGCGGTCAGATGCCCTTCTCGCAACGCATACCGAAGCTGCCGGGATTCAAGAATCCGTTCAAGAAGATTTACTCGGTTGTGAACGTGTCGAAGCTGAGCCGCTTCGCCGACGGAACCAAGGTGGACGCGGTGGTTCTTCTCGAGGCGGGCCTCGTCCATGCCGGCGAGGAGATCAAGGTCCTGGGCGCGGGCGGCTTGAAGCGCAAGCTCGTGGTCGAGGCTCACGCTTTCAGCACGAGCGCGCGCGAGGCGATCGAGAAGGCCGGAGGAAGCGTCACCGTGCTGGGGCAGCCGCGCAAGATCGGACCTCGGCGGACGGCGGCCAAGGCTCCGAGGCCCCTGCCCGAAGCGACCCCGCCCCCGGCGCCGAAGCCCGCGCGTGAGAAAAAGGGCGCACCGCCCGCGGCAGTCGAGGAGGCCACCCCTCCCGACGAGGCCTAGGTCATGAATCTGCTCGAGGCGTTGATCAACGCCATCCGGCTGCCCGAGCTTCGCAACAAGATCCTCTTCACGGGCGGCATCCTCATCGTCTTCCGGCTCTTCGCGAACATCGCGATCCCCGGCGCGAAGCAGTCGGCGCTGACTCTGCTCTTCAACCAGCAGGCCTTGCTCGGACTGCTCGACCTCTTCTCGGGCGGTGGTCTGTCCCGCTTCAGCATCGTCGCGATGGGCATGAACCCATACATCAACGCCACGATCATCATGCAGCTGATGACGGTGATCTCCGAGCGCATCAAGGAGATCCAGAAAGAAGGCGAGATGGGCCGCCGTCGCATCCAGCGCTGGAGCCGCTACCTCACCGTCGCCCTCGGCGCGGGCCAGGCGTACGGATTCACCGTCCTCTTCCAGAACACCAGCCCCGCGATCCTGGGTCCGCTCGACTGGTTCCAGCGCCTGCAGATCATCCTGGTCCTCACGGCGGGCACCGTGATGCTCATGTGGTTCGGCGAGCTGATCACCGAGTACGGCATAGGCAACGGTGTGTCGCTGATCATCTTCGCGGGCATCATCGGCCGCGGTCCGCAGGGCGTCGCCGCGGTGTTCAGCGCCCACTCGTCTGGCGGCGGCCTCGCCGATTACGTGCCGTTCATCATCTTCGGCGTCATCGCGCTGGGTATGACGGCCTTGATCATCGAGGTGCAGCAAGCCGTGAGGAAGATCCCCATCCAGTCGGCGCAGCGCGTGGCCGGCGGCCGTGAGGTGGGGCGGAGGGCCAGCTTCTTGCCGCTTCGCGTCAATCACGCGGGCGTGATCCCGATCATCTTCGCGATCTCGGTGATGTTCCTGCCGACGATCATCGCCAACTACTTCAATGCCGCGCCGCCCGACACGTGGTACTACAGGGCAGCCCACTGGGTCCAGGGCAACTTCAGCCCAAGCACGTCCAACGTGCCTATGGCCGTGACCTACAACGCTCTCTACTTCCTGTTTACGTTTGGGTTCACTTACTTCTACACGGCCATCACTTTTGACGTGCACGAGGTGGCCGACAACCTCAAACGCTATTCAAGCTTCATCCCGGGAATCCGCCCGGGACGTCCCACTGCGGACTATCTGCAGGCGGTGATGAACCGCGTCACCTTCGTCGGTGCGATCTTCCTGGGGTTCATCACGGTCATCCTGCCCATCGCGACGTCGAAGATCTCGGGCATCAACCAGCAGCAGATGTATCTCGGAGGCACAGCCATCCTGATCGTCGTCGGCGTCGCCCTCGACACGATGAAGCAGCTCCAGACGCAGCTGGTCATGCGCCAGTACCGCGGCTTCATCAAATGAAAAAAGACTCCTCCCCACCGTGTGGGGAGGTGGCCCGAGGGGCCGGAGGGGCCGGAGGGGCCGCATGAACCTGCTGCTCTACGGAGCTCCGGGTTCCGGCAAGGGAACCCAGGCCAACATGCTCCGCGCCCATTTCGGCATCCCTCACATCGCGACTGGCGACATGTTGAGGGCTGAGATCCAGGCGGGTACCGAGCTCGGCCGCAAGGCGCAGCCGATCCTCGCGGCGGGCCAGTACGTCTCGGACGGGATCATGATCGACATCGTCCGCCACCGCCTCACCCAACCCGACTGCTCGCCCGGCTTCATCATGGACGGCTTCCCCCGGACGGTTCCCCAGGCCGAGGCGCTGGATGAGCTGATGGCGGAGCTCGCCAAGCACTTCGACCGCGTGATCTATCTGCAGGTGCCGATCGACGAGCTCCTCGAGCGGCTCTCGGGCCGGCTGGTCTGTCCCGCCTGCCAACGCACCTATCCTCCGGCCACCGCTGCGTGCGAGGCCGACGGCAGCGGTCTCGTCCAGCGCGAGGACGACAAGCCGGAGGCCGTGCGGCCGCGCATCGAGATCTACCTGGAGAAGACGGTCCCCGTGCTCGATCACTACCGAGGCGGGGGGCTCGTTTCCGAGATCGACGGCCGGGGCACAATTGACGAGATAAGCCGCGAGGTGCTCGCGGCTGTCAACGGGAAACTCCCGGTCAAGAAGAAATTCGCATGATCAACCTCAAGACCGCCCACGAGATCGACCTGATGGCCCGTGCGGGCAGCTTGCTCGCGTCCGTCCTGCCGCCCCTCAAGGAGGCGTGTCAGCCTGGGGTCAAGACGATCGAGCTCGACCGAATCGCCGACAAGCTGATCCGGCAGGGCGGCGCCATCCCAGGCTTCCTCGGCTACAACGGATTTCCACGCTCGATCTGCGTCTCGATCAACGACGAGGCGGTCCACGGCATCCCGGGCAACCGCAAGATCGCCGAGGGCGATCTGGTCAGCCTCGATCTTGGCCTCGTACTGGAGGGCTTCTGGGCTGACGTGGGCGTCACAGTCGGCGTCGCCAAGATCACCCGGGAGGCGGCCCGCCTGCTCAAGGTGACCGAGCAGGCCCTGTACGTCGGCATCGACAAGGCCCGGCCGGGCGGCTACCTGGGCGACATCTCGTCCGCGATCCAGGAGCACGTCGAAGCGGCCGGATTCTCGGTCATCCGTCAGTTCGTCGGCCACGGAATCGGGCGCCAGATGCACGAGGATCCTCAGGTGCCTAACTTCGGACGCCCGGGCACCCCGCCCCGGCTCAAGCCCGGCATGACGCTGGCGATCGAGCCGATGGTCAACGCCGGCAGCTACGAGGTCTATATGAAGCCGGACGGCTGGACGATCTGCACCGCCGACCGATCCCTTTCGGCCTACTTTGAGCACACAGTCGCTATCACAGAAAAGGGGCCCATCGTACTAACGAAGGGCGATCTTCATTAGTTTGGTACAATCGCCGTTCGTGCCCCAACGCCCCCCACTCGTGAAGGGGGTCGTCGTAGAGCCCCTTCCCAACGGTGTGTATCGGGTTGAGCTCGAAAACGGGGCGTTGGTCCTCGCTCACGTCGCCGATCGCCTGGCCACCCACTTCACCCGGCTCCTCGCCGGGGACAAGGTAGGGGTGGAGCTGGCGCCGAGCGATCGGTCGCGAGGGCGAATTAGAGAGATTTGGAGATGAAGGTACGTCCGTCCGTCAAGAAGATGTGTCCGAGCTGCAGGGTGATCAAGCGTAATGGAGTGGTTCGCGTGATCTGCTCCAAGACGCCCAAGCACAAGCAGCGCCAGGGTTAGGAGACTAGATGGCGAGAATCGCCGGCGTTGACATACCCCCGCAGAAGCGCGTTGGCGTTTCTTTGACCTACATCCATGGGATCGGCGACACCACCGCCCAGAAGATCCTGAAGATGGCCAACATCGACCCTGAGAAGAGGACGAGGGACCTCCCCGAGGATGAGGTGGCGCGGCTCCGCCAGGTGATCGACCGGCTTGCGACCGCGAAGGACATCGTCATCGAAGGCGATCTCCGCCGCGAGGTGGCGACGAACATCAAGCGGCTGACCGAGATCGGCTCCTACCGCGGGCAGCGGCACCGCCGCGGCCTGCCGGTGCGCGGCCAGCGGACACGCACGAACGCCCGCAGCCGGCGCGGACCCAAGCGCGCGGTGGCAGGCAAGAAGAAGGTGAAGGCCGGCAAGTGACCAAGAAGAAAGTCGTCCGGACCCGACGCCGCGAGCGCAAGAACGTCGTGGCCGGTCAGGCGCACATCCAGAGCACGTTCAACAACACGATCATCTCGATCAGCGACATCGACGGCAACGTCATCGCGTGGGGCTCTGCCGGGGCGCAGGGCTTCAAGGGCAGCCGCAAATCGACCCCCTTTGCCGCTCAGCAGACCGCCGAGACGACCGCCAAGAAGGCGCTCGAGCACGGCATGCGCTCGATCGAGGTGTTCGTCCGCGGACCGGGCGCCGGACGCGAGGCGGCGATCCGCTCCCTGCAGGCGACCGGGCTCGAGGTGAGCGCGATCACCGATGTGACGCCAATCCCCCACAACGGCTGCCGCCCACCAAAGCGGAGGCGAGTCTGACCAATGGCCAACTACAGCGGCCCTGTCTGCCGCTTCTGCCGCCGCGAGGGCGCGAAGCTCTACCTCAAGGGAGAGCGGTGCTACACGCCGAAGTGCGCCATCGAGCGCCGCGCGTTTGCGCCCGGCATGCACGGACAGGCGCGCAAGCGCAAGACGTCGGACTATGGACTGCAGCTTCGCGCGAAGCAAAAGGCGCGCCGCATCTACGGCTTGCTCGAGAAGCAGTTCCGCAACTACTTCAACCAGGCGTCGACGGAGCCCGGCGTGACCGGACTCAACCTGCTGCGCCACCTGGAGCTGCGTCTCGACAACGTCGTCTATCGACTCGGGCTGGGCTCGTCGCGCAAGCAGGCGCGCCAGCTCGTCACGCACCGGCACTTCGAGATCAATGGCAAGACGGTCAATGTGCCGTCCTACCAGGTCAAGCCGGGCGACGAGGTCAAGGTGAAGACCTCGGACGGGGTGTTCGACGTGGCACTGGAGGCGTCGAAGATACGCCCGGTGCCGACATGGCTTTCCTTCAACACGGACGAGAAGTCCGCCAAGATCCTCGCCCGCCCCGACCGGCACGAGATGGAGTCGGGCGTCGAGGAACAGTTGATCGTCGAGTTCTATTCAAGGTAGTCGGAGGTAATTAACCCAGTTGGCTATTGATACGCAGATAACAGTGACCCCCCAGGTCCGCAAGCTCGAGACGAGCGCGAACTACGGCAAGTTCGACATCGAGCCGCTCGACCCGGGGTTTGGCACAACGCTTGGCAACACGCTGCGCCGCGTGCTGCTTTCTTCGCTTTGGGGCGCCGCGGTGACGTCGATCCAGATCGACGGCGTCGCTCATGAGTTCACGGCGATCCCGCACGTGAAGGAGGACGTGACCGAGGTCATCCTCAACCTCAAGAAGCTGCGTCTGAAGAGCTTCACCGAGGACCCGATCACGCTGCTGCTCGACGTCAAGGGGCCGGCTGAGGTGCGTGGGTCGCACATCCAGGCCACGTCCGATGTCGAGATCGTCAACCCCGATCTATATATCTGCACGCTGGCGGCCAAGGGTCACTTGCGCATGGAGCTCAACGTGGAGCGCGGCAAGGGCTACGTGCCGGCCGAGCGAAACAAGCGCGAGGGCCAGCCCATCGGCGTTATCCCGATCGATTCGATCTTCTCCCCGGTGGAGAAGGCGAACTTCGTCGTCGAGAAGACCCGTGTCGGCCAGTCGACGGACTTCGACAGGCTGATCATCGAGGTCTGGACGGATGGGACGATGTCGCCCGAGGAGGCGGTCAGCCACTCGGCCGAGCTGTTCACGCAGCACCTGAACCTTTTCGTCAAGTTCCGCGACAACATCGAACGGCACGAGCAGGACTTGCGCGGCGAGAAAACCGGCCAGAACCGGCTGATGGACACGCCGATCGAAGAGCTCGATCTATCCGTGCGGGCGTTCAACTGCCTGAAGGCAAACGAGATCCAGACCGTCGGCCAGCTGCTCCAGAAGCGCGAGGAAGAGCTGCTCGCGCTGCGCAACTTCGGGCGGAAGTCGCTCGACGAGATCAAGGAGAAGCTTGTCGAGAAGGGATTCATCAAGCCCGAAGAGATGGGCACGGTCCTCCGCGGCTAGCCGGAGCTGAATGCGACACCAAAAGAGCGGCCGCCGCTTCAACCGAGACACCGATGCGCGCAAGGCGCTGATGCGCAACCTGTGCACTTCGCTGCTCGAGCACAACCGCGTCACGACGACCGAGGCGCGCGCAAAAGAGCTGCGGCGTTGGGTCGAGCGGCTCATCACTACCGCGAAAGACCAGGACGTCAACGCAAGACGTCGCGTGAGCCGGGAGGTTTCCAAGCCGGAGGTCGTGGAGAGGCTGTTCTCCAACCTCATCCCCCGCCTGGCGGAGCGGCCGGGAGGCTACACCCGAATCATCCACAAGGGCCCGCGATTAGGCGACGCGGCGCCGATGGTGATCATCGAACTCGTGGATTAGTGCGCCCTGCGCGCGCCCGGCGTGATCCGATCCGTTAACAAGTGAATATTCGAATCGTGCTGGAGTACGACGGGTCGAACTTCGCCGGTTGGCAGCAGCAGGCGAAGGGTCGCACCGTGGAAGCCGAGCTGAAGCGGGCGCTGCGCTCGATCACGGGCGATGACCCCACGGTCTACGGCGCAGGGCGCACCGACGCGGGTGCCCACGCGGAAGGGCAGGTCGCCAACTTCCAAACCGACGGGCGCATCTCGCCGCGGCGGTTGATGGCGGCGCTCAATGCAAAGTTGCCCGAGGACGTCGCGGTTCTGTCGGCCGATGCCGTGGACGACGCCTTCCATGCTCGCTACTCGGCGCGCCGGCGCCGGTACCGGTATCGATACGTGGACCGTCCGGCCCGCCCCGCGCTGGAGCGGGGACGCTGCTGGCACGTGCGCGGCCCCCTCGATGTCGACGCAATGTCACGGGCGGCGCGGGCGCTTGTCGGCAAGCACGATTGGACCACCTTCTGCTCGGCGTCCGAGCCGGCCGATGGGCGGGTGCGCGAGATGCACTCTGCTCAGGTCAAGCGACGGGGCGATTTCGTCGAGCTGGAGCTGGTCGCGGAGGGCTTTCTGCGCGGCATGGTGCGCAGCATCGCGGGCGCGCTGGCTGAGGTGGGCCGTGGCGAGCGGCCGCCGGCATGGGTGGGAGAGCTCCTTCGAGCGCGGGACCGCCGCCGGGCGCCGCGCACGGCTCCCGCCGGCGGGCTGACTCTGGTGGAAGTGATTTACTAGGAAACCCAAAAAAAAGAGAAATGAGCAAACAGAAGACGTGGACGGCGAAAGCCGCGGATCTGAAAAGCGAGTGGTTTGTCGTCGATGCGACAGACCAGGTGCTCGGCCGCCTGGCCTCAGGTGTGGCCGCGATCCTGCGTGGCAAGCACAAACCCACGTACACGCCCCACCTGAACACCGGCGATCACGTGGTCGTCATCAACGCCGCCAAGGTGAAGGTGACCGGCAGCAAGCTCCAGACAAAGGAGTACACGCGCTATTCGGGCTACCCGGGCGGCCTGCGCCGGCGGACGCTCGAGAAAGCGCAGGAGCTCGACCCGACGTTTCCCGTGACGACCGCCGTCCGCGGCATGCTGCAGCGGAACACCCTCGGGGCGGATATGCTGAAGCGCCTTCGTGTCTACGCGGGCGCCGAGCACGGCCACGCCGCGCAGAGGCCGAGGACCCTGGCCTTCGATGAGAAAGGAAACCTGAAGATTGGCTGATACGCTGAATCGAGGCACCGGGCGCCGGAAGAATGCGATCGCCCGCGTGCGCCTGACGCCCGGCGAAGGCCGGGTCACCGTCAACGAGAAGGACCCTCTGGCGTACCTCGGGCGCCGGGTACTCGAGATGGCGGCGCTCGCCCCGCTCCGCGTGACCGGGACGCAGCGGAGATTCGACATCACGATCAAGGTCATCGGTGGTGGCACGAGTGGCCAGGCGGGGGCGATCGCGCACGGCATCGCCCGCGCGCTTTGCCGCTTCGACCCCGACTTCCGGGCCGCACTGAAGAAGGCCGGTCTGCTGACACGGGACGCCCGCATGAAGGAGCGCAAGAAGTACGGACTGAAGCGGGCCCGGAAAGCTCCCCAGTACACGAAGCGCTAGCCTCGGCCGCCTCTCGCCGGCTCGACTGGCCGGATTGCCAGAACACCCGCGACCTGGGTGGTTTGCCGCGCCCGGGTGGCCTGACTCGTTCGTGCGTGCTGATCCGGTCCGATCACCTCGGCCACCTCACCGAGCCCGGTCGCGAGGCGATGCAGGCGTATGGCGTTGCGACCGTGATCGACCTGCGCAGCCCAGGTGAGGTGTCCAGAGACCCAGTCCCCCCTTCGCGATCCGAGGGCGTGCGGTACGTCCATGCGCCGCTCATCGACGACGCGAACATGAACAACATCGGCGACGCGGGCAACATGCTGGAGCGCTACCTCATGATCGTGGATAAGCGACCCGAGGCATTCCGCGACGTCTTCCAGCAGGTCGCCGACGCGGAGCGCGGAGTCCTGTTTCACTGCTTTGCGGGCAAGGACCGTACAGGCCTGGTCGCGGCGATGCTGCTGGAGCTTGCGGGCGTGGCGCACGAAGACATCGCCGCGGACTACGCCGAAACCGACCGCCAGCTTGCCAGGCAATATGAGGTGTGGATCGGTGAGGCGGATCCCGACAAGCGGGCCGCCTTCCGTGACGAGCTCCGCTGCCCGCCAGACCGAATCCTGGGCGTCCTCGACCACCTGCAGCAGAAGTGGGGAGGAGTCGAGGGCTACCTCGAAGCGTCCGGCATGATCCCGGCTGACATCGATCGCCTTGGTACGAAGCTGGCCTGACGGGTCAGGCCACGTCCGTATCCGGTCCTCGAGCCGGCTGCCGGAAAATGTCCATCTGCGGCGGCACCGTGACGTACCGATCGTCATCCGTCCGGACGATCTGCCACCCACCCTCATGCACCATCCAGTGATGCCGATGACAGAGAAGCACGAGGTTGCGCAAGTCAGTGGATCCTCCCCTGATCCAATGCTTCAGGTGATGCCCGGATGTGTACGACGCCGGCCGATCGCAACCTGGCCATCTGCATCCTCTGTCCCTCACGTTCAGGGCGCGTCTGGTCGATCCGGGAATTTTTCGCGTCGTGCGTCCCACGTCGATCACTTGCGAATCCGCGTTGAGCAAGAGCCGCGTCACGTTGCAGTCGCACGCCAGCCTCGCGACGGCCGCGGCCGAGATCGGCAGTGACAGCTCCAGGTCGGCCGCCGGCGCGCCGCAGCGCTGAAGCAGCGTTTCGAGCGTGGTCGTGACCTGGAGGTGCGGACGTTGCCCACCTCGTTGCGGTAGCGTCCCGCGGTCCAGAGCGTTGTTAGCCATCTCCACCAATCCGTCGGCAAGTCGTCGGTCGAGCTTCCGATCATCGTCCTTTCCCTTGCGCTTCGCCAATGGCTCAAGGGCGGTTCGCAGGACGGCGCCACCTTCCGGATCGAGCACGCCGCGAATCCACAGCATTCCGCCCTCGCCCGGTGTCAGGTTCAACGCACGCGCCTGGGCGGCTTCCGCCTCCCGCGTCGAGTAGCCCTTGGGATCGACGGAGTGCCGGTAGTGGTGGCAGAAGTTGCGGAAGCGACCGACGCTGAACTGCCTCGCCTTGTCGAGGAGCCTGGTCTCGTCGAACTGCTTGTTGCCTCCCGACTCGACGAGAGCCTGCGCCTCCCGCGCGATAAGCGCGAGATGTGGAAATCCGATCTGGCCTCCGGCCATGGCCGCGACCGTCTCGGAAACATGTGCAACCTGCTCACCGACCGCCACGCGATCCGCGGCAGCGCCGCCCGTCATGTGACAGTTCTTGCGGATCCAGTGGATCGGCGAATAGGACCCCTCGCGGTCGAACTCATCCGTCGCAGCGAACGCCGCAGCCATCTGAGAGAACTTCAGGTCGAGCAGGTTTCGGCCCCGCGCGAGCTCCCTCAGATCGGCGGTCAGCTCGGGACCCGTCTCGCGGATCGGTGCGGCGCAGAACTCCTCGATCCGAGCGACCAGCAGCAAAACCGACTCAGATACGTCCGACATGCGACGAAGATTACGAACGAATGTTCACGAAGGGAAGGCTCTTAACAACCGGGGTTGGTCCTGCACCAACTCCAACCGACAATCGGTGGCATGAAGGACAAAGCACCAGTCGTCAAGCAGCTCTATCGCCTCAACATCGAACCGCGCGTCATCGATCAGCTCAGCAAGCTCGCAGCCAGGACAGGGGAACCAAAGACCCGGCTCGCGACTCGGCTGTTCACCGAAGCTGTGATGAGCTTCAGGCCCGCGGCCAGGAAGAACGGCGCTAAGCCCTAGCCGCCTTCACGTTCCGGATCGACGGCGTGGCCGCCCGGCGGATTCGCGTACATGGCGTCGATTTGTGGCTGGTACTTGCTGTTGATCACGCGACGCTTGAGCTTCATGGTCGGAGTCAGCTCCTCTGACTCCGGCGACCATTCGGCCGCCAGGATCGTGAAGCGCTTGAACTGCTCGACGCGGGACAGGTGAGAGTTGGCCGCGGTGAGTGCTCGCCTGACCTCGGCAATGACGGCAGGGTCATCAGCGAGCTCGGCCATCGAGGCGGCCGTGACGCCGCGGGCCTTCGCCCAGGCCGGCGCTACCTGCGGGTCCAGCACGACGAGGACCGAGATGAAGTTTCGCCCGTCGCCCACGGCGACCGCCTGACCGATGATCGGGCTCGACTTTGCGAGCGCCTCCAGGTTGGCGGGCGATATGTTCTTGCCCGCGGAGGTGATGATCAGCTCCTTCTTGCGGTCGATGATTCGGAACTGCCCGTTCTGTCCGAGCTCGGCGATGTCCCCGCTGTGGACCCACCCGTCGGCGTCGACCATGTCCGCCGTCTTGTCCGGTTCCTTGTAGTAGCCGACCATCACGTTGCCGCCCCGAACCAGCAGCTCGCCATCCTCGCCCAGCCGAATCTCAACTCCAGGCATCGGCCTGCCGATGGACGGCGCCTGGTGGTCGTCCATCGGCACGACCGTGGCGGGACCGGTGAGCTCGCTCATGCCCCAAACCTCGAAAAGGGGCATGCCGAGGGCGGCCCAGAACTCGTGCACCTCAGGTCGGCATGGCGCGGTCGACGTGATGGCCGTCTCGCAGCGGTCGAGACCAACCTTGGAGCGGAGAAGGACGAAAAGGGGCTGAGCCCGCTCCACCCCCGCGGCGAGCTCCGGCGGCACAGGCTTGCCGTCGCGGCGCAGCCTGTAGGCGGAGATGGCAGCGGCCAGGGCGCCCTGCGCCATGTTCCGCTTGGCGTCGTCGGGCTCCGCCGCGATCCCAGCCTGCAGTCCCGCCATGAGCTTTTCCCAGACCCGCGGCACACCCACGAAAAAGGTCGGCCTGGCTTCCAGCAGGTACGGCAGCAGCAGGTTCGGGTCCGGACAGAGCCAGACCTCGTGACCCAGGTGAATGCCGCGCCACTGCGAGGTGAACCGCTCGGCCACATGTGCCAGGGGTAGATAGCTGACACACGTCTGCGGTTCCAGCGGATAGAAGCGTTGGATCGACTCGAGCGTCCACAGGATGTTGTTGTGGGAATAGACAACGCCCTTCGGTGGCCCGGTGGTGCCTGACGTGTAGATCAACGAAACGGTGTCCTCGGGCCCGACGCCGCGCCACGACTCCTCGAATGCCTTTGGTTCGGCGGCGTACATCTCCCGCCCCTTCGCGACCAACGCCTCCCACGTCATCACGCCTTCCGGGGCGGAGCCGCGAACCAGCACCAGATGGCGCAGCTTGGGAGTCGATGACCGGATGGCCAGGAACTTTTCGAGAAACGCTTCGTCTTCGACGAAGGCGACCGTCGCTTCAGCGTGATTGGCAACGTACTCGATCTGCTCGGGCGCCAGCGTGTTGTAGATGCTGATCGCCGCACCGCCCGCGTGCACGATGCCGAGATCCGCGATGACATGCTCGGGCGCGTTGCGGGCCATGATCAAACCAAACTGCCCCGGCCCAAAGCCCATCGCGCGCAGAGCCAGTGTGACGGCGGCCACCTCGTCGCGGTAATCGCCCCAGGTCAGGGTCTTCCAGTCGCCGTTTTCCTTCCAGCGAAGCGCGGGCCTGTCGCCCCATTTCGCGACGGCATCGCTGAAGAGCGTGCAGACCGTCTTACCCGAAACCGCCCTGTCGATCGCGGTGCGCTCCCCGATCACGTCCTGCATCAAGGCTCGGGAATACACTACTCGTTGGTGCTGGGGCGAGCTTGATTTACGTTCGATCACGACGGTCGATCGTGACGCTTGGCGTGGCGGGGATGGTTTGGGTCGCGGCCTTCGGCGCGCTCACCGTCGGTGCGTTTGCTCTTTCCGGAGCTGCGGTCGCCGGGGTGGCGTTCGCCGCGGGCGCGGCGGGCGGCGCGGCCGTGGTCATCTGGTGCGGAACCAGGCTTCTCTACTGGCCGCCGGCGCGGCTGGCCCTTTTCCGCGACCGGCTGCTGGTCATTCAGGGCCGGCACGAGATGCGCGCCGTTTGGGTTCAAATGGAATCCGTGACGCTCACCGATCCGCACTCGTGGCCCAACGTTCGAATCACGGACAGCCTGACGATCCAGCTGAAGAACGAGGCCGCGCTCAGCTTCAAGCCGGCTCGCTGTGGTCTCGCACCCACCGCCTGCCGGGACCTGATCCTCCGGCTGAGGGACGACCCGAAGCTCCGCTCCAGACTGCCCGAGTTCGATTCATTGCGCGACCTGGCGATCTCGCCGGTCGTCGCCGGCGAGCTTATCGAGCCTCGTCTGTAGGGCCGACGAGCGATCATGATCGCTCCTGTGGTTTCGCTTAAGGGCCGAGACTTCATCGACCTGGCCGACCTCAATCGCAAGGAGTTGCGCGAGGTCCTCGACCTGGGCCAAAAAATCAAGGCCGGCGCCTGGTCAGAACGGCCCCTCCTAGGCCGCCACCTGGCGATGCTCTTCCAGAAGCCGTCCCATCGCACCCGGGTCTCTTTCGAGGTGGGCATCGCACGCCTCGGTGGTTCCACGACAACGCTGAGCGAAAACGACGTTCAGCTTGGCGTCCGGGAGTCGATCTCTGATGCGGCGCGTGTGCTAGACCGTTACGTGGACGGCGTGGTGGCTCGTTTGCGCTCGCATGACGATATGGTCGCGCTCGCCAAAGCCTCCGCAAAGCCTGTGATCAACGGGCTGACCGATCGCTCGCATCCTTGCCAGGTGCTGGCCGACTTGATGACTCTCGAGGAGGTGGCTGGCAACCTGGCTGGGCAGCACCTCGTCTACGTCGGCGACGGCAACAACATCGCGACATCGCTCATCGAGGCTTCCGCGCTGACCGGTCTGGCGCTCACTGTCATCAGCCCATCTGGCTACCAGCCACCGGCCGCGGTGATCGAGCGCGCGCGTAGCATCGACTCCGGCACCCACACCGTCACGGTGACCGACGAGCTCACGAATTTGAACAACGCCGCAGCCATCTACACCGACGTATGGACCTCGATGGGGCAGGAACGGGAGCAGGAATCTCGCCGCGAAGCCTTCATGCGCTACCAGGTCAACCAGGCCGTGATGGACCGCGCCCCGGATGCGGTCTTCATGCACTGCCTGCCCGCCCATCGCGGCGAGGAGGTCACCGATGAGGTGATAGATGGTCCTCGCTCGGTGGTCTTCCAGCAGGCCGGCAACCGCCTGTATGCGCAGATGGCCCTGCTGGCGGAGATGTTCGGCGAATGAACCTCGTCCAGCAGATCCAGGACTTCTGGCTCCAGCTCCTGGAGGTGGCCCGCCACATCGGTCCGGCCGAAGTGGTCGACGTGGCCGTTGTGACCTTCATCCTCTACCAGCTGCTGCGGCTCCTGCGCGGGACGCAGGGCACCCAGATCCTGGTCGGCTTGATCCTGCTCGCGGTGGTCGGCATCGTTTCGACGACCTTCAACCTCATCCTCCTGTCCTGGCTGTTCCGCAACGCGACCTTCTTCATCGTCATCGCGGTCATCGTCATGTTCCAACCCGAGCTGCGGCGGGCGTTCGACCAGCTTGGCCGGATGAGCCACATAGGCCGGCCCCTGTCCCGCTACAACACGCGTCAGTACAACCAGGCGATCAGCGAGGCGATTCGCGCAGCCGAGCGGATGAGCACGAAACGGACCGGAGCGTTGATCGCGTTCGAGCGCGAGGTGGGGCTGGAGGACTACGCCGCGACAGGCGTGCGCATAAACGGCGAGATCTCAGCTGAGATGCTGCAGGCGATCTTCTATCCGAACTCGCCCCTGCACGACGGCGCGGTCATCGTGCGGGGCAACCGCATCATCGCGGCCGGCTGCCTTCTGCCGCTGCCTGAGGAGGGCAGCGTCCGGGAACGGCTCGGGACGCGCCATCGGGCCGCCCTTGGGCTCTCCCTGGCGTCGGACGCGCTCGTCCTCGTAGTCTCGGAAGAGACCGGAAACATCTCAGTGATCGAAGAGGGAAAGATCAGCCGCAACCTCGACCAGGACAGCTTGCGCCGGAGGGTGGCCGTCAAAGTCGCCTCCGCCAACGGCAATGGCATCTTCAGGTTCCGCCGATGAACTGGACACTTGTCACCAACGAGTGGCGGCTCAAGCTGCTTGCGGTCGGCCTTGCAATCCTCATGCTGGGCACCCTCGCCTTTTCCCAGAACCAACCGACCACCAACCACATAGACGTAGGCCTTAACTACACCGTGCCGCCCAACATCATCCTGATCAACCCGCCCGCCAAGACCACCGTCTACTACTCGGGTCTGGCGGCCGTGATCAGCCGCGTCAACGACAGCAACCTCATCGCCTCGGTCGACGCGACTCGCGCGCTTCCCGGTTCGGCTGTGAAGTTGAATGTGACGGCAAAATCACTCATCTCGGACGTGCTGGTGCAGAACCCGCCGCCGATTGCGGTCACGGTCGACACCCTGCAGAAAGTAGAGGTGCCTGTTCTGGTCAACGCGCGTGCGGCAGCAGGCTGGAGCATCGATCCGACCAAGACGGTGGCGACATGCCCTGCCGGGCAGGGGATAAGCCCGTGCAAGGTTCATTTCAACGGCCCGGTGAGCTGGGAGAACAACCTTCGGGCAGTGACGAGTGTTCCGGGACAAGTCGTCGGCAAGAACGATTACCTCAACCAGCCGGTGCAGCTCCAGAATGGGACCAGCAACCTGGATCTGTCCGTCCGCACCGTGCCGACACCGAGCATCGACGTGACCTCGGCGGACATTCACGTCGAGGCTTTCGCCGGCACGACATACGCATCCGTCCCGCTGGTCGCTTCGCAACCTTCCCATCTGCCACCGCCGAACTATCAGATCACCGGTGTCACGATCACGCCGGCGCTCGCGACGATCAGCGGCGATCCGGCGGTCCTGGTGCGGATCCGGAACATCACCCTGCCGGCCATGGACCTCAGCAACCGCACCTCCGACGCCACGTTCCAGGTCCAGATCCCCTACCCGAACGGCGTCACCGGCGACGCTACGACAGCCACCGTCAAGTTTTCTATCTCGGCCAACCCCAACGTCGGGCCCTAGGAGTAACCTGACGGCCTCCAGCGCCGTTCCAACGTTCTGGCACCGGTCGAATTACGCGCCCCAGGAGTTCTAGTTCAGGTAAAGAGATGTGCGGGATCATCGGCTACCTCGGCGGTCGTGAAGCGACGCCGATCCTCATGGAAAGCCTCAAGCGCCTCGAGTACCGGGGCTACGACTCTGCGGGCGTAGCCGTCCTCGAGCTGCCCAGGGCGGGCGAGGCGGTTCGGACCAGCGTCACCAAGTCCGAGGCCAAGGTCGACACCCTGATCGCGAAGCTGAAAACGAACATGCCCAGCGGCAACCTGGGCATAGGCCACACGCGCTGGGCGACCCACGGGAAGCCGACCTACGTCAACGCCCACCCGCACACGGACTGCAAGGGCAAGATCTTCGTGGTCCACAACGGAATCATCGAAAACTTCGCCGAGCTGAAAGGCGAGCTCGAGGCCGCGGGGCACGAGTTCCCCTCGGATACGGACACCGAGGTCGTGCCGCACCTCATCGAAGCCAACTACAAGGGCGATTTCCTGGCCGCCGTGCGCGCGGCTTTGAAGCGCATCAAGGGAGCCTACGCGCTGGCCATGTTCTCGAGCGACGACCCCGAGCTGCTGGTCGGTGCGCGTCTCAACGCGCCGCTCGTCGTCGGAATCGGCGACAACGAGTACTACATCGCGTCCGATATCACCGCGATCATCCCTTACACGAAGCGCGTGCTCGTGCTCGGCGAGGGCGAGGTCGCGGCGGTGACGCCGCTCGGGGCCGAGGTCTCGACCCTGGACGGCGTGACGGTCAATCCCAAGATCGTGCACGTCGACTGGGACGTGAGCCAGGCGCAGAAGGGTGGCTATCCCCACTTCATGCTCAAGGAGATCAACGAGACGCCTGAAGCGCTTGCCAACGCGATGCGCGGACGGCTCACCGACGACGGCACGGTCTCCTTCCGGGAGTTCGACGTCGCCGACAAGCAGCTGCGCCGGATTGACGACATCCTGCTCCTCGGTATGGGCACCTCGCGTCACGCGGCCATGATCGGCGAGTACGTCATCGAAGATTGGTCAGGGATCCCCGCCCGGGCGGAGGACGCGTCTGAGTTCCGCTACCGGCGGCCGACCGTCGGCGAGAAGACGCTCGGCGTCGTGATCTCCCAATCCGGTGAAACGGCGGACACCCTTGTCGCAATGCAGCAGGCCAAGGCTCGCGGCGCGCTCTCGGTCGCGGTGACGAACGTGGTCGCCAGCTCCGCCGCTCGCGACGCCGACGGCGCGATTTACCTGCACGCCGGGCCCGAAATCGGCGTCGCCTCGACGAAGACTCTGCACGCGCACATCGTCAGCCTCTACCTGCTTGCGATGCGGCTTGCGGATGTCAAGGGACGCGTCTCGCCAGAACGCAAGCGGGAGCTGGTCGAGGCCTTGCGGGCGCTTCCCGACCAGGTCCGCGACATCCTCGCCCGAGAGAAGGAGATCATCAAGCTGGCCCACAAATACAGCAAGTACCGCAACTTCATGTTCGCGGGCCGCGGGCTGGGCTACCCGGTCGCGCTCGAGGGCGCGCTGAAGCTGAAGGAGATCTCCTACATACACGCAGAAGGGACATCGGGCGGCGAGCTGAAGCACGGGCCCATCGCCCTGCTCGACGATCAGTTTCCCGTGATCGCCATCTGCACCGCCGGCACGACCAAAGACAAGATGGTCAGCAACGTCCACGAGATCGTCGCCCGCAACGCGCCTGTCCTGGCCCTGATCACCAAGGGGGATCGCTCGCTCAACGGAGTCGCGACCGATGTCTTCGAGATCCCGGAAGTGGACGAGGCGGCGGCGGTCGTCCTGAACACAGTCGTGCTGCAGCTGTTCGCTTACCACGTGGCGGTCAAGCTCGGCCAGGACGTCGACCAACCGCGAAACCTCGCCAAGTCGGTGACCGTCGAATAATTGGCGGGTGCAAAGGATCGGGGTAGACGCCGTCTCGGTTGATCGGATCGCGCTCGCGGTAAGGCGCTCCGGTCGCGGCTTCCTTGACAAGGTCTACACACCCGCCGAGCTCGCCTACTGCGCCGGCAACGACGAACGGCTGGCCGGCCGCTGGGCGGCCAAAGAAGCGGTGATCAAGTGCTTCGACGGCACGGGGATCTGCTTTCCCCGCCGCCGGATCGAAGTCCTGCCCGGGCCGAACGGAGCGCCGCGCGCGCGCCTCGTCGGCAACGACCGCGGCGCCCAGGTCGAGGTGAGCATCACCCACCACAGCCGGCTTGCCGTGGCGACCGCGCATCTTGAGATCTCAGAGGCCGGCACCATGCTGCCGGCGCCCGACGCCGTGCTCCTCCCGCCCCGACCGAAGGACGCGCACAAGGGCACGTTCGGAACCGCGGTGGTGCTCGCCGGGAGCCTCGGTCTGACCGGAGCCGCCTACCTCTCTTCTACCGCGGCGGCCCGGGCGGGCGCGGGCCTGGTCAGGCTGCTGGTCGCCGACACGATCTATCCGATCCTGGCCGTTAAGTGCACCGAGGTCATGGCGACGCCCGTGCCTGAGGTCGTTCCCGGCGCGGTCGGGCACGCGGCGTATGACTCGATCCTTCGCCAGCTCGCGAGCGCGGAGGTCGGCATCATCGGACCGGGACTGGGCCGCGACAGCTCGACGTGGCGCCTGGTCCTTGACCTCGCGCTGCACGCGAGATGTCCTCTCGTGATCGACGCCGACGGGCTCAACGCGCTCGCCGAGTCGCAACGGGCCAAGGGCAAGCTCGGCAAGAATCGGGTCCTGACGCCGCATCCGGGCGAGCTCGGGCGGTTGATGGGCAAGACCGCGGACGCGGTCAACGGCGACCGGGTCGGGGTCGCGCGCAAGGCGGCCAAGGAGTGGGGGGCGGTCGTCGTCTTGAAGGGCGCGCACACCGTGGTGGCGCACCCCGACGGCAGGACCAGCGAGGACCCGCATGAGGTTCCCGCGCTTGCGACCGGCGGAACGGGCGACGTGCTTTCAGGGCTCATCGGAGGCCTCATCGCCCAGGGCTCCGAGGCTTACGCGGCCGCGGTGACGGGCGTTTACGTCCACGCCGCGGCGGGGCGCCGCATCGCCGAGCGGCTGGGCGACTCAGGCCTCCTGGCGAGCGACCTGCTCGGTGAGATCCCTCTCGTCATGAACGTGCTCCGCCAGGGCGGACTCTGAAAAACTCGCTGCGCTGGGCCGACGTCGACCTCGGCGCGATCAGCGCCAACTGCGACCACATCCTGCATCACCTGCCCAAAGCGACGAAGCTCTTTGCGGTCGTCAAGGCCGGCGGTTACGGGCACGGCGCGGTCCCCGTCGCGCACGCCGCCCTCGAGGGCGGGGCGACGGGACTGGCCGTGGCGACGCTGGAGGAGGGGGCGCAGATTCGTGGCCTTGTCGACCCGGAGCAGATTCTCGTCATGGGCGGGCTGCTCCCCGCGCAGGCCAAGGCCGCCGCCGCAACCGGCTGCAGCATCACGGTCTCGAGTCGCGAGCTGGCTGAAGCGCTGGGCGCCGCGGAGCGGCCCGTGCCAGTGCACCTGAAGATCGACACCGGCATGGGCCGCTTCGGGTGCGCGCCTGAAGACGCGCCGGCGCTGGCCCAGTTCATCGACGAATCACGGGGCACGCGCCTGGCCGGCACCTGGACCCATTTCGCGAAGGCCGAGTCTGACGATGCCATGACACGGAGCCAGTTCGACCTCTTCATCGACACGGTCTCGCGTCTTGGCGTGAGCCCTGGTATGCGACACGCGTGCAACTCGGCAGGCGCGTTGAGGCATCCGGACTTCGCGCTCGACGCGGTGCGGTGCGGAATCTCGATCTACGGGTGCGAGTGGCCCGGGACAAAGCCGGCGTTGGCGCTGCGCGCGGTCGTGACGCACGTCAAGACGGTGGAGAAGGGCGCGACCGTCGGCTACGGGTCGTTGTGGCGAGCACCGGGCCAGGCTCGCGTCGCCACTGTCGCCATCGGTTACGCCGACGGCGTGCAGCGTGCCCGAGCCAACCGCGGCGAGGTTCTGGTCCGCGGCCGGCGAGCGCCGTTGATCGGGATGGTCAGCATGGACGCGATCACGCTCGACGTGAGCGATGTTCCGGAGGTCCAGGTCGGCGACGTCGCGACTTTGATCGGCCGCGACGGTGATGTGGTGATCACCGCGGAAGAGGTCGCCGAATGGTCGGAGACCATCAGCTACGAGGTCCTGACGTCAATCGGCCCGCGCGTCGAACGCCGCCACTCCGAATAGCCTTTATCGAGATCGCGACATGGCTCCTGAACATGTGATCGAGGCCTGGTGCAACATACCGCAGCGAGGAATATGAGCAAGAACGGAAAGATCGCGGTCGGCATCATCGGCGCCGGCAACATCGCCGGTCAACACATCCCAGGCTATCTGCAGGCGGCCGAGCACGCTCAGGTGACGGCGATCGCGGATGTTGACGGTGCGCGCGCGAGCAAATACACAGCGCAGCTCGGCAGCGTCCAGGTCTTTCTCGACTACCGGGACATGGTGGCATCGCCCGAGATCGATGCCGTGGACATATGTCTCCCGCACCACCTGCACAAGGACGCGATCGTCGCGGCCGCCGCGGCAGGAAAGCACATCCTGTGCGAGAAGCCCTTATGCCTCACCCTGGACGAGGCGGACACTGTGACCAGGGCTGTGGCTGCGTCCGGCGTGACCCTGATGTGTGCCCACAACCAGCTTTTCCTGCCATCGGTCGCGACGGCTCGCGAGATGATTCGACAGGGCAAGCTGGGCAAGGTTTACGCGGCTCGCACCACCGACGTCTTTGCGCTCAAAGGGACCGCCGAGACGTTCGGCTGGCGGGCGCGGCGGGAGACCAGCGGAGGCGGCGAGCTGATCGACACCGGATATCACCCGAACTACTTGCTGCTGCACCTCGTCGACAGCCTTCCGATCAAAGTGACCGCCCTGCTGAGCCGGCACCGCCTGTTGTTCCTGGAGGGAGAGGACACCGCCCACGTGCTGGTGGAATTTGCGGACGGCGCGATCGGGTCGATCGTGACCGGTTGGGCATACGAGCCGGCCGGCTGCACGGAACGCTTCTCGGTGGCCGGCGAGGATGGAAGCCTGTGGAGCGACGGTCGCGCTCTGTTTTTCAAGCCACGCGGTGGCGAGCAGGTCGTGGTCCAGGAAGCCGGCCCGGCTGCTCCGGACACCTACGCGCTGGAGGTGGTCGATTTCATCGCCTGCCTGCGCGAGGGCCGGAGGCCGCTGAACACCGAGGTCGAAGGGGTGAACGTCCTCAAGATGATCCTGGCGGCCTACGCCTCCGCCGAGAGTGGAAGGGTCACGGAGCTGAAGTATCTCTAGACGCTTGTGGGCGCCGTTGGCTTTCCTCGTCGTATTGATCGCCCTGGTCTTCGATGTCTTGAATCGCTACGAGCCGATCGGCATCGACTTTCACACCTATCTGGCGGCGGCCGTTGTCGGCGTGCAGCACGGATGGTCCTTCATCTATGACCAGAGCATCGTCGCGGACGCCCAGAAGCAGCTTGTTTCCAGTCAGATCGCGCAGCCGTTCCTCAGCCCCCCGCCGGTCGCATGGTTGACGGCGCCCCTGACGCCGCTTCCCTACTGGGTCGCGTACTGGGTATGGACCGCGGTCAACTTCGTCGCTTTTGCGGGGGCGCTGGTATGGGCGTCGCGAAAGTCCGGCTTCGAGCGCTGGCTCTACGCCGCGGGGGCGCTCGCGCCGTGGTGGGTGGTGCACGCCCTGAACCTCGGTCAGGTGGCCCCACTTGTCGCGGCGGGTGCCGTCCTTGCGACGCGGCTCGCCCGGGAGCGAAAGGACGTGGCCGCGGGCCTGGCGCTGTGCCTCCTGTACTTGAAGCCGAACACCGCATTGCTCGTGCCGTTCGCGCTCCTGGCCGCGGGTCGCTATCGGACCTTCGCCTCCTGGGCGGCAGGGGGGGTGGTGATCGGCGTCGCGGCGTTGGCCTCGATGGGACCGAGTGGTGTCAGCGCTTACATCGATCAGCTGCGCGGGACCCTGCCTGAAGGTGCGAGCAATCTCACCGTCGAAGGAGCGTTTGGAGTAACCGGTGTGGTCGCGACGGCCCTGAGGGTGGTCATCGTCGGGATCACGCTCCTGACCGCGTACCGGCTGCGTCACTCGCCCGGCCTTGCGATCGCGGCCGGTGCGGTCGGTTCGTTGCTTGTCGTCCCTTATCTGCATGGCTCAGACCTGTGTCTGCTCAGCGCCGCGGCATGGATCGTGTGGGAAGAAAAGGCCGCCTGGGCGTGGCGGTTGCCGATCGCAGCAAGCTGGCTGATCTCGGTTCCCTATGTCAACAGCACGACACCGATCCGCCTGAACCGCTGGACCCTCTTCGAGGTTGGGCTTCTCCTGGCCCTGGCCATCTCCGCGTGGTGGCCTGCGCGTCAGCGGGTCAGCGAGCTAGCTTCAGCGTCAGGATCTTGAAAGGTCCGACGTCGACCTCGAGCTCGCCGTCGCGGACGGCCATCTCCGCCCGATCCCGCTCCAGCAGGTCGCAAAGGTAAGCCCGGGAGACCGGCAACGAGGTCCGGACCTTCGCCCGGCAGCGGCCGCCCCACGCCTCATACAGGCGCACCACGACAGCGTCTGAATCCTCCGCGCGCTTGATCGCCTCGACCACGACCTGCGGCTGGTCGACCTCGATCAGCGACCGCCGCTCACCCGCCGCCCCGCCTCCGCGGACGACCCGCAGTGGATTGTTGAGGTCCTCGGCGGCCGCGATCACACCCGCCTCCCGGAAGTCTCCCGGATGAGGCATCAGCGCGTACGTGAAGCGATGCTGGCCCAGGTCGGCGGCGGGATCCGGATGCGTCGGCGCGCGAAGCAGCGAAAGGCGCATCACCGAGCCCAGGATGTCGTATCCGTACTTGCAGTCGTTGAGCAGGGCGACTCCGTATCCTGCCTCGCCGAGATCGGCCCAGCGGTGAGCGCACACCTCGAAGCGGGCCTGATCCCAACTGGTGTTGGTATGCGTGCTCCGCTCCACGTGGCCGAACTGAATCTCGTACGTCGCCCGCGGCGATCGCACCGCGACAGGAAACGCTGCCTTCAGAAACTTGTGGTGCTCCTGCCAGTCGACCTCGGTTTCGAATCGAAGAACTCGGGAGCCGGCGTCGAGGACCATCCTCTGGTAGAGCTTCGACGATCCGAACTCCCGTGTGAATCCGACCGCCCCGCGCAGAGGACCCTGCATCTCCACTTCTGCTTTCGCGAGCCCGGTGATATCGGTTGCGCGGAGACGGTAGTCCGCGTCGACATCCCACGCGTCCCAGTTCTTCGGGTTGTCTTCATGCAGCTGCAGCAGGTTGCCACGGGAGCCCGACGTCACGACCTCCCGGTTCGCCTCTTTGTCCCAGATCGACGTGAGCAATCCATCGCCGTCCCACGTCACGCGGAGGAGGCCGTTCTCCATGACGCGGCCAGAAATCGAGACCGGTTCGCCTCCTGCAGCGGTCGATTCGCCGACCGAAGCCCAGCCGCACGCCGGAGCATCGACCAGGATTGGCCGGTCCCCAACCTCTACCACCTCACGACGGGGATGTGAGTTGACGTTGAAGACCGTGAGGTTTTCACCCGTGCCGGCCAGGGAGGACTGGGCGGATGCGATCACGCCTCCCGCGACCTCAACCACCGCTTCCAGCTCGCGCTCGGCGTCCTCATAGACCCAGTCGATGCTCGAGCCGGGCAGGATGTCGTGGAACTGGTTGATCAACAGGCGTTTCCATGCGGAATCGAGGACGTCGGCGGGGTAGCCATCGCCGACGGCCACCGACCAAACCTCCGCCTCGCGCAGGGCCTGTTCGGCACGCCGGTTGAGCTTCTTGGTGCGTGCCTGTGAGGTATAGGTGCCGCGGTGCAGCTCGAAGTAGAGCTCGCCGACCCAGGTCGTCAGGTTGCGGGCCTCTTTCTTCGCCAGCGCGAAGAATTCCGCGGCCCGCCCGAGCTCGACGCGCGGCGCCCCTTCAAGGTTGTGCAGCCGGTGCGCCGACTCGATCATGTCCGGCTCGGGTCCACCCCCGCCGTCGCCCCATCCGTAGAGATAGAGGGATCGCGACGACGACTCCTGGTCCTTGAAGTCCGCCGCGCTCTTCACGATCTCGCCCGCGCTGAAGTCGCCGTTGTAAGTGTCAGCCGGAGGAAAGTGCGTGAAGATCGACGTGCCGTCGATCCCCTCCCACATGAACGTGTGATGAGCGGGTTTGTTGGTGTCGTTCCAGGAGAGCTTCTGGGTCAGGAAGTACTCGCCTCCCGATTCGGCGATCAGCTGCGGCAGGGAGGCGGGGTAGCCGAAGACATCGGGCAGCCACAGCTCGCGAGTATCGACGCCGAACTCCTGCATGAAGAAGCGTTTGCCGTGTAGAAACTGGCGCGCCAGCGCCTCGCCTGACGGTAGGTTGCAGTCGGCCTCGACCCACATCGAGCCCACAGGCTCCCACTGGCCGGCGCTGACCTTTTCGCGGATGCCCTGGAAGATGTCGGGATACGACTCCTTCATCCAGGCGTACTGGGCGGGTTGGGAGCAGGCGAAGCGGTAATCGGGGTACTCGTCCATCATCGCCAGAGCGGTCGAAAATGTGCGCGCCGACTTCCGCCTCGTTTCCCGCACAGGCCACAGCCACGCCGTGTCGATATGCGCGTGCCCCACCGCGGTGATCGCATGCTCGGAAGCGCTCGGATGGGACAGGACCGCATCCAGCTCGGCCGGGTCGTCGCTCCGCGCAAATCTGTTCAGCGCTTCGAGGACGCTGGACCGGCGGTCGCCCTCGGGCAGGGCCAGCGCAAGCTCGTGGAGAACCTTGAAATCGAGCCCCACCTTGCGCGCTGTGGGGTCCTGAATTCGAAGGTCGGCCTGGCGGAAAGCGAAAGCCGGCTCAGGA
>Ga0209808_1000012_pt1 | contig 102771 bp, 109 predicted proteins | sample GraSoiAngelo_157_FD_186171 | JGI IMG/M metagenome (GOLD analysis project Ga0209808, IMG submission 186171) | Grasslands soil microbial communities from the Angelo Coastal Reserve, California, USA - 14_1009_16_20cm (SPAdes) (version 2) | ecosystem: Environmental > Terrestrial > Soil >... | reverse complement strand
CCGGAGATGGAACAGAGTCCCTGGCCCGGCTTCGACAAAACGAGGCCGTCATGCTCTTTACCGAGCGCGCGGCTGCGGCGTCAGGTGCGTTTGAGTTGACCACCGAAAATCGAGCGGCCATTGTGGGCCTGTGTCGGCGGCTCGACGGACTACCGCTCGCGATCGAGCTGGCCGCGGTGCGAACTCGAGCGCTTGCCGTCGAGCAGATCCTCGAGCGACTGAGTGATCGGTTCGCCCTCCTCACCGGAGGAAGCCGCGTCGCGCTTCCGCGCCATCAGACCCTCGAAACGACCATCGACTGGAGTTACGAGCTCCTGGGCGAGGGCGAACAAGCCTTGCTTCGACGCCTATGCGTGTTCGCCGGTCGGTTCACCCTCGCAGATGTCGAGGCGGTCTGCACTTCCGATGACCTGCCGGCAGCCGAGGTGCTCGACACGATGACCTCGCTGGTCGACAAATCGCTCGTGACCAAACAAGACGTCGGGGGCCTTGCTTGCTATCGACTGCACGAGACGATGCGCGACTACGCCACCCTCAAGTTGCGCGATGCACGTGAGGAGATGGTTCTAGAGGAGCGTTGCCTCGAGTACTACCGGGCGACGTGTCTCCAATCTGTGGACCAGGCTCGGTACCGGCTCGTCGATTGGCTCGCGTGGGCGGAACTGGAAATCGACAACATCCGAGCCGTTCTCCATCAGTGTGTGGCGCGCGGAGACCTTGCCCGCGGTCTGGATATCGCCGCTTCGATGGGTTACTACTGGATCACGCACGGGACGACGGAAAGCACGTGGTGGCTTGACCAGCTGCTCGGGGCTGAGGACGCGGGTCCGGCGACCAAAGTGCGCGCTTACTACCTTCGCGGGTGGTTGAGCCTGCTGCAGGCAGACGCCGCAACCGCCAGGCCATGGATCGCTCGAGCGGTAACGACGGCTCGAGCGACACGACAGCTGACGAAATTGTCGGAGTCACTGTCACTGGCCGCGACCGTTGAGAGCGTGGCCGGCGATCTCGAGGCGGCCAGACGGTACATCGAGCAGGCCGAAGAGATCACCCATGGCCTTGGTGACTTTCCGGCGACGATCGAGTTGCTGTTGTCTCGAGCCGTTCTCGCTCTAGTCGAGGGGGACCTGGATACGGCGAGAGCTGTGTCTTTAGAGGGCTTGCGCCTCAGCCGAGAAGCGGGCGACCTGTATCAAGTTGAAGCCATGCTTGGCAACCTGGGCATGGTTGGAGTCTTGGCCGGCGATCTTCGCACGGCAAAGTCGCGGTTCGTGGAATCCTTGCAGGTCGCTCGACAGATCGACAATCGGCTCGGCCAGTATTGGAGGCTCGCCGGTTTGGGCTGGCACGCCGCCAACTCTGGGCAATTGCGAGTGGCAGCCCGGCTGCTCGGAGCAGCAGAAGCTGTGGCCACGGGTGCTGGCGCGGACATCATGGGACCCGCAGTTCCACTGCTGGCCGAGGCCAGAGAGTCGGCGATTGGAGCGCTTGGTACAGCGAAGTTCGAGTCCGAATTCGAGTCAGGCAAACACATGAGCCGCGACATGGCGGTGCGTCTCGCTGTCGGCGAATCCACTCCAGACGAACTCGGGGCCCCAGACCCCGTTGTTCCGGGGCTACTTCCGAAGCGGCAAGCAGAGGTCGCGCAGTTGATCGCCGAGGGTCTGAGCAACAGGCAGATCGGCGGGCGCCTGTTCATCTCCGAGGCCACCGTCGCGACCCACGTTCGCGGCATCATGAACAAGCTCGGCTTCAACTCGCGCGCTCAGATCGCGAGCTGGATAGCGTCCTCAAAGCAGTAACTCTCCCATTACGGTCTTCGCGGGGCTTCCAAAACCCAAACTAAACTGACGGCATGTCCCCCGCCAATCGATCCGGCATTGGCAAACTTCCGGCCGAGTCGACCAGTTTCGTCGGTCGGCGTCGGTTGCTGGCCGAGGTGAAGGCCGCATTCGCCAATACCCGCCTCCTCACTTTGGTCGGACCTGGCGGCGTTGGTAAAACCCGGCTCGCCCTGCGTGCCGCCGCGGATCTCAGAAGGACAGTGCACGACGGCGCTTGGTTCATCGACCTCGCCGGTCAGGAAGATCCTCATCTGGTTCCGAAGGCGGTAATTACCGGCATGGGCTTGGCGGACAAGTCTGGACAGTGGCCGACCTCGCTCCTGGTCACCCATCTCGCCTCTCGTGAAGCACTCCTCGTCCTCGACAACTGCGAGCACCTTCTGGACGCCGTCGCCGTCCTCGCGGATGTGGTCCTGAAGGAAGCCGCCGGAGTTCGCCTCCTGGCGACCAGCCGCCAACCATTGGGAATCTCAGGCGAGCGCGTGCTTCAGGTTCCGCCGCTGACTCTGCCGGGAGAATGCTCTGGCTCCGCGGAGTCGGAGGCTGTGGCTCTCTTCCTAGCCCGATCCGCGGACGCCGGCATCCAGCTCGAGGAGACCGATGCCACCCGCCAGCTTGTTTCCGATCTGTGTCGCCACCTCGACGGCATGCCTCTGGCGCTAGAGCTCGCAGCGGTCCGCTTGCGGACGATCGGACTGAAGGAGCTGATCGAAAGGTTGAGCGATCGTTTCGCGTTGCTCATTGGAGGCAACCGAGCCGCTCTACAGAGGCAGCAGACCCTGATGGCCACCATCGACTGGAGTCACGATCTGTTGAGCGGCCAGGAGGCGGCTGTTCTGCGCCGGCTTGCCGTGTTCCCTTCGGACTTTGGGCTCGATGCCGCTGAAGCGGTTGCGGCCGGAACAACCATCGGCCAATCGTCAGTGCTCGAGCTCTTGTCCAGCCTGATTGAAAAGTCATTTGTGGTTCGAATGCCTGCGACTGCAATTGCCCGCTACAGGCTTCACGAAACGATGCGCGAGTACGCGCTGCTAAAACTGCGCGATTCAAGTGAGCAGGCCACGACGATGAAAGCCTTCATCCGTTTCTACTCAGCCATGTGCAAGGTGGGAGAGGAGGCCGCGCAATCAGTCAACGTCGTCGAGTGGCTCAAACGAATGGATGGCGAGGCCGACAATGTGCGTGCCGCTCTCGCGCATTGCCTCAACGGTCCTGACCACGCGGTCGGCATGTCGATGGTCGGCTCGCTTCTTTGGTACTGGACCGCGCGCGCCACAAGTGAGGGCGCCTATTGGCTGGGCCGGTTCCTCGGGCGCCGAGAGGCCGACGATTCGGCCCTGGCACGTGCGCTCTACGCGCGAGGTTTCATGGCCATGACGCAGGGGGATGCGACCACTGCCCAGCCGCTCCTTGTCGAGTCTGAGGAGAAGGCGCGCGCGCTGCATGATGAGCCGCTGCTCGCTCGGATACTTGCCGTGTCCGCGGGAGTCCGTGTGATGAGCGGCGACCTCGAAGGTGCTCGGTCCCAGCTGCGTGAGGCCAAGGTCCTGGCCGGCGCGCTTGATGATGCAGCCGCCGACGCAATGCTGGCCCTGACTGAAGCGTTTATCGCCCTCGGCGACAGGGACCTACAAGCAGTAGGACGGGTTTACTCCGAATGGGCCGGCCGAGCCCGCGATCGCGGCGACATCCAAACCCTGAGCTACCTGATTTCGATGTACGGCTTCTCGCTTCTCCAGAATGGGCAACCCGAGACGGCCGGGCCGCTGTTCGAGGAAGCCCTGGCAATCGAGCGGCGCCTGGAGAACCGGGACATGATCCTCTACATGTTGGACGGGCTCGCCTGCGAGGCTGCCATGTCCGGTCGACCCCAGCGGGCCGCAAGACTTCTGGGTGCCGCTGAGAATCTGCAGGCCGAGACGGGCATCCGACTGATGCAGCACATGGAACCGCTTATCAAGCAGGCACGAGAAACCATTTCCGCCTCCCTGGGACCCACAGTCCTGGAGTCTGAGATGCAAGCCGGGAAGCGGATGGTGAGGGACGAGGCGATCGCCTACGCACTCGAGGAGAAGAAGCCATTGAGAGTGGCGGGCCCGCCGACAAAGACGAGCACGATGCCACTGAGCAAGCGGGAGCTCGAGATCGCCGAACTGGTATCGGAGGGCCTGAGCAACAAGGAGATCGCATCCCGCGTCTTCCTGTCCGAGCGGACTGTCGAGACACACGTGTCCAACATCCTCGACAAGCTTGGAGTCAATTCCCGAGTCGAGATCTCCAGCTGGGTGGCGCGCGAACTGACTCCGACCTAGACGTCCACCACCTCCAGGACCCGCGCCGAAGGCAGCAGCGCGATCTCGAACAGGCGCAGGACGTCCTCGCGGCCGGCCGCCGTGACGATGCACGAGAGCCGGCCGTCGTCCGGTATGTGGATTGCGCTCAAGATCTTCAGGCCAGGGCTGGCGCCGTCGAGGCGCCGGCACGCCGCATCGAGGCTCTGGCGGATCCACGAAAGGTCCGTCCCCGCGTCGACTCGCAGCTTCAATTCGGCCATGTAGTAGTTCACATCGCCAGCTTGAGCGAGGTGGCGTGAGGAATCGTCGGTGTGAGTACTGGTTCACCACGTAGTCGATTACGTGGTCAGTCAGTACTGCCCCCGATGCCTGCGCCCTAGAGCGGCGCAGAAGATCACACCATCAAACAAAAGGAGTACAGCTCATGATCGATACGAAACGGACGACCAACGGTTACGCGCCGCCCGCTGTCTCAATCAGGACCAGTGTTCTGGGCCGATCTCGGATGACGTATTCGAGGCTTATCGGAGCCCTGTTCCTGTTGGGATTTCTCTCTTACGGAATCGGCTCGGGACTGGCGACCTCACTGGTCGGCAGCTCCAACTTTCTCTCGACGATCGGCGCCAATCAGACCCTTTTGATCACGGGCGCCTTTTTGATCTTCTTGAACACTGGCGTGGATGTGGGGAAGGCAGTTCTGTTTTTCCCAATCCTCGAGAAGCACAGCCAGAGAACCGCGCTGGCCTACCTGGCGACGATGATCGTCGAAGTTGTGCTCCTCGCCGTCGGGGCACTTGCTCTCCTTCTAATCGTTCCGCTGGGCAAGCACGCTGGTGAGCCCGGCGCGCAAACCCTCGGCTCGATTCTCGTCCAGACGAACTTCACCGCCTACCAAATGGGCGAGATGGTGCTGGGTGTCGGAGCCACATTGCTGTGCGTGCTGCTGTTCCGGACCCAGCTCATCCCACGCTGGCTGGCGATCTCGGGCTTAATCGGCTACCCGATTCTCGCGGCCGGGACGATCGCGGAAATCTTCGGCATCCACATCGGCCTGTATCTCACGATCCCAGGCTTCTTCTTTGAGGTAGTGATGCCGTTCTGGCTCATATTCAAGGGCTTCAAGCCCGAGGTGTACCGATGAAAGCAATCGTTCAAGACAGGTACGGCAACCCCGAGGCTGTTCTCGGTCTTCAGGAAATCGCCAAGCCCGCGGTCAAGGATGGTGAGGCGCTGGTTCGCGTTCACGCGGCTTCCATACATGTGGGTGATTGGCTCGTTGTGACAGGCTTGCCGTACATCGCTCGTCCGGCCTACGGGAAGCCAAAAGGCCGTGTGCCGGGAACGGACATAGCGGGAACGGTCGAGGCTGTCGGCAATGGCGTGACCGGTCTCCGGCCAGGCGATGAGGTATTCGGTTGGTGCACGGGCGCATTCGCCGAGTACGCGTCAGCTCCTGCGGACCACTTCGTTCCGAAGCCGACAAGCCTCACCTTCGAGCAAGCCGCGGCCGTCGGCGTGTCTGCATCCACCGCTCTCCAACTGCTTCGCGACCAGGGCAAGATCAAGCCAGGTCAGAAGGTCCTGATCAACGGTGCCTCGGGCGGCATCGGTACATTCGCCGTGCAGATCGCCAAAACGTTCGGCGCCGAGGTGACCGGCGTGTGTAGCACGCGGAACGTAGAGATGGTCCGCTCGATCGGCGCTGACCATGTCATCGATTACACACGTGAAGACTTCACCCGAAACGGGCACCGCTTCGACTTCATCCTCGACAACATGGCGAACCATTCGTTGTCAGACACCAGGCGCGTGCTCACCCCCAGCGGAAAGCTGCAGTCCAACAACGGAACGTCGGGCGGTCGTTGGTTCGGCACCATCGGTACCGTCCTCAAGTCGGCCACAGTGTCGATGTTCGAGCGCCGGCAGCTGGGTCCGGCCATCAAATTCACCAACCGAGCAGACCTGCTCGTCCTGAAGGAGCTCATCGAAGCCGGCAAGATCACACCGGTCATCGACGCCACTTACGCGCTGAGTGATACCGGCAGGGGGCTCGCTCATGTCGGAGAAGGACATGCGCGGGGAACGGTCGTGATTAGTGTCTGAACCAAATCTCATGACCGGCAAGATCGTGCTGATCACCGGCGGCACCGGAGGAATTGGCAAGGCCACCGCGATCGGCCTTGCCCGCCTCGGGGCCCGGGTCGGAATCACGGGTCGCGACCTCAGCCGGGCCGAACAGGCTGCGTCCGAGATCCGCACCCTTTCAGGAAATCCGGCTGTCGATGCGTTCGCCGCCGACTTGTCCTCCCAGGCAGAGGTGCATCGGCTAGCCAACGCCGTCCTGAATGCCTACCCGCGGCTCGACGTGCTGGTCAACAACGTCGGCGGGTTCTGGGCCCACAGACACTCGACGGCCGATAGCCTGGAGCACACATTCGCTGTCAACCACCTTGCCTCCTTCTTGCTCACCAACCTCCTTCTGGATCGGCTCAAGGCCAGCGCACCCGCGCGAGTCGTCACCGTTTCCTCGCACGTACAGGCGGAGGGCCGGATCGAGTTCGACGACCTGCAGAGCGCCGGCAATTACTCCGGGCAGGCGGCCTACAGCCAGTCGAAGCTCGCCAACGTCATGTTCACCAACGAGCTTGCCCGCCGCCTTGAAGACACCGGTGTCACGGCCAATTCCCTGCACCCCGGCATCGTGCGCACAAACTTCGGCGCTGAAGACCAAGCCAGAGTCTTCACAGTCGTGAGCAAACTTGTTCTCCCGTTCCTCAAGACCCCGGCGCAAGGTGCTCAGGCATCGATCTACCTCGCCTCCTCACCCAACATGCACGGCGTCACGGGCGAGTTCTTTGCCAACGGCAAGCCCAAGACGGCAAACAGAGTCACCTACGACACCGATATGACAGCGAGGTCTGGAACGTCAGCGCCGACCTAGTCGGTATGACATCGGCGATCCTGTGATCGCTGGACACAATAGCCTTTGAGCGGATAGCCAATGATGGATAGCAAATACCGGGATCATGAGATAGACGCTAAAGATCGCTCGATCCGCAAGGGTCGCGTCGGTCTTATTGTCGTCGGCTCCTTGATCACCGGATTTGTAGTCGCGCTCGTCCTCGTGATCGGCCCGTTCGGAGGAGCTCAGGAACACGTGATCATGGGCACTGCGCTACTCGGATGGGCTCTCGGCTGGGCGTTATTGGCGGTGCTATCGACACGCTGGAGCAATCAAGCGCAGCGGTGGGCAATCGTACCGGCGGCGCTCATGGCTGTCGCCGGCGCATGCCTCCTGATTTTCACGCCTGACGCCAACGCAATGAATCTGCTCGGATGGATCTGGCCGTTGGCTTTGATCGCTCTTGCTGTGTGGATGACAGTGCAGGCACGCCGGACTTTACGCAGCATCACGCGCCGGCTGATCCTGTACCCGCTCTGCGTCGGCCTCGTTGTCGCCGGGGTCGGAGGCGGTTACGAGACGATTCAAGAACAGGTCGACCGGAGCACCACCGCGATGCCCGGCCACCTGGTCGACGTCGGCGGACGCCGCCTCTACCTGCACTGCACCGGCTCGGGCAGCCCGACTGTCGTACTGGTGTCCGGTTTGGCCGAGACCTCCGTGTACTGGGGAGGCTGGATCGCGCCAGCCGTCGCGCAGAACACCACCGTCTGCGCTTACGACCGCGCGGGCCAGGGCTGGAGCGATCCCCCACCCAGTCCGCAGGACGGCGTCGCGGTTGCCACCGACCTCCACAATCTGCTGGCCAATGCACAGATCCCAGGCCCGTATGTGGTGGTCGGTCACTCGACAGGCGGCGTCTACGCGAGGATCTTTGCCGCCCGCTACCCGGACCAGGTCGCCGGAATGGTCATGCTCGACTCGCAGCCCAACGAAGCCTTGACCGGTGGCTTGCCGGACTTCCCGTCCCAGTACAGCATCCTCCGCCGAGCGACGGCGCTTTTCCCCTCACTGGCGCGTTTAGGGGTGTTTCAACTGGTCAATCGGTTGGCTGGAGACCCTCTGCCGGTCCCAACACGTGACGAAGAACGCGCAGTGGTATCGGCGGCGAACCTCAACCGCATTCAGCGCGACGAGTTTGCCGAGCTGCCGATGACCCTCAATGAGGCTGCGGAGCTCACAACCCTCGGCGATCGTCCGCTGATTGTTGTGACTGCTAGCAAAGGGGCTGCGACCGGGTGGATCCCGCTACAGGACAAGATGACCGGTCTTTCGACCAACAGCGTTCATCGGGTTCTGCCTGATACCGATCATCCAGGTCTCATTCACGATAAGACCGGCGCTGCGGCGTCGAGTCAAGCGATCCTTGACGTCGTCGCCTCGGTCCGCAACGGGGCGCCGTTGCCGAAATCTTGAGCCTCCTTGGGCGCCCCTCGCACCTTGATGAGAGAACTCGAGGTGTCGGTGCTGGAAGCGAGTCCGAAGTTGGCAGGGCTCTGCAGAAAGCATGAAATCGTCACCGAGCCCCCGAGAGCGGCCTGACCTAGAGCTCAGGTTTCAGATCCTGAGCGCAGAGTACAGCGCTCTGGTCCAACGCCTCGGGTCGACGTCGGCCGTGTCTGCCGCCCGAACCAATCTGTATTTTGTCTTCCTGTCAGCCACGGGGGTCGCACTCGCCTTGATCTCCAACGCCTCTCACTTCACGCGCGAGTTCCAGGTCTTTGCGCTCGGAGTTCTTCTGCTCAACCTTCTTGGGGGTCTTCTGGCAATGGCACGGATGTTGCACGCGCACGGTCAAACCGTTCTCTACATCCAATCACTCAATCGCATCCGCCACTTCTTCACGGAGCTCGACGCGGATATAAAGCCATACCTCACCCTCCCGGTTCATGACGATGAGGCCGGGGTCGTCGAATCCGCTAGCCGGCACCCGTCGCTTTGGGCCATGACGATGCTCCCCGCCGCGAGCATGGCAACGCTGGTTGCACTGGTCAATACGTTCTTGGTGGGAGCGATTGCCGCAACTGTCTACCTGGTGTTGGGCGGCAGCGCAACCATGGCCTTGGTGTATGCGGGCGTCGCGTTTGTGGTCGCGTCGATTGTCATCTGGGGCTGGCTCTTCCTCGAACTGCACCGGATCAGGCGGCGGCTCGTGATCCAGTTCCCCCCCAATCACTAATGACGACACCGTTGGGCGATCGCTTCCCCGACTTCATTGGCAAGCCCACGACGGTCTAGGGATACAGTAAGTCGGGCGTACTCAGTACGCATCCAGTACGCAGTCGCTCTCAATCGCTAGGTGTCATTGGGTGTCGTGTCGTATTCAGAATGGGCAGGTCGATCTCACAAACACAGAACCCGGCTTACGCGCCGCTCTCGGCCCACCTTCTGTATCCCTAAAACCGCAAGTTGCGGGCGGCAGATTGCGGTCTCCGCTTCAGATCTGGCAGCGGCGCGACGCTTGGCGGAGTCGATACAACGTCGCGCGGTAACAGTAAGTCGCTAGCCAACCTTCTGTGCGCCTACGCGGTGCCTTACGACGCGCGGCCAGGACCCTGAGGCCCCGGGTTCAAATCCCGGGCCCCCGACTAACTTCTATTATCTGAACTGGCCACGAAAAGCCTGGTTGTTGACACCACACGTCATCGCCCAAATCTGATACTCGCGCTGCTTTGCGCGGCGCAGTTCATGCTGATCCTGGACATCGCGATCGTCAACGTCGCGCTGCCCTCGATGCAGCGGACTCTGAGTTTGTCGGCTGAGAACATCCAATGGGTGGTCAGCGGCTATGCGCTCACCTTTGGCGGCTTTCTCATGCTGGGCGGTCGGCTCGCTGACGTCGTCGGCCGGCGACGCATATTCGTGACGGGTTTAGTCCTCTTCATCGGGGCATCGATGTTGGGCGGATTCAGCCAGTCCGGCGGAATGCTGATCGCCGCTCGCTTGATCCAGGGCTTTGCCGGCGCCTTGGTCTCGCCAGCGGCACTGTCGCTTCTGACAACGACCTTCAAGGAAGGCCCAGAGCGCAATCGTGCGCTTGGGATTTGGAGCGCTATGGCTGCCGGCGGCGCATCGGCTGGGTTGATTCTGGGAGGCTTGCTCACCCAGGAATTGAGCTGGCGCTTCACGCTCTTCGTAAACGTGCCATTGGGTCTCGTCGCCGTTGTGCTATCTCCGGTGCTGGCGGCAGATGCTGCTCGCCAGGAGGCCAACGTCAGCCTCGACGTCCCTGGGGCGGTGAGCCTGACCGGCGGAATTCTCGCCCTCGCGTATGGCGTGACCGAGGCGACCGGGCAAGGCTTTGCCTCGACGAAGGTGCTGATCGCTCTGGCTCTCTCTGCCGCGTTCCTGATTGCATTCGTCGTGCTGGAGAAACGCAGCAGCCAACCGCTTGTGCCGGGTCGCATGCTGAGACTGAGATCGGTGGTGGCGGGCAACTCGGTGGCGGCGCTCGTGTCGGTCGTGATGATCGGCGCCGTCTTCTTCAACTCGCTGTATCTGCAGGAGATCCTCGGATATTCACCGATCCAGGCAGGTCTAGCCTGGTTGCCCCAAACGGTACTGATCATGGTCGTTTCCAGCATCGGGGCCCGGATTGCCACCAAGCTTGGCGAGAGAACCCTGATCGCGCTCGGACCTCTCGTGCTGGCGGCGGGGATGCTCCTGTTCCTGAGAACCGCCCCAGAAAGCGACTACGTCACCGTCCTCATCCCCGCAATGCTGGTTACGGGCATCGGCGTAGGACTTACGTTCGTAAGCGTCACCATGGCCGCGACAGCTGGCGTCCCCGATCGGGATCAGGGAACCGCTTCCGGTCTCATCGGCACGGCCCAGCAGGTTGGAACGGCCGTGGGACTGGCGATTCTTGTCAACGTCGCCGGTTCGGTCACGAGGGTGTATCTGCCGCAAGGTGCAGGTGCCGTTATCGCCGGATACCACCAGGCGTTTGTGATCGCCGCCGCCGTCAGCTTCGTGGCGGCGATCCTCGCGCTCATCGTGATCAAGCGCCCTTTGGCGCTGCCGGCAGTTGGTGTGGCGGAAACTATGTTGTCGCGCCCGATTCGGCCACTCAGCGCCGCCGCCCAGAGCCAGCTGCTCTTGGCAAGGTGCGGACCCTTACTTCCACCGGACCGCGTCGGAGAATAGGTGGCGGGTAGGCAGTTCTGAGAGCTGAGACAAGCAGAACAATCTCGTCGAACCCTCGCGTCACTCGTACTCGTCGCGGCGCCGGAGCTAGAGCGGCGTGTCGCTCTCGCCGCGACCCTTGGCGTGCGGTCGAGAAGTGCGTAGTAGCCCCCTGACGGCAATTACCAAGGCTCTTGGCCACATGCCGGCGGAGTCTGTGAGCCTCGCCTCCGATAACTGCCCAAGCGTGGCAGCGAGATCGTCGACCTGGACTGGAATGTAACTGAACCCGGTGCCGATATCGACCGGCCCATCCTCCGGACGGTGCACCAGCTCAAGCGTGACTACCTCCTCGCCTGGGAACTTGAGCATGGTCAGACTCGCGTTGGCCCCCAGATCAACCCGGCCGACCTGCTCATACCCCGAGCGCGGTGTAGAAGTCGAGCGAGGCGGCCAGATTGGAAACGCGGTACGAGTCCTCATGGTCAAGTCGCCTAGGGGAAATGATGCCTCGCGGGCGGCGTCAAGGTAGCGGGTCGACTCGGTAGCGCGCGCCGTCCTCGGTCACCCGGACTCCTGCACCTTTGTCGATCGGGGCGACCACCTCGCCGGTGAGGCCAAGGACGGCCGCCTCAGTTGTCGGCGAATGGCCGACGACGAGGGCACGGCCCCCGTCCGGTAGCGACTCAAAGACCGATCGGAGGGCGGTTCCGAGTACGGCGGATTCCTTCTCGACCAGATCCGGATCGACTCGTCGAAACGCTTCCAGGTCCTTGCCATCCGCCCGCCGAGCCGCCTCGAACCAGCGCTCCTCGACCGCGGACCGGAACCGAGGATTCACCGCCACTCCGCCGGCGACCGTTCGGCCCATCCCCGCGAGCAAGCAAGCGAGGGTCTGGGTCGCTCGCTGGGCTCCGGACGAGATCAGCAGGTCGAAGTCACCCTCGATGCTCCGACCGATTTCGACCGCCACGCGGACGCCCGAGGCGGTGAGTACGTCGCCCTCCGCGTCGGTGTGCCGCCGAAGCTCGACGACTTTCGACACAACCCCCATCATCCGCCTCGGTCGAGGCAGGTGGGGCCGGAGGGCGGTCAGAGTGCGCTGGACCCAAGCGCCCTCGGCCCACCTTCTGTATCCCTAAAGCTTCATGTCTAGCAACGGCGCGAGGCTTCGCGGACTCGATTCAACGGTGCGGCTTCAACACTGCGGGCCAACCTTGGCTTCACCGACTATGTGAAAGAGCGGGCACGGGCCAAGGCGTGATCTTGTAGAGCAGCATAGCGGCGGCCCCGGCCACGATCACTAGAGCGTTCGACATGCCAACCACGACGAGGGCCGGCATCATGCCCGCGCTGCAGACGATGCAGTACGCGCTGTAGCTCGCGCCGTCGGCCAACGCGTCTCTGAACCGGGACTTGCGCGGCTCGCGGTGCGCCATCCCGCGGCACCGATTACGTGCCCATCTGCCCCATGGCGAGAGCGCGTAGACGACAGCCATGGCAACCGCTCCAGCAGCGATCAGAAACGACGACGGCATCATCACCATGCCCACCATGTAATCGAGAGTGAAGCCGATCAGACCCCAGATCGCCACGTACATAAGGACGACCATGGCGGTGGCCACCGGCCGGCGGCTGTCGCGGCCGTAGGCGAAGAAGAACGGCCCCGCGGACACCGCCATCATCGCCGCCATCGAAAAAGCCATGACCACTCCTTCAGTCAGGGTACTCGTCGCGGCGGTGCAGCCAGGCCATCCCGCCCGTCTCGTTCTCGTCGCGGCCCTTCGGCACCAGGTCCATGTAGTGGTAGGCGACGTTCACCATGTCGAGACCACGTGCGTACGCCGAGTACGTGTGGTAGATCTTCCTGCCCTCGCGCATGAAGACGCTCACGCCTGGCATCTCTGACAGGCCGATTGCCTCCTCGCGGTAGTTGTACTCGCCCTCTTTGTCTCCCGGCTTGAACGAGACGTGGTAGTCGAAGTTGAAGTCCGAGCCCATCGAGGAGTACCACGGAAACTCCCAGCCCATGCGCTTGCGGTAGGCCTCGATCTTGTCAACTGACGCCCTCGACGCAGCCGCCACCGTGATGTCGCGGTGGTTGAGGTGCACCACCACGCGGTCGAAGTTATCCATCCAGAAAGAGCACGCGAAGCACGGGGAGTCCTTGGTCCAGGTCGTGTGCTCCGATGCCGTCTCCGGGTTGAACATCGCGTGGTAGATCACCAGCTGTCCGCGCCCGTCGAAAATCTGATCGAGCGTCCTTTTGCCTTGGGGCCCCTCAAACACATAGTCGTTGTCAACCCGCTCCCACGGCAGGTCGCGCCGCGCCTGGCTCAGCTGGTCGCGGAGCGTCGTGAACTTCTTCTCCTCGACGAGGTGCCTCTTGCGCGCCTCGACCCATTCCTCGTGCGAAACGACCTTGTGCTGCATGCCTTGTTCCTCCAACCGCTGAATGCACGAGCCGCAACCAATGGTTGCGCATGCTACCACGAAACGCAACCAGCGGTTGCAGTACTCTTGGCGGTGTGGTCCCCCGTGCGATCGAGAAGGAAGTCGTCATCGAGGCGCCGCTCGAGGTCGTGTGGCGGCTCGTGACGGACCCCGAGCAGATCCGGCAGTGGTTCGCTGACGAGGCCGAGGTCGAGCTGCGGGTCGGTGGCAATGGGCGTCTGCGGTTCAAGAGCGGCGATTCCTATCAGCTGCAGGTCGAGGCCTTGGAACCTTTCCGCCGCTTCGCGTTTCGCTGGGTGCAACCGGAGGGCTCGCCCGCTCGCGCCAACAACACCATGCTCGTCGAGTTCATGCTCGAGCCCGAAGCCGGCGGCACGCGCCTGCGTGTCGTGGAGAGCGGGTTCGACACGATCGACTGGTCGGACGCCGAGAAGGCGAAGTACGCGGAAGGCCATTCGAGGGGCTGGCAAGTCATCCTCGGCCGCTTGCGCGACTACGGGTCGAGCGTCAGATGACGAAGGCTGCGCTGAACGAGGAGAAGTTGCTGGAGGCGGTCGCCGACACGTCGCGGCGCCGCGTCCTCGACCTAATCCTCGCCCACGGCGAGGTCACGCCAACTGAGCTCGCCGCCGAGCTCCCCTTCACGCGGCAGGCGGTGGCCAAGCATCTGGCCGTCCTCGACCGCGCGGGGCTGGTCGATAGCAAGCGAACCGGCCGTGAGGTCCGCTACTCCGTGCGGCCCGTGGACCTCGACGTCGCGGTCCGCGCGATGGCCAAAGTCGCGGCCCGCTGGGACGCCCGGTTGGGCGCGATCAAACGGGTAGCCGAGTCGCGCGCTCGCGCAAGGAGGTAAGAACCGCATTCTCCGAGGACAGTTGCGATGAGTTTGTTGGTCGTCGGGCGTCTTAGTTGGTAATCAAGCTAGCGTCCGACGCGATGATGCATTCGGCTCGCGGTCGAGCGCTGGCGGACTGGAGGAGATGAGATGCACGAACACAGGATCGGAACCCGCGAGGAATGGCAGGTGGCCCGGAACGAGCTCGCGAAGCTCGAGGCCGAGCAGGCCAAGCGAAACGAGGAGATCACGAACGCGCGTCGCGATCTGCCCTGGGTCCGCGTCGAGAAGGAGTACGAGTTCGACACCCAGGATGGCAAGAAGACCCTGGGCGAGCTCTTCGACGGGCGCTCACAGCTGCTCGCCTACAACATCATGTTCGGCCCCGACTACACGCTCGGCGCCTGCCCCGGCTGTACCAGCCTGGCCGACGGGCTCGACGGCACGCTCGTTCACCTGAGCCATCTCGACGTGACCCTTCTCTGTTTTTCGCGGGCGCCGGTGGAGCGGCTGACGGCGTACAAGCAACGGATGGGCTGGCAGTTCCCCTACGTATCTACGTACAACAGCGACTTCGCATTCGACTTCGGCCTCGCGCTGACCGAAGAGCAGGCGCAGCAGGTTCCCGAGGTCAAAGAGATGATCGACAACCCCCCCGAGTTCCTCAAGCAGTGGTCGCGCCAGATCGGGGCTGAGCTAAAGGATGGTCTGCGTGAGAACCCGAGCTGGATCGCCTTCGCGCGCGAGAACGGCACCGTTTACCACACCTACACGGTGTCGGCGCCTGACCCGTTCGTCGCGCCGTACTTCAGCTTCTTGCTCGAGCGAACACCGAAAGCCCAACCCGACATCGCCGGCACCTTGCGGAAGGACGAATACCCGGACTGATTCCGACCGCGTCATCGACAACAGCGCGAGGCTTGGCGGACTCAATACAACGGTGCCCGCGTCAACAGTGCGCACTATCGCGCGTGCGTCACAGAAGGTTGGCTGGGCCGTCCGGCGCAGCCCGGTGGCACCAACCTCACTCGGCCAGACGCCTGGCTCATGCCTGGTTTCTTTGCCGGGTTAGCGCGCCCGCCCAGTGCTGCGCTTGGCGGGGATGGCGGCCTCGAGCAATGCCTCGACCGCTGAGCGCGTCGCCGCGGCCGCACCTCGGCGATCCTGGTCCATGCGCGCCGCAACTGCCGCGCCGTCGTAAAGCAGCAGGAGTCGTCTTCCCAGTTGTTTGGCATCGGTTGCGCCTGCGTCCTTGGCAAGATCGGTGAACAGCGTCCTGAGCCAGGTCCGGTACTCCTCGGCAACGATTTCGCTTGCATCGCCAGGGCGCGCCTCCGCCGTTGCCATGATGAACCTGCACCCGCGAAACGCCGACCCCGCCAGCAGCTCCTCAACCTCGGCGAAGATGCCAAGGATCCCCTTCCTTGGTGAGTCGTTCGCGGCCAAGATGCGAGCGATGCGCTCCTGCCTGCGTCGCATGTGCTGCTCGAGGTAGGCGCGAACGAGATCTTCCTTGCTGCCAAATGTGTTGTAGAGCGTGGCCTTCGTAACGCCGGCATGTTCAGCTATCCGGTCGACGCCAACCACGTGCACGCCTTCCGCGTAGAAGAGCTGGTCGGCGGCGGCCAACAACCGTTCCCGCGCAGATTGCCGCTGAAGAGTCTTCACAGTCATGCTTTGATCCTACTGACCGGTCTGTCTACCGATGTTTTCGAGCAGCACTTAGATCGCGGTTCGGCCGCCGTCGACAGCGATGGTTGCACCGGTGATGTAGCCGGCCTTTGGCGAGGCAAGGAAGGCGACCACTTCTGCTATCTCCTCGGCCTGGGCGGCGCGATTCAACAGCGTCGTACTTCCCAGCCTTTCAGTTCGATCCGGTGCCGCTCCGCGTGTGAACATGGGACCCGGCGCAACGGCGTTTACGCGAACGCCGCTGGGGCTGAACTCTGCCGCCCAAGCACGAGCTAACGCAGCCTGGGCCGCCTTGGTCGCCCCGTAGGCCGCTCCTCCAACCAGGCCGATTTGGCCGGCCATGCTTGCCACGTTGATGATGGAGCCGCCGCCGCGCTCGGCCATGACGGGGCCAATTGCGGCGACCAGGAAATATGCCGATCGCACATTGCTTGCGAACAACGAGTCGAATGTTGCGACATCGAGATCGGCCGTTGGTCCAAACCATGAAAACCCGGCGTTGTTGACCAGCACGTCAACGGCGCCAGCGTCTGCGGCCAGGCGAGCGATATCTCCTGGCGCCGTCAGGTCGGCAGGCACGAATCGCCCACGCCCGCCGTTGGATTCGATCTCTTGGACGGTCTCCTTTCCGCGCTGTGCGTCGCGGCCGTGCACGATCACGTAGTGGCCGTCACTCGCCAGCTTCAGTGCGATCGCTCGGCCGATACCAGATGTGGCTTCGGTCACGAGCGCGACCGGCGGCTCAAGATCGGGGTCGGGTTGCACGCTCATACAAGCTCCTTTGCCGGCGGGCCGCTTGAAGGGATACTCCCGACTCCTGGAATAGACAGACCGGTCTGTATATTTCATCTACGTTCCGGTCAGCCGAGGTAAGTCAAAGGAGTCATCCAATGCCGATGATCGACGTCTATGCCACGGGCGGTATGTTCGCGAATCCGAAGGCCCTCGCGCGTGACCTGGCCGCCGCGTTGATGAAGATCGAACAGGTTCCGGACATCCCGATGTTCCGCAAGAACACCGCGGCGTTCATCCACGATCTACCGGGCGGCGCGCTCTCGAACGTCGAAGGGGACGGCAATTACGTCAGGGTGCAGGTACTCACCAACGCAGGGGCGCTCAACCGTGACAAGCAACTCGCCGTGGTCCGCGAGTTCACCGATCTGGTCGCGGCTGCCGCCGGCGATCCCTCGCTCGCGGAGAGGACCTGGGTGCTGCTCACTGAGGCGATTGAAGGCGGGTGGGGGCTTGCTGGGCACGCCAACAGCAATGCGGAGCTAGTGGACGCCGCTCGGGCGCAGATCGCAGAGCTTCAGCGCGCGAAAGGACCCGGTGGAGGACCGGCGGCGATCTAGCGCGGTCGCGTAGGCAGGCCAGGCGACGCCGCTCTTACACCCGCGTCGATGTCCGGATTCCGGCCCGGGCGGCGAACCGCCAAGATCCATGCCACGGGTCCGAAGGTGAGGCGGCAGGTTGAAGCCGGCCTGATGAGTACGCTGCTACGAGGGAGCTGGCCGGGCAGCCGGGCGAGAGGCTTGCCAAAGGCCACCAGATCCTAGGACGTTGGGAGATGAGATGGGAAAGGTAATTGTGATGAATTGGGTGACGCTTGACGGCGTGATGCAGGGACCAGGCCGCCCGGACGAGGACACGCGGGATGGGTTTGCGCGCGGCGGCTGGGGGATCCCGTTCGGCGACGAGGCGAGCGTCGCCAAGATGGGCGAACGGATGGGCGGGGACCGCGCGTGGCTGTTTGGGCGGCGCACCTACGAGCAGCTCCTGGCCTCCTGGAACGCCCGGAACGGCCCGTTCAAGGACGCGCTCAATAGCATTCACAAGTACGTCGCCTCGAGCAACCCTGCAACGAGGCTCGACTGGCCGAACTCGACTCTGCTCCATGGCGACATTCCGGCCGCCGTGGCGGAGCTCAAGCAGAGCTTGAACAAGAATCTCGTGATCATGGGTAGCGGCGTGCTGATCGGCTCGCTGATGGCCGCCGATTTGATCGACGAGTACCTGCTGATGATTGCTCCTCTGGTGCTGGGCACCGGACGTCGGTTGTTTCCCGGTGGTGCGCAAGCATCGCTGCGGCTGGTTGACAGCACGACCACGAGCACGGGCGTGTTGATCGCCACCTACGAGTCTGCTCGAGCATAGGAGACGAAAAATGAGGGGAGCGCGTCTGATACGCAGCCGCTCTCAAATTCGGGATTGTCGTTAGGTATCGGTCACGCGTTCAGATAACTTTGCCTCTGCGTCTAGTCGCAAACCGTCTTCAAGGATGACCGCAGCGGTAAGCGAAGGCCCCCAAGCAAGCACGGAAAGGAATTCTGCAGGCGTAACCAGCCGGCGTTCGAATGCCTCATGCCTCGGATCCCAGCGATCCAGCTCAACCCTGGCCCATAGCCGCGCCTGGTAAAAACTCTGAGGCCCATCAGGGTGCTCCAAATCGTCGACGCGTTGACATCCCAGATAACGGGAGCCGATTACTCGGGCACAAGCCTCCTCAGCAACCTCGCGGGTCAGGCATTGCTCGAGCGTTTCGCCCGGCATGAGACCACCGCCAGGAAGATTCCAATAGGGCGTGACGCCGTCAACGTCGTGGCTGCAGATCAAAAGGATTTCGCCTTCCTTCGTGAAGCAAATGCCGTATGCCTGGTCGACATGATCGAGCTCAGGAAGAAATGGCGGGTCGAACCACGTGGCGGTCCATGGGCGTGGTTGATCGTGGGTCTCCACGAGTCGTGGAGTTGGTTCCAAGCTCTTGTCGGGCAAAGTTGCCCGGAAACCTCGAGCCATCGATGTCAGCGTAACCGTGGCCAGCGGAGGTTCTGCCACTGACCCGGACCGATGGTGGCACCCATACATAGGCGACGTGATGCGGCTGTCATCGCCACCGGCAAAATGGTTCGGGAGGCGGTTCCTGTTGACCGCCTTGAACCGGGAAGTCAGGTTTCGACAGACTTATACGGGGTTTATGACGTTCCAGGCGTTCTCAAAGCAGCGAGGAGACTGACCCGCTCAGTCTCCCTCGCAATCAATTCGATCAAGCCGCCGCTTTGTCGCCCTGGCCGCAGCGAGTTGCCTCGGAGGGGCAATGAGGCGGAGATCCACGGTGAAAAGGGAGTGCGACGACGGACGAAAGAAGGAGCGCCAGCAGACGGACCGGCATCGATCGGCGCTCATCGGAGCGAAGGTCGAGGGACTTCCAGCGGGTCCCCGAAATAGGGCCTGCCGCTGCGCATTTCGCGCCCGAGCGCAGGGATAACCTCCGCCGCCTTGAATATCGCCGCAGACTGCTAAATCGTCGCGCACGGATCTAGCAACTTCGATGGCATGACTCGCTGCTGATGCCAGCGGCGGGATCGCATCAGTCAGACGCTCCGGCGGAGGTAGTCTAATCGCGTCCCTGATGGGCGCGAACTTCGTCGGACGGCAAGTCGAGCTGGCACTGTTGGAGGCAGCGTGCGCGAAGGCCATCACTGACGACCGACCTGCCGCTGCCCTGATCACGGGTCTACCGGGCTCGGGTAAGACTCGCTTGTTGACTGAGGTGCGCAACCGGGAGCGCTCGACCCATCAGCTGAACATCACCGGGTACGAGTCCGCCACCCAGGTGCCGATGGCCGCAGCCGCCGATCTACTTCGCGGCCTCGGCAAGGTAAGCGGCGCGGGAGAGATGCTCCAGGAGTTTCTCTTTGCCCCCGAACCGACCGTCGATCGTTCGCTCGAACCACTGCGTTTGATGGAGGCCGCCCGCCGCGCGCTTCTAGGGCTGGACGGATCGGTCTTGCTGATCGTGGACGATGTCCAGTGGGTCGACGACCTCTCGCTGGGACTTTGTTCCTACCTGATCCGCTCGGCCGAAGCGGAGCAGAAAGGGTTTGCCGTCATCGCCGCGGGCAGGCCTGCCAGCGCCGGCGCGGCCTGGCAAGACACCTTGATCAAAGAATTGGGTGCGGACCGAGTGTCGACTTTGGACCTCGGCCCGCTGGAACGCGATGAAGGCGTACAGCTGATCCGGCAGCTGGCCCCAAAGCTCGACGCACAGCGAGCGACCGAGCTGTGGGCGCAGGCAAAAGGGTCGCCTTTCTGGCTTGGCATCCTCGCCGGCGGTGGCGGCGAGCATGACCTTGCCGGCCACATGGCGACGAAACTCCGTGGACTCGGCCGAGACGCCAGCCGACTTCTCGCGCTCCTTGCCGTCGCCACACGTCCACTGGCCGTCTCGGAGCTGGAGGCAATCATCGGATGGGACCAACCTAGGGCCGAGCGGGCGATGTCAGAGCTCGAGCGGTCGGGTCTCATGGTCATACAGGGTGTCGCCGTCGGCCTCGCCCATGACCTGATTCGCGCGGCGGCCATGTCCCAGGTATCGACACAGGGTCGCCGCGAGCTGCATGCCCAGATCGCCACCTTTCTCGAACGCCAGGCCGCATCTGATGTGCAGCTGCTGCATGAAGCACTCGTTCACCGCCGCGAAGCGGACCTTGACGCAAACGAGCTGGCGCTGCGCGTCCTTCAATCCCCGCGACGCAGGCTTCTCGGCCGGGACGGCCTTCAAGAGCTGGCGCGAATCGCGGACGCGAGCGGACTGTCCGAGCCGCTCGCGGTCGCCCTCCGCCTGGCGGTAGCGCTGCTGGCGACTGAGCTGGGTGAGCAGCAGGTTGCGCTTGATCGGTGGACGTCGCTGGCCTCCAGCGTCGCCGACCCCACCCTCCGCGCTACCGCGTACCTTGCCGCCTCCCGCGCCGCCTCTCAGATCATTGATCGCAAGGAGGAGGCGTTTCCCCTCCTCGACCGCGCCGCCCATGAAGCCAGTGATGACCCCGTGCTGGAGGTCGAGATCGAATCACATCGCGGAAGGCTGCTCCAGGTTGTGAAGCATCGTGGGGAAGAGGGTCGAGCGGCGACGTTTCTGGCAGCGGATAAGGCTCGAATCCTTTGGGGCAACCCACCGGTCGAAATCACGCCCCGCGAACGCAACGCATATGTGGCTGCATTGCAGGCGGCGTTCGATTCCTCAATGGTCGAAGAGGATGGAGCTTCGCTGTTACGCCTTGCCGAAGAGATGGCGCAGGTGGCCGGCGGCTCGGAGGAAGGCCCGATCTGGGCCGCCCACAACCGCTCCGACGCACTCATGTTCGCCGGCCGTGTTGGCGAGGGCCTCGAGAGCGCGCGACGGGCCTGGACTCAAGCCCGCGAGCGGGTGTTGCCGATGCCCACCCTCTCAGCTGGGCCGACCCTGGTAAGCAAGTTGCTGGATGTCGGTCGACTCGACGAGGCAGATGAGGTCATCTCGGAATGCCTCGACCTGGAGAGACGGCTGGCGGGTAGCGCGGAGCGTCTGGCGATAGGCAAGGTCGGCATATGGTCGATCCACGATCTGCGTCACCAGATCTGGTTGTCTCGAGGCGACTGGCGCGATGCGGTCGCCAGCCTCGAGCAGGAGCTAAAGCTCGAATCAGATCCCCACTTCCGCATTGCCCTTCACTGGCATGTGCTCGTCTGGTTGGCGAGGTGTGGTGACCGAACGGACAGCGCTGACATTGACCGGCACTTCGCCGCGGGCCACAAGGACGCCCTCGACGGGGGCTGCAGGCGGTGTGCTCGCGAGCTGTCGTTGCGAGCGGCCGAGGCATTGGTTCGTGTGGGGCGCACTGAAGAGGCGGAAAAGGAGCTGCATGTCTGGGACGAGGCCGGCCGTGGACGCCAGGCCCACTTCGACCACGCGCTCTGGCGGAGACACGTGGCCGCCCTGATCGCGTTGGCCCGAGATGACAAGAGTGGAGTTGCGGAGTTGGATGCGGTCCTCGCGGAGAGAAGCCGCGTAGGCCTGGTCAGCTCCTTGATCTGGAACCGTTTGGACCTCGGTGGAGCCTTGATAGGAAGCGACAGCCGGCGGGCGGCGGAAGAGTTCCGGCAAGCCGGCGACGCCGCCGCCGCCGTGGGTGCGTCCACTGAGAAACAGCTCGCCGAACTCGGGCTCCGCCGTCTTGGCGTCCGCACCTGGCGACGGGGTCAGGCCCGAGCCGGAGAAAATCCGCTGGACAGGCTGAGCCAGCGAGAGAGGGAGATCGGGACGCTGATCGCGGCCGGCCACAGCAACCCTGAGATTGCGAGCAGGCTGTTTCTATCGCGTAAGACGGTGGAACGACACGTGTCCAACATCCTGGCCAGGACAGGTGCTCGCAACCGGACCGACCTGGCCCGGCAGCTGAGCAGCAGGACCTAAGCAGACCTCCAGCTCAGGAATGAGGGAGCTCACCGATGAACGCTCGAGCCTTCCCGCCGATCCTGGGTACATCACGACCACATGCCCCACGAAGTGCGCAGAGGTCGAAAAAACTGGAGGTCAAGTCAGATGCAGAACGTCAATACCTTGATCAACCGTCCCGTTCGGACCGGAACCGCGGCCGCCGGAGGCCTGCTGGCCTTCGTGGCCGGGGCTTTGCTCGCCGTCAGCGCACCCGCAGTGCTCTCCACGCTCTCCACCAGCCACAGCTCCAACGTCACATTTTCGGCTCCGGCCGTCGGCGCTGAGCAGATCGCGCACAACCGGTCCGAGATGAACCTTGGCGTTGCACCGTCGGCGGGCGCCGAGCAGATCGCTCACAACCGATCCGAGCAAAACTTCGGCGGGTGACCGCTCCGTAGCGGTGGCGAGGTCGATTCGTGCCTCGCCACCGCTTCACTCAGCAGGCAGAGCTAAGCTCGCGCTTGTGAGTGGGACCGTCAAACGCCAACGCCATGAGTCTCGGATCGAAGCGATCATCGAGCGAATTCGAGACATACCAGCCGGTCACGTCCAGACCTACGGCGACCTCGACTCGATCGCGCCCCGCCTCGTGGGCCGCATCCTGGCCACGACGCACGACGACCTTCCGTGGTTTCGAGTCGTGAGAGCTGACGGCACCATCCCGAAAGGCACGGCCCAGCGCGATCTCCTGATCCAGGACGGCGTGCCGATGCGCGGCGATCGGGTCGACCTCGAGCGGGCGCGCGCCTGACCCACCTTCCGTTGGGTGGGAATGGAAGGCGAGGCTCGGCCTGTTATCTGTTCACCCGATGGTCGACATGACGACAGACACGGCGCAGCTACGGGGGAGAGTCAGCCGAAGCCAGGCGTTCTGGATCGTGGCGGCGATATTCGGGCTGTTCCTGTTCGCCGCGGCCGCCCCCTCGCCGCTTTACGCCGTCTATGCAGCAAGCTGGCACTTCTCGGCGATCGAGCTCACCGAGGTCTTTGCGGTGTACGCGATCGCACTCCTCATTGCGCTTCTGTTCACCGGGTCATTGTCTGATTCGCTGGGCCGCCGTCCAGTGGTCCTCGCGGCGCTCGTGATCCAGATCGCCAGCATGTTGATGTTCATCTTCGCCTCGAGCGTCGGGTGGTTATTTGCCGCGCGAATCGCCCAGGGCATCGGCACCGGTGTCGTGACGAGCGCACTCGCAGCGTCGTTCGTCGACCTCCAGCCGCCTGAACGCCCGACCCTTGCCTCGACCGTGAACAGCGCCACGCCGATCCTCGGCCTCGCACTCGGCGCGCTGGCGTCGGCCGCGATCGTGCAGTACGCCCCGGATCCTCTTCACCTCATCTACTGGTTGATGCTCGCCGGCTTTGCCGTGTCGGTCGTGGCGGTCGTTTTGATTCCTGAGCCTGCAACGAAACGTCGAGAGCTTCGACTGTTGCCTCGCGTAGGTGTCGAGCCGGCGACGAGACCCGCCTTCTTCGCGGCCCTGCCCAGCCTAATTGCGGGCTGGGGCGTCGCCGGGTTCTATCTCTCGCTGGGTCCGAGCCTGGCCCTGCAGCTCGCCGCGTCGCACAATCGAACTCTCGGCGGGCTGGCGATCGCACTTCTCGCCGGTATTGGCGCCGTCTGCGTGATCGCGGTTCGTACGTGGCAGGCAGCCAGGGCGATGAGGTTCGGGGCTGTGGCCCTGGCCGCCGGGCTGGCCCTCACCGTCGCCGCGGTTGCGCTCAAAGCGCCGCTCCTGTTCTTTGGCGGCACCGCGGCGACCGGCATCGGATTCGGAGTCGCCTGGCTTGGCGTGGTGCGAAGCCTTGTCGGGCTCGCCTCGCCGACCGGCCGCGGTGCGCTCCTCGCCGCCATCTTCATCGTGGCGTACCTCGCCTTTGCGCTGCCCGCCGTGGTGGCGGGTTACGCGGTGACCCGGGTCGGTCTCCACGACGCCGCGCTCTGGTATGGAGTCGCGGTCGAGGTCCTCGCCCTGGCCGGCGTGGCGGGAACTCTGCTGATCAACCGCCCAGCCAGGTAGCCGCCTCTTGACTCGGTCAGTCGGTGATAGGCGGCGCAAGCATCGCTGGAACCACGCCCGCATCGCTTCGCGCGTGTGCCTCGATCCCCCGAGCGATGTGTCACCGATGAACCGAACCTCGAAACTCTCCGCCAGCAACGAGACGATCGCCTCGTAGTCGTGGGCGTTCATTGCGGCCCACGCCTTCTTGTATCGGTCTCTGACGATGGTGCGGTACATGAGCAGGCACTCTCCTGGTGAACGTTGGATGAGGCTTACGATGGCTTGATCACGGACGCCACGATCAAGGGAACGGCCGTCAGCCCACAGGCGGGAATCTTCGCCCTCGGCACGGCCTCTCACAGCTATGTCGAGTTCGCCGTCCGGAGCGGGATGGAGGAGAGAGGGTTCGTCTCGGCGATAGCAAGCCTCCGCGAGCCGCGTACGACGATGGGCGGCGTCAACCTCGTTGCGGGGTTTCGGCCGGAGCTCTGGCGAGCAGTCGCCGGCGATTCCTCACCACGTGGGGTCGAGGGCTTCAACCACGACGTTGTCGGGCCGGGCGACTATCGGATGCCCGCCAAGCAGAACGATGCGGTGCTGTGGATCTCGGGGAGCGAATACGACGTCGTGTTCGACGTGGCGAGGCAGGCGATCGCTGCGCTGGAACCGTTGGCGCAGGTTGCCGACGAAACGTCGAGCTGGCCCTACCACCATGATCGCGACCTCACCGGATTTATCGACGGAAGCGAGAATCCCAGCCTGATCGACGCGCCTGAGATCGCGCTCATCCCCGAGGGCAGTCCCGGTGCTGGGGGTTCGATCCTGCTGCTTCAGAAGTGGACGCATGACGCGGCCGCGTGGGAGTCACAGCCGATCCCGGCCCAGGAAAAAGTCATCGGGCGCACGAAGGTCGACAGCGTCGAACTCCAGGACCGGCCGAAGGATTCGCACGCGGCGCGCACCGACCAGGATCAGTTCGGAAAGATCTTTCGACGCAACATGCCTTTCGGCACCGTGACCGACCACGGGACCATGTTCGTCGGCTTCAGCTCCGAACAGCGGCGCCTTGTCGCGATGCTGGAAAACATGGCCGGCAAGGCGGATGGCATGCGCGACCGCCTCACATATTTCGCGCGCGCCACGACGGGTTCTTACTACTTCGTCCCTTCGCTACAAGACCTAAGACGTTTCGCGTCCGCAGGAGCCTAGCGCGACAGCCGTCGTTCGAGGTTTGGCCAGGAGATGCCAGTCATGAGCACAGTCGCTGAACAAGTCAAGAAGGTTCCCCCTGCGGTCCGCCCGACGCTGCAGGCGGCGATCCGGATGGTGAGGGAGATCGCGCCCCGAGCCGACGAGATCGTTTACGCGATGGAGTCCCCGCGCTCCACGCGCATGGTGTGGAAGCACGTCCGTTTCGCAGTCGATGGCAAGAACGTCGTCGGGATAGGCACCTTGCCGGACCACGTGAACATCTGGTTCTACCGCGGCCGGGAACTCGATGACGGTCGCGGCATTCTGCAAGGCACCGGGAAGGACACGCGGTTCATCAATCTGCGCACGCCGGCCGTCGCCGAAAGCGCCCAGCTCAAAAAGCTCACCCGCGGGGCCTTCAAGCTGGCCCGCGGAGGATCTATGACGGAGTAAGCACTCGCGACTGGCCGCTGGCCACGGTCGTGATCGTACCGTCGGATAGGCGGATCACCCTGACGCGGCCTGTCACGTCGGGATCCATGCAGTCACAGTAAGCATCCGCAACGTAGAGCAGGTTTCCGCTTCGCATCGCGAGGCCATACGGGTAGCCAAGCGTCGCTCTCGACGCTGATCCGCTGTCGCCGGCGTGGCCCACGGAGCCGATCCCGGCCTGAGTGGTGATGATCCCCCTGGCGTCGATACGACGGATTCGGTGGTTGTTCGAATCGGAGAAGTAGAGGTTTCCACTGGAATCGAACGCAATCCCACTGGGATCGTTGAGCTGAGCGTTGGTGGCCGGACCGCCATCGCCTGAGTAGCCGCACTTGCCCGTTCCCGCGACTACTGCAACGGACTGATCTCGCTTAATTCGAAGAATGCGACAACCCCCGCCCGGGTTCTGGATGGTTTGACCGATGTACTTGGAGCTTGGGCTGCGGTCGCTGACGTAAAGGTCGCCCGTTGTGTCGAATGCCAGGTAGCCGGGGACGACGGTTGGAGGAGCTATCCCCGCGATGCTGACCACGTGACCCGAGCCGTCTGGTTGGATCGCATGCACGTCCCCGGCGAAGTCCCCCACGTACAGGACTCCGGAGGCGTCGAACGCAATACCGAGGGGCAAGTTGAAGTTCGAACCAGCGCCATGGATTGTCGCCACAGTCGTTAGCATCCCGTCGCTGTCGACGCGACGAATCGTCCCACCCAGGTTGTCGGCGATGTACAGATTGCCTTGCTGGTCCAGCGTGAGTCCCGCCGGCCCAAAGATGTTGGACTTGGTCGCGCGACCCTCGTAAGCCGATCCTCCGCCTGCGACCGTCAGAAGGCTGCCGTCACCCTGCAGCCGGTATACGCGATTGCCCACGTAGTCCGAAACGTAGACCGTGCCGTCCGGCGCGACCGCGATTCCTTCCGGAGAAATCAGTCTCGCCCCAGATGCCTGCTGAGCACGACCGAGGTGATTGCTCGGTATGTTGCGGGAGTAGACGACACCTGCCACCAATGCGATGGTCACGATGGCGGCGACGGAACGCGAGGTCAACGGACCGAACCGAAGGGACGGTCTGCGAGCGGGCGTGGCTTGGTTGTGCTCCATCGGCACCGCGGCGATCACCCGCGCGCGAAGACCCGGGGGCGGCTGCTCGACCGCGAGCGCTTCTTGAATCGTGCTTCGGATCAGCTCGTCCACTAGGTCAACGCCTCCATTGGTTCAAAAAAAAGGCGCATCGCCGCGATACCGCGGTTGATGCGCGATTTGACGGTGCCAATCGGGATGCCGGCGATCGCCGCGACCTCGTCCAGGGGCAGGTCGAGGTAGTAATGAAGCACCAGCACCTCGCGATGCTCCGGGGAAAGCTTCCGCAGCGCTGACCTCACATCCGCGCCGCGCACGATCGCGTCCTCGAAATCAGCGCCGCCCAATCCCAGCGACAGGTCAACACGCAACACCGACCACCATCGGCCTCGAGCGATGGTTCGGCACTGGTTGGCGACGATGCCGAGAAACCACGGCCGCATCTCTGTGCCCGGCCGGAGGTTGTTCAGCTTGCGCCACGCGCGCACGGCCGCCTCCTGGACCGCGTCCTCCGCCGCCTGACGGTCATGGAGCATTCCGTAACCGAGCCGAAACGCATGGTCGATGAGGGGGCCGACCAGCTCGTCGAACGCGGACCGGTCCCCGTTCTTCGCCCGGTTGATCAGGTCAGCGCCGGCCGTAGCTGTCATGCACTTACACCACTTACGTCCTCGGTCAGCCCGGAAGTTCCAAACGTCCTGCCGGGAACTGTCGTCGCGCGTCACAGCGTATCCACTGCCAGAGCCGGCGCACGCCGGAGATCAAGGAGGCAGAGATGCAAACAGCTCAGACGATGCGACGACCCTCGCTGTCGGCGACCACGATCGTGATGCTCGCCGCGGTGCTCATCGCCTTCGTCCTCGGAGGTTTCGGTGGCTACGCGGTCAAGGCCGTCACGAGCCCCGGGTCGGTCGCGTCCCGTGCCGCGGCTGCCTGTCCGACCGGGATGCATGCGGTGGTCTGGTATACGGCCAAGACCTGGGCGTGCCAGGCGGATTCGTAGGGGTGACTCCGGCGGCGTCCTACAGTGGAGCGGGTGAAAGTCACCCCCGCTCCGCCGCCGGTCGCGCCCGAACGCCCGCACGTGCTCGAAGCGCATGGAGACCGTCGCGTCGATCCCTACTACTGGCTCCGGGAGAAGCAGAACCCGGACGTGGTCGCCTACCTGGAAGCCGAGAACGCCTTCGCCGATGACGTCATGGCGGACGCCGCCGAGCTGCAAGACAAGCTCTATCACGAGATCATCGGCCGGATCCAGGAGACCGACACCTCGGCACCGACCTACTTCAAGGGCTGGTGGCAGTACACGCGCACTGTGGAAGGGCTGGATTATGAGATCTACTGCCGGCGCCTCGGTTCGATGGACGCCGCGGAGGAAGTCATCCTCGACGCCAACGATTTGGCGCGAGGTCACGAGTACTTCGAGCTCGGCTACGTCGAGCGAAGCCCCGACGAGAACCTCGTCGCCTACGCGATGGATGTGAACGGCTCAGAGGTGCACGAGCTTCGTTTCCGAGATCTCACCACAGGCCGCGATCTCGATGACGTGGTGCACGGCGTCTATTACGGCGCTGCCTGGTCGGCCGACAGCGAGATGTTCTTCTACGTCAAGCCTGATGCGGCGGTGCGTCCCTACCAGGTCTGGCGGCACAGGCTCGGGACGTCACCCGACGACGATGTCCTGGTCATCCAGGAGGACGACGAGCGCTTCGAGTTGAACGTTGAGCTTTCGAAGAGCGAGCGCTACATCTTCATCACCGCCTCGAGCCAGGTGACCAGCGAGTGCCGCTTCCTGGCCAGCGACAGGCCCGAGGATGACCCCACCCTCATCGCAGCACGCCGCGCGGACGTCGAATACTCCGTGGAGCATCACGAAGACCGCTTCCTGATTCTCACCAACGAAGGCGCGACGAACTTCAGATTGATGGCCGCGCCGGTGTCCAGCCCAGGCAGGGATTCGTGGACCGAAGTTGTGCCTGAGCGATCCGGCGTACGTCTCAACTTGACGGACGTGCACAAAGGGCACGTCGTGCTCGGCCAGCGCTCGGACGGGTTGGAGCGGCTCGAGGTGTTGGACATCGCAACCGGTGACATTCACGTTGTCGAGCAGCCCGATGTCGCTTACACGGCGTTTCCCGGCGGGAGTCCGACCTACGACAGTCGTGTCATGCGCTTCTTCTACACCTCGCTCACGGCTCCATGGTCGGCCGTCGATTACGACATGGGGACGCGGGAGCGCACGATCGTCAAGGAACAGCCGGTGCGCGGCGGTTACAAACGGGAGGATTACGTCAGCGAGCGGTTGTGGGCGACGGCGCCCGATGGCGTCGACATTCCAATTTCGTTGGTCTTCAAGCGGGGTATGCGCCGCGACGGCTCACCGCTCCTGCTCTACGGCTACGGCGCGTACGAACACTCGAACGACCCGATGTTCGACCCCGCGCGCCTGAGTCTTCTCGACCGCGGTTTCGTCTTCGCCATCGCGCACGTGCGTGGTGGGGGCGAGATGGGGAGGGAGTGGTATGAGGACGGCAGGCTGCTCCACAAACGCAACACGTTTGACGATTTCATCGCGTGCGCCGACCATCTGGTCGCAGCCGGCTACACGATGCCGGCAAAGCTGGCGATCCGCGGCCGGAGCGCCGGCGGCCTTCTCATCGGGGCTGTTCTGAATCAGCGCCCGGAATTGTTCGCATGCGCGGTGGCCCAGGTTCCGTTCGTCGACGCGCTCACGACCATGCTCGACGACAAGCTGCCGCTGACCGTCAACGAGTACGACGAGTGGGGCAACCCCGCCGAACCGGAGTTTTACAGCTACATCAAGAGCTATTCGCCCTACGACAACGTGCGCCCAACCGCGTATCCGGCGCTGCTCGTGATGGGTGGGCTTAACGACCCTCGCGTCTCGTACTGGGAGCCGGCGAAGTGGGTCGCCCGGCTTAGGACGTTGAACCGGGGCGAGCGGCCGATCGTCCTCAAGACGCAGATGGGAGCGGGCCACATGGGACCGTCCGGCCGCTACGAGTCATGGCGTGAGGAGGCTTTCGTCATGGCGTTTGTCGTCACGCAGCTTGGCCTTGACGGGTAAGCACGGGCGGGCGTAATCTAGCTGGCCTGCACACCCGCCCGGGTGTGTCCACTGAAACAGGAGCCGGTTCATTGGCAGGCATCGGATTGGTCGTCTTCACCGCAACGGGTGATGCACGCCTGCCCTTAACCGCGCATTGACGCTGGTCTGGTAACGAAGCTCTAGAAACCAGAAGTCAAACCAGGACCGTGCGGTTGTTGGGCACCGCCACGGTCCTTTTTGTTTGTCATTTCGAGGTTTTTAGGAGTCAGCGATGAGCAGTCCAGCGATCGAGATCCGGGGGGTGAGAAAAGCGTTTCGCCGCCGCGAGCGCGAATCCGGTGCGCCCTGGTGGCGGCGCGGCTGGAAGGACAAGGTCGCTCTTCACGAGCTCGACCTCACGGTCGAGCCGGGCGGCGTCACAGGCATCCTCGGCCCCAACGGAAGCGGCAAATCGACGCTGATCCGCATCCTGGGCACGCTCCTGACCCCAGACGCAGGCACCGCGAAGGTGTTCGGATGCGACGTCGTCACCGACGCGCTCCAGGTGCGCCGGCACGTCAATCGCGTTTCGGTCGAAGCCGCCTTCTTCAAAGAGCTGAGCCCCTGGGAGAACATGGTCTACGCCTCGCGCCTCTACGGGAACACCTCCCGCCAGACCCGTCGGCGCGTGATCGAGATCCTTGACCTGCTCGGCCTGTCGAAGGACGTGGTCGATCAGCCGATGAAGCAGCTTTCACGTGGCCAGCAGCAGAAGGTGGCAATCGCGCGCAGCTTCCTCACGGCGCCCTCACTGCTCTTGATGGACGAGCCGACCACCGGCCTGGACCCGCGTTCGAAGAAGGAGGTCCAGGCCGTGCTGGACACGCTGCGTGCGGAGCGCGAGATCACCGTCCTCCTCTGTACGCACGACATGGACGAAGCGGCCGCGTTGTGCGACCGCGTGCTGATGCTTGATGGCGGCCACGTTCTCGCCGACGGCACGCCCGATGAGCTTTGCGCTCGACACGGCGCGGGCACACTCGAGGACGTCTTCATGCAGATGACCGGCAAGACACTGGAGGCCGACGAGGCGGAGGAGGTGACCCTGTGATCGGGGTGCGCGGGTCTGAGATGAGCGCCTTGTTCGGCTTTGCCGAGCGGCAGCTGTACGTCTACAAGCGGTACTGGGTCTGGGAGGTTGTTTGGCTCTTCTACAGCATCGTCAGCGTGCTGTCGATCGGCTTCCTGGCCTCGGGCCTCAGCTCGCTGGGCGCCGGCGGGGGCTCTTTCGACCTGCGCAAGGCGCAGCTTTACCTGCTCATCGGCGCGTTGCTGTGGGGCTACCTGTCGTTGGTTTTCATGGAAGCCGCGTACGCGATCGCCTGGGAGCGGTGGGAGGGGACCATCGAGTACACCTTTATGGCGCCGGTGCGCCGGGTGACCCACCTGATGGGGATCTGTCTTTTCGCAATCGTGTACGGCCTCGGCCGCACGTTCATTGTGCTGCTCGTCGCCATTGCGATCTTCGATATCGACTTCTCGCACGCCGACATCGCCGGTGCGCTTGTCGTCCTCGCGGCGTCGATGGCACCTCTCATTGGACTTGCGATCCTGACCTCGGTCCTGCCCCTGCTTTCACCCCAGAAGGGCGAGCAGATGTCGTTCGCCGTCCAGGGCTTCATGCTGCTCGTCTCCGGCGTGTACTACCCCCTGACTGTGCTGCCCTGGCCGCTCGAGCTTGCGGGGTACGCGAGCCCGCTGACCTACGCCCTGGCCGGCATGCGAAGCAGCTTGCTCCAGGGAGCCACCGCGGCTGACCAGCTGCCGACCGTCGCCATCCTGCTGGGCATGGGCGTCGTGCTGATCCCGCTCGGTTTTGCGGTCTTCACCTGGGCGGAGAGGCGGGCCAAGCGACTCGGCCTGCTCAAGCGCAGCGGGTAAAGGTAAGTAAGCAGCTGCGGCTCGCCGTCTTGCGTGTGACCAAACTAATGTTCGTCGCTATCATCTTCCAACCCTGGATCTAGGGGCTGGATTGGCTCCAGACACAACATGCTGGGTTCAGGCCTTGGAAGGACCGTTTCGGCCTCTCTAGATCTTGTGGTAAAGGTATTGACAGGCTTAACCGGCGTCGTTACTCTTCGCGGCGAATCGCGGTGATCAGTGGGGAGAAGTGGTGAATCCGGCAGACATGGAACCATACGTCGCACCCTACGTCCAGGTAAAGCACGCCATACACCTTCTCTACGCCACTTCTCCCCGCAGCCGCGATGACGTGGACATAAGCGTCAACCACCGTTTCGACAAGAACGGCAATCGCCTGCCACTCGAACTCCACGGCTGCGGCTGCAGCCTCTGCGCCCGCCGCGAGCGGCGCTTGCTCAACTTCTGGGAGGCCAGATGAGTGTTCACCGGAGCGCATCGGGTCAAGGTGGACGACAAGGGGCGGCTGGCGATCCCGGCTCCGTTTCGGAAACAGCTCCGCGAGGGAAGTTTTGTATCAGTGAGCCAGGACAACGTGCTCGCGATCTATCCACCGGACCTCTGGGCCGCGCTCGGCGAAGAGCTGCGCAGCCCGCTTCCGGGACCGGACCAGCGCGCTTTGGCGCGAACCCTTTATCCACTTTCGGATCCGTTCGAGCCAGATGGCCAGGGACGGATCAGCCTGCAGCCCGAACAGCGTCGATTGGCGGGGATCGAGACGCCCTCGACGGTCGTGGTGATCGGAGCCGGGCCGAGGGTGGAAATCTGGCCCGAGGCCCGATGGGACAGCTACAGCGCCGACGCGCAAGGACGCTTCACAGAATTCGCTGACAGGGTGATCTCCGGACATTAGTCCGCACGTTCCAGCACTTTCACAAGAGGTAATAGAGCTGCTCCAGCCCCGGTCAGGGGCGGTCGCGATCGACTGCACCCTGGGGCAGGCGGGCCACGCCCGCCAGATCCTGCAGAGGATCACACCCGGCGGCCGGCTGCTGGGGATCGACCGCGATCCCTCGGCGCTCCGGGCCGCGCGGGAGCTACTGGTCCCGTTTGGCGATTCAGCGGTGGTCGTTCACGGAAGGTTTTCCGAGCTTGGCGAGCTGGCTGCAAAAAACGGTTTCAGCCCAGCGGACCTGATCCTCTTCGACTTCGGTCTTTCCAGTACGCAGATCGACGACCCGAGTCGCGGATTCAGCTTCCGCGCCGACGGCCCGCTCGACATGCGAATGGACCCCGACGCAAAGCTCACCGCGGCGCAGATCGTCAATGACGACGACGTGGCCGAGATCGAGCGCATCTTGCAGAAGTACGGCGAGGAACGTTGGGCCCGCCGGATCGCACAGTTCATAGTGGCGCGCCGCCCGCTGCGCTCCACCCGCGATCTGGCGCAAGCCGTCGAAGCCGCCGTACCGCGTCGCGCCTGGCCGCGAGACATCCACGTCGCGACCCGGACTTTTCAGGCGCTCCGAATCGCGGTCAACGACGAGCTCGGCGAGATCGAGACAGGACTTCGAGCAGCTCTATCGACACTTAAGCCCGGTGGTCGTATGGCGACGATCAGCTTCCATTCCCTGGAAGACCGCTTGGTCAAGTCATTCTTCAACGTCGAGTCCAAAGACTGTATCTGCCCACCCCAGCAGCCAGTCTGCACCTGCGGCCACCGGGCATCCCTCCGCATCGTCACCCGGCATCTCGTGCGGCCCTCCGATGAGGAAGTGGCCGCCAACCCCCGCGCCCGGTCCGCCCGCCTCCGGGTCGCGGAAAAGCTCCCGATCTGAAATCACAAGTCCTGGTGGCCGGCCCAACCCCTCCGGCCACCAGGCATTTTTGGCCAACCAACAGCAAAGGATGAAGTTCACGTCTTGACATCGACCCGCATATTGGCCCGACGGCGCCTCGGCACGGCCGGCGCCACGCCGCACGTCACCGCCCAACCGCGGCGGCGACGGCGCACGCGCGGCTTCGTCCAGGTTGCCAGCACGGTCGCGGCCGAAAGGCTGCGGCTGAACATGTTCGGTCACGCCTATGTGGGCGTGGGCGCTCTCGTGATCGCCATCCTCTTCTACCTCGCGCTCGCGGCGCAGATCACGCAGTCCTCGTACGACATCAGCCGGCTGCAGGATCAGCAGCGCCAGCTCATCGCGGAGCAGGACCAGCTGCGCTACCAGGAGGTCACCCTCCACGCCCCGGCCCAGGTCCAGCAGCAAGCGGCCCAGAGTGGAATGCAGCGACTTGTCCCGTCGAACTTTGTCGTGGGCCCACCGGTTGCCATCGACCTCACCGCGCCGCTGGGCGGTTCGCCCGCCGATACGACACCGTTGTGGATGCGCGCCGTGGCGACCGTCGTCAATGCGGTAGGCGGAACCCGCGACGTCATGGCGGCCACCAAACACTAGTGAGCACCAGGGCCCTCGCTTCGAGGCGCCCCGGACGAATCGAGCGCGTCGGATCGGCGCGCCTGCGCGTCGTTTCGATGCTCGTGGTCGCGGCGATCCTCGCCGGCATGGTGTGGTCGCGGCTCGCGTACTGGCAGGTATTCGAGCACGGCAAGCTCGCCATGCAGGCACAGGCCCAGTACCGCGAGCTGGTCGAATTGCCGGCGCTGCGCGGCGCGATCTTCGATCGCAACCTGACCCAGCTTGTAGTCAACACGACCGTCTATTCCGCATTCATCTCTCCCGATCAGGTCGCATCGGCCGACCGTGACCGCGTCGCAACGGGACTGGCTTCTGTCCTTGGCGTGGACAAGGCCAACGTGATGACGACGCTGGCGTCGAAGTCCAAGTTCGCCTATGTCCAGAGGCGCTTACCGAAAGCGAAGGCCGATCAACTTCGCGCTCTGAAGCTTCCGGGCGTCGGTCTGCAGGAGGAGACGCAGCGGGCCTACCTACCCGGCATCGCGTCGGGAACGACGCTGGCCGCCAACCTGCTTGGTTTTGTCGATTGGAGCGGCAAGGGCAATTACGGACTCGAGGAGAAATACCAACAGGTCCTCGCCGGCACCCCCGGCTATATCTCGAGCTACCGTGACCTCGCCAATCGCGAGATCGTCCTTGGCTCGCATACGCACCAGGACCCGATCAACGGCCAGGATCTGGTGCTTTCGGTCGACGCGAACATCCAGTACGCAGCCGAGCAGGCGTTGGCCGACGGTGTGAAGCGAGACAACGCCGAGAGCGGCAGCGTGCTGATCATGGACCCGAACACAGGTGGCATCGTCGCCTGGGCCGACTATCCGAGCTACAACGCCAACGACTTCAACCACACTGACTCTGCACTCTTCAAGGACAGCGTGGCCGGTACGGTGTACGAGCCAGGCTCGGTGATGAAGGTCGTGACCCTGTCCGGCGCCATCAACGCCGGCGCGATCGCCCCCAACACGGTGATCAACGACCCCGGCGTGATCAGCGTCGGCGGTTACCGCATCTACGACTGGGACCGGCGCAACCACGGCAACGTCGACTACACGTCGGTACTCGCGCACTCGTGGAACGTCGGCGCCATAAAAGCGATGCAGGCGGAGGGCCATGCCGCCTTCTACAACAACCTGCAGGCGTTCGGGCTCACGAAGCCGAGCGGCATCGACGTCGGAGGTGAGAGCTGCCTGCTCCCACCGGCCGCGGAAAAGATGAGCGATTCGCAGTACGCGACGGCGTCGTTCGGGCAGGGCATCGACGTCAACATGGTCCAGATGCTCGCCGCGATCAACGTGGTCGCCAACGGCGGCAAGTACGCACCTCCGCACGTGGTCGAGCGCGTTGGAACGCACATCAACCCGCTGCTGCTCCAGCCTCAGCGCCAGGCGATCTCACCCGACACCGCTGCCAAGATGACCGAGATGATGAAGCAGGTCGTCCAGAAGGGTTCGGGATGGACTTCCCGCATCAAGGGGTTCGAGCTCAACCAGGCAGGCAAGACCGGGACGTCGCAGATACCGGTCAACGGGCAGTACACGCAGGACGTGTGGACTTCGTTCGTCGGCTTCCTGCCGGCGCAGCATCCAAAGTTCACGATGTTGGTCGTGATCCGCAAGCCGCACTATCCCGGGAGCGACGGCGACTGGACCTTGAATGACGGCTATATGACCGCCGAGCCGATCTGGAAGACGATCGCGCAGTCGATCGTGGTCGACTGGCACATAACACCTGATCCGCACTAGCTCCCGGATAGTCCGGACTATCCGGGGATCTCGCGAGGGTAGAAGCCGCAAAGTCCGGACTATCCGGAGGTTTCGCCCCGCCGCCGATGCCGCGAAACATGCAGCGGACCTCGGAGCCGCGACACTTTAGGCATGAGGTTGAGCCTCCTCGAGATCCTCGAGGTCACCGGCGGGGGCGAAGTCGGGGGCACGCAGGTGGGTGAGACGTTCTCGACGTTTCACACCGACTCGCGCGAGGTCAAGCAGGGTGGCGTCTTTTTCGCGCTGAGGGGCGCGGAGAAGGACGGGCATCAGTTCGTTGGCGACGCGGTCGCGCGAGGCGCCGCCGCGGTCGTGGTGGACCGCCGCACCGAGATTCCGTCAGGCGTGGTCGAGGTTCTGGTGCCTGACACGTGGCACGCTCTGTACGCGCTGGCCGGGCACGCCCTGAGACGGGTGCAGCCCCTGGTCGTTGCGGTTACAGGCAGCAACGGCAAGACCTCGACGAAGGAGATGGTGGCCGCCGTCCTTTCGCGTCATTTCAACGTGCTTCGGACGCAGGGCAACCTCAACACCGAGACCGGCGTTCCCCTGACCATCCTGAGCCTGGAGCCGCACCACTCGGCCCTGGTGCTCGAGATGGGTATGCAGCGTGCGGGCGACATCGCGCGTCTGGCCGCTCTGGCGAAACCAGTGATCGGAATAGTCACCAACGTCGGAATCGTCCATATCGAGTACTTCAGCTCACGCGAGGAGCTCGCCCGCGCCAAGGGTGAGCTGGTGGCCGCACTGCCTGAAGAAGGACTTGCCGTGCTGAATGCGGACAACGAGTTCTTTCCGCTGCTCGCCCAGATGACGACCGCGGGCATCGCGAGCTTCGGTCAGGAGCGAGGCGACTACCGCGTCGACCAATATGAGGCGCTCAGCGGCGGCGGATCCCAATTCTCGGTCGGAGGCGTCGCCGTGCGGCTGTCGATCCGCGGCCGCCACCAGGCCCTCAACGCAGCTGCCGCTCTCGCCGCGTGCGAGTTCGCCGGGGTCAGTCTCGCGGCCGGCGCGGAGGCCCTGGCCGAAGTGCAGGTCGAGCACCGGCTGCAGGAGGTGAGCACCCCCGCGGGCTACACGATCATCGACGACGCGTACAACGCGAGCCCGGAGTCCATGCTCGCGGCGTTCGAGACCGTCGCGGCCGGGCCCAAAGGCGGCCGCCTGCTCGCGGTCCTCGGCGAGATGCGTGAGCTGGGCAGCCTGTCGGACGAGGCGCACCGGCGGGTCGGACTACGAGCGGCAGAGATCTTCGATGCGATCTGTGTGGTGCAGGGCGACCACGCGCGGATGCTGGCTGAGGCGTCGGGTGCCGAGCTGGTGCCCGATCGCGCGGCCGCGGCGGAGTGGGTCCGGCGCACAGCCGCGCCCGGTGATCGGGTCCTGGTCAAAGCCTCGCATGGAGTGCGGCTCGACGAGCTCGTCAAGGAACTGACGGCGGCTTGATCCTCGACCTGGGGACAGTCGTTCTCTCTATGTCTCTCGCGCTGATCCTGTACCCGAATTTCATCCGGACGCTCCGGGAGCGGAAATCCCGGCAGGTGATCCAGGCCGAGCTTCCCGAGTCCCACCAGCGGAAGGCCGGCACCCCAACCGGCGGCGGAATCCTGTTTGTCGCTCTGGCTGTTATCGCGGGTCTTGCGGCCATCGCGGCGGGACATCCGGGTGCCCTGCCGTCCGTGGCGGGGCTCGTCGCCGGCGGCCTGCTCGGTGTGACGGACGACCTGCAAAAGCTGCGCCGCGGTGCGATCGGCATCCCCGCCCGCCTGAAGCTGCCGATCCAGGTCGTGCTAGCCGTTCCGGTCGCATGGCTTGCCACGGTTTCGGGCGCGCCGCAGCTCTTTTTGCCGGCCGCCCAGTGGCTCGTGTTTCCCCTTGCGGTGGTGGCCATTGTGGCCACGGCCAACGCTGTGAACATCACCGACGGGATGGACGGGCTCGCCGGCGGCTTGTCGTTCATAGCGATCGCCGCCATCGTGCTGCTCCTGCCCGGAGCATCCGCCGGCGAGAAGGCGGTGGCCCTGACGTTGTGCGGCGGACTGGTGGCGTTCCTCGTGTTCAACAGGTATCCCGCGCGAGTCTTCATGGGCGACACTGGCGCACTCGCAATCGGTTTTGCCCTGGCCGCGATGGCGATCCAGCAAGGCCTGCTGCTGCTTCTGCCGATCGTGGCTCTTGTGTTTCTGCTGGAGACGCTGTCTGTCATCATTCAGGTGGCTTACTTCAAAGCCAGCGGCGGACGCCGCGTTTTCACCATGACCCCGATCCACTACACGTTCCACCACGAGGGTTGGTCTGAGAACCGCATCGCTCTGTCGTTCTGGGGCGCGGGTCTCATCTCCGCGCTGGCCGCGGTCGCTCTCGTGAAGCTGGTTATGTGAGCGCCCTCGTGGTTGGCGCGGCGCGCAGCGGCGTCGCGCTCGCGCTGCACCTCACCGCGCGGGGTGAGCAGGTGCGCGTGGTCGATCGCAAGCCCGAAGCCGAGCTCTTGTCAACGATCGCGCAGATGCCATCGAGCGTCGAGCTGCGCCTTGGCGGCTATGACGACGCCGTGCTCGAAGGCGTCGACATCGTCTACGCCAGCCCGGGGGTGCCCTGGGATTCCGAGCTGCTCAACCAGGCGCGCGCCGAAGGCATCCCCGTATCGAGTGAGATCGACCTGTTTCTCAAGCTGTGCAAGGGAACCGTCGTCGGAATCACGGGGACGAACGGGAAGACCACGACGACCGCGCTCACCGGCGAAGTGCTCTCGGCCGGCGAGCGGCCGGTGATCGTCGGCGGCAACATCGGAGACACGGTGCTCGACCGCGTGGAGGACATCACTGCTGAGCACTGGGTCGTGCTAGAGCTCTCGAGCTTCCAGCTCGAGTCCGTCGAGCGGCCTCACCTGCACGTCGGTGTGATCCTCAACATCACGCCGGACCACCTCGACCGCCACCACACGCTCGATCGCTATATGGATCTCAAGGCACGAGCCATCGAGTTCGCCGAGCCGGATGACTACGCCGTCCTCAACTCTCGAGACGAGCTGGTGCGCGGGCTCGCATCACGCACGCGTGGACGGGTCGTTTGGTTCGACCAGCACCAGCCTCTGCCGCCGATGTCTCTGCCCGGACGTCACAACATGGAGAACGCCCTCGCCGCGGCGGCCGTAGGGCGCATCGCCGGGTTGAGCGACGAGACCATCAACGCTGCGATCCGTTCGTTCAAGGGCGTCGAGCACCGGCTTGAACTGGTCGGTGAATGGGCTGGCGTGCGTTGGTTCAACGATTCGAAGGCGACCAATCCCGACGCGGGCCGAGTTGCGCTGAATGCCTTTCCAGGCGCACCGGTGATCTTGATCGCGGGTGGGTACGGCGGCGGATTCGATCTTCGCGAGTGGGTAGCGGACGTGCTCGCGCATGCCGAGGCGGTGGTCCTGATCGGCGCGTCTGCGGATGACCTGGCTGAGGCCCTGCGGGATCATCCGAACGTCCTCCGCGCCCAATCGCTCGAGGAGGCCGTGTCGATCGCGGCCGGTCTTGCGCGCCAGGGCGGCGTCGTGCTGTTGAGCCCCGCCTACAAGAGCTTTGACATGTTCAAGGACTTCGAGGACCGCGGCAACCAGTTCAAAGAGCTGGTCCGCCGACGGTTTGCAGCGTGAGCACGGCTGCTCAATCCAGGCCGCAGCCGGACCGGCTGCTGCTTTTCACCACGGTTCTCCTGTGCGCGGGCGGGTTGATCATGGTCACGAGCGCCAGCGTCGCCTTCGCCTACAACCAGCACCAGTCCACCTTCTATTACGCGGAGCGTCAGGCCGCGTGGTTGCTGATCGGATTCGTCGCGCTGTTCGTACTGGCTCGGATCGACTACCGGCGGATCCGGCCGCTCGCTCCGGCGGGCGCCGTCGCTGCGGCGCTTTTGATGCTATTGGTCCTCATCCCACACCTCGGGGTCAGCGTCAACGGGGCGCGCCGTTGGTTCGACGCCGGGCCGCTCGGCACATTTCAGCCGTCGGAGCTGGGGAAGCTCGCCTTCGCCGTTTTCATCGCACACTGGATCGACCGCAACTCGCACCGCATGGGCCAATTCCAGCAGGTCTTCGTGCCGTTTGCGGCGATGCTTGCCGGCGTCCTTGTCCTCCTGATGCTGGAGCGCGACCTCGGCACGGCGATCGTCACCGTCGGCATCTTTCTCAGCGCCTTCTGGGCCGGCGGCGGCCGCCTGCGCCACATCATCCTGCTCGTCGCTGGCCTCGGCCTGGGATTCATCGCCGTCACCCTGCTCGAGCCGTACCGGATGGCACGGCTCACGGCGTTCAAGAATCCGTGGGCCGATCCTCTTGGCGCCGGCTTCCAGGCCACGCAGTCGCTTTACGGGCTCGCGTCAGGGGGCATCTTCGGGGTGGGCATTGGTCACTCGATCGAGAAGTACGGCTGGCTGCCGGAGGCGCACACCGACTTCATCTTCGCCATCGTCGGCGAGGAGACCGGCTTGATCGGAACGACCCTGATCATGCTGGGGTTTCTCGTCTTTGGCATCCGGGGCTACCGCGCGTCGCTACGCGCGCCGGACAGGTTCGGCATGGCGCTCGCCGCCTCGATCACGACCTGGGTGACGTTCGAGGCCTTCCTCAACATGGCCACCGTGACCAACACGCTGCCCATCACCGGCGTCCCTCTGCCATTTTTCAGCTATGGAGGAACCGCGCTCGCGACGACGCTGGCCGCGGTCGGCCTGTTGCTGAGCATCGCGCGCCGCGGGTCAGGTTCGGCGTTGCGGAACAATCGACAGTCAGATGAGACTTTTGATCGCGGGAGGCGGAACCGGCGGACACCTGTTTCCGGCGCTCGCGGTCGCGCGAGCGTTCCGCGCTGAGGAGCCGGACGGTGGTGTCTTGCTGGTCGGCCGTATGGGTGGCCCCGAGGAGCGCCTCGTCCCTGCGGCAGGCTTCGATCTCCGGACCGTCCGAGTGCGTGGGCTCGATCGTGACGCGGTGTGGAAGAACGTCGCGCTGCCGGCGCTCATACCGTTGGCGCTTCGCTCAGCCCTGCGCATCGTCGACGAGTTTCGCCCGGACGTCGTGCTCGGCATGGGTGGCTACGTGATGGCGCCCGCGGTGGCGGCCGCACGCATGCGCCGCATTCCTTATGTCCTGCATGAGAAGGATGTGAGGCCGGGGCTGGCGACCCGCTACTTCGCGGCAGGCGCGGCCACGGTGTGCACAACGCTGCCTGGAACCGAGAGCCGCTTGCGCGACGTTCGCGTGGTGCTGACCGGCGTTCCTCTGCGCGACGGCTTCACGCCGCGCACACCCGGCGTGCCGCCGCGCAGGCTGCTCGTGACCGGCGGAAGCCAGGGCGCGCGCAAGCTGAACCTTGCGGTGTGGTCGGCCCTGGACAGGCTGTGCGCGAGATTCGAAGAGGTGGTTCATGTCGCGGGCCAGCAAGGCGCGGAGGGGATCGCCGAGCATGCGCGCGACGGGTACACCGCGGTTGCCTTCGCCGACGATATGCCGAAGCTGATGGGTCGCGCCGACCTGATCGTCAGTCGCGCCGGCGTCGGAACCATCGCCGAGGCGGCGGCGGTCGGTCTGCCCATGGTCTTGATCCCCGGCACGTTTGGCGGCGGGCACCAGGAGGAGAACGCGGCCGCGATGGTCGCCGCCGGGGCCGCGGTCAGCATCGCCGATGACGACCTCACCGGTGACAGTCTGGTAAAAGCGATCGAGGGCCTCGACTCCGATCGACTCCGCGCCATGGCTAAGGCATCCGCCGCCGCAGGACGCCGAGACGCGGCTCAGCGCGTTCTGGCGGTGCTGCGCGAGGTCGCAAGGCGGTGAGAGTGCACCTGATGGGCGTGGGCGGGGCCGGAGTCTCAGCGCTGGCAAAGGTCTTTCTGGCGCGCGGCGACGATGTCAGCGGCTGCGACATCAAGGAATCGGAAACGACGAGCGAGCTCGAGGAGGCGGGCGTGAGGTTCCTCCTCGGACACGATCCCGAGCATGTCCTCGGCCAGGACCTGCTCGTCTACAGCGGCGCGGTCAAGAGGTCACCTGAGCTCGACGCGGCGCGCGCGATGGGCCTCAAGGTGCTGAGCCGCGCCGAGATGCTGGCCCAGCTGATCAACGAAACCGACTCGATCGCCGTCGCGGGCACCGCCGGCAAAACGACTGTCACGCACATGCTCGGGCATATCCTGGTCACGGCCGGGTACGACCCGACGGTCCTGGTCGGCGACGGATCAAGCGCCCGGTCGGGTCGGTCGGAGTGGCTGATCGCCGAGACCGACGAATCGGACGGCACGCTCACCCTCCACCATCCGCAGCGCGCGATCGTCACCAACATCGAGCTCGACCACCCAGATCACTTTCGCGACGTCAGCGCGGTGCGCGATCTGTTTCAGTGGTTCGTCGAGGGGCTGCCCGAGAGCGGGTTGGCCCTCTTGTGCGCAGACGACGACCTGGCGCGCGAGCTCAAACCGCGGGCGCGCAAGGTCACGTATGGGTTCCGCCATGACGCCACCTATCGCTGCGAGCCTGTGCGTCCGTTTCCGATCTATCGGGGAGTCGACCTGCTCGGCCACGTCAACCTGCGGCAGCCTGGGCGCCACAACATTCAGAACGCAACAGCCGCAGCCGCGATGGCGCTCGAGCTCGGCGTCGGTTTCAGCGACGTCGCCGGAGCGCTGCAGACCTTTCCCGGCGCGCACCGGCGCATGGAGTTCCTGGGGGTTTTTCAGGGCGCGGCGGTGTACGACGATTACGCGCACCATCCAACGAAGGTTCGCGCGACGATCGAGGCGGCGCGCGAGCTGCGCCACCGCCGCCTCGTCGTGGTCTTCCAGCCGCATCGGTACTCCCGCTTGAGCGCGCTGATGCACGACTTCGCGCGCGCGTTCACCGGCGCGGACCGGGTATACGTGCTCGACGTCTACAGCGCCGGGGAGGACAACGTCTCCGGCGTTCGCGCGTCCGACCTCGCGCATCAAATTCCGCATGGCATCTACGTCGGCGATTTCACCAAGGCGAAGGAAGCGCTGGAGGAGATCGTCGGCCCCGATGACCTGGTCCTCCTCATGGGCGCCGGCGATATCAAAAAGTTGGGCGATGACCTGGCGCACAAGATCTAACGTCGCCTGGCTGCGCGAGCTGCCGGGCGTGAAAGAAGGCGAGCCCCTTGCGTCTCGGACCTCGTTTGGCATCGGGGGTCCCGCCGAGTTCTTTTTCGAGTTGGGTCGCGCGGAAGCCATCGAGAAAGCCATCGACGGCTGCAGCTCGCGAGAAATTCCTTATCTGCTGCTGGGGGCCGGAACCAACCTGCTAGTCGCGGACCGGGGCGTCGATGGCCTGGTCGTGCGCATCGTGAATCGCGACCACGAGATCGAAGGCACCCGCGTGCGCGCGGGCGCAGGCCTGAAGATGATGCGGCTGGCCCGCATCGTCGCCGACGCCAACCTCCGCGGCTTCGAGTTTGCGATCGGGGTGCCCGGCACGGTGGGCGGCGCCGTCTACCAGGACGCAGGGTGCTGGGACAGGGAGATTCGCGAGGTGCTCGTCGAGGTCGAAGGTTATGTGCCGGGCGCCGGCAAGCAAACCTGGAAACCGGACGCGCTGGAGCTTGGCTATCGCACGTCGGCGCTGCGCGATGGTGCGCTCCGGGGAGCACTCGTGGTCAGCGCAACCGTGCAGCTGGCGCGCGGTGATGGGGAGGAGGCCAGGCAGCTGATGGCCAGGCTCACCCGCGAGCGGAATGAGACGCAGCCCATCAAGACCAAGAACTGCGGCAGCGTGTTCAAGAACCCGCCGGGCGATTCTGCGGGCCGGCTGGTTCAGGCTGCGGGACTGAAAGGGGCGCGCGAGGGGGCTGCGGTCGTATCGAGCCTGCATGGCAACTTCATCATCAACGAGGGTGGCGCGACTGCCGCCGACGTCCGCCGGCTTATCGAGCGCGTGATGGCGGAGGTCAAGCGTCGATTTGGAATCCAGCTCGAACCGGAGGTCGAGATGGTGGGACGCTGGAAGTGAAGCTCGCCGTGCTGAGGGGAGGGAAGTCCGCGGAGCGAGAAGTCTCGCTGCGCTCGGGTGAGCAGGTGGCTAAAGCGCTGGGCCGCCGCGGCCACGACGTCACCCCAGTTGATCTCGACGCGAGCACGTGGGACGTCCTGCGCGACGGCGATTTCGATTGTGTGTTCAACGCACTTCACGGCCGGTTTGGCGAGGACGGCACCGTCCAGGGAATGCTCGAGCTGCTCGGTCTGGCCTATACGGGTTCGGGCGTGCTCGCCTCCGCGCTATGCATGGACAAGTCGCGGGCAGGCAAGATCCTGGGCGCGATCGGGCTTCACGTGCCCGAGTTCGAGGAGCTCGAAATCAAGGAAGGCGTGGCCGCCGACGTGGTGGAGCGCGTTGTATCGCGCTTCGGCCTGCCGCTCGTCATAAAGCCTGCGCGCGAGGGATCGACGATCGGCCTCACGATCGCCAAAGACGCGGACGCGGTCGCCAGCGGGCTTGTGCTGGCGGGCCGTTACGACAGACGCGTTCTCGTGCAGCGGTTCGCCGCGGGGACCGAGATCACGATCGGCGTCCTTGCGACACCCGACCTTCAGGTCTTGCCGACACTGGAGATCGTCAGCGAGAACCCTGTGTACGACTACGACGCGAAGTACACGGCCGGCAAATCGCACCACATCATCCCGGCCCGTATCCCCGAGGCAGCGCGCAAGGCAGCCTCTGAAACCGCGGCGCGCGCTTTCACGGAGCTCGGTTGCTCCGGCATGGCGCGGGTCGACATCATCGTCGGCGCGGATGGCACGCCGTGGGTGCTCGAGGTCAACACCGTGCCTGGCTTGACCGAGCTGTCACTCCTTCCGGACGCGGCGCGCGCGGCGGGCGTCGCGTTCGATGAGGTTTGCCAGCGCCTGGTCGACCACGCCGTTGGTCGGCATCGACGTCACGTCGGGCCGGCGGCTGTATGAAGTTCCGCCGCCGGAGCTCCGTACTCCCTCGTGCGCCGTGGCCCAACGGGCTGGAGCGCACCGAGCCTCTGCGTGGACAGCTGTGGACGCGATCGGAGCGGGCGCTTCGCGAACCGGACGTGCACTGGGCGCGCAAGGTCATCGCCGCCGCCGCGGCCGGCATCGAGATCGCCGTGCTGGTCTACCTGTGGTTCGGCCCGGCCCTGACGCTGCACAACGTGCAGGTGATCGGCGCGCGCCACATGACGTCGAGCCAGATCGCCCACGCCGCCGGACTGTCGGGTGACGGGTCGGTCATCTCGGTCGATGGAGAGATGGCGAAGCAGCGCCTGCTCAACCAGGTGTGGATTCGCTCGGCGAAGGTGATGCCGCAGCTGCCGGGAACCGTCTTGGTGCAGGTCAGCGAGTGGGAGCCCGTGGCGTCATATCACGCAGGCCCGTCGACCAAGCTCTATCTCCTTTCGAGTCAAGCGATAGTCCTCGGCACGACCACAAGCACAGCCGGGCTGGTCGACGTGCAAGGTCCGACCGGGAGCGACCCGCGGGTGGGGGACCGCGCGCTCGACGCTCAGCTGCTGACCGCCCTGGTGAACATGCAGCGAGCGTTTCCGACTTTGTTCGGTCAGGACGTCGCGGGATTCATCTTCGACTCGTGCGGGTCTCTCACATTGGTGGCCAAGAAGGGTTGGAAGGTTTACTTCGGCCGGGTGCTGACGCCCGAGGAGTTCGGCACCTTGCGCGACAAGCTGACTGCGTTGAAGGCGCTCGCGCGCGACGTCAACTACAGCTCGCCTGACCTCGATTACGTCAACGTCATGAACCCTGCCGAGCCGGCCGTTGGCTTCAAATCGCGGCCGGCGGCCGCAGCGCCGCCGACTCCGAATCCATGCAAGTAATCGTCATCGCGGTCGCTTTCGCGATCCTTCAATAACTTCGGCGCCATCCGCCGCCACTACCTGTAGTCGCGAAACGACCCAGCGGCCAGGTAAGTCAGGTAGACCAGTCCGTAGACGATCACGCCGACAATGCCGATTGTTCCGAGCCGCACGCCAATTTCAGCCGTTGTCTGGCGGGCTGCCGCGATTGCTGCTCGCTCCATGGCATACACGGTCTTCTTCGTGGTTGAGCAGCGGCTGCGTTCTCGCTTAGAAATTGCTCAGAAGGATTCAGTCTGGCCCTCTGGGCAAGCCGAAGGTGACAGTTGGGGCGATGGTCACGGTCTGCCCCGTCATCGCATTTGATCAGCTGCCATCCGCTCTCATGCACCATGCGATGGTGCCGGCGACAGAGCAGGACTCGAAGGCGCCGCCTGGAGCATGAGAATAATATACGAACAGACGTATGAAAGGCAAGTAGAATTTACAGGCTAATCAAAACGTGATCCGAGCCACCAGGCCCGGTCCCCACACCCTCTTCATTGTCCTTTTCTCTGCGAGTCACCACTACTCCTAGATAAGGTTCTTGCCCGACCCACAAAATCTAGCCCCGCAACGCGCCGGGAGCCGATATAATCCCGCCAACCCGCCCGCACCACCAAATCGTTCCAGGAGGCGTTCCAGCACAGTTTTGTCACGGCGGAAGAAAACCGTCGGTCTCGACCTGGGCACATCCCGAGTCGCGGTCGTCATAGCAGAGTCTGACGAGCCGGGCACCCCGGTGACCATCCTCGGCGTGGGCGAAAGCCCGTCCGACGGCCTGCGCAAAGGCGTCGTGGTCAACCTTGAAAAAACCATCGCCGCGATTCAGGCCGCCACCGTCGCGGCGGAGCGCATGGCCGGCCAGCGCATCGAGTCGGTCGTCGTCTCCCTCGGCGGCACACACACATGGAGCCAGAACTCCACCGGCGTCGTCGCCGTCGCGAATCCCGATCACGAGATCGGCGATGACGACGTGCAGCGCGTCGTCGAAGCAAGCAGGGCGATCAGCGTCGCGAGCGACCGCCAGGTCATCCATGTCATCCCCCGTGCCTACACCGTCGACGGCCAGGACGGAGTGCGGGACGCCGTGGGCATGACCGGTCACCGCCTCGAGGTCGAGACCAACATCCTCACCGGCGCGCAGACCGCCGTCCAGAACGTGATCAAGTGCGTCCACGGGGCCGGCTTCGACGTCGAAGACGTCGTGTGCGCAGGGCTCGGCGCGGGCGAGGGAGTGCTGACCGCGCAGGAGATCGAGCTGGGCGTCTGTCTGGTGGAGATCGGCGCGGGCACCACGAACGTCGTTGTCTACAACGAAGGCAGCGCGAGGCATCTCGCCGTTCTGCCCGTTGGCGGCAACCACGTCACCAGCGATATCGCCATCGGTCTCCGCACGACCCTCGACGAGGCCGAGAACCTGAAGCTGAACTACGGCCACGCGCTGGCCGATGTGATCGACCACGCGGAGAAGGTCGAGGTCCGGCAGGTCGGCGGTGACAGGATCCAGGCGCTGCCGCGACGCTTCCTCGCCGAGATCATCGGCCCGCGCATGCAGGAGATCTTCCAGATGGCGCGCGAGGAGGTTCGCAAGACCGGCTTCGACCAGCTGCTCCCAGCTGGCGTGGTGGTCGCGGGCGGCGGTTCACGACTGATGGGCACGACGGATGCCGCCCAGGCGGTGTTCAACACTTCGGCCCGACTCGGCCAGCCTCTCGGCTTGACCGGCCTCGCGGACAAAGCGCACGGACCGTCGTTCGCAGTGGCGGCTGGGTTGGTGAAGTGGGGGGCGCGCTCTCGCGCGATCTACGGCAACACGCGCCAGCCCGTCACGTTCGGCAACACGTATCAAAAAACAGTGAGGTGGCTGCGCGATTTTTTCTAGAGAACACACCAAAAGTCAATTGGAGCTCGCCATGGCCAAATCCAGAACCAAGGAGGACCACGTCATCCCTATGAAAGAGAGCGAGTTGCACGAAGGGCGAGCCCGGATCAAGGTCGTCGGCTGCGGTGGCGGCGGCGGTAACGCCGTCAACCGAATGATCTCCAAGGCGCTCAAGGTCCAGTTCATCGCCGTCAACACCGACAAGCAGGCGCTGGAGCGCTGCCAGGCCGACGTCAAAGTCCAGATCGGCAACAAGGTCACGCGAGGCCTGGGCGCGGGCGGCGACTGGACCCGCGGTCGCGACGCCGCCGACGAGAGCCGGACCGAGCTGACGGCGGTGGTCCAGGAATCGGACATGGTGTTCATCACCGCTGGAATGGGAGGCGGCACCGGGACCGGCTCCGCCGCCATCGTGGCGGAGCTGGCGAAGGAAGCCGGCGCTCTCACGATCGGCGTGGTCACGAGGCCGTTCTCGTTCGAAGGCCGCATCCGTAACGACACCGCCGAGGAAGGCATCAAAGCCCTTCGGGGCCAGGTCGACGCGCTGATCGTGATCCCCAACGACCGGTTGGCGCAGGTTGCCAGCTCGAAGACCACCCTCGAGGAAGCCTTCAGGATGGCCGACGATGTTCTGCGCCAGGGCGTGCAGGGCATCTCCGACCTGGTGACTCAGCCCGGTGTGATCAATCTCGACTTCGCCGACGTGAAGGCGATCATGGAGAACGCGGGCGAGGCTCTGATGGGCATCGGCCATGGCGCGGGCGACTCGCGGGCCGAGGACGCCGCCAAGCAGGCGGTCTCCAGCCCGCTGCTCGAGACGTCGATCGACGGCGCCAAAGGCATCCTCTTCAACATCACCGCCGGCAAGGACATCACCCTGCAGGAGGTGCAGCGAGCAGCCGAGATCGTGCGAGCGGCGGCCGACCCCGGCGCCAACATCATCTTCGGCGTCGTTCGCGACGACACGATGGCGGGCGAGATCAAGATCACGGTCATCGCCACCGGTTTCGGCGGCAAGACACAGCAGGAAGCCAGGCAGGAGACGCAGCGTCGTACGATCGAGCGGCCCGAGTTCGGACTCGAAGAGCTCGGCGACATCAACATCCCAGCGTTCCTGCGCAACAGGATGTAAGTCAAGAGGAGCTTATTTGCGTTGCCCGTACTGCGGTCATCACGACCTGAAGGTGGTCGACTCCCGCGACTCGGAGATCGGGGAGGCGATTCGCCGGAGGCGCGAGTGCCTGCAGTGCGGGCAGCGCTTTACCACCTACGAACGGATTGAAACCGTTCCGTTCTTCGTCACCAAGAAAGACGGTCGGCGTGAGGACTTCGATCCCCAGAAGCTCTTCAACGGCCTGAAGAAGGCGACCGAGAAGCGCGACATCTCGCCGGAGCGGCTGCGCGCAATCGTCGATGACATCGAGGCCGAGCTCCGGCGGTCGGGGCGCGTCGAGATCCCAAGCCAGGAGATCGGGGAGATGGTGATGGAACGCCTGCGCGACCTGGACGAGGTCGCCTACATCCGTTTCGCGTCCGTCTATCGCGAGTTCATGGACCTCCAGCAGGTCAAACGCGAGATCGAGCAGGTACTAAGCTCCCGGCGTTCGTAATCTCTTCGCCGTGAAGACGATCCCGGCGGCGCTGCACATACCCGAGCTGGCTGACGAACCAGGTCTGGTTCACGGCTTTTCGACCACCTTGCTTGGCTCGGTTGGCCTGACGCACGCGCCGGACCGGGAACCAGTCCTGGCCTCGCGTCGGAGCTTCCTCGAGGTCCTCGGCCTGGAGCACCGCACACTGACCACGGCGGGCGCGATCCATGGAGCGGCGGTGGCTCGCGTCGATGAGCCGGTCGACCTTATTGACGACGTCGATGCGCTCATGACCGACCGCACCGACGTGGTCCTCTTCACGACCCACGCGGACTGCTACCCGATCGTGCTCTGGGATCCGGAGAAGAACGTCGCCGGACTGGTCCACGCCGGATGGCGCGGCACCAAAATAGGAGTGGCGGCTGCTGCCGTCGGCTCAATGCGCCAGGAGTACGGCTGCCGCCACATCCGGGCGGGCATCGGGCCTGGCATCTGCGGCCGCTGCTATCAAGTCGGTGATGATGTGGCGTCGCAGTTCGAGCGCCGCTTCGTGCGGCCGGATGATGGAGGCAAGTTCCTCCTCGACCTTGCGGCGGCCAATCGCAACCAGCTCGAGGAAGCAGGCGTCGATGCCGTGTACGACATTGGGATGTGCACGAAGGAGAGCTACCTCTTTCCGTCCCACCGCCGGCATCCGGACGGCAAGCGGTTTGGCGCGATCGTCGCCGTTCGGTGAGCGTCGCAGAGCGGCTTGCCGAGGTGCGCGAGCGCATCGCCCGCACAGGCCGTCATCCCAACGACGTCACCATCGTCGCGGTCACCAAGGGCTTCGGTCCCGACGTCTGCCGCGAGGCGCTGGACGCCGGGCTGCGCATCCTCGGCGAGAACCGAGTTCAAGAGGCGCTGACCAAAATAGAGGTCGTCCAGGGCGCGGAGTGGCACCTCATCGGGCACCTTCAGACGAACAAGGTTCGCCAGGCGACCGGCCGCTTCGAGCTGATTCAGTCCGTCGCCTCGCTCCATCTGGCCGAAGCGCTCGCCCGCGTGGATCCCACCCAGAAGGTGCTGATCGAGGTCAATGTGAGCCGTGAGCCGCAGAAGAGCGGCGTCGATCCGGCCCAGGCCAATGACTTGATCGACGAGGCGGCCACGCTGCTCGAGGTGCGCGGCCTGATGGGGATGGGTCCGGCCGATCGCGACCCGAGATCTGCCTTCGAGGAGCTGCGTGCGCTGCGGGCCGGAGCTGAGCAGCGGCTTGGAAAATCTCTCCCTATCCTTTCTATTGGTATGAGCGGAGACTTCGAAGCGGCCGTCGCCGCCGGCAGCACCATGGTTCGGTTGGGCCAGGCCCTGTTCGGGCCGCGGACGGCCGTCTGATGGCATTCATCGTGAGCCTGCTTGTCTTCCTGCTCCAGGCTTTCCTGGTCGTGGTCCTTGTCCGCATCGTGTTTTCCTGGATCAGCCCGTACCCGACCAACGCGGTCTCGCGGCTTGCATTCCAGCTGACGGAACCCGTGCTGGCGCCGATTCGACGGAGGCTTCCGCCGATGTCGGGCATCGACCTCTCGCCGCTGGTGGTGTGGCTGGTCGCGATCATCCTCATCTCAGTTCTCCGCACCGTCGGCAGGTAGAATCGGAGTTCACTCGGCGCCGACGGAGACAGGTAGGCCCGTCTGAGCGGTCGACAGAGAGCCAGGCAAGGTGAGAGCCGGGTGGCCGATGACGGAGCCGAGATCACTCCCGAGCCGTAACCCAACGAGGGTCCGAGGTGATGGCCTCGGGAATCTGGGTGGTACCGCGGGTCTTTGTGGGGACTCGTCCCAGGGATAGGCAAATACGTATCTCTGTGGAGTGAGAGTGTTCGAAAAAGTCGACCAACGCGTCAGCTTCCCTGAGCTGGAGGTCCAGCTCATGAAGCGCTGGAAGGACGAAGGCACCTTCCAGCAGTCTCTCGATCTCCGCGAGGGGCGACCGCGTTTCGTCTTCTACGAAGGCCCGCCCACCGCGAACGGCAAGCCCGCCACGCACCACATCCTTGCCCGCGCGTTCAAGGATCTATTCGGCCGCTACAAGACGATGCGGGGGTTCTACGTCGAGCGCAAGGCCGGCTGGGACACGCATGGGCTGCCTGTCGAGATCGAGGTCGAGAAGAAGCTCAACATCTCGGGCAAGTTCGCGATCGAGAACGAGATCGGCGTCGAGCGGTTCAACGAACTCTGCCGGCAGAGCGTCTATGAGTACGTCGAAGACTGGGTCGCATTCAGCGAGCGCATGGCCTTCTGGCAGGACTACGAGCACGCGTACTGGACGCTGACCTCTGAGTACATCCAGTCGGTGTGGTGGGCGCTCAGCGAGATGTGGAAGCAGAACCTCGTCTACAAGGGCTTTCGCGTCGCGCCGTACTGCTCGCGATGCGCGACGCCGCTGTCGAGCCATGAGCTCTCGCTCGGCTACCGCGACAACGTGCCCGACCCGAGCGTCTACATCCGGTTCCGGTTGAAGAACGACCCCAAAACGTCGATCCTCGCCTGGACGACCACCCCCTGGACGCTGCCCGGCAACGTCGCGCTCGCGGTCGACAACGACATCGACTACATCAAGGTGAAGGAGGGGGACGAGTACCTCATCCTGGCCGAGGCCCGGCTGACGGTGCTCCAAGAGCCGCCGCAGGTGGTGGAGCGGATGAAAGGCAGCGACCTCGTCGGGCTCGAGTACGAACCGCTGTATCCCTACTCGGTCCCGGAAGAGGGCAAGGCGCACTACGTGGTCGATGCGGACTTCGTCTCCACGGAAGAGGGCACGGGCGTCGTGCACACCTCGGCGCTGTACGGCGTCGACGACCTGCGCCTATGTCAAGAAAAGGGCATCCCGTTCAAGCACACCGTCGGCCTCGATGGAAAGTTCCTGCCCTACGTCGAGAAGTTCGCGGGACTGCACGTGAAGGAAGCCGACCCCGTGATCATCGACGACCTGAAGGACCGCGGGCTTCTCTACAAGGCGGAGACGACCCTCCACACCTACCCCTTCTGCTGGCGCTGCGGCACCCCGCTGATCTACTACGCGCTCGATGCCTGGTACATCCGCACGACCGAACGCAAGGAGCAATTGCTCGCCAACAACAACACCACCCACTGGGTGCCCGACCACATCAGGACCGGCCGGATGGGCGACTGGCTCGAGAACAACATCGACTGGCAGTTCTCCCGCAGCCGCTACTGGGGCACGCCTGTGCCGATCTGGATCTGCGAAGGCTGCGACGAGCAGCGCATCGTCAGCTCGGCGGCGGAGATCGGGCTGGACGACAAGGCAGACCTTCACCGGCCCTACATCGATGCGGTCACCCTTGAGTGCGAGAAATGCGAGGGGGTGATGAAGCGGGTCCCGGAGGTGATGGACACATGGTTCGACTCCGGGTCGATGCCGTTCGCCCAGCGCGGTTACCCCCGCAACGGCAAGGAGCTCTTCGAGGAAACGTTCCCCGCCGATTTCATCTCCGAGGCCGTCGACCAGACCCGCGGTTGGTTCTACACGCTGCTCGCGATCTCCACGCTTCTGTTCAACCAGAACTCGTACCGCAACGTGATCTGTCTCGGCCACGTCGTCGACCCGAAAGGGAAGAAGGCCTCGAAGTCGCGTGGCAACGTGCTCGACCCGAACTACCTGTTCGACAACTTCGGCTCGGATGCCGTGCGCTGGTACTTCTACACCTCGACCCAGATCGGGGAGAACTACCGCACCGGCGACGCGGCCTTGAAAGAAACGGTGCAGCAGTTCTTCATCCCGCTGTGGAACTGCTACTCCTTCTTCGTCACGTATGCGCGGCTGGACAACTTCGACCCCGCCCAGCCTCAGGTGCCGGTCCGTGAGAGGCACGTCCTCGATCGCTGGCTGCTGTCGAAGCTCAGCGGACTGGTCGCATCGGTCGCCGGCGGTCTCGACGCCTACGAACCGGTCGAGCCGGCCCGCCGCATCCACCGTTTCGTCGACGATCTGTCCAACTGGTACATCCGCCGCTCGCGCAGGCGCTTCTGGAAGTCGCAGTCAGACCGGGACAAGGCCGCCGCGTACCAGACCCTGTACCAGGCTCTGCGCACCGTGTCCGAGCTGATGGCTCCATTCGCCCCATTCGTGTCCGACGCCATGTATCGCAACCTCTCGGAAGGCAAGTCGGTCCACCTGGCCGACTTCCCCGTCCCCGTGGCGCCGGAGGACCCCCAGGTCGAAGCCGACATGGCAAGAGCCAGGCAGGGCGTCGAGGCGGGGCTCGCCGCCCGAGACGCAGCGAGGCTGAAGGTGCGCCAGCCGCTCGCGAGCATCGCGCTCCCCGGCGATCCGATGCCGGAGGAAATCGCCGCGATCGTGCGCGATGAGCTGAACGTCAAGAGCATCACGTTCGGGGCACCCGAGGTGAAGCTCGACACGGTGATCACGGAGGAGCTGAAGCTCGAGGGGTTGGCGCGCGAGGTCGTGCGCGCGATCCAGGACCGGCGCAAGAAGGCCGGCCTCAACGTCGAGGACCGGATCCACACGCGTTACGACGCGGATGGCATGCTCGTGCGAGCCATCGAGCGTCATGGCGACTACATCAAGTCGGAAACGCTTTCCGTCACGTTGAGCCCGGGGCGAGACGACGGATTTGACGGTGAGCAGATGATGCTGGAAGGAGAGCAGATCTGGATCGGACTCAAACGAAACTGACAAACCCGCGCATCCTCTTCATCACCGGGGCGATTCTGGTCTTCGTCCTCGATCGGGTGACCAAGAGTCTTGTCAACGCGCAGATCCCTTTCGGCACGGAGGTCTCGCTGATCGATCACGTCATCGGTGTCACCAACGTCCGTAACTCGGGTGCGGCGTTTGGCTTTGCACCCGCCGGCGCGACTTTTTTTCTGGTCGCGTCAGTGGTGGTTTCGATCGGTCTGGTGGTCTACGTCGCGCGCAATCCGATCAGCGACTGGACCAGCGTGGTCCTCGGCCTGATCCTGGGTGGGACTCTGGGCAACGGATTCGACCGAGTCACGAATGGCACCGTCACCGACTTCATCAACGTCCATTTCTGGCCCGTCTTCAACGTCGCGGACGCGGCGATCTCAACGGGCGTGGTGCTGATGATCGCGGGCTACCTCCTACGACGAAGTCCGACAAGCTGATCGCGTCGTCGCCGGCCCCGAGGCTCGATCGCTTCCTCGCCGAGCAGGCTCCAGAACTCAGCCGGTCGGCGGCGGCGCGGCTGATCAAAGGCCACCTGGTCCTCGTCAACGGCCACCCGGCCGACCCCGCGGACCGCGTTGCCGCCGGGGACGTAGTCGAGTTTGAGATTCCCGAGGCCTACGTCGTGGTGGCCGGGGCGGAGGAGATACCGCTCGACGTCGTCTACGAGGACGAAGACATCGCGGTCGTCAACAAGCCCGCCGGGATGGTCGTCCATCCGGCGCCAGGGCACCACACCGGCACCCTGGTCCATGCCCTTCTCGGCCGCGGCGGCGCCTGGTCGGCGGTCGGCGGCGCGGCGCGGCCTGGCGTCGTCCATCGCCTTGACAAAGGGACCTCGGGGTTGATCGTCGTCGCGCGCAACGATGTGAGCCACCGGAGGCTTTCGGGCCAGCTCAAGGACCGGTCCTTGAGCCGGACTTACCTCGCCATCGCCCAAGGCCGGATCAAGGACGATGCCGGCGAGCTCGAGGGTCCGATTGGAAGGCATCCGCGAGAGCGCAAGCGCATGGCGGTGGTCGCCGGCGGCCGTTACGCACGGACGCGGTACCAGGTCGTCGAGAGGAAGCGGACCCATACCCTTTTGCGCTGTGACCTCGACACCGGCCGAACGCACCAGATCCGTGTCCACCTCGCCGCGCTCGGCCACCCGGTGGCCGGCGACATCGAATACGGAGGCCAGGAGCAGGGCCTCGGGCGGCCGATGCTTCACGCATGGCGGCTGCGGCTTCGCCATCCCCGCACCGGCGCCGCGATGAACTTCGAAGCGGCGCCGCCGGAAGACTTCACCGCATTCTGGGACTCGCTCGCTTGAAGCGCGGCCTCCTGATCGTCATCTCCGGCCCGTCGGGGGTGGGGAAGGACACGCTGATCCGGCGGCTGCTCGAGGTCGACAAGAACCTCGTCTACTCGGTGTCAGGGACGACGCGGCAACCGCGACCCGGCGAAAAGCCCGATGACAACTACACGTTTCTGACGCGGGAGCAGTTCGAGGCGCTGATTGCGGGGGACGCCTTCCTCGAGCACGCAACCTACAACGGCCACCTGTACGGCACATTCCGCGACCGCGTCGAGCGCGCCCGCAGCGAGGGCCGCGACGTCGTGCTGAAGATCGATGTCCAGGGCGCGGAGCAGGTGCGCCGGCTGATGCCGGACGCGGTGTTCATCTTCGTCGTCGCGCCTTCTGAGCAAGAGCTGGAGCGGCGTCAGGTGGAGAGAGGCAGCGAGTCGCCGCAGGATCTGGCGTCCCGGCGGCAGATCGCCGGACGCGAGATGACATACGCGGCGGAGTACGAGCACGTGGTGACGAATGACGACGTCGAGCGTGCGGTCGGCGAGATCCGTCAGATCATCGAAGACGCCCGGCGGCGCGTAACTTAGCCCCATGCCGCTGGATCCGACGCCCGTCCCCAACGAACTCCGTGGGATGCGTATCGCCCTGTTGATCTCGGGCGGAATCGCCGCGTACAAGGTGGTGGACCTGGCTTCCGCGCTGACCCAGGCGGGAGCTCGGGTGCGCGTGGCGATGACCTCGTCGGCCATGCGCTTTGTCGGGCCGCCGACGTTTCAAGGCGTCACCGGCAATCCCGTCGCCACCGGCATGTGGGCTGCGGACGGCTCGCCCGAGCCGCACGTGTTTCTCGGCGATTGGGCGCAGGTCATCCTCGTCGCGCCCGCGACGGCCAATGTCATCGGTCGTCTGGCAAGCGGTCGCTCGGACGATATCGTCACGGCCACGCTGCTCGCCGCGCGCAGCCCGGTCGTCGTCGCCCCCGCGATGAACGACGCTATGTGGGCCAAGCCGGCTGTCCAGGAAAACGTGACCACGCTGCGCCGCCGCGGCGTGACAGTGGTCGAACCGGAGACAGGCCACCTCGCGAGTGGGCACGAGGGTGCGGGCCGGCTGGCAGGGGCGTCGACGGTCTTCAACGCGATGGTGCACGCAATTCGCTCGCGTTATGACCTCGCCGGGCGGCGCGTCGTCGTCACGGCGGGCGGCACGCGCGAACCGATCGACCCGGTCCGATTCATCAGCAACTACTCCAGCGGCAAGATGGGCTTCGCGCTCGCGGCGGCGGCGGCCGACCGTGGGGCTCGCGTGACGCTGGTGACCACGGCGAGCCATCCCGAGCATCACGGCATCGACGTGCAGCGAGTCGATATGGCGGAAGAGATGCTCGCCGAGCTGCGCTCTCAGCTGCGCGGCGCGGACCTGCTTCTGATGGCTGCCGCAGTGGGTGACTTCAAGCCGGCCAGGACCGCCGGGCACAAGATCAGGCGCGAAGAAACGCCCAGCCTCAACCTGGAGCTCGAGCCGATACCCGACCTCGTGGCCACCCTCGCCCGCGATCCCGAGCTCAACATGGTGTTTCGCGTCGGCTTTGCAGCGGAAGACTCGAAGCTCGATGCAAAGGCGATTGAGAAGATGAAGCGGAAGGGATTGCAGGCGATCGTGGCGAACGACATCTCCCGTCGCGACATCGGCTTCGGCAGCGAGTACAACGCGGGCGTGCTGCTCTTCGCCGATGGTTCGCGCCACGAGCTCGAGAAGGCGACCAAGCGCGAGATGAGCGACAAGATCCTGGACCTCGTGTTGCCGCATTTGAAGCGCTAATTGACCCTTTACGCCGAGGTGGCGGTGGAAGCCGCCCGGGGGATCGCCCGCGAGAGCTACACCTACCTGGTACCCGATGGCATGGATGTTGTGCCCGGGCATCGCGTCACGGTGCCGTTTGGCCGGCGCAGCAGCTACGGGTTCGTGGTCTCGATGGGGACGGACGACCCGGGGGTCGAGACGAAACCGATCGCGACCGCAGGCAGCGAGCCGCTGCTCCTGCCCCATCAGGTCGCGCTCGCGCGCCTGGTCGCGGACCACTACTGGCTGCCGCTGATCGAATGCATCCGCGCGATGCTGCCGCCGCGTGTCCGCGGCACGGGGTCCGCGGGTTCGGGCGTGTCGACCCGCCAGCGCCGGCACAGCCGCCTTCTCGAGCTGGTGACAGGCCTTGCCGAGCCGAGCGAGGAGGTGACGCTCACCGATGAGCAGCGCGCGGCCCTGGAGGTGATCGCAGCAAACCCAGTGACGCTTCTCCACGGCGTCATCGCGAGCGGGAAGACGGAGGTCTACCTGGCCGCCGCTGAGCGCGCGCTGGGCGCGGGGCTGAGGGTCCTTCTGCTCGTGCCCGAGATCTCGTTGACCCCGCAGCTGGTCCAGCGGGTGCGGTCGCGTTTGAACGCCCCGGTCGCGTTGCTGCAGTCGCAGCTCACGGAGCTCGAGCGCGCGCAGCAGTGGTGGCGCGTCAGGCGAGGCGAGGCGCACGTGGTGTTGGGCAGCCGGTCAGCCGTGTTCGCGCCGATCCCCCGCCTCGGCCTGATCTGCCTGGACGAGGAGGGCTCCGCGACCTACAAGCAGGAGCGCACGCCGCGGTACGAAACGGGTTGGGTCGCGAGGCGCCTTGCCTCGGTGACCGGGGCCCGGCTGGTGATGGGCTCTGCGACACCGAGCGTCGCGACGTACCACCAGGCAGCCGGCGGCGAGGTCGCCCTGGCCGAGCTCAGAAGGCGGGTGCGCGGCCATGACGCAGAGGTCGAGCTGGTCGACATGCGCGACGAAGCCGCCGAAGGAAATCGCCAGCCGCTTTCGAGCCGGCTGGTGGAGGCGGTTACGCGCACCCTCGACAACGAAGAGCAGACGATCCTCTACCTGAATCGCCGCGGCCTCGCGACGTATGTGATGTGTCGCGACTGCGGACGCTCGGTGCAGTGCCTCGGATGTTCTGTCGCGCTGGTCCAGCACGCCGAGATCGAAGGGTTGGTGTGCCACTACTGCGGCTACGCCCGGCAGATGCCCTCCGTGTGCGACCACTGCGGAAGCCGCAACATCCGCGCGCTCGGCATGGGCACACAGCGGCTCGAGGGCATGGTCAGGAAGCTCTGGCCGCAGGCCCGTGTCCTGCGTCTGGACAGCGACGCCGCGCGTGGGCCCGACTCCTACTTTCAAATCTGGGAGACGTTCAACGAACACCGTGCTGACATCCTGGTCGGCACGCAGCTCGTGACGAGAGGGCTCGACGTGCCAACCGTGACGTGCGTCGGGGTGGTCGACGCAGATCTGCCCTTGCACTTCCCCGACTATCGCTCCGCGGAGAACACGTTCTCGCTCGTTGCACAGGTCGCCGGCCGGGCGGGCCGTGATGGGCGTCAGTCGCGAGTGATCGTGCAGACCAGCAACCCCGAGCACTACAGCCTGCAGTGCGCGGCGAAGGGTGACTACGAAGGGTTCTATGAGGCCGAGCTGCCGGCGCGCAAAGCGTTCGTCTTCCCACCCTTCGCCGACCTGGCAGTCCTGACCCGGACCGACCGCGAGGACGCTCGCGCGGCGGCGTCAGCGCGCGAGGCAGCAGAGTCCATCGCATCCGGATTGTTGAAGGACGGGATCGACGGCATCCGAGTCATGGGCCCTTCGCCCGCTTTCATCCATCGCTTGCGGGGTGAGTACCGCTGGCAGGTCACGCTGAAAGGAGATGGCCTCGAACGTGCCCGGCACCTGTCGCCGCGCGGCAGGGGATGGAGCTACGACATCGATCCGGTCAGCTAGGGAGAGACCGATTTGAGAGCCGGTCCGGTTCCAGGCCTTCCGGGGCTAGGACGAGATCGAGGGCCGCGACGTCATGCCCCACTCTCGCTGGGTCGTCTAACGCACCCTACCGAGGTTGGGTTTTCGCACCTCCCGGGTAGAATCGAGTTCGTGGTTCGGCCAATTCTCACCTTTGAAAATCCAGTCCTTCGCGAGAAAGCGAAGAAAGTCCCGCGCGTCGACGCGTCCATCCAGCGCCTCCTGGATGATCTGACCGAGACCATGCTCGATGCTCCGGGCGCCGGGCTGGCGGCCAACCAGATCGGCGTGGCGCTGCGGGTCTGCGTCGTCAAAGGCGACGACAAGCAGATCTGGGGCCTCGTCAATCCGGAGATCGTCAAGAAGGAAGGCGTCCAGACCGGCTACGAGGGCTGTTTGAGCTACCCGGGCTGGGTGGGTGAGGTGGAGCGGGCCGAGATCGTTGTGGTGAAGGGCCGCAACCGCCACGGCAAAGAGATCAGGGTCAAGTCATCCGGCTTCACGGCTCGCGCTTTCCAGCACGAGCTCGACCATCTCGACGGTGTGCTCTTCACCGACAAGCTCACCAGCCTCGACTCGCTTCGGCGCGTCGAAGAGCTGATCGGTGAGGAGAAGGAAGAGGCCGTCGCCGCGGCCTCGGGGTAACGTCCTTCTACAGGATCGCCTTCGCCGGTACGTCGGGGTTCGCCGTGCCGTCGCTTCGAGCTCTTCACGCCGCGGGTCATGAGATCTTGCTCGTGGTCACGCAGCCAGACCGGCCGGCGAACCGCGGGATGAAGATCACGCCGCCGGCTGTGAAGGTCGCGGCGGAGGAGTTGGGTTTGCCCGTCTATCAACCCGAGAGGATTCGCGATCCGGAAGCGGTTGAGCGACTTCGCGCCCTCGCTCCGGACCTCCTGGTCGTGGTCGCGTATGGGCAGATCATTCCGCGTTCCGTGCTTTCGATTCCCCGCCTGGGCGCGATCAACGTGCACGCCTCGCTCTTGCCCCGGCATCGCGGCGCGGCGCCGGTTGCACGCGCCATCCTCGCCGGCGATCGGGAGACCGGAGTGTCGATCATGAGGATGGATGAGCAGCTCGACCACGGTCCCGTCCTGGCGAATGCGGCGACACCGATCGGGGATCGCGAGGATGCCGGCTCACTCACGAAGCGGTTGGCCGAAATGGGGGCGGATCTCCTGGCCGAGACCGTGGAGAAATTCGACGAGCTCGCGGCGCAGGAACAGGACCATGCCCAGGCGACGGTCGCTTCCAAGTTGAAGAGGGAAGAGGGGCAGCTCGAGTGGGAGATGGGAGCGAAGGAGATCGATCGTCGCGTGAGGGGACTCCAGCCATGGCCCGGCGCTACTCTGCCGACCGCGCGAGGTCGGGTGAAGGTGTTGAGCGGGCACCTCGCAGGCGATCGCTACGTGCCCGACGTCGTGCAGCTGCCGGGCAAGAAGCCCGCGCCCGCGAAGCAGGTCCTCGGCGATGCCTGATCGGGACGACAAAGACCGGGACGTCGCGGTCAACCGCCGCGCCTACCACGACTACTTCATCGATGAGAAGTACGAAGCGGGGGTGATGCTCACCGGGACGGAGGTGAAGTCGATCCGGAACGGACGGGCCAACCTTCGCGATGGTTTCGTGCGAATCGACAACGGCGAGGCGTGGCTGGAGAACGTTCACATCTCGCCTTACGCTCAGGGCAATGTCATGAACCATGACCCGCTGCGCCCGCGCAAGCTCTTGCTGCACCGCAAGCAGATCTCGAGCCTGATCGGCAAGGTGAAGCAGAAGGGTTACACGCTCATCCCTCTGCGCATTTACTTCACCCGCAACCATGCCAAGGTCGAGGTCGGCCTGGCCAGAGGCAAGCGCCAGTTCGACAAGCGCGAGGCGATCGCGGAAAGGGACGCCAAGAGAGAAATCGCGCGAGCCGTGCGGCGCGGCTGAGAAGTTGGCGTGAGGATCGACCATTTGGGCTCGAATGGCTGAATCAACCCGCCGAAGACGTGACCATTTGGGCCCGAATGGCTGACGCCGTGGATGCCAAAACGGACTAGTCGCGCAACTCGTCAGCGAGCATGTCCATGAGCAGCCCGTCGTGCCACTCGCCGGCCGGGCCGCGCTCGTACTGGCGCATGAACCCCACCGGCTTGAAACCGACCCTCTCATAGGCCTTGATCGCGCGCGAGTTATGCGCGGCCGGGTCGATCGTGAGCCGGTGATGGCCGCGCTTGTTGATCAGGAATCGCGCCAGGGTCCTGATCGCATCCGGCCCGTGGCCTTTGCCCTGCCACCTCGACCGGATGGAGATGTCAATCGCCGCATACCGGTACATCGGGTCGGCTTCCTCATAACACTGGATATAGCCGATCGTCTCGCCGTCGAACTCGATGAGGAAGTGGGATTCGCCCTCCGGAATCTCGATCGTCTCTCGCACGGACTTGGTCGGGTCGCCCCACCACCGGGCCACCTCAGGGTCGCTGAAAATCTCCATGAGCTTGGCCTCGTCGTCCGCTCGAACGGGACGCAGCGTGACCTGCGTCCCCGCGAGAACCTCTTCGATCAAGCGGCGAGGTTGATGCCGATCGCGCGCAGTCGCTTGTTCAGCGATTCGAACGCGTATGTGAGGATCTCGCTTTCCGTGTGTCCGTACTCGGTGATGTAGCGAGGGTCGGGCGGGTCGAGCGTGCCCGAGATCAGCGGCAAGCACTCCACCAGCGTCTTCTGGATGAGCGGCGCAAAGCGCTGTGGATCTTCGCGCACGGCTTCCTGCAGCACCTTGATCCCGAAGTTGACGTGGCGCGACTCGTCGCGCGCGATGGCAGTGAAGCCGCGATAGAAGCCGCGATCCGTGAGGCTCTGCTCGCGCATGGCCTCCAGCTCAAAGCGCTGTCCGGTGAGCGCGATGGTCGCCTCGACGACGATGTGATACAGGGTCACGCCCTCTACGAACGCGTCGAAGTCCTTGGGGTTACTGGCCAGGCGCTGAGCCGCCGAGGGCAGCCGCTCATAAAAGAGGATGTTGTAACCCTCGTTCGCCTCGGGCCGGATCTCGGTCAGCAGCTCTCCCAGGCTCTTGGCGCCGGTGCCTACGACGTCGTGCCACCACCGCTGGAAGAAAACGGTGTGCCGCGCCTCGTCCACCATCTGGGTGGAAAGAAAGATCTCGATCTCTGGAGTGGGCGCCGCCCATACGAACGGGGCAAGGGTCGAAGTCACCCGCTCCTCGCCGTTGAAGAAAAGGCGGTGGGACCAGAGGGTCGCCTTCCTGTCCAGCTCGTTTGACTCCAACCAGTCCTGGCGGTCGAGGCTGAAGTCGAGATCGCCCACCGACCACTGCTGAGACTCCCATCGCCGGTAGAGGTCCATGTAGCTCGGCATGTTCTCGATACCGCGGTCGATGAACGACAGCACGTCGTCAATCCGGATGTCGCCGAGCTCGCTGAGGCTCGCCCGCCCGATGTGTTCGAGGTCGACCGCCATGATCCGGCGCTCATTAGACCAGAAGGCGGTCGGCTGCCACGCGATCGTCGGGGCGGAGGCCACGACCTCGTCCTTCGGCCAGTGGGAAGGTGAGCCCCGTCCTGGGTTTCCGTCTGGGGGCGGCCGGGTAAGATCTGAACTGCACCAGGTTCAGCTTCGTGGGGGCGTCCGGTCTCGACGGGGCAGTTGAGCTTCGGGATTGCGAGCCGAGAGCCGCGAGCGTTACAGCGCAGCGTTTACAAACGCCAAGAACAGACCAGCTTTCGCCCTCGCTGCGTAAGCAGTAAGGACTGAAGCCCCGGGACGCTGATCCCGGGCGTCGCCCTCGGTCAATCCGGCGGACCGGGGAACGGCGTTACATAGACCGGATCGCTACCGCAGGGGCGCCACGGCCCTGAGGTAGGACAGTCACCGCGGCTGGCAGAAGCGGATCCCGTCGGGAGGAGCCGCCAAGCGAGATCAAACTCCCGGACACGCTCGTAGAAATCTCGGAGGAAGCTGCTTCGGACGCGGGTTCAACTCCCGCCGCCTCCACCAAGTCTCGCTAGTCATTCTTCGAGTGCGGGAACCAGCGCTCCTTGTACGAGCTCCGTGCGCCGGCGAAACCAGGCCGCGACTCTGCCCCAAAGAGACCCATGAGGACGCAAATCACCGACAGGGTCACGAGCGCCAATGGCAGCGCCCACGCGTCCATGGCTGGAGCGTACGACGGTCAATCCGACATGTCGAGGCCTTGCCGAATCGGATCGAGGCCCGAATAACCTCGGGCATTTCGGGGTAAGACACTTGCGTGAGCAATAGTTTCAACGACTTCAACCAGGCCCTCATCAAGGACCTTCGAGCCAACGGCGGCCGGGCCTCCGGTGGCCCGTTCAAGGGCGGCGACGTCCTGATCCTGACCACCACAGGAGCCAAGACGGGCGAGACCCGCGAGAACCCCTTGGCGTTCTCCCAGGACGACGGCAATTACGTAGTCGTCGCTTCGAAGGGCGGTGCCCCGATCAACCCGGCGTGGTACCACAATCTTCGCGCCAACCCGATCGTCAAGGTCGAGGCCCTGGGCGAGACCTTCAAAGCCCGAGCCTCCGTCGTCGACGACGAGGAGGACTACGAGCGCCTCTACCGGGAGCACGCGAGGAAGATGCCCGGATTCAACGAATACCGCCAGCGAACCAGCCGGAAGATCCCGGTCATCGTGCTCGAGCGGGCCGGTTCGGAACACGCCGCTTAACTGGTTCCAGCCGCCGGACAACCGGAGTAACCTTCGCCGGGTGCCTGACTTGAGTCACCTTTGGCAGCGTTTCGTGCTCGCCAGCGCGCTGATTTTTGGCCTGCTGCTTGGGGTGGCGGCGACCGTTTTCGGCTACAGCAACACAGGCCAGGTCGCGGTCGGATGGTCCGTATTTCGGTTGGACGGCGTCCCTCTGTGGACGGTCGCCCTCGTCCCGCTGGCGCTGGTGCTGGTCACCGGCACCGTCTATCACTGGTTCAACAGCCTCCACCACTTCACCGAGCACATGCGCCACCGCAAGCGCGTCCATGAGCTCGAGGCCGAGGTGACGTCGCTCCGGGCGCACCTCGATAAGCTCCTCGAGATGCCCGACCAGTCGTTGTCTCGGTTTCCGGCCAAACAGCTCAGCATCGAGACGATCTCGGAACCGGCGCCGGATCTCCCTGAACCGGTGGCCTCCAACGGCGACGCCTCGCCGGCCAAAAAGGCGCGCAAGCGCGTCTCCTTGACGACGATCTCAGACCCGGAGCCCGCCACCGCCTCCGTCCCCAGGAATGGGGAGGAGACCGCGCCCCGCGAAGAAAAACCCGCGGAGGCCTGATGGGCGACGCGTATCGTCGGGATATCAGTGATCGTCGCCGCGCCGGCCGTCTGGTCGTACCGTCCGAGCAGGCCCCCGCTGACCGGACCCTGCTCGAACGCAGCGCGATCGAAGAACTCAGCCACCACGCCGATCCCTGGCGCGTGTTGCGCATTCTCTCCGAGTTCGTGGAGGGGTTTGACGCCCTAAACGACGTGGGTCCCGCGGTCACGGTCTTCGGCTCGGCTCGGGCGAAGGACGACGATCCCTACTACAAAGCGGGCGAGCAGCTGGGCAAAGCGCTGGCCGACCGCGGCTTTGCCGTCATCACAGGTGGCGGTCCCGGAATCATGGAGGCGGTCAACAAGGGCTGCCACGATGCCGGCGGCCTGTCGGTTGGCTGCAACATCGAGCTGCCTCACGAGCAGTCGCTGAACAAGTACGTCGACCTCGGCGTCGAGTTCCGCTACTTCTTCGTCCGCAAGAACATGTTCGTCAAGTACGCGCGAGGATTCGTCATCTTCCCCGGCGGCTTCGGCACGCTCGACGAGCTGTTTGAATCGCTGACGCTGGCCCAGACCGGCAAGATCGAGCACTTCCCGATCGTGCTTTTCGGTTCGCCCTACTGGAAGGGTCTGCTGGGATGGCTGGAGGAACACGTCCTCGCGGGGGGCGCGATCGCCCCGGACGACCTGAAGCTGATGACGCTCACCGACGACCCGGAAGAGGCCGCCGAGATGGCCACGCGCCCGCTGCCCGTGCATATCGACGAGCCGCGCGAACAGACCGGCGAACCGAAGGCAGACGCGCGATAACTTCGCTCGACTTCTATTTTCTGACCGACGGCGGCCAGGTCGCCGACGCCGTCGCCCAGCGCCTCGCCACCTTCCTGGATGGCGCGACCGGGTCGCTGGATGTCGCCATCTATGACCTGCGGTTGGAGGATTCGCCCGGCAACACGCTCTTCAACTCGTTTCAGGCCGCGGTCCAAAGAGGCGTCGCGGTCCGACTCATCTTCAACGAAGACCACGCCCTGGCCATCCCTGTGCCGCCACCACCTGAGATCGACTGGTCGTTCGTACATCGATTGGAATCGGTCGGAGTGCAGGTGAAGCCGATACCCGGTGTGCCCGACCTGATGCACCACAAGTACGTCGTGCGCGATGCCGGCGGGGCTGTGGCATCGGTGTTGACAGGTTCGACCAACTGGACCAACGATTCGTGGAACCGTGAAGAGAACGTCATGTTCACCGTCGCGTCGAGCGAGGTCGCGGGTGGATACGCGGCGAACTTCCAGGGCTTGTGGGACAAGCCGATCGTGGCGCTGTCCGGCCGCGTCTCGTTGCTCTGGTCTGCGTTGGCCGACGGAACACGCGTCCGCCCCTACTTCTGTCCCGGGCGCAGCCTGAAGCTCGTCCACGCGATGTCGCGGTCGATCGCGTCGGCGCAGAAACGCATTCGCGTTTGCTCGCCGGTGATCACGTCGGGCCCGATCCTGGGCACGCTGGCCGAGGTGGTCGAACAGGCAAAGGTGGATATCGCCGGTGTGTACGATGCGACCCAGATGGACGAGGTTCAGCGCCAGTGGGGAGCGCAGGGGGGCGCCACCTGGAAGATCGCGGCCTTTCACACCATCATCGGCGCCGCTCGGTTCGGATCCAAGCGTTCCACGCCTTACGCGAAAGGCACCGTCCATGATTTCATGCACGCGAAGATCCTGGTCGCGGATGACTATGTCTATATCGGCAGCTTCAATCTCTCGCACAGCGGCGAGAGCAACGCGGAGAACGTGATTCAGATCGAGAGCGCTGAGGTGGCCGACATTTGCGCCGCCTACATCGATCGCGTCGCAGCCCGTTACGGGGCGCCTCCCCCAGCGGTGGCGTAGCGCGCTGACCCGGCCCCGGATTTTGTGGATCGTGGCCGCGGTGGTTGCCATCCTCGCGATCACCCTGCTGTGGGCGGTGCCGAGGCTCCAGCCCGCGACCGGCACGCTCGTCGTCGTCGCCGCGGGACGAGCGGCAACGTCGCTCACCGACGGCACATTGATGCTCCAGCGAAACGACGGGTCCTGGATCACCGTGGGGAGCGTTTCCGGAAGCGTCCCACCCGCGCCGGATCAACACCAGCTCATCGCGCTGCCATTTCCGGTGGGGACCTACGACCACATCCGGTTGCGCGGCGACGTGGAGCGCGTCAACGTCACCGTCACGGCCGGCCAGGTCGAGCCGCTGCTGCTCGGCATCGAGTCGGGCAACCTCATTCCGGGCGCCGTCTACGCCGGCAACGACGAGGTCAACCTCGGCTTGGGCGAGCTCGCAGGCAAGTTTGTCCCCATGCCCGGCTTCGACCTCATCGATCACGCAAATCGAGCCTTCAATTCCTCCACCACTGCAGGCAAGGACGTGGTCATCGCGGCATTCCACACCACGTGCCACGAAACATGTCCGCTGTACACCGCCCTCTTCCTCCAGCTGGCAAAGCGAGTGCCCCCCACCGTGACGCTGGCCGAGGTCACGACCGATCCAGACGTGGATTCGGCCGCCGTCCTTTCGGAGTACAGGAACCGGATTGGCGCGACTTGGGAGTTCGCGACCGGGACTCGTGAAAAGGTGGCCTCGTTCTGGAAGGCGTTTGGCGTCGAGCTCGCGAGCGGCGACACGCACACGTCAACCCTCGCGCTGCTCGACCGGCATGGATACATCCGACTCGTGTATCGCGGCGCGCCCAGCATCGGGAACGACATCCCGCCCGCCCTTGTCTCCTCGCTGAGTGCCCAAGGTTTGCGACAGCTCGCCTCGGGCGGCGACGGGTGGGGCGCGCCGGACGTGCTTCAGGCGCTGCTCACGATCGCCGGTCCGGAAGCGTCGCCCCAGCCGGCCGGCGGCAAGGCGCCGAGCTTCAACCTCGCCTCGACGGGCGGTGGCACTGTCAGCCTGGCGTCGCTCGCCGGCAAGTCGCTCGTGATCAATTTCTGGCGGAGCGACTGCCCGCCCTGCCGGGCGGAGTTGCCTTTGCTGCAGCAGCGAGTCGGTGCACAGTCGGGGGCGCGGCTCGTGCTGATCAATTGGGGCGAGAGCGCCGACCTGGCACGGTCGTTTCTCGTCCGCAACGGAATCCAGGGGGACGCGTTGCTCGACGTCGATCTGACCACGGGCCGGTCGTACGGGATCTCGGCATTGCCGACGACGATCTTCGTCCGGGCCGACGGCACCATCGACCGGCGCCAGGTTGGCCAGATCGACGAGCGCGTGCTCGCCTCGGAGTTGTCCAGGCTGATCACTCAGTAGACTGGCCGACGGATGGTGTCGATCGGCTTATTTAGGCGTGTCGCGTTTCTGACCGCCTTCTTCGCCTACCTCCAGATCGCGCTCGGCGGCGTGGTGCGAGTGACCGGATCGGGTCTTGGCTGCCCAGACTGGCCGCTCTGTCACGGGCGTCCTTATCCCGCGGCCGACATCCACTCGATCATCGAGTACTCGCACCGGACGGTCGGAGTTATCACCGGGATTCTCCTCATCGCGACGGTCGCGCTGGCATGGGTTGTCTTCCGCAATCAGCGCCCGCTGTTGGCGTGGCTCGCGACCGCCTCGCTCATCGCGATCGCGGCCGAAGGCGCCCTCGGCGGTGTGGTCGTCGCGAACGAGCTTGCGCCCTGGTTGGTCGTGGTCCACCTGGGGCTGGCCATGATCATCCTCGGCTTTCTCCTCGCCACCGCGGTGATGTCGTTGCCCGCAACAGCGGGAGTCCAGGGCCGTTCCGTGCGCCGTCTGGCTGGAATCGCCGCCGCGGCGACGTATGGGCTGATGCTCACCGGTTCCACGGTCGTCGCAAGCTCGGCCGACGAAGGTTGTCACGCCTGGCCCCTTTGTGGCAACGGCTTCGCGTTGAGCTTCACGGGGGCGGACGCGTTCTCGATGCTTCACCGCGGCTCTGTCCTGTTGATCGGCGCCCTGCTCGTGTACGTGCTCATCGCCGCCCTGGGGGAGGTGTCGTTGCGGCCGATTGCGATCCCAACGATCATCGTGCTCGCGCTGCAAGTCGCGGTTGGAGCGGGTGCGGCCCTGACCGAATCGGCACTGTTCAACGGCCTGCACGTCGCCATCGCCACCCTCGTGTGGGCGGGCATGCTGTCGATCGCGCTCATGACCCTTCCCCGCGCCGATCGCGAGCGTTCGATGTCCAGGCTCGCGGTGGAGAAGCGACCCGCGTGAGCCTCGCCCCGGCCCTGCCTCGCGCACGCGGACTTACGAGTGTGGCTCGCGACTACATCAGCCTGCTCAAGCTTCGCGTGGTGTTGTTGCTCGATGCGACGGCGGTGGGCGTGATGGTGCCCGCGGCGCACGGGCATCCTCGCGTGGGTGCTGTGCTGGCGGTGCTCGTGGGCGGGACGCTTGCCGCCGGCGGAGCGCACGCGATCAACTGCTGGTTCGACCGCGATATCGATGCGGCGATGAACCGGACACGCCGCAGGCCCCTGCCCGACGGCCGCATTCCGGCGTGGCACGCGCTCGCGCTCGGGATCGTTCTCGTGGGTCTCTCGGTCATCGTGTTGTGGGCCGGAGCCAACCTGCTCGCCGCCGTGCTGGCGCTGGTTGGCGCGTTGCTGTACGTCTTTGTCTACACGATCTGGCTGAAGCGATCGACGCCGCAAAACATCGTCATCGGCGGCGCTGCCGGCGCTGTGCCGCCGCTCGTCGGCTGGGCCGGCGCGACCGGGCATCTCGACCTGACCGCCCTGTCGCTCTTCGCGGTCATCTTCTTCTGGACGCCGCCGCATTTCTGGGCGCTTGCGCAGCTGATCAAGAGCGACTACGCGCGTGCCAACATCCCGATGCTGCCGGTGGTCGCGGGCGAGAGGTCAGCCAAGCGGCAGACCGTCGTTTACGCCGCTTTGACCTTGCTGGTGAGCCTCGTGCCGTTCTTCACCGGATCAGCGGGCAGCGTCTACCTGGCCGGCGCGATCGTGCTTGGTGTGGGGCTGGTCGCCATCTCCGTGCTCGACCTAGAAGGCCGACGGTGGACGAGGCGGCTGTGGACCTATTCGATGGTCTACGTCGCGCTCCTGTTCACGGTCTTTGCCGTCTCGCCATTCGTTCCCTGACAGATTGGAGATAGTCCGCCTCCACCTGGCCCGCATCGACGCGTTCAACCACATGCCGGTCCATGGATTCGTGATCAAGCACCCGCGCGCCGGCGCGATCCTGGTCGACACCGGCGTGGGTTGGCCGACCGAGCTGGTCGACGAATGGAAGGTCGTGAACCGCCACGCCGCCGACGCGCTGGCCGAGCACGACCTCAGTCCGGCCGACGTGAGGATCGTGATCAACAGTCACCTTCACTTCGATCACTGCGGGCAGAACGCCGTCTTCAAGCACGCGCCGTTCTACATCCAGCGTTCGGAGCTCGCGCGCGCCCGCAGAGAGGACGACACCACGTCGGAGTGGTTCGACTTCGCCGGGGCGCGCTTCGAGCTGCTCGACGGCGACGCGCAGATCGCGGACGGCGTGCGCGTGGTGGCCACGCCTGGGCACACGGTTGGCCACCAGAGCGTCTTCGTCGACATCGACGACGGCGCGGCGGTGATGATCGGAGACGCGGCTTACACCTCCGACATCTATCGAGAGGCGGACAAGGCCGACCTCAGCGAGTGGCCGGGTCAGCATGCCAACCGTCGCGACTGGTCCCGCTCGCTGAGGAAGGTCCACGCGATGCGGCCCCGCGAGGTCCACTTCTGCCATGACACCCGCGTCGTGAGATGAAGTTCGGACCGCTGGTCGACGCCGCGTGGCTGCATGAGCACATCGCGGATCCCGACGTCCGTCTGATCGACTTTCGCTGGTATATCCATGGTCGCCTCGGTCGCGACGAGTACCTCGGTGGCCATATCCCTGGCGCCGTGTTTGTCGACCTGGATGACGTCACAGGGGAGGAAGGGGCGGGCAGGCATCCGCTGCCTTCGGCTGCGCGCTTCGAAGAGGCAATGAGGACAGCCGGTGTGGATACCGACACAAGAGTTGTCGCCTACGACGACGTCGGTGGCGCGGTGGCCTCGCGACTCTGGTTCCTGCTCGGCCATTTCGGCCATAGAGGGCAGGCCGTTCTCGACGGCGGGCTGCGGGCCTGGGGCGGACCCCTCGAGGCTGAAGTCACGAAAGTCGCACGCGGGCGGTTCCGGGCGCATCAGCCCGACCCAGGCCGTGTCCTCGACTTCGAGCAGGTTCGCGAACTGCGTGGCGTGCCGCTCATCGACGCGCGAGCCGGCGAGCGGTATCGCGGCGAGACCGAGCCGGTCGATCCGAAAGCCGGGCACATTCCGGGAGCGGTCAGCGCTCCGTTCGCCGAGAACCTCGACCCGGACAGCCGTTTCAAATCCGCGGATGAGCTGCGCAGGCGATACCAAGCCCTCGGGGCCGAGAACGGCGCGGTTTTCTACTGCGGTTCGGGCGTCAATGCGACGCATCACCTTCTGGCGATGGAGATCGCGGGACTTCCCGGCGCGCGCCTCTACGCGGGAGCGTGGAGCGACTGGTCGGGACGCGATGCTCCGGTGGCCACCGGCTCGGAACCTTAAAGTTATCGACGCCATGATCCTCAAAGGAAAGCGGATTCTCATCGCGGGGATGTCAGATCGGCGCAGCATCGGTTTTTCCATTGCCCAGGAGGCGCAGCGCGAGGGCGCCGAGATCCTGCTCACAAGCTTCGGACGGATGATGAGCATCACGCAGATGACCGCCAAGAAGCTCGACCCTGTGCCCGAAATCCTCGAGATGGATGTCAGCAAACCCGACGACATCGCGAATGCTTTCAAGGAAACGGAGAAACGGTGGGACCGCCTGGATGGGCTCGTGCATTCGGTTGCGTACGCTCCAGCCGATGCGTTGGGAGGCCAATTCCTCAACACTCCGTGGGAAAGCGTCGCGACGGCGCTTCAAGTCAGCGCTTTTTCGTTTAAGGAGATGGCCCGAGGATTTCTTCCGCTGATGCGAGAGAACGGTGGATCGCTGGTCACGCTGGATTTCGACAATTCAACCAACGCGTGGCCGAAATACGACTGGATGGGCGTCTCCAAGGCCGCCCTCGAGTCAGTAACTCGATATCTGGCGCGAGACCTCGGCCGTTACAAGATTCGCGTCAATGCTGTTTGCGCGGGACCGCTGGCGACGCTCGCCGCGAGCGGCATCCCCGGCTTCAAGGATTTCGAAGAGGTATGGGAAAAAAGGGCTCCGCTCGGCTGGAGTCTGCAGGACAGATCTCCGGTCGGTAGGGCGGTCACCGTCCTCCTCTCCGACTTCCTCGACATGACCACCGGCGAGCTCCTGCACGTCGACGGCGGGTACCACGCGATGGGGACTGAACTGCCTCCTTCTGATTAGCCCTAGATGTTGTGTTTGCCTGGGGACAAGCGCGCAACATCGTGTTAGGCTCTTCCAAATCCTGGTGTGGCGGGCCCACCGCCACGACAGCCAAAACGGGAGGAATGCAGTTTGCGGGAGTGCCTGGTGATCTACGTAGACGCCGCGCTCGACAGGCACGGCCGGGCCGGATGTGGCCTGGCCGTTTTTGTTAGAGGGCGGGCGGTCTACACCGAGTCGTTCGGCTTTTCGCATATGGGTGGCTCGGCTCAGCTGGAGGCGCACGTGTGCGCGGGCGCGCTCGATCTTGCCGCCGCGCGCTGGCCTTATCACCGTGTGATCGTGCGCACGGATTGCGCTCCAGTGGTCCGCAGCCGAATGCCGTCGAGCGATAGCTTTCGCATCGCAGTGCACGAAGTTCGCGAACGATGCCGGCGCGGTTGGCGCGTAGTTCGTTATGTAAGCCGTAAAGCAAATCCTGCACATGAATTGGCACGTGAGGGATTGAAGAGCCTCTCCAAGCAACAGATCCTCGCCGCCGCCTAAACCCGTCACGGAAATTGAATCGGGCGCAGCTAATATGGCTTCGCCCGATTTTCTTTCTTGCACAGGGGAGTTGACATGGCACCCGAGGAAGCACAGCCAAATGCGCCGCGTCGTCGCGGACGTCCACCCGGATCAAAAACAACTCGAACCAGACGCCGGCCGACCGGCGGCGGCGATATTGTGGCCCAGCTCAATTCGATGGTGGCGGAGCTGATCAAGAAGAACCGACTGCTTCAGCGACAGGTGACGAAGTTGACGGAGCGTGCCGGTAAGTCGTCGACGAGCAAGGGTGTGGAGCGCGGATTGCGCACGATCTCACGGCGCGTGCAGCGTGCGCTCGGCTCGACAAAGAGGCGCGTCAAAACGGCACCGACAAACGGCCGGCGACGCAAGACCGCGACGCGGAAGCGCCGGTCCTCCTAAGCTCTCGCCGGCTCCATGTGTTTGGCGATGCGGTAAGCGTCCACGATGCTGAATACATACAGCGCACCCGGCCCGAGCTCGAGGGGTACGCCGAGCGATAGTCCGATCACGGTCGCGTCCAGGCCCAGGTCGAAAAGCTGGAAGCCCACGATCCCGACGATGAAGCCGAATCCCTTGAGGTTGTGGCCCAGGTAAAAGTGGCCGCAACCCGGGATGATCGCCAGGGCCGCCGCTGCCCACGGGTTCTTGCGCTGCATCGCCATTGGCCGGTAGTACGCGCCTGACGCGGGCGACCCGCATCGGGGACATGGCGCGCTCGGGTTGGTGAGCAGCGCCCCGCAGCGCCCGCAGAGAACCTCGGATGCCATCCCCTTTCAGTTTGCCAAGTTTGCTAGCTTCCTAACCGTGGATCTCGGCTTCACGCCCGACGAGGAGTCCTTCCGACAAGAGGTCCGAGGCTGGCTCGACAGCAACCTGCCTCCTGAGTGGCGCCACGGCGCCGCAGGCGGCTACCGCGAGGAAGAGGAGACCGAGGTCCAGCGCGGGTGGCAGCGGCGCCTGTACGAGGGAGGCTGGCTGAACCTCGGCTGGCCGAAGGTCGCCGGAGGTCGTGGCGCCACGCCCGTAATGCAGGCGATCTACCAGGAGGAGATGACCAAGGCCGGCGCGCCCGGCATCCTCGGTCGTCTCGGCGTGACCTTGCTCGCGCCGACCCTCGTCGCACACGGGACCGACTGGCAGAAGGAGACGTACATCGAAAAGATCCTCAGCGGCGAGCTTATCTTCTGCCAGGGCTTCAGCGAGCCGGACGCCGGCAGCGACCTCGCGGGTTTGCGTACGCGAGCCGAGCGTCGCGACGGCAAGTGGGTCCTCAGCGGACAGAAGACCTGGTCGAGCGGTGCCCACTATTCAGACAAGAGCTTTCTGCTGGCGCGGACAGATCCGGCGGCCGAGCCGCATCGCGGCATCGGGTTCTTTCTCGTCGACATGAAGCAACCCGGAGTGGAGGTGCGGCGGATCAAGCAGATGACCGGCGGTGGCGAGTTCTGCGAGATATTCCTTTCCGGAGCGGTGGTCGAGGAGCGTGACCTCGTCGGACAGCCTGGCGATGGCTGGAAGATCGCGATGACGGTGTTCGGCTTCGAGCGAGGTGGCCTCGCCCAGGCGGCGCGCTTCGAGCGCGCTGTCGCCGAGCTGGCGGCCCTCGCGCGTGAGCGGGGCGCCGGATCCGACGCCGCGACGCGGCAGCGTATCGCCCAGGCGCAGATCGAGGCGCATGTCTTCCGCCTGATCGGCCTCCGCAGCCTCACCAAGGCGCAGCACGGCCACGCGCCGGGTCCGGAAGCCAGCGTCACGAAGCTCTACTGGAGCGAGATGGACAAGCGCCTGCAGGAAGCAGCCGTTGGGGTCGAGGGGATGTACGGCGCGCTGGCGCCCGAATCCGCTCTCGCGATCGACGACGGGCGATGGCAATACGGCTGGATGTGGGCGCAGGCCGAGACCATCTACGCGGGCTCTTCCGAGATCCAGCGCAACATCATCGCCGAGCGCGTACTGGGGCTCCCGCGCGGCAGATGAGCACGACAGCGTGGGTCATCGACCGGCTCAAGTCGCGTATTGGCGTCGACGGGCCTGAGGTGACCGCGCCCGTGGAGGCGGGACATGTGAGGCGGTTTGCCGAGGCAATCGGCGACCCGAACCCGCGCTGGACGAAGGAGGCGCCACCCACGTTTCTGGTTGCGCTGGCACCCGTGTCTGTGCATCTCACCGACGCAGAGGAGTACGGCAAGGGCTGGCTCAACGGCGGCAACCGCTTCGAATACTTCGCGCCTGTGCTTATCGGTGACCAGATCACCGCAAAAGGCCGCGTCGTCGACGTGTATGACAAGGCTGGTTCGACCGGGAACATGCTCTTCATCCTGTTCGAGACTGATTACACAAATCAGCACGGCGAGCTCGTCGCTCGCTTGCGCGGAACGATGATCCGCAGATGATGAGCTTGCAGGTCGGCCAGGAGATTCCCGAGCTGGTCAAGCATCCGACGACGCGCCAGCTCGTGCAGTACGCCGGCGCGCAAGGCGACTTCTACGAGATCCATTACGACCAGGCGTACGCGAAAAGCGTTGGGCTGCCGGGGGTGATCCTCCATGGCCTGCTGAAGGCAGCGTTTCTTGGCCAGCTCATCAGCGACTGGCTGGAGGAGCGCGGCAGGCTCAAGACGTTCGAGGTCAGCTACCGCGGGATCGACATGCCGGGTCAGCCATATCGGTGCCGGGGACGGGTCACGAAGGTCGAAGGCGACGAGGTCGAGATCGAGGTCTGGGGCGAGGACGAGGACGGCAAGCGGACCACGCTGGGCTCGGCTACGGTGCAGATGGGTGCCTGATGTTCTCCCTGTACCTCGTGCTGAAGTTCATCCACATCCTCGCGGCGGTCACGGCGGTTGGTTCGAACCTCACCTACGGCGTGTGGAACGCTCGCTCGCAGTCTGATCCGGCGCATCTCGGTTTCGCGCTCAAAGGCATCAAGTTCATCGACGACCGAATCGCCAATCCCGCTTATGGCGTGCTGCTGCTGACCGGCCTGTTGATGGTTTTCCTCGGACACTGGTCCATCACGTCTCTGTGGATCATCCTGGCCCTGCTGCTGTTCGCAGGGGTCGTCGTGGTGGCGGTCGCCTTCTACTCGCCGCTGCTTGCGAAGTTGATTCAGTTGGTCGACGCCGGAGAGACAAGCTCCTCAGACTTTGCGCGGCTCGCTCGCCGGAACCAGATGCTGGGCCCGGCCATCGGCCTGCTCGTGGTCTTGATCCTGATCATGATGGTCTTCAAGCCGGCTCTGTAAATCCAGAGCAGAAGCAGCACGGACGCGTCGATCACGCAGTAGCCGCCGGCGATCACTGATGGCGGGTTGCCGGACGGGATGTGGGTCCAGGGCGCAACCGGCATCCAGTACCAGTTGCCGAAAGAAGTGCCGCATATCTCGAGCTCGCTGACGATGATGAAAATCGCCGCGAACAGCGGCCACCGCGGCGAGCGCAGGAGGAAGTACGCGAACACGGGGAGGCAGAGCGCTCCCTGCACATCGACACGCCCGGTGACGGCGGGCAGCACGGTGACGCCCGCGAGGGCCCACCCTCCGGCTGCCGCCAGGACGAAGTACGCGACGCGTCGACCGTGACGCATGACCACGGGCGTTTGCGCCGCGAGCAGCCCAAACAGGTAAACGATGCCGTGTCCTGGCGGGACGAACAGTGGAAGGTTGCCAAGCCGGTAGCGGTAGACGCCCCAGACCAGGGACCCGACTATCTCGAAGCAGGTGGCCACGGCGACGCAGGTCCAGACCTGAGCGCGCTGCTCGCGCGGCGCCTTGAGGGCGGCGAGATAGAGAACCGAAAAGGTCATGGCGCCGAGCAGGTACTGCTGCCACGGCTCCGTGATGCGGCTGTCGGCGAACAACCCGATCGGGGTGTACGTAAGGAGGTAGGCCTGAAGCCAATACGGCCGCAGGCCTACCAGCGCGCGTGCTACTTGATCGTGCCCCGCTCGTCGATCAGGCTGCCCTGGAGCGTCCATCCGGTGCCGTTCCAGGTTATGACCTGCTCCTGCATGATCGGGAAGTGGTCGGACGAAGTGGTCTTGACCTTGACGCCGGGAAGGAGGAATGGGTTCGTCTCGTTCAGGCGGTTGGCCGCGATGTCGATGACGTTCTTCCGCGTCATGTTCTGGCCGGCCTGCTTCAGCACGTCGACCATCGTGTATGCGACCGCGACGCCGTAGATGTTGAAGCCGTCGTTGGGCTTGCAGGTTGTGCAGCTCGCGATGACCGTCTTGTAGAGCTTCATGCCTTCGTCGCTGTCCCACTGCGGGTCGGTAGGGTCCTTGAGGTAAGCGACGCTGGTCACGTTCTTCAACGCCGCGCCGGCGGTCTTGGCCAGCCCCATGTAGACCTGCGGGTTGGAAACCGAGTTGAGGTAGATCGTCGGCTCCCAGTGCAGCAGAGTGACCGTGACGAGCGACTTGATCGTGAATCCGGGCGTGGCGAAGATGAACAGCGTGTCGGCGCCAGAGGCCTTCAGCTTCGTGAGCTGCGCCGCGGTGTTGGCCGCTGTGACGTCGTAGCTCTCCTTGGCCACGATCATCGACGCCTTCGAGCCAAGACCGTCTTCCAGGCCCTTCAAATAGTCCTGGCCGTAGTCGTCATTCTGGTAGAGCACGCCGATCTTCGCGGCGGAGTGGCTCTTCAGCACGTCGGCGGCATAGATCCGAGACTCGCCCTGGTATGGCGGCTGCCAGCCGAGCGTCCACCCGTTGGTGCTGAAATCCTTGTTGAAGGTCGTGGCGCCCGTGGCGACGAACATCTGGGGCACCTTCTTGCTGTTCAGGTAATCGCGCACAGAAACCTGGGCCTGCGTGCCCAGGCCGCTGAACATGGCAAAGACCTGGTCCTGCTCGACGAGCTGCTTGGTCAGCGGCACGGTCTGTGCCGGGTTGTAGGCGTCGTCCAGGATCTTGAAGTTGATCTTGCGGCCGTTGACGCCGCCCTGGCCGTTGATGTACGTGAAGTAGGCAAGCTCCGCGTTCCCGATCGTGCCGTACGCGGCGGCCGCGCCCGACTGCGCGATCGTGTTGCCCAACAGGATCGAGTCGCTTGTGATGCCGATATCGGTCTGCGGAGCGCTGTTCGCGGAGCCTCCGCAGGCGGCCAGGGTGACGAGGAAGACCGCTACCGCGGCTAGCCGAGGCGCCTTTTGTTCCATTGAAAACCCTCCCGCTTTAATGAACAGCTATTTAAACAGTCTGGGGGTCCGGCGGCATCTGTCCAGTCTCCCGATCGCCTGCCCCGCGGAGCCGCCGGTTCAGCGCGGAGTAACCCGAGTTGACGAGGCCGACGATGCCGTTGGGCGCGAACATCATGATCAGGATCAGGACCGCGCCGTAGGAGACGGCCGGGCCCGCGTTCTTCACGGTCGATCTGATCTGGTCTGGGATCCAATCCTGGCTGGGCACCCACTGGTTCGACTCGATCGGCAGGAAGTAGGCAAAGATGGCGCCCAGCAGCGGTCCCGGAATCGATGCCAGGCCCCCCACAACGGCACCGACAAGCAGCTGGATAGAGAGCGAAACAGGGAAGGTATCCGGGCTGATGAAGCCCGTGGCGAGGCCGAAGAGCGATCCGGCCGTGCCGGCGTAAAAGGCCGAAATGGCGAAAGCCAGCGTCTTGTAGCCGGCGATGTTGACGCCTGACGCGGCGGCCGCCACCTCGCCGTCGCGGATCGCCCGCATGGCGCGTCCCGGTCGGTGGCGGACGAGGTTCCACGCCAGCCAGAAGAGCAGGAGCGCGCAGAAGAGAGAGAGGTAGTAGATCCACTGGTCGCTGGTCATCCTCGTACCGGTGATGAAGGCGAACACGTCTTGCGCAAATTGCGGCGGATCGGGTTGCAGGACAAGAATTCCCTGCACGCCCCCGGTCAGCGCCGCCGGACGTTTGATGATGCTCGGGGTGACCACCGCCAGCGCGAAGGTGGCCAGGGCGAGGTAGAGGGCGGACAGCCGCAGGGACGGAATGCCGAAAAGGAACCCGACCAGCCCGGTCAGGAGAGCCGCAATCGGGATCGTGATCAGGTAATCGAGCTTGTAGTGATGGGCGAGGATGGCCGACGTGTACGCGCCCAAGGCCATGAACGCGCCGTGGCCCAGCGAAAGCTGCCCGTTGTAGCCGACCAGGATGTTGAGTCCCATGATGGCAATCGCCAGCACGAGCGCCTGCGTCCACAGGCTCGTCTGGAAGCTGCTGATCACCGTTGGGAAGCCCAGGAAGAAAAGGAAGGCGACGCCGACCAGCCAGTAGCGCGGCGGGGCGGTGCGGAGGCGGGCCATTTATACCCGGCGCACGCGAGCGCGGCCGAAAAGACCGTTGGGCTTGATCACGAGCACGGCCACGATGATCGCCAGGCCGACCGCGAGCTGGAGGTCGCCCCCGACGAACGGCAGATAGGCACCTGCGAGGTTGACCGTCACGCCAACGATCACACCGCCGACGACCGCGCCCAGCGGGCTCTCGATGCCGCCAAGGACCGCGGCGGCGAAGGCGTAGATGATGATCGACTGCATCATGTTCGGCTCGAGCAGCAGGATCGGTGCGACCATCAGCCCAGACACCGCTCCGACCGCCGATGCGAGGCCCCAACCCAGGGCCAGCATCCAGCTCACCTGGACCCCGAGCAGACGGCTTGCCTCCGGGTGATGAGCGGCGGCGCGCATCGTCAGGCCGACGGTGGTGCGCTGGAGCAGGAGGTAGACCGCCAGCAGCACGAGCCCGGAAACCACGATGACGCCGAGGTCGCGATAGCTGACGAAAACGCCCAGGATGTCGGCGCTCTGGGCGGAGAAAGGGCTGGGAAACGAGCGGGGCACGTAGCCGAAGACAAAACCAGCGAGCCCGTTGAGGAGCGTCGCGAGACCGAGCGTGATGATGACCAGGGTCAAGATCGGCGCCCGTTCTACCGGCTTGATGACGATGCGCTGGATGACTATCCCGCCTCCAAACGCGAGGACCAGCGTCACCGGGAACACGATCCAGTAGCTCATGCCGCGACTGATCAGGGCGTAGGCGACGAAGGTCGCCAGCATCGCCATCTCCCCCTGGGCGAAGTTGACGAGGCCCATCGCGTTGTAGATGAGGACAAGCGCCAGCGCCAGGCTCGCGAAGATGCCGCCCGCGGCGATGCCGGTGACGAGCTGCTGCAGAAATTCCTGCATCAGGAGGGGGGTGACACTCTAGTAGCCGAGGTAGGAACGGCGGACTGACTCGTTGCCCTGCAGCTCGGCGCTTTCGCCATGCACAGCAACTCGGCCGACTTCGAGCACGTAGGCAGTGCTCGACAGATCGAGGGCGATCCGCGCGTTCTGCTCGACGAGCAGCACCGTGACGCGACTGCTCTCATTGATCGAGCGGATTATCTGGAAGATAGATCGCACCACAATTGGGGCCAGGCCAAGGGAGGGTTCATCGAGCAGCATGAGGCGAGGTTTCATGAGCAGGGCGCGTGCGAGGGCGAGCATCTGCTGCTCGCCGCCGGACAGTGTGCTTGCGGATAGCCGGCGCCGCTCCTTGAGCACCGGGAAGTATTCGAAGACACGGTCGTAGTCCTTGCGGACCTCGGGGCCATCGCGACGCAGGTGAGAGCCGAGCTTGAGGTTCTCGTCGACAGTCAGCTCAGTGCAGATGCCACGGCCCTCGGGAACGTGCGCGATGCCTCGACGCACGATCTCCTCGGTGGACATTCGCCGCAGCGAGCGACCGTTGAAGCGGATATCGCCGCTCCACCGCACGCCGCCCGTGATCGCGCGCAACGTCGTCGTCTTGCCCGCGCCGTTCGCGCCCAGGACCGAGACGACCGCGCCTTCTTCGACGGACATCGACACACCGTGGAGGACCGATGTCGGACCGTAGCCGGCGTGGACGTTGTCGAGCTCGAGGAGGGCACTCATGCTGCGCCGAGATATGCCTCGATCACGGCCGGGTTGCGCTGCACCTCAGCCGGCGTGCCTTCCGCGATCTTCTTGCCGAAGTCGAGAACCACGACTCGGTCTGAGATGCCCATCACGAACGCCATGTGGTGCTCGACCAGCAGCATGGTCACGCCAAGATCTTTGTGCACGCGCCGCAGCAGCCCCGACATGTTGTCGACCTCTTCATGACTGATGCCGCCGGCGGGCTCGTCAAGAAGCAGGAGTCGGGGCTTCGAGACCAGCGCTCGGGCAAGCTCGACCCGCTTCTGCGACCCGAATGGAAGCGCCGCGATGGGGCGCAACGCGTGCGCGCCGAGTCCGACGAAATCGATCATCCCCAGCGCTCGCTTGCGCGACGCGGCTTCCGCTGTCACCGCTCCCGGGAGAGGCACGGAAGCCTGCAGCCAGCCGCTCCTGGTCTGGGTGTGATCGCCGACAAGGACGTTGTCGAGGACTGTCATCGAGCGAAAGAGGGCCACGTTCTGAAATGTTCGCGCGAGACCGCGGCGGATCACCTGGTGCGGCCGGATCGAGAGCACAGGTTGACCGTCGATGAGAACGGTGCCGTTGCTCGGCCGGTACACGCGCGTGATGACGTTGAACAGGGTCGTCTTGCCGGCGCCGTTGGGACCGATAAGTGCGACCACCTGCCCCGCCTCGACTTCGAAAGAAACGCGATCCAGGGCCACCACCCCACCGAAGCGGACGCTCAGGTCGCGAACTTCGAGAAGTGATGACACTCTGCCGAAGTCTAAGTTCGGCCGGGCCCGCTGACTACGGGGGAGTCCTTACGAACTAGTCGCTTGGCTTGGGCATCTCATGTGAATCGTCCGGTGGGGTCGGCTCCGGATAACCCCAGTCGCCTTTGCCGGGCCCCCATTCCACGGGCGCATACGCAGGCTCTTCGACCGCGGGCGCCGGTTCCGGCTCCGAGGGCGCCACAGCTTCTTCCGGGGTTGCGGGCGGCGCTGGCCAAACGCGCCGCATGCTGTCTTCCCAGGCCGATGCGTCCGGTTGCCGGGGCTCGCCGACCGGCGCGGTGCCGAAGCCGGCGGAATAGTCCGGGCGCGTCGCCCGGTGCACGACCGCCGCGGCGGGCATCCTTTGCGGGCGCGGCCGTCTCAAAACGCTGAACAGCCAGTAGAAAAGGGACAGCGCGATCGCAAGGCCGCCCGTTATCGGAAGGAAGACAAAAGGCGGGCTCGTGATGACATCGATACCGTTGAGAGTCTTCGCCACCGGACTTGCCGTTGGAGTAAACGCGATGGTCGGCTCCGCGGTGGGGGATGGCGACTCGATCGGTGAAGGCGAAGGCGACGGCGAGGTCTGCGGCGCATCGAGCGTGAAGATCGCGCAGGGGCTCGGGGGGACGCTGGCGCAAAGCTTATGCGCCCCCGGCCCGTCGCCCGCGAACGTCTTGACCCTTGTGTTGAAGCTCCCGCTGGCGTCTGCCGTGGCCGAGCCCGCGACCTTGCTGGCCTGGTCCCAGTAGAGGGTCGTCTGCTGGTTCGGCAGGAACTGGCCGCCGCTCACATTGATCACCGTGGTCGCCGGGCCGGCGGTCACATCAAGAGAAAGGAATGCGTTGGTGGGGATGGGTGACGGGGATGGGGAGGGAGACGGTGACGGCGACGAAATCGGAGAAGGCGACGAGGAGGAAGCTGGCGACGCGGATGGGGATGGTGTATCTGCTGTGAGCAGCAGCCAGATGGGCACGGCGACCAGGAGCCGGAGAAAACGCATGAAGCCGGGGAACGATACCAGAGGCAGCTTGGTTACACCGGCGGCCAGGGTATCGACCATGCCGAGCTCGGCTCGGGAAACCGCCAGCGAGGGTCAAGCACTGCGCGCAGCCGCCGCTTGAGGACTCGCATCTCCGCCTGGCTGACCAGTCCCTGCATCGTCTTGCCCAATCCGCCGCGCTCCACCTCGACCAGTGTGCGCTCGACGTCGCCGCACAGGTCGCCCGGCAGAGGCTCGCCCGAGAAGTCCCAGATCACCGTGCGCAGCTTCTGGTCGACGTGAAACGTGAGGCCGTGGTCGATGACCCATACCTTGTCTGTGGCATCGAACAGGCAGTGGCCGGATTTGCGGTCCGCGTTGTTCGCGATCACGTCGAACAGGGCGACGCGGATCCAGGTGTCGCTGCGCGAGCTGCTCTCGCCGAGGAAGTGGCGCGCGTCGGCCTCGATGAACAGCTGCATGGCGCCCACACCGTGGGGCGCCTTCTCCCGGACCACGGTCGGCGGGATGTTCGGCCAGCCGAGTACCTTGCTCAGCTCGTACGCGGCAACCTCGCGCTGATAGAGGGTGCCGGCCTCGAAGTCCCAGAGCGGTGACTCGCCACGGGCGGGCTTGTAGACGGCGCGGAGTCCTGACGGCGGGTGAGGTCCAAGGCGCGTCAGAAATGTGTAGTTCGAGGCGTCGTGCAGCAAGCCCTCGACCTTGACCTCGGGCAGCTCCTGGAGCAGGTGCTCGGCGCCTTCAGAAGATGGGGCGTGCACCGTTCATGACCGGGCACGGGTGGCCGGCAGGGTCCATCGGCAGACCGCACCTCGGGCAAAGCGGCCTGCCTGCGGACAACACCGACTCGGCCTGTTTGGAGAACGCGATGACCTGATCATGCCTCAGCCAGAAGCGCACGCTCGGCGAATCGTCGTCCGGCGGAGCTTCAGTCGACTCGCCCACCGCCCCCTGGCTGGCGACCAGGACGAACATCTGGCGCGCCTCGTGGTAGCCCAGGCCCATCTCCCCGATCTGCCACTCGGGTTCACCCGACACCTGGCCGGTCGGCGATTCGTCGGCGGCGCCCTCAGGCCCTTCGATCTGCTGGGCTTCGAGCATCTGATGGAGCCGCAGGATGAGCGCCTGGAGCTGGGACTTCTCGCAGCCCAGCGTCAGGGTCCGCCCCGAGCCTGTGGCGAGGAGAAAAAATCGCCGTTGACCGGGCTCACCGACCGCCGCGACGGCAATGCGGTCGACGGGATCGAGCTCGTAAATCGCCATCCATCTAAAAGCGTAGGCGCTGGGTGGTTTTGCGGCCCCGGAACCGGGGAAGAAGAGATTCATATTCACTTTGAATCCAATCCATCCCATCTGGAGGACAGCTGACACATGCCTAAGACCGTAGGAATCGACCTGGGGACGACCAACTCGGTCATCGCCGTCATGGAAGGCGGCGAGCCGGTCGTCATCCCTAACTCCGAAGGTTCACGCACCACGCCCTCCGTCGTCGCGTTCACCAAGTCCGGTGAGAGGCTGGTGGGCACGCTGGCTCGCCGGCAGGCGGCGGTCAACCCCGAGAACACCGTCTACTCGATCAAGCGGTTCATGGGCCGCAAGTTCGCCGAGGTCGACTCGGAGCGCAAGATCGTGCCTTACCAGGTCAAGCCGGGCAAAGACGACCGTGCCGTGGTGTTCGTCCCGAACGCCAACAAGGAGTTCACCCCCGAAGAGATCTCCGCCCTGATCCTGCAGAAGCTCAAGGCCGACGCAGAAGCCTACCTCGGCGAGAAGGTGACCGACGCTGTCATCACCGTGCCCGCGTACTTCAACGACTCGCAGCGCCAGGCGACCAAGAACGCCGGGCAGATCGCCGGCCTCAACGTGCTCCGCATCATCAACGAACCGACGGCCGCTTCGCTGGCCTACGGCCTGGAGAAGAAGGCGAACGAGACCATCCTGGTCTTCGACCTCGGCGGTGGCACGTTCGACGTCTCGGTGCTCGACGTGGGCGACGGCGTGTTCGAGGTCAAGGCCACCAACGGGGACACCCACCTCGGCGGTGACGATTACGACCGCCGCATCGTGGACTGGCTCGCCGACGAGTTCAAGAAGCAGAACGGCATCGACCTGAAGGCCGACCGCCAGGCTTTGCAGCGCCTGACCGAGGCTGCCGAGCGGGCCAAGATCGAGCTCTCGAGCCGGCTCGAGACGACCGTCAACCTGCCGTTCATCACGGCCGACCAGACCGGTCCAAAGCACCTCGAGATGACGCTCACCCGCGCCAAGTTCGAGTCGCTGACCACGGACCTGACCGAGCGAACGCGCGGTCCATTCCTGGCCGCGCTCAAGGACGCCAACCTGACGCCGCAGCAGATCGACGAGGTTGTGCTCGTCGGCGGATCCACCCGAATGCCGATCATCCAGCAGCTCGTCAAGGGTCTGCTCGGCGGCAAGGAGCCGCACAAGGGAGTCAACCCTGACGAGGTCGTGGCCGTCGGTGCGGCGATCCAGGCCGGCGTGCTGAAGGGCGAGGTCAAGGACATCCTGCTCCTGGACGTGACGCCGCTTTCGCTGGGCGTCGAAACCCTGGGCGGTGTCATGACCAAGCTCATCGACCGCAACACCACCATTCCGACGTCGCGCTCGCAGGTCTTCTCGACCGCGGCGGACAACCAGACGTCTGTCGAGGTCCACGTTTTGCAGGGCGAGCGCGAGATGGCTCGCGACAACCGGACCTTGGGCCGATTCCACCTGGACGGCATCCCGCCCGCGCCCCGGGGCATGCCGCAGGTCGAGGTCACGTTCGATCTCGACGCGAACGGCATCCTCAATGTCAAGGCGCAGGACAAGGGCACCGGCCGCGAGCAGTCGGTCACGATCACGGCGTCCTCGACCTTGAACAAGGACGAGGTCGACCGTATGGTCAAGGAGGCGGAGGCGCACTCCGCCGAAGATCGGGCGAAGCGCGAAGAGGTGGAGCTCCGCAACCAGGCGGACCACATGATCCACCAGGCCGAGAAGGTGATCAAGGACAACGAGGCCCGGATCCCCGAGGACCTGAAGGGCGAGGTCAACACCAAGCTGGAGTCGCTCAAGACCGCGGCCAAGGGCTCGGACACCAAGGCCTTGCAGCGCCAGATGGACGAGTTCAACGAGGCCCTCCAGAAGATCGGCCAGCACATCTACCAGGGCGCCGGCGCATCCGCGGCGAGCGGTGGCCCCTCGGACGGAACGCCGCCCGGCGAAGAGAAGAAAGAAGGTGACGTGGTCGACGCGGACTACCGCGAGGTCCCCTAACTAAATCGGCACTGAGGGCTCGGGCACACGCCCGAGCCCTTATTTTTTGCCTGCGTTGGTTCAATACCTCCGAGAGCGAACCCGCCTGTGGTCGGCGGCGGGACTGTGGGCGGGCCTCCTGCTGCTCGGTTTCAACCTGTACGCCGCGAGCTCGACGTACGTCCCCGAGTTCCGGATCCGGAATGACTTCCGGCTCATCTATGGCGCCGCCCTCGACGCATGGACCTATGGCTACGGCCACCTGTACGACCTCAGCGCGCAGAAGGCGGTCGTCGAGGGTCTTGGGGTTGGTACCTACTGGTCGCCCTTCCTCAACCCGCCGACGCTCGCCTGGATCGCCACCCCGTTCCTTGTGCTGCCGTTCGAGATGGCGCTGGTGCTGTGGACGCTTTTGATCGTCGGAGCGGCCCTGCTCGCCTGGCGGCTTGCGGCGCCGGGCGGAGGGTTGACGCGAGCCGCTCATCTCGCGCTCTTCCTCGGTCTGTTTCCGACCGCCTTCGGTCTGATGGTCGGTCAGCCGGTGGCGCTGGTCGCCGCGGCCGTGGCCATGGCCTGGTGGCTCGCCGACCGCAAGCGGCCAGTGCTTGCGGGTCTGGCGCTCAGCCTGATCGCGATCAAGCCACAACTGGCGCTCCTGGTGCCCCTCTGCCTGTTGGTGTCGGGCCAGCGGCGGATCTTCGTGGTCTGGCTGGCCGCGACGGCGGTGATGGCGGGGGCGGCGCTGGTCCTGCTCGGCCAGGACGGAATCCAGCGTTATCGCGAAGTCCTCGCCATGGCGTCGCAATGGGAGCCGACTCGGCGCTATGCCATCGCCGGCCCGCTGGGTCTCGGCCCTCAGGTCTACGCCGTTGAGGCCGTCGTGGTGATTGTCGCGCTGGTCGCGGCCTGGAGGCAGCGCCAGATGAGCGTCGCCCGGCCGATCGCGACCGGCATCGTAGCCTCCCTGCTTTTCACGCCCTATGTCGGGTTCCAGGACTTCGCGATGCTGGTCGTCGCCGGCTGGCTGCTCATCCGGTCTGGTGCGACATCGGTCCAGGTCGCGCTGCTCGTGGTCGGCTACGCCCTGCTCGAGCTGGCGCTGGTGGTGCTTGCGGTGCCGATCCTGCTGGCCGAGTTCCTGCTGCTGGGCTCGCTCCTATGGCCGCTAGGCTCTTCCGACGCCGAAGGCGCATTTCGGCCGGCTTCGGCACACGTCTTCGGCGACAAACGAGCGTGATGCGAACCGGGATGGCGTGGAGCCGACGGTGGGATTCGAACCCACGACCTGCCACTTACGAGGCGGCTGCTCTGCCAGCTGAGCTACGTCGGCAATCTAGCTGAGGAGCATCGCTGATTTTCTGCGCAGAAATTTGGCGATGCTGCGCGAGCCTAGGCTAACATCGGACGGGGATGCGAACTCTCGACGTTGAACGTTTGGCGGCCGGCGATTATGCCCTCATCAAGCCGCTTCTCGTTGCGCTTCACCTTGGCGAGCAGGTCCACTACTCGGACCATCCACAGTTGCCGCGCGAGGAGATCGAACGGCACCTGGCGCAGGTCCCGTCGGCGTTCCGCGGCGAGAACGTCATCTACGTCGTGCGAGATGAGGTCGACCAGGTCGTCGGCTTTTGCTGGATCGTCCTTTACGACCCGGGCACGGGCCTGGAGGGCGAGGTGGCCGAGCTGTACGTGGCCGAGGGCCACCGAGGCCGTGGCATCGGCGAGATGCTCGTCCGCCAGGCGACCAGGCTGTTCGCGGAGCGCCACGTGACCCTCGCCTATGTCTGGACTCGGTCCGACAACCAGGCTGCGGTCAAGCTGTACACGGCCGCCGGTTTCGAGCCCAACCGCCAGCTCGTCATGATCTGGTATCCGATCGAGAGCTCCAACCACCTGTAGAGCTTCACCTACCTAACATCAGTTCATGCGTCCCATCCTGGCCGTGACGGCCGGGCTGCTCGTGGCAGCCCTGGTCGCCGCCGGCGTCACCCTTGCCATCCTCAGCCTCCAGGCACGCACGAACACGCAGCAGGTCAACCTGCGCAACGGGGTGACGATCAGCGAGGACTCGGCGATCATCACCGCCGCGGGCAAAGCCAAGCCCGCGGTCGTCAGCATCGTCACCCAGCACCAACCCAGCCTTGTCCGTGGTTCCGGCTACCTGGCGACCACCGACGGTTACATCGTCACCAACATCAACGTGATCGCCGGCTCCAGCGGATTGACCGTGCTCATCCCCGGCGATTCCAAGGCGCATGACGCGCGGCTGGTCGACTACGACTGCCAGACCGGTGTCGCGGTGATCAAGATCGACAAGGTCAGCGGACTGCCGACGCTCGGCTTCGCCGACCCCACCGCACTGGTCCAGGGGCAGCGGATCGTGGCCGTCGGCGGGCCGGTGGAGGGAAACGCGGTCACGCCCGGATACGTCAGCGCGATGCATCGCGTGACCTCCGCCAACGACCCCGTCAACCTCGGTCGGACGCTGCAGTTCAGCGACACGATCCAGACCAACGCGGCGATCGACGGCGGCATGTCGGGCGGCCCGCTCCTGAACGTTGGCAGCCAGGTCATCGGCGTAGCCATGGAGTCGCCGTCGAGCCTCTCGGGCTTTGGTCTGAACGTCGCGGACATCGTTGACGATGTGCAGCAGATCTTGTCGACGGGGCAGGTCATGGTTTCGTCACTCGGCGCGACGACAGCAGACGTCACAGCGGAGAACGCGGCGCTCAATGGAACTCCGGAAGGGAGCCGTCTCGTCACGCTGGACAAGACCGGTCCGGTTGCGGCGGCGGGCCTGAAGCCGGGAGATGTGATCACGCAGATCGATGATGTCAGGCTCGACGCCGCCCACCCGCTGTCGCTGCTGCTTCGCTCTCGGTTTCACGCCAACCAGCGCGTGACGGTCACGTACTCGCGGGACGGCGCGTCGACCCAGGCCGAGCTCACGCTGACTTCCCAGCACCCGATCTGTACATGACACCGGTCGTTTCCGGCGGAGTTCGCGACAGCATCAACGAAGCTCTGCTCGACGCAGTTCGCAGGCTCGGAGTCGACGGAGACATTCCGGACCTCGAGCTGGGCCGCGCCAAAGTTGCGGAGCACGGCGATTACGCGACGTCCGCGGGCCTGAAGCTCGCCAGGGTGCTGCACCAGGACCCGAAGGCAATCACCGCCAGACTCGCCGAGACGATCCATGTGGCCGAAGGCGCGGCGATCGCCGAGGCTTCGGGGGGCTACGTGAACTTCCGTCTCACGGACGTCTGGCTGCGCGGCCTGATCGGCCGCGTCCAGCCCGGCTACGGCGCGCAGGACATGGGCCGAGGCGTGCGGCTGCAGGTGGAGTTCGGAAGCGTCAATCCGACAGGCCCGCTGCACATCGGTCACGGACGGGGCGTCACGTTGGGCGACTCGATCTGCAGGCTGCTCGAGTTCACCGGGCACTCGGTCCAGCGCGAGTACTACGTCAACTCCGACAACACGCAAACGCGTCGGTTCGGCGCCTCGGTGTACGCGCGGCTGCATGGGCTCGAGCCGCCAGAGGGCGGCTACACGGGCGAGTACGTGATCGAGCTGGCGGAGATGGCGCGGCGCGACCTGGCGGGTATCGAGAACCTGGCGGAGGAGGAGGCGGAACCGAAGCTGCGCATGTACGCCATCAACAAGATGGTGGAGCGGATCAGGGCGACTGTCGCCCGGGTCAACGTCCGCTACGACGAGTGGTACTACGAGAACCGTCTGTGGGAGTCCGGCCTCCCGCAGGAGGCGATCCAGAGGCTGCGCGAGTCCGGGCACCTCAAGGAGCGCGACGGCGCGCTGTGGTTTGGCGACCCAAGCGATGACGAGGAGGACCGCGTCGTGATCCGCGCCAACGGACAGCCGACTTACTTCGCCTCCGACCTCGGATACCTGCTGAGCCGATTCGAGCAGCGCGGCTACAACCGCGTGATCGAGGTGTGGGCGGCCGACCACCATGGGTACGTGCCGCGCATGAAATCAGCGGCGGCGGCGCTGGGCTTTGACCCGTCGAAGCTCGTGATCATCCTCCATCAGATGGTCAACCTCAAAGAAGGGAAGATGTCGAAGCGAGCCGGCCGATTCGTCACGCTCGACGAGCTCATCGACAGGGTCGGCTCCGATGCAGTTCGCTACTTCTATCTATTGCGCTCGCCGGACACGACGATCGAGTTCGACCTCGAGCTGGCGGTCACGCAGGGCAACGAGAACCCGGTCTACTACGCCCAGTACGCGCACGCGCGCCTGGCGAACGTCGAGGCGACGGCAAGCCAGCGCCATCCACATCTCGCCGAGAAGGCGGACGTCTCGTTGCTGGTTCACCCCTGGGAGCTGGACGTGGCGCGGCAGCTGGCGTTCTGGCCTGATGTTGTAGAGGATTCGACTGCCCTGCTCGAGCCTCACCGCATTCCTTATTACGTGCACGACCTGGCGACCGAGGTTCACCGGTTCTACCACGCGGGCAACGCGCAGAGCGAGCATCGCGTGGTGGTTGACGATCCCGCCTTAACAAGGGCGCGGCTGGAGCTATGCCGGGCGGCGCGTCACACTTTGAAGACTGCGCTCGACCTGATGGGGGTCAGCGCCCCGGAACGGATGTAAAGGACGAAGGAACAAGGCATTGGATGTCACCTGGCTAGGACACGGTTGCTTCCGGTTGCGTGGCCGAAACGCGGCCGTGGTGACCGACCCGTTTCCGCCCGGCATCGGGCTCAAGCTGGCCCGGATGGACGCCGAGGTCGTCACCGTCAGCCATGAGCACGAAAACCACAACTACACGCAGGTCGTGCGCGATGGGGCCTACGAGATCCGCGGGCCGGGCGAGTATGAGGTCGCCGGCGTCAGCGTGATCGGCGTACCGACCTTCCACGACGCCGACAAAGGGGCCAAGCAGGGCCGTAACACCGTCTACCTGATCGAGATCGACGATGTGCGGATCTGCCACCTCGGCGACCTCGGCCACAAGCTCGAGGACACGGAGGCCGAGGCGATCGCCTCGCCGGACGTGTTGCTGGTGCCGGTCGGCGGCCGGACCGCGATCAACGCTGCACAGGCGGCAGAGGTCGTCCGGCAGCTCGAGCCGCGTTACGTGGTGCCGATGCACTACGCGATCGCCGGGCTCAAGGTGGATCTCGACACTCTCGACCGCTTCCTTAAAGAGATGGGGGTGACATCGTCCGAACCCCAGCCCAAGCTCTCGGTCCAGAAGTCGTCGGTCGCCGAGTACGAGACCAAAGTGGTCGTCCTGGAGCCAAAAGTGGAGCCGAAAGTCGAAACAAAGGTTTGACGACCCCGGCGTTCTAGGTAACATTTCAAAAACCGCCCTGGAGGTCGTCTATGTCGAAGTACGTTTTCGTGACCGGGGGTGTCGTCTCCTCTCTCGGCAAGGGCATTACGGCGGCGTCGATCGGGAACATCCTGAAGGCCCGCCACCTCACCGTCTCCCTCCAGAAGCTCGACCCCTACCTGAATGTCGACCCCGGCACGATGAGCCCTTACCAGCACGGAGAGGTCTTCGTCACCGATGACGGCGCGGAAACCGACCTCGACCTCGGGCACTACGAGCGCTTCGTCGACGAGAACCTGACGGTTGCATCCAACGTGACGACCGGGAAGATCTACCAGGAGGTCATCGCAAGGGAGCGCCGCGGCGACTACCTGGGCGCCACCGTGCAGGTCATTCCCCATGTCACGAACGTGATCAAGGAGAAGATCCTCCGAGCCTCCAAGGACCCTCAGGCCGACGTCGTCGTGGTCGAGGTGGGTGGGACCGTGGGTGACATCGAGAGCCTGCCCTTCCTCGAGGCCATCCGCCAGCTGAAGAACGACCTTGGCCGCCAGAACGTCTTCTACGTGCACTGCTCGCTGGTGCCCGTGGTCCGAGGCCAGGAGATGAAGACGAAGCCGACCCAGCATTCGGTCCAGGCGCTGCGGGCGATCGGTATCCAGCCCGACGCGATCATCTGTCGCTCCGAGCTGCCGATCGACAACGATCTCAAGGAAAAGATCGCGCTGTTCACCGACGTCCCCCGTGACGCGGTCGTGTCGGTGCCTGACGTGCAGTCGATCTACGAGGTCCCGCTCATGCTCGAGGCCTCAGGCGTCGGCAAGGTGATGGCCAAGCACTTCGAGCTGGACGAGGCGTCCCACGTCCCGGACCTCGCGCCCTGGACCGGCCTGGTCGAGCGCATCAGGCACCCGCGAGCGACAGTGCCGATCGCGATCGTCGGCAAGTACATCCAGCTGCCCGACGCGTACCTGAGCGTCATCGAGTCGCTGCGGCACGCCGGCATCCATCACGGACTGGCCATCGATATCAGATGGGTTTCCTCGGAGAAGCTCGACGCAGGGGATTCGTCGCCGCTCATGGGCGTCGCGGGCATAGTCGTGCCGGGAGGGTTCGGCTATCGGGGCATAGAAGGCAAGGTCATCGCCTCGCGCTACGCACGCCACAACCGGATCCCCTACCTGGGACTGTGCCTCGGCATGCAGTGCGCTGTCATCGACTTTGCGCGCGAGAAGCTTGAGGCGCCGGACGCGAACTCGACCGAGTTCGCGGCCTTCACGTCGACGCCTGTCATCGACCTGATGCCCGAACAGCGAAACGTCGATCAGATGGGCGCTTCGATGCGGCTCGGCCTGTACCCCTGCAAGCTGCTTCCTGGATCACGCGCTCACAAGGCGTATGGCGAAGAAGTCGTCTACGAACGCCACCGGCATCGCTTCGAGTTCAACAACGAATACCGTGAGGTGATGGGCGAGGCGGGCATGATCTTCAGCGGGCTTTCGCCGAACGGACGCCTCGTCGAGATCATCGAGCTGGCCGACCACCCGTGGTTCGTCGCGAGCCAGTTCCATCCTGAGTTTCGATCGCGCCCAAGCCGGCCGCACCCTCTGTTCCGCGATTTCGTGCGGGCCGCCTTCCTCCAGAGCGGGATCGACCAGATGGAACTTCGTCCCGCCGAGCTGCTCGAAGAGCCCGAGGCAAACTAGCCAGGAGAGACATGGAGCAGCAAAGGAGCGGCCCATCCGGGCCAACGGCCAACCGGCCCATAGATGGGGAGGAGCGCGAGCTCTCGCTCGACCTGGTGCATGCCACCGAAGCGGCGGCGCTGGCGTGCGCTGGTTTCCTCGGCAAAGGCGACCCTGACGGCGTCAGCGACGCCGCGGGCCACGCGATGCGCGAGGCGCTCGAGCGGTCCGGTCTCACCGCCACCGTTGTCTTGAGCCCGCGCCACCAGGCGCACCTCCCGCACGGGCTGGTGGTCTCCGGCGGTGGACGAAAGGTCGACCTGGGTGTCTACCCGGTGGAGGGCGCGAGCCAGGTCGCGCGCGGCCACATCAACGCGGTCTCACTGCTGGTCGCTGTCGAGCCTGGCGGGTTCGCGGACATGCCATCCGCGTCGCAGGTCGAGAAGTTTGTAGCGGGTCCTGCCGCGAGGGGCGCGGTCGACCTCGACCATTCGATGATCGACAACCTCCGGCGAATCGCCTTCGCGCGGAATGTTCGTGTGCAGGACCTCACCATCGCCATCCTCGAGCGCCCGCGGCACCAGGAGCTCATCGCCGAGGTGGGCGGGACGGGAGCTCGCATTCGCACGCTGGAGGAAGGCGACTTCGCCAGCGCCGTGATGGCGGCCCTACCTGAAACGGGGATCGACGCGGCGATCGGGATCGGCGACCTCCACGCGAGTCTCATCGCGGCTTGCGCGGTGCGGTGCCTCGGCGGCGAGTTCCTCGCCCGGCTGATGATTCGCAACGACGAGGAAAGGAAGGCTGTCGGCGACAAGGCATCGCACGTTTATGGGCTGGGCGAGCTCTCGCCGGCGACCGACATCGCGGTCGCGATCACCGGCGTCACCGGCGGGCCCCTGCTGCCCGGTGTGGGCTTCGGCAGCGGCTACGCCGAGACCACGTCGCTGTTGATGTCCAGCCGGCACGCCACCGTTCGCCGCCTGATCACCCGGCACCACCTTCCGGAAGCGCCGCGGTGAGGCCGGATTAGCGCGGTCGCGTAGGGGGTATCTAGTGAGAGGTATCCCATGAGTCAGAACGACCCCTACGAGCCGTCCCAGGGCGGCCAGTACATTCCTCCGCCTCCGGCTTACCAGGCGACCTCGGACATCCCGCCTCAGTCGCCGTATCACTACTCGCCCGCGCCCCAACAGGGGAACCGCGGCCTGCTGGGCTGGCTGGTCTCGGCCGCGCTTGCGGTCTGGGCGGTCGCGAAGTACGGGCTCCTGCTCCTGGTCAAGCTGCCGGCGGGCGGCACGATCATCTCGCTGATCGTGAGCTTCGGGGGCTACGCCCTCGTGTTCGGCCCCTGGTTCGCGGTCGCGCTGGTCGTGATGATCCTCGTCCACGAGATGGGCCACGTCGTCGAGATCCGGCGCCAGGGAATGCAGGCCACCGCTCCGATCTTCATCCCGTTCCTGGGCGCCGCCATCTTCCAGCGCTCCCACCCGACCGATGCGCTCAAGCAAGCGCAGATCGGTATCGCGGGGCCCATCGCGGGCACCCTTGGTGCGACCGCCGCGTTCGTCCTGTACGGTTCCACCGGCAACCCGATCTTTCTGCTCATGGCCTGGATCGGCTTCTACATCAACCTGTTCAACCTGATCCCGCTGTGGCAGCTGGACGGAGCCTGGATCCTGGGTCCGGTCTCGCCATATTTCCAGGTCGCCGCCCTGGCGGTGGTCGGGATTGGCGCGCTGGCGTTCCACCTACTCATCAGCCCGCTCCTGATCATCTTCGCCCTGCTTGGCATCCCGACCCTGATCGCCCGCTTCCGCGAGCGAAACAACCCCTACTACACGTCGGTTCGGGCAGGCGGCCGTTGGGCGATCGGACTGGCCTGGCTGGGTCTTGTTTTGTATCTCGGCGTGATGAGCCTGCAGGCCCACGGCATGCTGGCTCAGGTCGCTCGGTAAACTAGCGTTCCCTGGAGTAATCAATGAAGGCACAGATTCATCCCACTTACTACGAAGACGCGGTCGTGACCTGCGCGTGCGGGAACACCTTCACGACCGGTTCCACGCGCAAGGAGCTCAAGACCGAGATCTGCTCCGTCTGCCACCCGTTCTTCACCGGCACGCAGCGCATCGTGGACACCGGCGGACAGGTCGAGCGGTTCCGGAAGCGGGCTGCTAAGACCCGGGTGTAGATGGCAGTCCCGGACCCGATCGGGCCGGAGACCGTAGCCGCGAAAGCCCAACCGGCCATTCAGGCCAACGTCCTCGCACGGCGGGGAGGCGAAAAGGGTAAGCAACCGTTTTTCTATGGCGGCCAGGCCGTCATCGAAGGCGTGATGATGCGCGGCAAGACCCACTACGCGGTCGCGGTCCGGCTGCCGACGACGAAAGAGATAGTGATCGACCGCGGCGAGCTCAAGGCGCCGATCTACACGCATCCGCTCTGGAAGCTGCCTTTCGTGCGCGGTCTTGCCCTGATCGGGGAGCAGCTTCACCTCGGCATGAAATCGCTCATCTGGTCGGCCAACGTGAACGCGGGCAGCCAGAACATCGAGATCGGCAAGAAAGAGATCACCGGGTCGGTTGCGATAGCCGGCATCTTTGCTCTGGTCATCTTCATCGGCTTGCCGCTGCTGCTCGCTAGCTTCGCGGTTCATCGCAGCGGGAGCTTTTTGTTCGTGCTCGTCGAAGGCTTGATCCGTGTCGGATTGGTGCTTGGCTACCTCGCCGCGATTGCATTGCTGCCCGACGTTCGCCGAGTATTCCAGTACCACGGCGCCGAGCACAAGACGATCAATGCCTTCGAGTCAGGATGGACGCTCGACGTGGCTTCGGTTCGCCGCGCGAGCACCTTGCACCCGCGGTGCGGCACCGGATTTCTGCTTGTCGTACTCGTCGTCAGCGTCATCGTCTTCAGCGTGGTCGCGGTTTTTCATCCCAACCTGTTCTGGCTCGTGATGAGCCGCATCCTCGCGATCCCCGTGATCGCCGGCACGGGCTTCGAGCTGATCCGGTTCATGGCTCGACACCGCTACAACCCGATCGTTCGCGTTGCACTCCTGCCTGTGCTGGGGACGCAGAAGTTCACGACGCGCGAACCCTCCGACGACATGCTCGAGGTTGCGATCACCGCCTTCAACAGCGCCCGCGAGGGTGAGGAGGAAACCGCCGGAGCAGCAGCATGATCGAGATTCACAAGGGGGGCAGGCCCCCCTTGTGGGGAACCCCCCAAAGATTTCGACTCGCTGACTCGAAGATGCTCGGTGGCGGTTGCCCGGCGGAGCCGGGCAACGCGGGAAAGACGAAATGATCGACCGCCTCGACTCGATCGCACGCCGTTACCGCGAGATCGAAAACGAGATGGCGCGTCCGGAGATCGCGTCCGACCACGAGAAGGTGACTCTGCTGGCGCGCGAGCAGCGAACCATGCGCGACATCGTCACCGCGTATGAGGCGTACCGGCGCGCGCGGCAGGAGATGGAGTCAGCGCGCGAGATGCTCAGACACGAGAAAGACCCAGACATGCAGGAGTACCTCCGCTCAGAGGAGCGCCGTTCGGAAGAGCGGCTTGGGGAGCTGGAAGAACAGCTCAAGGTGCTGCTCCTTCCAAAGGATCCGAACGACGACCGGGATGTCGTGGTCGAGATCCAGGGCGCCGAAGGGGGAGACGAGGCGGCGCTGTTCGCGGCGGACCTTTTCCGCATGTACGCGCGCTGGGCGGAGAAGAAAGGATGGAAGGTCGAGGTGGTGGAGGCCGCGCCCACCGGCATCGGTGGCTACGACAAGATCACGTTCGAGGTTCACGGCCACGGCGCCTACTCGCAGCTGAAATACGAGGGCGGTGTGCACCGAGTCCAGCGCGTGCCCAAGACCGAAGCGCAGGGCCGCATCCACACCTCCGCGGCGACCGTTTCCGTGCTGCCGGAGGCCGATCCGGTGGAGGTCGAGCTGAAGCCGGAGGATCTCGAGATCAAGGCTTCGACGTCGACCGGACCAGGCGGACAGAGCGTCAACACAACCTACTCCGCCATCCGGATGACTCATAAGCCGACTGGCCTTGTGGTGAGCATCCAGGACGAGAAGTCGCAGCTCCAAAACAAGGAAAAGGCGATGCGAGTCCTCCGGGCGCGGCTTTACGAGATGAAGCTGGCGGAGCAGCAAGAGGCGATCAGGGCGCAGCAGCGGGGCATGGTCAGGAGCGGCAACCGCTCGGAGAAGATCCGCACCTACAACTTCAAGGACAACCGGGTCACCGACCATCGGATCAACCTGACGCTGCACAAGCTCGACCGGGTCATGGCGGGAGACCTCGACGATCTGGTCGACGCGTTGATTGCCGCCGAAAGAGCCGCCCAGCTCAACGGCGGCTCAGACGCCCGAGCGTGACGATCGTTGAGGTCCTGAAGCTCTCCGCGGACTACCTCCAGAAGCACGGTTCCGATTCGTCGCGACTCGACGCCGAGGTGCTCCTGGCGCACGCGCTGAAGCTTCGCCGGCTCGACCTTTACCTCAAGTTCGACCACCCGATGTCTGAAAGTGAGCTAGGCGCCTACCGCGCGCTCGTCGCCCGCCGCGCCAAAGGAGAACCTGTCGCGTACCTGGTCGGCCACAAGGAGTTCATGGGCCTCGACTTCGAGGTGACGCCTGATGTGCTGGTTCCCAACCCCGACACCGAGGTGTTGGTGCAGCGGGCGGTCGAGATCGCCCGCGAGTCGAGCGGACCGGTGCGCGTGGCGGACGTCGGCACGGGCAGCGGATGCATCGCGATCGCCATCGCTCATTACGCGAAAAACACCGAGATATGGGCGTCGGACATCAGCCGCGAGGCACTCGAGGTCGCCGGTCGCAACGCATCGCGCCATCGTGTCTCAGATCGCGTGCACCTCGAACGTGGTGACCTGATGCAGCCCCTGGCCGGCGATTTCGACCTCGTCTGCGCCAACCTTCCATACGTGGATGTGGCCGCCGGCTCGAGCCTCCCGGCCGAGGTTGTGGCGCAGCCGGCCCGCGCCCTGTACGCGGAGGGGGGTGGGGCGGCTCTGGTGGCCCGGCTGCTCGACGAAGCCCCGTCGCACCTGAAGCCTGGCGCGCGCGTGCTGGCGGAGTTGGACGCTTCGGTTCTCAGCAGGGCTGCCGAGTCGGCCGTCCGGAATTTTTCAGGCCACCGCGTGCTGCGCGACGTGGGCGGCCGCGAAAGGGTCCTCGAAGCGTGGTCGTTCATCCCCACGAACTCCGAGCCTAGGCCGTGAGTTCGCGGGGACCCCTTGTGATGAAGCCGACGGCGGCTGGGCTGCAGCGTGCCGCGAAGCTGCTTCGCAGCGGCGCAGTCGTGGCTTTTCCCACGGACACCGTCTATGGGCTTGGGGCGACCTTCGACGACGAGTTGGCGCAGAAACGGATCTATCAGATCAAAGGCCGTCCGGTGGGCATGCCCCTGATCCTCATGGTTGCCGCCGAATCACAGCTCGATGGTCTGGTCCACATCGACTCGCAGGCGGAGGCGCTCATGCGCAAATGGTGGCCAGGCCCGCTGACGCTGATCCTCCATTCCAGGCAAGGAGGCACGCTCGGCGTGCGCATCCCGAAGCACAAGGCGGCCCTGGGCCTGCTCCGGCACGCAGGTCCGTTGATGACGACCAGCGCCAACCGGCACGGCCTCGACCCGGCGATGAACGCCGCAGAAGCCGCCGGTCTGGCAGGCGTGATGGCGGTGGTTGATGGCGGCGCCGTGCCCAGCGGAACAGCCTCCACGGTGCTGGACCTCACTGGGCCGGAACCCCACGTGCTCCGCGAGGGCGCGATTCCAACGGCGGAGCTGCTCGGGCCTCCGCCACCGCGAGTCGGATAACCTCAGGTCGTGACTTCAAACATCACGACGATGACCTTCCGGGCGCTGGACCGGGAAGACCCCGACGTGGCCGACCTCATTCGCAAAGAGTTCAAGCGGCAGTCGGAAACACTCGAGCTGATCGCCTCTGAAAACCTGACCAGCCCCGCGATCCTGGAGGCTCTCGGCACGCTGCTGACCAACAAGTACGCTGAGGGTTATCCAGGGCGCCGCTACTACGGAGGCACCGGCGAGGTCATCGACAAGATCGAGACTCTCGCCGTCGAACGCGCCAAGGAGCTCTTCGGCGCCGAATACGTGAACGTGCAGCCGCACTCTGGGTCGCAGGCCAACGCCGCCGTCTACATGGCCGTGTGCCAGCCGGGCGATCGGGTGATGGGCATGGACCTGTCGGCAGGCGGCCACCTGACACATGGGAGCCCGGCCAACTTCAGCGGCAAGCTGTACGAGATCCATTCCTACGGCGTCGACCGCGAGACCGAACGCATCGACTACGACGCGGTCCAAAAGCTCGCGCAAGAAGTGCGCCCGAAAATGCTGCTGGCGGGTTTCTCCGCTTACTCGCGCATCGTCGATTGGGCACGCATGCGGGCGATCGCAGACTCGGTCGGCGCGACGCTTTTCGTCGATATGGCCCACGTGGCGGGCCTGGTGGCCGGAGGCGTGTATCCCTCGCCGATCCCGCATGCCGCGATCACGAGCACCACGACGCAGAAGACGCTTCGGGGGGCGTGGGGCGCGATCATCCTTTGCCGCAACGACTGGCAGAAAGCGATCGACTCCGCGGTCTTTCCAGGCACGCAGGGCGGCCCGCTGATGCACGCGATCGCGGCCAAGGCGGTTTGCTTCGGCGAAGCGCTGAAGCCAGATTTCAAGCGCTATGCGAAACAGGTCGTGGTGAACGCGAAAGCGATGGCCGACCGGCTGACCGAGCGTGGCCTTCGGCTCGTGAGCGGCGGGACCGACAACCATTTGATGCTCATCGACCTGCGACAGCAGAAGCGCACGGGCAAGCAGGTGCAGGACATCGCGGACACGGTCGGCATCACGCTCAACCGCAACTCCATCCCGTTCGATGACGCGTCGAAGTTCAACCCGAGCGGGGTGCGGGTCGGAACACCGCTGGTCACAACCCGCGGCATGCGTGAAGCCGAGATGGTCGTGATAGCGGACTGCATCGCCGACCTCGTCGAGCGCATCGACGACCCCGCGATGCTCGATTCGGTGCACGAGAGGGCGCTCGAGCTCTGTCGAAGCTTCCCGATCCCTTACGCATTTGACTGACTTTTTCAGCAACCAGGCGCTCGCCAGCATCACGGACCACCTCCTGCCGGGGCTGTGGCCGCTCCTCCTTGCTTTTGTGGTTTGCGTACTCGCCACGCCCATTGCCATTCGCGTTTCGCCGCGTCTGGGCCTGATCGCCCAACCCGGCGGGCGTCACGCCCACAGCAGCCCGACGCCTCTCCTCGGCGGGCTTGCGATGTGGCTCGGTTTCGCGATCGCGATCGCAGTCTTCGCGCCCCGCAATCTCCAGACGCTGGGCCTGGTGGTGGTCTCGGGTCTCGTGACCGGACTGCTCATCATCGACGACCGCTGGTCGATGCGTCCCGTGGTCAAGCTGGCAGTCCAGATCGGACTGTCCCTCCTGGCTGTTGTTGTCTTCAATTTCCAGATCGGCTATATCGGCCTCCCGGGCGGTCGCATCGTAGACTTCGCGCTTCCAATCGCGGTGGCGGTCAGCGTCTTCTGGCTCGTCGGTATGCAGAACACCGTCAACTTCCTCGACGGCGCCGACGGTTTGGCCGCGGGTGTGGTTGCCATCGTCGCGATGGTCCTGCTCCTCGCCGCGGGTCAACAAAGGCAGCTCCCAGTCGTGCAGCTGAGCGGCGCGCTCGCCGGCTGCTGCGCCGGGTTTCTGCTGTTCAACTTCTACCCTGCGCGCATCTTCATGGGCGATTCGGGCGCGCATTTCCTCGGCATGGCCCTCGGGATGATCTCGATCCTCGGCGTGGCCAAGGTCGCCGTCGCGTTCGCCCTGGCAGCTCCGGTCCTCGCCCTTGCGGTTCCCATCGCGGACACGGGGTGGGCAATCCTCCGCCGGCGCCGATTGGGTGCTTCGGTGGCCGAGCCAGACCAGCTGCACCTGCACCACCGCCTCCGATCTTTCGGGCTGGATGCCCGCCAGACGTGCTACGTCTTCTACGCAGCCAGCGGACTTCTCGGCGCGCTCGGGCTGACCCTGTTCGGCCATGGACGGGTGCTGGCCGTGGTCCTGGCCGTGACCGCGGTCCTCGTTTCGACGGTGGCCGCAGACCTGCTGCTGCACACTGGTTGGCGGATCAACACGCCCTGGCTGCGTCGCCTCCTCGCTGAACGTCCGCCGGCCCGCTAGGTCGGGGCCTCCCGCGCCCATATGCCGGCGGCAGTACCCGATAGAATTCGGAGGGGCATGGCGCCCACTCCGAGTACAGGCCCGACCGGCGCTGACATGGCGGGAATCGGGATCTATTTCGCCGCCGCCGTCCTACTGCCTCTGCTTGGTGGGGTAGCCCTCGACAGAGTGCTCCATACAGCGCCCGTGTTTGTCCTTGTGGGACTTGTTGTGGGTCTCGTGGCCGGTGGAGCAGCCGTCTGGCTGAAGGTGAGGGAACTCTCGAAGTGACGTCGGGTGGCGTGCTGCGGCAGACCGTGGTGGCTTGCTCGGTCTTGTCCGTCGCGGTCGCGGTAGTCGCCTCGGCGAGCGGTCACCTCGGCCTGGGCCTCGGCATGGCCGCCGGTCTCATGCTTGGTTCGGCGAACGGTTACCTCATTCAGGGATTGCTGAACCGCGGGACTCCGTTCGTCGCCGCGAGCCTGCTGCGCATCCTGTTCTTCAGCTCGTTGGTGCTCATCGCGGCATTGACCATGCGCGGGTCCGCCTGGACCGTGGCGCTTGGCATCGGGCTGGCGCAACTGGTGATGGTCCTGGCCGGCGTGCGATCCGGGCTTAGGCGATGATCCTCAATGACTCATCGGTCGGCACGCATCCAACCGTCGACCTCGGCTGCGGCCCGCTCTGCACCTTTAACTACGACAGCGTCGTCTCGAGCTTGCTGGCCGTGTTGGTCACCATCGGGGTGGGATTCTGGATTCGCTCTAAGCTGAAGTCTGGAGAGCCCGGACGCGTCCAGGCGGTGTTCGAATGGGGTTATGACCAGTTGAGGTCGCTCATCAGAACCAACGTTTCGGAGGAGGCTCTTTTCATCATCCCGCTCGCCCTCACGCTTTTCCTCTACATCCTGATCGCTAACTGGATCGAGCTTCTGCCCCTGGCGATCTTTCCCATCCTGCACGGCGCTAACGCCGACCTCAACCAGACCCTGGCCATGGGCCTGGTTGTAATCGCAGTCGTCCAGTGGTACAGCATCCAGGTTCTGGGCTGGCGCGGCTACCTGCGCCGATTCACCAAACCATTCGAGCTTCCTGTATGGGGACGCGCCCTCTACACGCCGCTCAACATCCTCGAGGAGCTCGTGAAACCGGTGACGTTGTCACTCCGACTGTTCGGGAACATCTTCGCCGGTGCGGTCATGATCGGCCTGCTCGCGGGTTTCGGCGCTCTCGCCCTGCCCGTGGTGGGCGTCGTTGGCGGAACAGTTCTCGGTACGATCCTGCTCGCGGTCTGGAAAGCGTTCGACGTCATCTTCATCGGTTTCATCCAGGCGTTCATCTTCATGCTGCTCACGGTCGTTTATTTCGCCGCGGCCCGCGAGGGTCTCGAACATGAACACAACTAGGAGGAAGTTGAGTGACTGACCACGGAATTGGAATGGCCGCGGCTCTTCTCGGATTCGGCATCGCCCTGGCGGGCGCGGCCATCGGGGCGTGCATCGGTGACTCCGTCGCCGGCAACGCGTTTCTTGGCGGAATCTCTCGCCAGCCGGAGGCCCAGGGGCGCATGCTGCCCTGGCTCTTTGCGGTTATCGGTCTGGTCGAAGGCATGTACTTCGTCACCTTCGGTCTCGGGTTCGTGCTCTTGTCCCAGGTCAAGTAATGATGTTTCTGGCGGGCGAAGCGGGCGTCGTCACGATCGACGGAACGGTGGTCGTGGAGCTGATCACGTTCCTGGCGATGCTCGCCGTCCTTGCTCGGTACGTGTATCCACGGATCGTGGACGTGGCCGAGGCCCGTCAGCGGGCCATCACGCAGCAGCTGAAGGAGGCGGAG
>Ga0209808_1000011_pt1 | contig 113219 bp, 93 predicted proteins | sample GraSoiAngelo_157_FD_186171 | JGI IMG/M metagenome (GOLD analysis project Ga0209808, IMG submission 186171) | Grasslands soil microbial communities from the Angelo Coastal Reserve, California, USA - 14_1009_16_20cm (SPAdes) (version 2) | ecosystem: Environmental > Terrestrial > Soil > Grasslands... | reverse complement strand
TTGGAAATACAGGGAGCCGCATGAATACCCGGCGCGCGTGTGCAGGAAGGCCCCGAAATTAAAGGCATGGCACCAGGCAAAATGATTTATGAAGGGCCTCCAAGAAAATGAGTCCGACGGACTTGTGCTCCTGGGGCCACTCGTCATGTAGTGGGGTACGCGTAGAAGGACCTCCTTTGCCGCCGACTGACTTCACCTCTCGTGATTTTGCCCGTATCAAGGCGCACTCTGAAATGATTCACTCGGACGTATAACAGCGATTGTGGACAGGTGAAATTGCTGGGCAAAGGCGTTATCGGGCTGGCGGAGCCTTCTTGGTCCTCAGATACCAGGCGCCTAGCCCGAATATCATGACGGCAGTCCACGGTCTAAGATGGTCCACAAAATAACCGGCAAAACTGCGCCATCCATAGTCACTTGGACGAGGAACTCGCTCCCAATACCAGACGCTTTCGTACAACGCTCGCACTGGCCCAGAATGTGGGCTGCACCACCAGTAACCAAGCGAAGTGAGAGCCTCCATGCAGAAAGCCAAGGCTGCCAGCGCAACGAAATGGAGGAAACGCTTGCGAGTCTTCTCGGTGGACTGAAGCATCTGGAATTTGGCTTCAAAGGTAGAAACAAAAACAAGGCCCAGACCTATCAGAGGCAGCCAATACAGCATGCGGCCCAGCTCGTAGTTGCCAACACCAATGTCAGTGTCGGTGGGCAAGGTCAACAACCGCCAAAGCGATGCCAACATTTCCGCCGCAAGAGCCAGCACGAAGAGCTTTTTCGTCAGCGCCTTGTTCACGACAAAATTGTTCTGTTCGGCATGCTAGTCCACAAGCCGACTCCGCTCGCAACATATCGTTTTCACGGAAGTCGAGCAAGTCTTGGTAAACGCGCTAATCGTCGAAGTGGAATCCAGCTGGAAAGCGGACTGGGAACTTGTCCGGTTTCGCGAACTTACCAGGCTTTGCTCGCTGCCACCGTTCAGAAGTGAAGTTTACCGAATGAAGAAAGTTTGTTGTTGCGGCTGATGCAAAAGCGCCTCCGCGATGGACACTAGAACATTCGCTTCCGAAAACGGCGAAGCCTCTGCGGTCGCCCAGGAAAGCCCCAGTTGTGCGTGTCCTTTCTCCGCCGCACAGAAGGCGATGTCCACAAGCGCAGCGGTGCGTTGTGGCCCATTGGCGATTTCTTCCACGGCGGCGTGGGCGCCTTCCCAATCCTTAGCTGCCGCTCGCGCGTGAGCCTTCGACGCCAACAACATCCCGCGCAGGTTCTCGTCCTGGACCGTGTCTGCCACCTCCAGTCCGATATGGATTGCTTCTTCCGCTTCGCCGGTTTTGCCGCTCGCCAACATCAGCTGTGATGTTCCCATAGCCGCTTGGGCACGTTGGTAGAGCGGCTTAACGCTGCGCAACGAATCGATCGCTGCCCGAGCTTGCTCCCCTGTGAGAGTTGGTTGCTGGTTTTGGACGAGTTGCCGCCAATGGATTGGTGTGGTCTCTAACCTGGAATCCGCCGCGCTTCCTTCATCGCTTGACGAATCTTCCTCGTTTTGTTCCTCGTTCCCTGCTGACCCAGTGGAAGGAACTAGCCTTTCGCGAAATTCGGCGATCTCGTTTTGCAGAACCCTCGGCCGTCCCTCGTCTTCGTCTTGCAGATAGCGAGTCGTCTCGAACCTGCAAGCCTGGTCCGCTTCCGGTATTCCAGCTTCTGCCAATCGCAAAGTCTTCACGGCTTCGGCCGATTCGCCGATGCTTTCCTGCTCCTTTGCGATCTGGGCCAGCACGCCCAACGCGCAATCGGGCGTTACCTCGTTCGAGTTTATCAGGCTCGCCGCGGCCGCTGCGGCACGCCGCAAGAGTTGCGACGCCTCACTACGTTTTCCTGCGTGCTTTTGTTCCTTGGCCACTTCCACTAATGCTTGCACAGACTCGACTCGTCCGGCTGCAATGAGCGCCGCCGTTCGCATCGCCCCGTCCAAGTCGTATGACTTTGCTTGGGCCTGGACTATCAGCAGATAAGCCGCTGCATTGTCCGTCGCAGTTTCCAGCGCGGCCGCGATGTCCCCGCTGCGAAGCTGCGCGGAAACGATCTCCAGTTGAATTGCGTCACGTCCGTTCGCGGGCAGCAGTGTGAGGACATCCTGTGCTCCGGCTGCATCGCCTGCGGCAGCCAGCACTGGAGCGATGCGCGCGAGGAGTTGGCGCGCCTCATCCTTGCGACGCAGGGGAAACACTGCACCGCGAGCCTCAGTCAGCGCGGCGAGTGCTTGTGCCTTCTCCTTTGGGGAGGATGAACGGGCGGGAGGCGCGGAGTCCTGTGCAGAGGCATTCATCATGGCGACGAGGAGAGAAATCAGGACTACGCGGTGGCGGCGACACATGTGTCCTCCCGCGACTATGTACGGTTACCAGTTCACTTTGTTGGACACCGCAAAGGCGAGGACAGTTCCCCTCAACACATGCGGTGTCGGAGAGTAGAGATGCAATGCACCACACAGAGGTTGACTGGCCGCTGAGAACAATGTTGTTGGGAACGGACCATCTAGCCTGCGACCTTCATGGTGCTCTTTCCGAACCAGATGTCCGGTTACGCGACTAATCGGGACTTTGACTAACTTGCTGCCCTATACCGGACTGAGATAGTGGGTTCTGCTCCAAAACGCTTTCCATTGGTACAAATGCATGGAAGTTGGCATCGAATTTCAATTGATTTGGCGCGATAACGACGTATTAAATCTGCGCGTTTTGGCTTGGAACGGCGACTTTGGAGGTGTCGCTGAGATTTACGAAGGGGTCGGCGACTTACACGTTGCTGCTTCCAATCTTCGTGGGTTTCCCAACAATCCCAGCGACCGACGCGAAATCGTCTTCGGGAATTTCGACAGAAAGTGCGCCGCCGATGGTGTGAGCATGAGGTTTCATTGTGTGGACGGTGCAGGACACGCTTATGTTGAAGCTAGCGTCGACTCAAACTATCAGAGAGGTGGCACAATTTAAACCGTGGTCCTTGCGATGCCTGTCGAAGCGGCGGCAGTCGATACATTTGTCCGCGAACTGGAACGGCTGGAATCAGAGCGTTCAGGGACTGCTCTTTTGAGAGGGAAAATAGTCAGTTAGCGGTTCCGCAAAAAATGAAACCAGACTTCGCCCAATACGGATTCTGCCACCAAGAGAATCTAATCATGGCCTACATCGGCGGCTCCCAAGCTCGTGGTGCAAAGCTTGGCGAGACCGATGACACTGACTGGTATGGACTCTATGTTCCGCCGCCCAATAAGGTTCTCGGGCTTGAACGTGAGGAGCATTTCGTCTTCACCACTGGCGGCAAACTCGGTGGCAATGGGCCATCCGATGTGGATGTTTGCCTTTACACATTGATGAAGTGGGCCGGGCTCGCGGCCAAGGGAAATCCTTCAGCTTTGCATTTTTTGTTTGCCCCCCTTGAGTTCACGACGGATACGTGGGAGCTGGTAGCGGCTCGGCCTGAATGAACTCTTCCTTGCAAAGGGCCACGTGAAGCCGTTTCTCGGATTCGCAGACGACCAGATGAAGCGATTGCTCGGTCAAAAAGGGCAGAAAAACGTTCACCGTGCTGAACTCGAAGAATTGCACGGGTACGACACCAAATATGCGATGCACGTCATCCGGCTCTATGGAGAAGCTAAAGAGTTGATGGAGAACGGACGCATCACTCTACCCAGACCAAACAGGGACGAACTGATAGGAATTCGCAAGGGTAAGTATTCCCCTGACCAAAATTCAAGAACTCGGTCGGCAATTGGAAATAGAAGCCCTAGCTGCTCAGACAAGTTCTCCACTTCCGGACAGGGTGGACCGAGAGGCAATCAGCAATTTGCTGACAGACGTTCAGCTTCAACTTTGGAACGAGCCTTCACCAGGTCCTGATTAACGTTAGCAAACCGTCCATGTGGGTATTGGGCCGAACTTTTCCGGTTAGGCGACGCGAACCAGGACTATTGCGAGTTGATTCAGACTACATGGCTATGGGTGATAAGCCATCCAAACCACCAGCAGGGCCACAACGACGATACCGATTGCTGTACCAATGAGTCGGAGTTTACCGTGATTATTCTTGCTCAAGCGGGTCGCCTCTGTCGCCGCGTGATTCTCCATCTTTTTTGAAAACTCATTGGTCAATTGGGCAAGGCGATTCATGCGAATGCAGTCGGTCTCATCAGTAATACTTTCCTACGCAACGTATCAGCTTTTTGTCCTTCTGGTCCGGCAAGTTCCGGATTTTGGTCCAATATTCTTCTCGGACGTCCTCATCGATTTCAATCGTTCCGGAATAGAGTCTGTCGCCGCCCCGCCTCTTACAACCAGAAATCCAATATTGCACCCTCGTTTCCGAATCGGCGTAGTTTGCTTTGAAACCGCTTCCAGAAAGCGTATGAAAGCGGCGTCCCTGGTAGTACAGCGATTTACCGGACTTGGAAAAAGTAACCCGCCCGATTCGGGCCGGTCCACTAATTTCGTGGCCCTTGCATTCGATGTACATGATTCGGCTCTTCATGGTTTCTATCCGATTCAAGTATATATTTATTTCGAAGCCTCCGCGTCAAACACGCGACGGCCTGGTAAAACGCGCAAAACGAAAAAGTTGGTACTAGCAAGAATGTCGGCACAGATGCTTCTACCGACCTTCCGTTATCAGTCCGTTTTCACTAAACAAGAGGTTCTTCATGTGCTGCTTCTTGTGATGCCAGAGTTTCAATAGCATCCAGAGCACTCGATGGTTTATTGGTCGGGCTGCAGGACTCGATGACTTCTCTCTCGCGGACAACTTCAAATCTCCGTCTTTCGGCCAAATCCCTTGCGGTATTTCTTCCCCCGACTTCGGGAACCAAACATAGCAATAAGTCGATTGATTCATTCTGCAGACCGTACCCATGAGTAGGCCTCTCCCCTGTGTCATGCCTTCGTCGTACATCCGACGAATCCTCCTTTCATTGTCAGCAGGAATGGGCACTCGAACGTAGAGAAATCGCTTCCCGGTGAGCAGGATGTCTTCCGGCATTACCCACACAATATTTTCAGAGTAGTTGTTCGCCCTGAGGAAGGCACGGAAACGCGCCACAGCAGCATCGAAGCCCGGAGATTTAGTGGAGGCCATTTTTCTGTTCGGCGAAATCTTAGCATCGCTTGGCGCCAACGTCCCGAAACGCCGAAACCGTCCATATGGATTCAGACGCAAAACCTGACCGGGCAGTTGACCGATTTGCGTTTGAAATTTACCCAACCTTATGCAGCCGTGTCTGCCAGTCGAAGATAGTTCCGAAAAGGGCCGGCGGATCCCGATCGACGCCAAACTCGTCAATGTGAATCAGGCGAAACGAGCCAGATGTCCGGACGCGGGAAGTTGCTGTAATGTCGCTTTCAGGCGATTCCGGGAGGATCACGGGTAACGCTCGCATATTGGATTGTGGAACGGTTGCGGCGCGAACCCGCTGCCTCGCGAAGGTGTGTCTGATCTGAGACCCAACTCCACCAATCAAGATTGAGAGGACATCTTTGTTAAACAGAACGGGACAGCAGGGCAACGTGTACCAGGCTCGTCAGCACGGGAAGTGGAATCCACGCTCGTCGGCGTACGGCCGCTTTTGGATTGACGTCCCCAGTGGGGAGAGGAAGCGTAGAACGGTTTCGCTCGGCCTATGTGCGACACAATGGGTAGCGCGCCTGCGATTGCGTGAATACATCGAGCGAGCAGGTGTCTGTTCCAAGCACAGGTTTCACCAGATCCCAGTTCCCGGTACTACATTTCGGCAGCAGGCCGAATGGTGGATGGAGTCACTCTCTACCCGTAGACGGAGGCCGCTCAAAACCCGCCACCGTCTATGGATGGCAGCATTGCCTCGACCGATGGATTCTTCCGAATCTTGGCAGCAAGCTAGTGTCGGAAGTGGGGAACGGTGCCTTTCGCCAATTCGTTGAGATCCTGACAGCAGCAAGGCTCGCACCCAAAACAATCGTCAACGTGGTTACTGTAGTGAAGTTCGTTGTCGCTTCAGCGGTCGACGAGGAGGGCGATCAAATCCATCCCCGAGTTTGGAACTACGAATTCATTCAACTGCCCTTGGTCGTCAAGGAGAAGCAGAATCGTCCCACGATCACGGAAGCAGAAATATCCGCCATGCTAACCACCCTGAAGGGACGCGATGCCGTCTTGGTCGCGCTGGTGGCCGGAACAGGTCTACGAATTGGTGAGGCTCTGGCCATCCGCACGGATGATTTTGATCCGCTGTGCCGCTCGCTACAGTGCGGAGAAGCGTGTGGCGGAGACGCGAGCAAGCGCCGAAAACCTTAAACGCGATTCGCCCAGTGGATATTCCGGAGTCATTGGCACAAGTTCTATGCGGCTACATAAAAGGAAGAAAGGGGCACCGGTCGCGGCATCCCTGGTTGCTTCCCGTACCCTTTTAGGGTACGCTTGACCCCGGAATGGGTACAATCAGCATTCTATCCGAAACCCTCTTTGGCCGTACTCGAGGCGCGGTGCTTTCCATTTTATATGGCCACGTGGGTAAAGGCTTCTATCTGCGGCAACTTGCCCGCCTTACCAATATTGCCCTCGGGCCGGTGCAGCGTGAGATACGGCAACTGGTCGAAGCTGGCCTTGTCAGTAAGAAAACCATTGGGACGCAGACTCTCTACAGCGCCAACCTAGATAGCCCAGTCTTCCGGGAGATCAAGGGCCTGGTTACGAAAACAGTCGGCATGCACGACGTTGTAGCGGAGGCGCTCAGTTCGCTGCGAGACGAGATCAATCTCGCCTTTGTCTATGGCTCCGTAGCCCGTTCCAGCGAGCGCGAACACAGCGACGTGGACGTGATGGTTGTCGGCAAAGTGGACTTCGACGCCATCGTAGAAAAACTCCGCGACGCGGAGAAAACCTTGAACCGGGAAATCAATCCAACCGTATACTCTATTCGGGAGTTCAGCAAGAAGTTGCGAGGCAATTTCCTCAAGACGGTCTTGGCGGAAAAGAAGCTCTTCATCATCGGGGATGAGGATGACCTTAGAGACCTGGGTCAAAAACACCTGGCTTGAAAAGCGCGGCTCGGATCGCGAGGAAATCGGCCGCCTGCTCGCACTCGCGGATGGGCGTCTTGAAGACTATCGGCGCGCCACTGCGGGGAAGCTCTCTGCCGATGTTCAGTTGGGTTTGGCTTACGACGTGATTCGAATCTCCGCTACGGCGGCCCTGCGCGCCGCGGGATACCGAGTGGTACGAGGGGGCGGCGAACATTACCGAACCATCGAGGCTCTCGAGTTTTCGATCGATCCGCAGAAGAGACTCATGCCGACGCTCGATAAGCTGCGTAAAAAGCGGAACACCGGATCGTATGATGATTTCGGGTTAGTCTCGCAAGGCGAAGCCGACAGCTGCGGCAAGATGGCCGTCCGTGTTCGAAAAGAGGTCGAAGACTGGATTCGCAAGAACCATGCCGACAAAATCGGCTAGCCTGGATTCCCGTGCGCCGTGAAAGGCGCCGGTCCACAGCGGGGGTATACCCGCCCGGGAACTGGTTCGCTCCACCCGGTAGCAATCTGAGCAGTAGTGGAGGCAACGAAACTGCTGAAGCCTCAGGTGCAGAGGGTCGCATAGGCGACTTGGCGAGCGTGCAGGCCGTAACGTGAGTGAACGCTGAGCAGGCCCCGAAACCAGCAATGCAGGAGCCGACCCGCCGGGAAATGAGGGAAGGCCGAAGAGGATGGGATCGTACGAGCGAATAAGTTCTATCCGACCTGCCGGGGTATTAGCGACGGCATGCAAGCAATGGGGACCATGCGCAACACGGGAAGTCCCAGCGGTGATCGCGGTGTGGATCAACTGGCAGCTCGCGAGAGACAGGCCGGGCCGTGTGGGATGGCGGAGAGGCTCGTAGTACCGCTGAAACCGGGTAACTCCGGTGGAGGGAAGGAGCCTCAGTTGAAAGGAAACGCAAGAAGCGACAAAGGACCGAGGGATTGGCGATGAGCCTAACAACTCCACCTAGCGTTCAGAAGTTGCAGAAGGCGTTGCACGACAAAGCGAAGGGATCGCCCAACTTTCGTTTCTATGCCCTGTACGACAAGGTGTACCGAGAAGACGTGATGGCTTTTGCCTACGAATGTTGCAAAGCGAACCGCGGAGCAGCAGGCGTAGACGGCCAAACGTTCGAGGACATCGAAGAGTACGGGGTGAAGAAGTGGTTGGACGAACTGACGCAAGAGCTGAAAAGTAGAACGTATCGACCGCAGCCCGTACGGCGGGTGTATATACCCAAGCCAGACGGGAAACAGAGACCGTTAGGGGTGCCCGCTAGAAGGGCAATGGTCAAAGACGGAACGGGGAACACCGCAAGGTTCGGTGGCATCACCGTTGCTTGCGAATATTTACCTGCATTACGCCTTTGATCTATGGGTTCAGCACTGGCGGCGACACCGGGCGACAGGAGAGATGATCGTCGTCCGTTACGCCGACGATGCTGTGCTGGGATTTCAGCACCGCGCCGACGCGGAGCAGTTCCTCCGAGACTGGAGGGAACGACTCGGCCGGTTCGGTCTAGAGCTGCACCCGGACAAGACGCGATTGATCGAGTTCGGGCGCTACGCAGTCGCAAACCGAAAAGAGCGTGGAGAAGGGAAGCCGGAGACGTTCAACTTCCTGGGTTTCACCCACATTTGTGGGCAAACGTGGAAGAGCGGCAAAATCCTCGTTCTACGCAAGACCATCCACCAACGGCTCTCTGCAAAATTGAGAGCGCTGAAGGAGGAGCTTCGAAGGCGCAAACATCTGTCCGTGGCGGAGCTCGGGAAATGGTTGAGGTCCGTGGTACAGGGATACTTCAACTATCATGCAGTCCCCGGGAATCTGGCCAGCCTCCGAAGTTTTCGGTTACAGGTGATCCGGCGCTGGATGCGCGCGCTACGGCGACGCAGTCAAAAGAGTCGGATGACGTGGCCAAGACTCGTGGCGATCGCAGAGCGCTGGCTCTCCAAACCCAGCATCCTTCATCCTTATCCCAATTTGCGCTTTGACGCCAAGCATCCTCGGTAAGAGCCGCATGCAGCAATCCTGCACGTGCGGATCCGCGCGGGGGTTGTGTCAAGACGACGCGAAAGCGTCCTGCTGTACGAAAGATGAAGGTAGGCCCTTCGAAGCCGCCCTGTAGGGGGAGGCTTCAAACTGCCATAAGCTGCTTCGGTCAAAAGCCGCGGTGGTGAACGTTATGGTTAAAAAGGCGTGACAGTCCGATCATGTCAAGTAGGAATAAGAGAGATGAGTGCCAACTAACCTCTGATGAAGCATCGAAAGGATCTACGACGACACCAAAACCGGAAAAACCGGAGTTTCCCCCGTGCTCTGGGAGCAGCATGGCAGGCGCCTACGTACTGGCCATGTGGTGTCCGGTGTTCAGGAGGCATGACTCTTATTCGGGCTTTCGTACGGAACTTGAGAACCTGTTCGGTGATGCTAAGGGAAAAGGCACAAGCGGAGGACCCGCGAGGCTGAATGTACCGATGCGCCGACCAGGCTCGGACTGCTCCATAGTAGTGATGAAACGGAGTAATGTCCGTGGAGCGAAGGGAGCAGGTCACCCAAGCCGGGATCGAGTCAACTGGAAACAGGAAGAACTCACCGTCCTGGCGGAAGGCGGTAGCTTTCACTGGGTGGCACGAGCCGTGTGACCCGAGACGGTCAAGCACGGATCTGTGAGGGCCTCGGGGTGAAATTCCCCGGGGCTACTCGGCGCGTCAGGTCAACTGGCGTCCCTACCGCGACCCCTGAAAGAAAACGGCTCAGGAGTGGAGTCTCCTAAGCCGTTGTATCTAAACTAGAAAATGGTTGCGGGGGTCAGATTTGAACTGACGACCTTCGGGTTATGAGCCCGACGAGCTACCAGGCTGCTCCACCCCGCAGAAGCATCATAACACACAACTCAGATTTTTCTGCAAATGCCCTTTGCACGGGTGGTAAAGCGCGCCTAGCGCCTAGCTGGGCCCGGAACCCGTTAGTAAAGTCTTCGGCTCTCGGCAACGGGTGACGGTCGGTTACCAAGTTCGCAGGCATCTCAAGAGTTCGCCCTGCTGCGAGCATCAGGAAACTAAGCTGAGATCGTTAGAGAGGAAGAATCAGCCCGGAATTTCTCGTGTTTTCGGCTACAGGTCTAACCCGAGAATTGTGGCTCAGGCTGTAGCGCCGAACGAAAACAAACTACCACTCGTTATAGGGAGTGCCTTCGAGGGAAACTCTCGGAGAATTCGAATGCACGTCCACCATTCCTGTGGTGGTCTGATCGGGACTCAAGACCACGCTGTCGAACTGCGGCACCCAATCCTTGGCATTCGTCATCGGGTCGATTGGCACCGAGCGGAGGTAACCGGCCTGTTGCAGATCGTCAACCGACTGCGGCGCAGCCTGTTTGTCCAGGGTGTAGTTGTCGATGGCATCACGGATCGTTCTCAGGTCTGTTTTCAGTACTGCTTCTTTGGAATGCTGCACGACTTTGTCGTACCGAATCGCGGCGATGCCGATGAGAATCGCGATGATCGTCATGACGATCATCAGCTCGAGAAGCGTAAACCCGAGTGTTCGCCGTTCGCCGCGGCTTGTTCGTAGCGGCCATGACGACAATCGATGGTGCAAGCGCATGTTCACGTTAAATCCTTCCTTCATCACCAGTCCGCGTATTTCGTTCCGTCCAGCGCCGTGCCCGTGGATTGAGAATACACGTCAAAAACGTTTTTGCCCCCCCAGTGCCGCGAGTCGGGATCGTCCTGCACGGCGCGCAGCCCCCAGTCGGCTTGGCCGGTCATAGGATCTATGGGAATCTTGCGCAAAAAACGGATCCTTTTTTCGCCGCTGTCGCTACTGCCGCTACCACCAATCGTGCCGATGTTGCTGCCAAGCGGCACGCCATTCACCAGCGTTTCGAGATCCGGTGGATAGCCTTCGCTTCCGAGCTCGACGCGAATCTGATTGTGATCCGCCGCGTCTTTGTAGCGGTCAATGGCGTCGCGAATTTCATCCAGATTGTGGCGAAGCGTAGCTTCTTTTTCTCGAACCGCCGCGAACCGGGCGATCGGCAGCGCCGCGGTCGATAGAATCAGCAGGATCGAGCAGGTCAGAATCAGCTCCAGAAGAGTCACGCCCGCCTGCGAGCTCCTTGGCCGTCTGCGGTTGCGCCTTCGAATTGAAACCTTTACTAACATCTCAAAATAAATTCGACTACGGCTGGACTTGCAGAGTTGCCTGGCTCGTGACCAACGGGATGGACTTCTGCTGCGAGTCTTTCGCGTTCACTTGCACGATGGACAAAGTCGAAGAGCCCGGTGCCAGGGCCTTCACCACAAGTCCCAGGAGCGTGCCGCTGCCGTTCACCCCCGGCGTGTTGGGCTGGCGAGTCGCGGAAATAATGTATTGCCCCTTGTCCTTGAAGGGCTGAGACACAATCGCGATTTCCTGCGTGCCGCCGGAGAGAAAGCCGCCATGCTGCACTTCCTCAACGCTGATCACCGCGGGGTTGTACTGCAACAGCAAAGGAATGGAGAAAAGATCGTTCACGTTTTCCACCACCACGCCCACCGTGGCGGTTTGCCCCGCCTTGAGCGTGAGGCTTTGCGGTTCAAAGCGCATCTTTGCAACGTTGCTAGCTCCCTGCGCCGCTGGTGTGCCCGCTCCTGAAGCCGCACTTGCTGGAGGCTGTTGCTGGGGTGACTGTGGCTGCGGCGTTTGTGGCTGCGGGGGTTGTGGGGGCGGCTGCGTTTGCTCGGGTTGCGGCGCGCGAAGCTCGCTCTCGCGCTTGGTTTGCACTACGGTTTCCGTGCCGGACAGCATCGGCCGCAAATTCAATTTGGTCCAATCAGGCATCCGGACAATGCGCGGCGTCAGCACAATCAGCACTTCATCGTCCACATGTTGCACCTTGTTATCGGAAAAAAGGTGCCCGAGAATCGGGAGTTTTGCAAAACCCGGCCAGCCGCTGATGGTTTTTGAGTCCGTGCGCTCAATCAAACCGCCAAGAATATTGACCTCGCCATCTTTGAGGCGGATTTCGTGTTCGATCTTGCGCTGACTGATCACTGGTTGCGTAATGCCGCCTATAGCCACGTCGCTCGTGTGCGAGGTGATTTCAACCAAAAGCCTCAGGCTCACGTCATGGTCCGGGTGTACGCGCGGAGTTATGTCGACGTTGACACCAACATCCAAATAAGTGAACTGGGTATTCACCAGCGGGTTGACAAAACCTGCGCCACCTGTGGCGCCCACGCCTACGCCCGCTTGAAAGCTGCCCGTGGCCACCGGAATGCGCTGTCCGATTCTCAAGTGCGCGATTTGACCGTCAACCGAGCGTATCTCTGGGTTCTGAATAATCTGGGTATTCGTGTCACTCAGCAAAAGATTGGCCGTGAGGCTCGGAAGCGTGACGCTGAAGCTGTTGGGGTTGAGATGCCGGAAAGTCTCGAACGTAAGCGTATTGTTTGTGGTGGTGCTTGTGCTCCCGGTAGTTCCGCTGGTCGTGGTGTTGCCATTATTTACACTGACCGAAGACTGCTGCGGGGGCAGTATTCCCAGGTCGCGGAGTCGGTCGGTGGTCGTCTGAAGAACTTCGACTTGCACGACCACTTCCGGCTTGGCCTTATCGATGTCGTCGATCATTTTCTGCACGAGCATCAATTTGTCCGGAGTATCGCGGATAATGAGCGCATTTTGCGAATTCACCTGCTGAATCCGCTTCAAATCAAACAATTGCCGCAACCCGGTCTGAATTTCCGTTAATTCCTGGGGCTGCGTAACGTTCGAAAGATAAAACGTTTTGACGATTTCTTCTTCGTAATCCCGGCGTTTCTGCGGCTGATCCGGGTACACGAAAAGGGTGTTCTCCGTCACCGGCTTGATTACGGCTTTGCTTTCCAGCGACACGATTTCCAGCGCCTGTTCCAGCGTGACATTGTTGAAGTCTACGGTGATGCGCCGCGCCTGGAAATCCGGGTCATAGATCATCGTTAATCCCGCGTATTTGCCGATGGTGTCGAAGACGATCTTCGCGTCGTTCGACATCTTCATGCTGATGGGCGCCCGCGATAGCGGCTTGATTTCTGGCGGCAGGGAAGCTAGCGGCTGCTGATTGTGGTCGGTGGGCGGCGGGGTTTCCTTCCGGTGCTCTCTTTCCGCGAGCAGTTCCGCGGTCCGGTTCAATTCCTGTTCGGCGATGGAACTGGAAGGATCGGCCGCAAGCGCCTTCTGGAATTCAATCGCCGCTCCGTCCAGTTCGCCTCTTTTTCGCATCTCCAGGCCGCGCTTTACGTGCATTTCTCCGGCCTCGAAGCGCGCTTGATTCAGCCGGATTCGGTAAGTGGCGTTGTGGGGCTCGGCCTTGACCGCTTTTTGGTAGTAGCTGAGAGCTGCGTCGTAATCCTGGAGATTCTCTGCCCTCTGGCCTTCGCTATACTCGCCGTGGCCCCTAGGGCATCCGGCGGCGAAGAGCCCGAAACTCACACAAAGGATTAGAGTTCCCCATTTCTGCGACATACTCTCTCCGAGGCCTGGAAGTCTAGCCTTTGCAGTCTAACACTCGCGTTAGACGTGCGGCAAGGTTGCTGGGGTTTACTGTCTTTCATGCAACAATAACTGTTTTTCTCCCCGAGTGACAACCTTTTGCGCTGCAGCTATGATGGACGGTCGTGGCCAAGCCTGGCAAAAAATCTGACAAGTCCGCCAAATCCGGCGAGCAAATTGTGGCGCAGAACCGCGCGGCCTCTTATAACTACCATATCCTGGAGAAACATGAAGCGGGTTTGGTACTGCATGGTACCGAGGTGAAGGCCCTTCGCGAGGGCAAAGCCAACATCCGCGACGCTTACGTCGATTTCCACCCAAGCGGCGCCTGGCTCGTTAACGCACACATTGCACAGTACTTACCGGGCGGCCCTTGGAATCATGAGCCGCTGGGTTCGCGCAAGCTCCTGCTCCATAAGAAGGAAATCCACAAACTTTCTGGACGGGCCGAGTCGAAAGGCTTGACGGTGATCCCCCTGAAGATTTACTTCCGCAACAGCCTCGCCAAAGTAGAAATCGCTCTGGTGCAGGGCAAAAAAGCTTGGGACCGCCGTCAGGACGAGCGTGCCAAGGAAGCGCGCCGCGAAGTGGAAGAATCCATGTATCGCAATCGGAGGCGATAAAGCAACCATGCAAATCACGTTGGAGAGTAAACCGTTCGCAAGCATCGAAACGGAGGCTTTGGTTTCGTATGTCTTCGAAGAAACAGACCCGATTCAGGGCCGTGTTGCCGAGATCGACCAGTCTGCGGGAGGACTGCTGCGCAAACTGGCCAAGAGCGGAGAACTGACGGGCAAAATGCTGGAGTTCACGCTCGTTCATGCACCGGCGGGGCTGAAAGCGGTGCGACTGCTTTTGGTCGGGGCGGGGAAGCGCGAGCAATTCAGTTCGGCGGCGCTGCGCAAAGTGAGCGGCGCAGCCCTGCGCTATCTAAAGTCGCGCTCTGTGAAGAATTTTGCGTTTTTCGTGCGCGAAGGCGATGCCTCGGAAGGGTCCGCGCAAGCCGTCACCGAAGGAGTCTTGACGAGCGATTTCGAATCGGACAAATACAAGACCGACAAAAAGAACGACAAAAGAATCGAAAGCGTTTCGATCTCTGGTTATTCCGATGCGGAACGTGCCGCGGGCGAAAAAGGGCTGACCAAGGGCCGCATCATCGCAGATTCGCAAAATTTCGCGCGGGATTTGATCAATGAACCATCGAACAAGCTCACGCCGAGGATCCTCGCGCAGAAAGCCGAAGCCATGGCTAGGGCTGCAGGTCTCTCCGTTGAAATTTTGGATGAAAAGAAAATCGCGGACCTAAAAATGGGCGCACTCCTCAGCGTTGCGCAGGGCAGCGTCGAGCCGCCGCGCATGATCGTGATTACCTACAATCCGCCGTCTGCCAAGCCCGGCGCACCTGTCATCGGCCTTGTCGGCAAGGCCGTCACGTTTGACACTGGCGGCATTTCCATCAAGCCTTCTGAGGGCATGGAAAAAATGAAGTACGACATGGCGGGCGGTGCCACCATGATTGGTGTCATGCGTGCCCTTGCCGCGCTCAAGCCCGGCGTCAAAGTAATCTGCGTCGTGCCATCCACCGAAAACATGCCCGGTGGCCGCGCGCAGAAGCCTGGCGACATTCAGACCGCCATGTCCGGAAAAACCATCGAAGTGCTAAACACTGACGCCGAAGGCCGTCTGATCCTTGCGGACGGCGTGCACTACGCGAAGCAGCTTGGCGCCACGCACTTGATTGACGCCGCGACGCTAACGGGCGCAATTGTCGTGGCCCTCGCGGGCGTCAACGTCGGCGTTTTCGGCTCACATCAGGCGTTCACCGACAAACTGCTGGCCAGCGCGAAAGCCGCGGGCGAAAAAATGTGGCAGATGCCGATCGACGAAGAGTATCGCGAATTCATTAAAGGAACCGTCGCCGACATTCAGAACATCAGCAGTGGCAAAGGCGCGGGCGCGACCATCGGCGCCATGTTCATCAAGGAATTTACCGGCGATTCCCCCTGGATTCATCTGGACATCGCCGGCACCGCTTGGAACGACGATGCCAAGCCCTGGCTCGCGAAAGGCCCCACCGGCGTGGGCCTCCGCACCCTCGTCCACCTCATCCTGTCGTACTGACTTTGGACGGACGCCTTGAATTTGTAAGCTGATTTTCCGACACAAAGCCTCCGAACATGAAGCATGCGCTCATTGTTCTTCAAAGTTTTGCCGCAGTATTCGGCTTGTTCTATCTACGAACGAAATAAGCAGGTGGCTGGCGTTTTTTTTTGCCAAAGAGAAAAATGCAATCACTTTTCGGTGACAAGGACAAGGATGAAGGCAGCGGATGACGCTACATCTTCTCCGGCGCTTCGATTCCCAGCAAACTGAGCGCGCGCACAAGCTGGGCCTCCACCAATTCCGTCAACTGCAGCAAGAACGCGCGCTTCTGCTCATCCCTTTCCGACAGAATGTGATGCCTGTGGTAGAAATTGTTGAACGCCTGCGCTAGTTGAAACGCATATTTCGCGACAAACGAAGGCTCTTGCGTGGCGATCGCCGCGTCAACCGCATAGTCAAGCGAACCCGCAGAGAGCACTGATTCCCACAGATCGGAGCCATCAGTCCCAGAGAGCAATTGGCCGGCAGTTTCGGAATTCAGTTTTGCGGTGTGCGTGGCCGCCTCCGCTCCTTTGCGCCGAATCCCCCGGATCCGCACGACGGCATACTGGCAGTACGGTCCCGTCTCGCCCTCGAAGCTCAGTGCATCCTTGAAGTCAAAAGCGATGATGGAATTGCGCGTCACTTTCAGCAGAAAGAACCGCAATGCCCCCACCGCAATCGCGTGTGCGGTACGTTTCTGCTCTGTCTCACTCATTTCCGGATGCCGCTGTTGAACCTCGCTCAGCGCTGCCGCTTCCAGTTTGTCCATTAGGTCGTCGGCTTTCACTCCAAAGCCTTTGCGGCCGCTCACTTCCACGTACGGCTTCTTGGCCTCTTCCGCAGAAAGTTGATATCCCAACTCCGCCGCGCAGCGCGGCGTCAACGTGACCCGCTCGTAGGAAAAATGAATTGACCGCTCGGCCTCTTTCACGTGTCCGATTCGGCGCAACCCTTCCGCCACGACGTCCTGCGGATACGCCTGCCGCACATCAATCACGTTGTAGACGGTTGCGGCGGGTTCGCCAAAGTGCGGGGCGTCTGGTTCGCTCTTTCTGCTCGTCGTGGCCCAAACGGTTTGCCCCTGCGGGGCGTTTGGCCATCTCCGGTAACAAAAATCTTTTCCTAGCAGCCCAAATTTCCAGAGCTGATAGGCAATGTCTTTTCCGACGTACGTCACCGTTCCGTTGGAGCGCACGATAATCTTGTCCTGCTCGTCTTCATCGCCCTCTTCCGTTGTCTTTTTCCTATCTGTGCTCTCTGCGGCCTCTGTGTTAATTCCTTTGTCTTCTTCCCACGGCAAGACCCAACACCCTTTCATTTTCCCGCTTGTCGCCAGGTGAATGGCGCCGGATTTCTTCAACATCTCAAACGCCGTGTCCCAGAAATGTAAGTGCAGGATCTCGCTCTCGCGCGCCAGCAAGTCATAGTGAATATCCAGCCGCGCCATCGTCTGCAAATGGCAGGTCACGATGGCATCCGCAAGCACTCGCGCCACTTCCGCGTCTTCCCCCCGATCTTCTTCGATGGCCTTTAACGTTTCCGCCCGCAGCTGAGCGGCGCGCTCAGGATTTTCGGCAAAATAGTTGGTAGCTTTGGCGTACAAATCCCAGCAGTAGTAATCAAATCTCGGCTCCTTCGCCAGCATCGTCACGTTGGTGACGGTTTGCTGCTCCACACGGAGCAGTCCGATGACCACGTCAGCCACCTGCACGCCGGTATTGTCGATGTAGTTTTGGATCTGCACGCGCTTGCCCGCGTGCCGGAGAATCCGCACCATCGTGTCGCCGAGCACGGCGTTGCGCACGTGTCCGATGTGCGCGGCCTTGTTGGGATTAATGCTGGTATGTTCGACGATGATTTTCTCATGCCCGCCGTGCGTTGGAGCTTGCGGGCCGCTTTGCGCGCTCTCCCAGAATGCTCTTCGGTCGAAGTATGCATTCAAGTAACCGCCGCCCGCCACTTCCACGCGCGCGATTCCTTCGACCTTTGCCAGACTGGCAGCAATGTCCTGGGCAATTTGACGCGGTGCTTTTTTGAGTCGCTTCGCCAGCTCAAAGCACACCGGGGACGCCGCCTCGCCCATTTCGAGCTTCGGCGGACGCTCCAGCACAATCTCGAGCGTCACTCCATACTTTTGCCGTATGTGCGACGCCAGCGCTTCGCGCAATCGAATCGTCAGTTCCTGATACACGCGTCCTCTAGGTAAGCAAGCACCCGATTCGAATCACGCCAGTATAGGAGATGCCTGTGATGAGCGTCAAAGCGAGGGGGGTGCTCAGGTGCTCAGCGCGAGTCTAATCGAGACTACTACTCGTTTTATTTAGAGTAGTGCGGGAGCCAGAAGGTCGTTTGACACTATGTGCCTGCGCCGATAGTATCAATTTGAATCCGACGGAGTGACATTTCCGGCTCGAAGTCCCACCGTTCGGCGGTTCTTCCATGAAACTGGCTTATTTTGACTGTTTTTCCGGTATCAGCGGCGACATGACCCTCGGGGCCCTGGTGGATGCCGGCTGCCCGCTCGACCATCTGCGCTCGGAGCTTTGCGGCCTGCAGGTTCCGGGATGGCAACTTTCCGCGGAGAAAGTCTGGAAGAAGGGCATGGCCGCGACCTACGTCAAGGTGAAAACGGAGGATCAGCAGAAGCATCGCTCGCTCAGCGCCATTCTCGAAATTTTGACAAATTCGCGACTGGCTGGGCTAGTTCGCGACCGCGCTGCCGCCATTTTCACCAAGCTGGGAGAGGCGGAAGCCCGCGTGCATGGCGTGCCGCTTGAAAAGATTCATTTTCATGAAGTGGGCGCAGTAGACGCGATTGTTGACATCGTTGGCGCTTGCATTGGCTTCCATTTCCTGGGCATCGAGAAATTTGCGTGCTCGCCACTGAATGTGGGCGGAGGCACTTCAAAAATGGCGCACGGCGTTTTACCAGTGCCTGCTCCCGCCACGGCCAACCTGCTCCAGGGCAAGCCCACGTATTCGAATGGCGTGCAGAAAGAACTCGTCACGCCCACGGGTGCCGCGATTGTGGCGACGCTTTGCGATACGTTCGGCCCTCAGCCGCTCATGAGCGTGAATGCCATCGGATACGGCGCTGGCACCGCCGATCTGGAAGGTCAGCCGAATGTCGTTCGAATCATGATCGGTGAAGCTGCCGAGAAAGCGGTTGCGGGATTCGACGAAGAAATTGCGGTGGTCGAAGCCAACCTCGACGACATGAATCCCCAGATTTATGGCTACTTTTTGGAGAAAGCATTGGCGGAGGGCGCCCTAGACGTCTACACGACTCCGGTGCAAATGAAAAAAAACCGCCCGGGCACCCTGCTCACCGTTTTGTGCAGGCCCCAGGACACGCAGGCGCTGATGTCGCTGATTTTTGCAGAGACCACCACCTTCGGCGCGCGCACCTACCGAGCACAGCGCCGCGCCCTTCCGCGCGAGTTCGTCAGTGTTTCTACCGATTTTGGCGACGTGCGCATCAAAATTTCGCGCGTGAACGGCCGCATCCTGCATGTCGCGCCAGAATATGACGACTGCCGCAAGCTGGCCGTCGAGAAGAACGTCCCGCTGCAGCGCGTGATCAACGAAGCTTTGCGTGCGTACGATACGGCAGGCAAAACAAACTAAACATGTCACCTGGGAAACCCAAATTCTATTTGACAACGCCGATCTACTACACGAACGGTCTTCCGCACATCGGCCACACCTACACGACCGTGGTGGCGGACACCATCCGCCGCTACAAGCGCATGCGCGGCTACGAACTGGTAATGACTACCGGCACGGACGAACATGGCGTGAACGTCGAGCGGGCGGCGAAGAAAGCCGGCATGTCCGAATCGGCATTCGTCGCCCAGATGGCTGCCGAGTGGCGCACCCTTTGGGACGAACTTGGCCTCACCGCGGATGAGTTCGTTCGAACGACGGATTTGCGGCACGTTCGAACCGTGCAGTGGCTGTTTCGCCTTTGCCGCGAAAACGGTTACGTCTACAAAGGCAACTACACCGGTCAATACTGCATTTACGACAACGCTTTCGTGAACGACGCCAAACCAGGCGACATCTGTCCCGATTGCGGGCGCCCGACGGAGACGATCACCGAAGAAAACTATTTTTTCAGGCTCTCCGCGTTCCAGAAGCCTTTGCTCGATTTTTACAAAAAGAATCCTGATTTTATTCAGCCGGAGTCACGCCGCAATGAAATTGTAAGTTTCGTGGAAGGCGGGCTCAAGGATCTCAGCATTACGCGCACGACGATTCGCTGGGGCATTCCCGTTCCCGGCGAAGAGCCGCACGTTTTCTATGTGTGGTTCGACGCGCTCACCGCCTATCTCAGCGCCGTTGGCGGCCCGGAATTTGAAAAGCGCGCTATGTGGCCTGCGGATTTGCATCTGGTGGGCAAAGACATTATTCGCTTTCACACCGTCTATTGGCCGGCGTTTTTGATGGCCGCAATGCTGCCCGTGCCCAAGCAAGTGTGGGCGCACGGCTGGTTCCTGATGGACGCGACCAAGATGAGCAAGTCCAAGGGCAACGTGGTCTTGCCGCGGCCGATTGCCAACATGCTCGGCATGGACGCGCTGCGGTATTTTCTGCTGCGCGAAGTGGTTTTTGGACAAGACGGCAATTTCAGTTACGACGCATTGGTCACGCGTTATAACAGCGATCTCGCGAACGGTCTTGGCAATCTTGCCAGCCGCACCGCCGCGCTGATCGAGAGAAACTTCGGCGGAAAGATTCCGAAAGCGGCGGAACGCAGGCCGCAAGACGACGCCCTGGCCAACGAAGTGCAAGCCGCGATTGGCGAAGTACTGGAGAACTACGAAAATCTCAGCTTTGCGCGCGCCCTGGAGGCGATTTGGGGGGTCATCTCTTCCGCGGACAAGTACCTCACGACGGAGCAACCCTGGGCGCTCGGGAACTCCGAGCACGAACAGGCGCGCAAGGCTACGGTTTTGTGGACCACCACAGAGTTGCTGCGCATCGTGACCGTTCTGGCTCATCCCGTGATGCCAGCCAGCACCGCAAAGATTTGGACTTTGCTTGGAATGCCAGGTTCCGTTGCGTCCGTCGAACTGGACGGGCTTCGCTGGGGCCAATTGGCACCGGGAAAGCAACTTGGCCCAGCACAACCGTTGTTCCCGCGCGTGGACAAAAATGAAGCGATAGAAAGGATCGAAGCGATGGCAAACGAAGAATTGAATCCGGCCCCGGTCGCGCAGCCGGCGAAACCTGCCGCGAGCGCGACTCCCGCGGGAGCAGCCGCGGCGCCGCAAGCCGCGCCGGAGAAGATCGGCATCGAGGATTTTGCAAAAGTCGAGATGCGTGTCGGGCAGATCAAAACGGCGGAACGCATCGTCGGCGCGGACAAGTTGCTCAAGCTTACCGTAGACATCGGCACCGAGATTCGGCAGATTTGCGCGGGCATCGCGCAGTATTACGAGCCGGAGAAACTCATCGGGCGCAAGGTCGCGGTGGTAGTGAACCTCGCGCCTCGCAAGCTGCGTGGTGTCGAGTCCAACGGCATGATTATCGCAGCCGCGGTCGGTCCAGAAGGCCGCCCGGTCCTCGCCGGCTTCCCCGACGAAGACGTCGAAATCGGCGCGCGCCTTAAATAGGCATGCTCTTGGGAGGCGTAGCATGCTGCGCCCCAGGCATCGAGGTGTCCAACGTGGCCCCGCGAGGTATTAGATGGAACTCACAGATTCGCACGCCCACATTGATTTTCCGCAATTTGCGGAAGACCGCGAGGCCATGCTCGAGCGCGCGCGCGCAACTGGAGTAACGACCCTTCTAGCGATTGGCACGGGCCCCGGGCCAGAAAAACTCGACTCAGCCATTCCTTTTGCCGAACAGCATGATTGGATTTATGCCACGGTCGGCATTCATCCCCACGAAGCCAAGGAAGTGACCGCTCAGCATCTCGAAGAACTGTCACGGTTTGCCAAGCATCCCAGAGTAATTGCCTGGGGCGAGATTGGGCTCGATTATTTCTATGACCACTCGCCGCGCGAGACGCAGCACAAAGTTTTCCGCGACCAAATGGAGCTAGCGGCCGACGCAAAACTTCGCATCATCATCCACTGCCGCGACGCCTGGACCGATTGCCTAAACCTGTTAGAACAACATTGGAAAACCACGGGCTTGGGCGGTATTTTGCACTGCTTTAGCAGCACCCTCGAACACGCGCGGCGCGGCATGGACATGGGCTTCCTGATTTCTTTTGCGGGCAATGCAACCTATCCGAAAGCGCAGAACCTGCGCGACGTTGCGAAAGCTTTGCCGCTCGAGAAAATTCTGATCGAGACGGACTCTCCGTACCTCGCGCCGCAGCCTTATCGCGGCAAACGCAACGAGCCCGCCTACGTGGCGGAAGTAGCGCGCGCGCTTGCGAGTGTGAGAGACTTGTCGGCTGACGAGATGGCCGCCGCAACATCGCAGAATTTCCGGCGGCTGTTCCGTCTTCCCCAGCCGCAGAGGACTACGGTTGCCGAATCACGGAATTAGATGCAGGCCGGGAGGAAGGCCATCGCACTGTTCACGGTAAAAGAGATTTTCGACCTTGTCCGCGACGACCTCGCTCTCGTGGAAGACGAACTGGCGCGCCAAAGCGACACCGCGTTCCCCGCGGTCTCGGAGATTGCCGCGTATTTGCTCGGCGGCGGAGGAAAACGCTTGCGCCCTGCGCTGCTGCTTCTTTCTGCAAACTATGCCGGGCGCAAAGACCGCAGCGCCATTCGTCTCGCTGCGGTTGTTGAGCTGTTGCACAGCGCCACGCTGATTCACGACGACGTGATTGATAGCGCCGGCACGCGCCGCGGCCGTCTCTCGGCGAATGCTCGGTGGGGAAATCACCGCAGCGTGCTCACGGGCGACTGGCTGTACATGTTGGCGTTTCAAATGGCCCTCGAGGAACGCAATTTCCGGATCCTCGATATTCTCATCGACCTCACGCAAAGAATGGTGGAAGGCGAGCTCATCCAGTTCGAAAAAATCGGCCGCATCGACGTGACGGAAGAAGATGCGCTGCGCCTGGCCACCTACAAAACGGCGTGCTTGTTCAGCGGTTGCGCGCGGTTGGGCGCCGTGCTGGGCCGGCTTACAGGCGAAGAGGAAGAAGCCCTCGCGGATTATGGTAAGTACGCCGGGCTGGCGTTTCAACTTGTCGATGATCTCTTGGATTTCACCGCCTCGGCCCAGCAACTCGGCAAGCCGGTCTTGAGCGACCTGAAAGAAGGCAAAGTCACTCTGCCGTTGATTTACGCGATGGAGAATGGCCATCGCGAAGCGAGAGAACTCGTCGCTCGCGTGCTTGCCGAAAAGGAATTTCATTCCGTGCGCCCGGAGACCATTGTTTCCCTGGTGCAGGATTCGGGCGCGCTCGACCGCGCGCGCAATCTCGCGCAAGACTACGCCCAGCGCGCCAAGTCCTGCCTCAACGGCCATCGCGACTCGGAATACGCGCGCGCGCTCGCCACGCTTCCCGACTTTATCCTCGATCGTGAAAATTAGGAAGAGTTGAAGAGTTGAAGGCTCAAAGCTCAAAAAACATCCCTGAATTAGCCAAATGACTGCCCTTCTTCCATTCAAGCTTGTCTATCATGACCGCTACGACCTGAATCTGGGCCCACACGTATTTCCCTCACAAAAATTCCGGCTGATTTACAAGGCGCTCATGCACGAAGGGCTCGCGCGGCAAGAAGATTTTCTGCGTCCCAATCCCGCGAGCGATGAAGACGTTCTGCGTGTCCACACGCCTGACTGGGTCCGCAAACTAAAAACCGGCACGCTAACGGCCAGTGACGTCATGCGCTTGGAGGTGCCGTATTCCCCGGAACTGGTAGAAGCATTTTGGCTGGCGGCCGGTGGAACGATCCTCGCAGCGCAATCCGCGCTTCGGGACGGGTTTGCTTCGAATCTCGGCGGCGGTTTCCATCACGCGTATCCAGGACATGGCGAGGGATTCTGTGCCGTTCACGATGTCGCTGTGGCGATTCGCAGGTTGCAAGCGGACGGTGCCATCAAGAAAGCGATGGTTGTCGATACCGACGTGCACCACGGCAACGGCACCGCGGCAATCTTTCGCGGCGATCCCGCCGTGTTCACGCTTTCTATCCATCAACTGAACAATTATCCGGGCCACAAACCGCCTTCGAGCCTCGATCTGGATATGGATGACGGCGTGGAAGACGAAGAGTATTTAAGCGCCTTAATTCCCGCTGTCCAAAAGTCGCTGGACAAATTTCAACCTGAGATTCTCTTTTATGTCGGTGGCGCCGACCCATATTGCGAGGATCAACTCGGCGGATTGTCGCTCACGAAAGCAGGTCTCAAGCAGCGCGACCGCAGCGTGTTCGAGGAAGCGCGACGCCGGGGCATCCCTGTGGTGACCATGCTTGCTGGCGGCTACGCCCGGCGCGTGGAAGACACCGTTCGCATTCACGTGAATACGATCCTCGCGGCCAACGAAGTCGCCCTTGCTTTTCCTTCCGCGTCCGCCGCCCGAAGCTGATAAACTCCTCTTCGCAAAATCCCAAATCCGGCAGTTCTTGAGAGGTGTGCCTATGAGCTTTTCGTCTCCCGCGGTTCGTGTGTCGCTCTTTGTCACCGCGCTGTTTTTATTCGTCAATCTTGCCACGAGGCCGCAGGCCGCCGCGCAAGCCGCCAAGAAACTCAAGATCTACATTTCGGTGGATATGGAAGGCGTGGCTGGTGTGGTCACCGCGGATCAACTCGGTCCTGGAGGTTTCGAATACGAGCGCTTCCGGCATTTCATGACCAACGAAACGCTGGCTGCGGTGCGCGCCGCGAAAGAATCCGGGGCTAACGAAATTGTTGTGAGCGACTCGCACGGAAACGGCGAAAGTCTTCTGATTGACGAGTTTCCAAAGGACGTTCGCATCGTCCGCTCCTGGCCGCGTCACGGAAGCATGATGGCCGGCCTCGACCAGTCCTTTGAGGCCGCTCTTTTTATCGGTTATCACGCCTCCGCCACGAACATGCAAGGCGTGCGCGCGCACACTTTTTCGAGCGCGCATCTTACGCGCGTCTCGCTGAATGGCAACGCGGTCACGGAAGGAGAGTTCAACGCCGCCTATGCCGGAGCCTTCGGCGTGCCTGTGATTTTTGCGTCCGGAGACGACGCCGCAATCGCGGAGCTGAAGTCGCGGCTCGGAAACATCGAAACGGTGGAGACGAAAAAGAACTTGAGCTTTCATTCCGCGGAAACGCTCACTCCGGAATCTTCTTGCGAAAAAATCGCAGCGGGCGTGAAAGCGGCACTGGACCGCTTGCACGACTTCAAACCCCACATAATCAAGACGCCGGTCACCTTGGAAATCAGTTTCAAGAATTACATGCCTGCCCTGATGCTCAGCTATCTCAGGTCCGTGCAGCGCGTGGATTCGCATACCATTCGCTTTGTCGGAAACGACATGCCGGAAGTATCCGACTTCGTGGACGTAGTCGACGGTTACCGCCCGGATTTGGCGCCTTAATCAGTCATCCGTGTGCGGCGACGCTTTTTCCAAGGCGTTGCGCACGGCCGCGGAAAGGTCCCTTTCAAAGCCATCTGGTTGGAAGCCAATGGAACGAAATGCAATCTTTCCCTCCCGATCAATGACGATGACAGTTGGGTAGGAATACACCGAGAAAAGCCGGTCGAGACCATCGGCAAAAACGACTTCGGTTGCCAACTTATCTTTTTGCAAGTACGGCGCAACCAGCGTTTCGTCTTCATCACAATTCACGGAAAGAAACAGCGCGTCTGTCAAATCGTGAAAATCGGCAGCCACGTGCCCAAACAGCGGCTCCAGCGCGTGACACGGCCCACACCAGGTGGCCCAGAAATTCAGCACTATGACTTTTCCCTTCATCCCTTTCAAAGGGTAAGCGCTTCCGTTGGCCGATTTGCGAAGCGTGAAATCGGAAATCTCCCTGGCGCCTTCATTGCGCCCGGTTTTCTTCACCGACGGTCGCGCGACCTCGTCATAGGTGTTCAGCAAATACTCCCCTAATCCGATCTCAGAGCCGTGCACCAGCCGCCACGCGTTCCCGATTTTCTTGCGAATTTCTTCGCGGCTGACGTTTCCGCTTTTTCCTTCCGCCAGGGCGAAAGCGCGCGCGTAGTCCTGAATGGCGGTATTCAAGTCTTTTTGAAGTTCCGCGGTCTCTCCCAGCCTCTGGGCCGCGCTGGCGGTGGGGGAAATGTCATAGCTGGTTTCAAGGTCCTTTCGCGCGGCACCGTAGTCTTTCAGTTTGAAGTAGAGGTCGCCACGCAGAAAGTGCGTGTTGGCGACGTCGCTCTTTTTCTGCAGCTCCCATTGTTCGACGGATACCCTCGCTGAGCGTTCGGAGGAAGAAATGTGTTCCACGAGTTCCAGGATGCGTGTGGAGTAGCTGACCGCTCGGCGAAAGGCGGCTTGGTTGTCGTGGCGTTCGAGAAGTTCGATGGCGAGCAACAGAATCGAAATATCGTTGGGGTTTATCGCCACCATGCGCTCTGCATAATCGGCTGCGCGGGCATCGTCGTTCAATTGAAGGTTGGCTTCGACCAGCGCACGGTAGATGCCGCTGCGGTTGGGGTAATCCGGATATTTTTTCAGAAAGCCTTCGAGATTCCGGACGAGAGCCGCACGATCGCTGCCGGCATCGTTGAGGGCACGCTGCAATTCACCTTCGGGGTCTAGCTGTTTGAAAGATGCCTTGTCCTTCCCGCGACTGGGGCTCGGCTCCTGTGGGCCCGTCGGCTGGTTTGTTTGCTGTGGAACGGCAATCCTTGCTCGCCACGCTGACGCTAGCGCGCAAAGTAGGAAGGCCCCAAGGGCGCAGGGGAATGGGGCGCGAAATGTCATGCTGCGATTCTAAACGCACGACAGAAAATTGTCGCTAGGGGATTCAATTGAGTGCGCAAAGAGGGGTGGGTCTCGAGGAGAAAATCTACTTTGCTCCGCTGATGCGAATTGCGCCGGAGACCGTATGTACTTCCACGCGCCCGCCGCCGCTGCCCATGCGCGCCCGGAGAGAATGTCTTCCCTCCTCCTCGATAACGATAGGAATGTCCGTGCGAATCTCACCGGAGGCTGCTTCCGCGGAAAGATGAAAGTTCGCAGAAGGTGGAACGCTGATTTGCACGCTGCCGGAAGCCGTCCTTAAGTTCCAAAAGCCTTGTGTACCGGGGTTGCCCTCCACGTACACGCGGCCCGAGGCCGTATGCGCCGTGACATCATTGGCCGCATCCTGAATCTCCACTTCGCCGCTGGCCGTATTTCCTTCCACGCGGCCACCCGGATGGGAAACGCGAATGACCCCAGACATGGCCTTAACGCGAACATCTCCTTTGACATTCGAAACCGTGACGTTGCCGGAAGCGCTGGAGACTTGAACGTCGCTGCCTATGTCATCGGCGGAGACAGAGCCACTCGCGGCGGAGAGGTCCACGCTGCGGCCGATCTTCTCGACTCGAATCGTTCCCGAAGCGGAGCGAACTTTTACCGGACCGCTCAGATCGCGGATGTTCTCTGCGCCGGAAGCAATGTTGGCCTCAACCTCGGTTTCGTGGGGGACTTGAATCTTGTAGCTAATGGAGACGTTGCGCATCCGGGAAAAATCTTTGCCGATGCGAATCGTGTCGCCTCGTTGCTCGATGGGGGGATTCGACACAATCTCGTCCAAACGCTTTTGTGTGTTTTCAAATCCAAAACCCGAAGCGCGCACCTCGCCGTTGATCGACACGGTTCCGGCTGCTCCCTCCGTGATGTCCACGTCGCCGGACGTATTGCTGAGCTCCAGGCGGATAGGGCCGGATACGCTGAACGTGCGGGCGAAACTCCCGTTGACCGTGGGGCCCGCGTAACAGCCCGCAAACACGAAGGCGCCAGCGAAGAGCGACAGGGAACTGCTCAAATTGCGATAGCGCGCCATTTCTTCCTCCAAGGAATCCCCGAACACCCGCTCGGATGTTCCACTAATAGCTACGCAAAAACAATGAATTATGTTCCGGAGACCGCTTTGCTCGGTGGCTGCGCGGGACGTGCCAGAGCCTCATTCAGAGATCCTTGGCGATAGCCTTGCAGATCCAGAGTAACGTAAGCGAAGCCGGCGGCTTTGAGGCGCTCCGCAATGGCCGTTGCCTTTTCTGCGGAAAGCGCGCGCGGCATCTCGTCCTGCGCGATTTCCACACGCGCGAGATTGTCGTGGATGCGCACGCGAAATTGACGGAACCCGAGTTCGCGAAGCGCGGCTTCGCCGCGTTCCACGAGCGCGAGCCGCTCGGGAGTCACTTCCGTGCCGTACGGGACGCGAGAGGCCAGGCAGGCGGAAGCGGGGCGGTCCCACGTAGGCAGGCCGGCCCGACGCGAGAGCAGGCGAATTTCTGATTTGGCGAGGCCCACATCGAGCAGCGGCGCAAGGACTTTGTGCTCGGTGGCAGCGCGATGGCCGGGGCGAAAATCGAGCGTGTCATCCGCATTCACTCCGTAGGCGACGGCAGCAAGTCCGCGTGAGCGAACCAAGTCATCCAGAACAGAAAACAACTCATCCTTGCAAAAATAGCAGCGATCGGCCTGGTTCGCGCGATACGCGGGATTCTCCATCTCGTGGGTTTCAATGAACTCGTGGCGCACCGCCAGCTTCTTCACAAACTGCTCGACCATTTCCCGGTCGTGCGCGGAAAAACTCGGAGACAAGGCCGTGACTGACAGCGCGCGATCATCAAGCGCCCGATTCGCGGCCCACGCCAGATAAGCAGAATCGGCGCCGCCTGAAAGGGCGACGATCAGCGAAGGAATTTCCCCGAGACGCAAGAGCAGAAAATTCTCTTTCTCTTCCGGCGAAAGAGCGGATTGCTCTCCATTGCGAATTTGAACGAGAGTTTTCATGTCAGCGATGAGTATATCGTAGAGTCCTTCTCGACGCAGAATCCGGGAAGCCACAACGTCATTTGAAGTCCAGCAGCACGTCCACCGTGCCAGAACTCGCATCGGGTTGCAGCCAATGCCCAACGGTTTCGTAATGCAGCGGCAGTTCGCCGAAAATCTGTTCCTGATGCAATTGCAGCCTGCTCAGAACTTCTTCATATTTTGTTTTGTCGAAAATCTCGCCTTGCGGGATGGGCCACGCCGCATGCAACTTTTTTTCAGCCGCCGGGGAAAGACCGGTCAGCACCATTTTGCCGAAGCGATACTGCGGCCCCTCGTGAATGGTTACGGAATACGAAACCGTGTGCGCGGATTCGTCGAATGAGGGAACCGCATCAACTTTCGCGTCCAGGAAGCCGTGATGGCCCAATGCTTCGCGCACGCGGTCCCAGCCCGCTTCCATTTTCATGCCGTCGGCGACATCACCAGCTTTCATCCCCATGTCGTTGTTCAGAGTGAACTCGGAGACCGTGGCGTTTCCCGTCCAATGCACTTCTTTCCAGTGATACACCGGTCCAGGGTCGATGGGAACAAACACGGGAATTTGCTCCGGCAATTTCGGGCCGGGTTTGCCCGTCAGACGTATTTGCGGCGGGCCCAACTTGGGATGCAGACAGCCTTTGCTCAGGTAAACGGGCCGGATCGCTTCCGTGAGGAACAAATCGATGGCCATTCGCGAATACGGCTTGCCAACAATTTCAGTGAGATGCTGCTGCACGGCCTTTGAGGCGAGAAGAGAAGGATCACTAAACTCCAATTTTTCGATTCGCAGCGCCGGACCTTCCACCTTGAAAAGCTGGACGTTTCCTTCTCCTGTGGGATTGCCGGTAACTTCGTGTTGCAGAGTAACCTGCAAACCGTGGGATGCGATCAATTCTTTGATGGCGTCGGCTGCTTGGTCGACGGCGCCGCCGGCTTCGGGAAGAGTGCCGTCGAAGAAAGGAAGTTTCTTGCGAATGGCATCGGCAAGCTCCGAATCCGCGAACCACGGAATGTTGTCGAAATACGCGGGGATTCGCCGCGATTCTTCGACGTGGTAGGTGACAACAACACCCATGCGCGTTTCAAAGTTGTAGCTGACCTTAGAGAAGAGGCCGGTTTGCACCAGTTTGTCCGCGGCAGCTTGCAAATCGGTGCGGTCAATTTCAGACCCGACAACAAGGCCGGTCAGCGCGGCTACCTGCGCTTCCGAAAGGTGTTTTTGCCCGTCGGCGCGAACTTCGTGCAGCGCTGCGGTTGCGGTTTCCTGGGTTTGCGCCGGTGTGGGCCGTGCGGCCAACGGCAAGAGCAGCAACAGCAGCAACGGAAACGGGAAGCTCGCTCGGAAATTGCGCCGCATAAATCTATTCTAGCGGAAATTATTTCCGACGAAACCCACAGAAATCATTCGACAGTCACGGATTTCGCGAGGTTGCGCGGCTGATCGACGTCGCAGCCGCGGCGCACCGCAATGTGATACGCGAGCAACTGCAGAGGAATAATTTCGAGCAGGGGCGCGAGCAATTCCGGTGCGGGCGGGAGTTCAATGACGTGGTCGGAAGCTTCCCGCGCGAGTTGATCTTTCGTGGTAACAACGGAAATCACGATACCGTCACGCGCCTTCACTTCCTTAATGTTGGAAACGCTTTTTTCATAGCGGGTCATGGCTTCGAGATCGGATTCATCGTGCGTGGCCAGCACGACGACGGGAAGATTTTCATCGATGAGCGCATTCGGGCCGTGCTTCATTTCGCCGGCGGGATAGCCTTCGGCGTGAATGTAGGAGATTTCCTTGAGTTTCAGGGCGCCTTCGAGCGCTATCGGATAATGGATGCCGCGGCCCAGATAGAGGAAGTCGGTATTGCGGAAGAATTGCCGCGCAAGATTTTCGTAAAGGCCGCTCGCGTCCGCTTGTAGGATGGTTTCCATCTTGTGGGGAATGCTCAAGGATTCTTGCATCAGATTCCGGGCGGCAGCGTCGCTCATCTTTCCGCGAACCTGGCCTAGATGCGAGGCCAGCAAGAGCAGTGCCGCCAGTTGCGAGGTGAACGCTTTGGTTGAAGCCACTCCAATTTCCGGGCCGGCGTGCGTAGGAATCGTGCCGCGGGCTTCGCGGGTGATCATCGAGCCAATGACATTGCAAATCGCCAAGGTGGGCGAGCCTTTGAGCTTCGCTTCCCGCTGCGCAGCTAAAGTGTCTGCAGTCTCCCCCGACTGGCTGATACACACGGTCAAAGTGTTGGAATCGATGATGGGATCTCGGTAGCGAAACTCGCTGCCGTAGTCCACCTCGACGGGAAGCCGCGCGAGGCGCTCGATCATGAATTTTCCGGCCAGCCCGGCGTGCCAGCTCGTCCCGCACGCCACAATGCGCACTTGCTGAAACTGGCGGAACTGCCTTTCCGTGAGCTGCATTTCATCCAAGAAAACTTTGCCGGTGTCCTGAGAAATGCGGCCCAGCAGGGTGTCCCGGACGGCGCGGGGCTGCTCGAAAATCTCTTTTTGCATGAAATGTTTGTAGCCACCCTTTTCCGCCATGATGGGATCCCAGGCGACGTGTTGCGGAGGCCGCTGGACCGCGCGTCCATCGTGGTCCATGACGCGGACGCCATCTTTGGTCAGAACGGCAATGTCGCCGTCGATGAGGAAGAAGATGTCACGCGTATGTTCAAGCAACGCCGTAATGTCGCTGGCAACAAAATATTCACGATCGCCCAGGCCGACGACGGACGGAGGCCCCAAGCGAGCGGCAACGATTTTTTGTGGGTCTTTCGCCGAAAGAAAGACCAAGGCGTAAATGCCACGCAGCTCTTTCAAAGAGCGGCGGACGGCTTCCTCGAGCGGAGCGTCATCTCGCGAATTCTTCTCGACAAGATGCGCGACGATTTCCGTATCCGTTTCTGTAGCGAACTTGTGACCTTCCTTCTGGAGCTTTTCTTTGAGCTCGAGATAGTTTTCGATGATCCCGTTGTGCACCACGACAATCTGTCCGGTGCAATCGCGATGCGGATGAGCATTTTCTTCGGTGGGGCGGCCGTGCGTGGCCCAGCGTGTGTGGCCGATGCCGTAGGTGCCCTCGATGGGCGACTTGGCAATGGCTTCTTCGAGGTTGCGGAGCTTTCCGGGGGCGCGGCGAATTTCCAGTTTGCCCGTGCCGTTCACGACAGCGATGCCTGCGGAGTCGTAGCCGCGATACTCGAGCTTGCGAAGACCCTCGATGACTACCGGAACGACTTTTTTCGGGCCGATGTATCCGAGAATCCCGCACATAGAGGGCGTCACCTCAAGTTCGTTCTACCAGCGTAACACGCCCGAGGAAGAGGGGCGAAGAGGTTGACAGGCGAAGGTTGAAAGTTCAAAGGGAAATCAGAAGGCAAAATCTGGACGATGCAGCGCGCGGCTGGTTTTTTAGAGCTCAACCTCGTTGCCGGCGTCCTTAGTCGCGTTAGGGGCGACCGAGATCAACGATGACTGCCTGCGGCCGGTGGCCCGGTTCTTTCTGCGGAGCGTGGGAAGAGTTTGAGCTGGCGGAGGTGGCATTGGAGCCGTAGCGGGTGGCCAGGTTTTCGCAAGAGGTGCGTTCGGGGTCTTGAACGTGCTGGGCGTCAAGGCGTAAGAGGAAGAAAAAACAGGAGTAGAGTGTGCAAAGGGATGGGAGAAAACCCGACCCTGAAAATGAAGCTGTGAAGAAATCACTGGGAAGTCGCGATTGGCCATAGCGGAGTTATGGTGGTAGTAGTAAGAACTTTTTCGATAAGCCCGCTGGCCGGGACCTGACCGCAAAATCCGTTCCTCGTCTTCGTGATCCTGAACGCATCCTTTTGCCGGAATCCTGAATCGAATCGAATGTCTCCGGCCCCCAGGGTTACGCGCCGATCTCCTCTGTAACTAGTGACAGTTCCATAGCGATGGTGCGGCGACGCATCCTGCCGACACTTGGAAACTCGTTGGCGCCACCACGAACCAATCGACTTTCGGGGGGGCGGTCCCTTTCCAAGATCGCTTCGAGGTAAACCACACATGAAGCAATTCGTTTTCGGTTTCTGCGCGGTGCTTGTGCTTACTTTCGGCTCTGTTCGCGTGGCCTCCGCTCAGGACTGGTGGCGACACACTGGTCCGGGCCCCATGGGCGCAGGTGCGGACAAACACATCCAATGGCCAAAGCCGCACATCCGAAGGTCACATTTCGAGAAGCCCACGCCAATCTACACCTCTCCCAAGTCGGTAGGTTGGTGGCACAAAAGTCCTGGCCCCGTGGGCGCGGGCTCGGGCCACTGATGGACAAATGGGGAACGACGCTAGAAGCTATTTGATAGGTTCTAGCCCTAACGCTGTTACCTTATCCCGTGTATTGGTACGGATAGGACTTTTCCGGTTCGGGATTATCCGTAACTTGTTCGGGCGCCCAGACCGAAAGTCAAGGGAATACGCTCCGCTTCCTTCTCATCCCGGAGTTATACTCCGAGCATTCGACATCTTGTCGATATCGGCGCTCCCGCCGAGAAGGAGGTGATCCAGTGAGGTACGGTTTACGTTGACGCAGTAGAGGAGGCGCTTGGGATCTTACCGAGCGCCTCTCTCCTTTTATTTTATTGCCGCCCAGGAGCCTTCAGGATAAAGCTGCGCCGTTCGAGAAGCTCGGTCGGGAAGGCGGCGCTGCGGCAAAATGAGGCGCAACATGCTGCGCCGCTACATTTCATGGAAGCAGGGTTTGATTGAGGGACAAAGACGGGCACGACATATCGTGTCCCTGCTGAAAGAGCCGAACGGGGCTAGTTCAGTCGACGATTTCGAAGCGGTATTCTTCGATGACGGGATTGGTGAGCACTTCTTTGGAAATGCGCTCCAGTTGTTTTTGAGCTTCGTCGCGGTTCCAGCCATCGAGATTCAAGACGAAGAATTTGCCCTGGCGGACATCTTTCACGGCGGCGTAACCAAGGCCGGAAAGAGCGTGTTGGATGGTTTGTCCTTGCGGATCGAGGACAGTGCGCTTCGGCATGACCCAAACGTGTGCTTTCATGCGCGCATTATAGCAAAGCCGCGCCCGAGGCGCGGCAGGCAGAGAGGCGAATGGAGCGCAGCGGTGCTGCGGCCTACGAGTGCTCCAGTTCGCACATTGCCGCGTGGTGCTAGGGTGTGCCGGTCTGGGAGGAAGGTTGGAAGGCGTAGTGGAAGCCCATTGCGCAGGTCTGCTCCAACTCGCTCTCTTGCAAGCCCATGTGAGCGGCGTGGGCGTACTCGCTGCGCAGATTGGTATCAAACAGCGCGGGGTCATCGGTAGAGAGGACGACGGGAATTTCATGGCGAAAGAACACAGGAAGAGGATGATCCTCGATTTGAACAGGGTGCCGCGCGAGTTGGCGAGCGAGGGCGCCGGTGCGCAAATTGCTTTGCGGGCAAAGTTCCAAAGGGATTTTGCGTTCGGCGAGGAGATCCATCAAGGAAGGATCCTGGATGGCCGCGATGCCGTGGCCGATGCGCTCGACGCGCAACAATTCGATGGCTTCGCGGATTTTTTCGGGGCCGCCCACTTCGCCGGCGTGCATTAGCCGATGGAAGCCAAGTTCGGAGGCGCGGTCGTACACTCCGCGAAATTCCGCGGTGGGCACTTGCAGTTCGTCTCCGCCAATGCCGAAGGCGACGACTGTGTTTGAGCCGCAACTTCTAGCGGCTTCGACGACAGCCATTGCCGCCTCTGCGCCGAATTGGCGGACCGCGTCAAAGACCCAGCGAAGGCGAAGGCCGCGCCGCTCGAAAGGTTCGGTGGCGCGAAGCAAGGCTTCGAAATTGACTTCGGGTCGTTGCTTTCGCAGCAGCATGACGCCCACGGACAGCGTCACCTCGGCGTAGACGACATTTTGTGTGAGCAAGTGCTCCGCGAGATCGGTGGCGACGAGAGCGTAGTCCTGCGGGTCGCGCAAAAGGGAAGTGATCCATTTGAAAGCTTCGAGGAACTCCTGAAAATTGCCGAAGGTGTAACGCCGGCGAACCTCCTGCTCCGTCGCTTGGACGCCCTGACGAGCCATCAAGATGCACGCCGTGGCGGGCTGGATGGAGCCTTCCAAGTGCAGATGAAGTTCGGCCTTGGGGAGAGAATCGATTCGGGGAGAGAGTTCGGTCATCCTAAAAAATCAATGCGGCAGGGCTGGCCGGCCTGCGTTGTTCCAAGCGGTGAGCCAAAAGGAACCGACATCGGTCGCCGCGTCCGACAGCTGGCGGATGAGAATGGCTCCCGCTTCATTGTAGAAGTGGTCGTAATATTCGTCGGTGTAAGAATTTTCGCCGCGAAGCGCGCTGCGGTCGGCAAGAAGAATCGATTCGAGCCAGCGATGGGCGCTGAGGGAGGCGTCAAAGGCATGGTCGGTAGGGTCACTGATGAAGGAGGCGTCGTTTGGACGCATGGGGAAAAACGAAGAGTAGCGCTCGATCAGCGTGCTGCCAAAACGTTCGTTGATTCCCGTTTGGCCACTGAGGCGGCCATCGGAATTATCGGTCGTGCTGAAAGGATCGTGCGCCTGCGCGACGTAGTGGGCGAGGATGGCGGCGTCGAGCTTGGCCTCGTCCCACTTTCCGGTCCGAAAGGCCTCGGTTAGCTTTTCGCTGTAGACGCCGATTTGCCACGGCAGGAGACCGTTGGCTTCCAATTTTAGTTTGCCGAACTTGGTTACGGCGGATTTGTAGTTGCGCGGCAAGGCTTCGAAGGGGAAGTGGCCGTACTTGTCGAGGGCGACGAAGTCATTGCGACGCTCGGCAGGGTTTTTGGCCATGGCATCGAGCGGATCGGTCACATGTTGTGCCAAAAAACCGCGATTGGCTTCAAAAAACAGGCGAACCTCGGCGGGTAGCGTGTCCACGGCTTTGTTGATGATGAGCCGGTGCGCGTTCCTGCCCCAGGCCTGCGCGCAAGAGGGAAACATCGCGAATGCGGCCACGGCAACGAAGGGCGTGATGGAATTCATTCTCAAATTTTTAGCCGGTCTCCAGTCCATCTCGCAGCTTCCTCATTGTGGCGTGGGCAACGCCAGGGCGCTCCGCTTACGGCTATAAAGGAAGTAAATGACCAATCCGATTGCCAGCCACACGAAAAAGCGAATCCAATTCTCCAGCGTCAGGCTGGCCATGAGCAAGAGGCAGGTGAGGACCGCAAGAATCGGAACCCACGGCACCAAAGGCACGCGAAAGCCGCGTGGCCGGTGAGGCTGGGACTTCCGGAGAATCAAAACCGCAATGGCAACGAGCAAGAAAGCAAACAAGGTACCGATGTTGGAAAGGTCCGCGAGCGTCCCGATATCAAAAATTCCGGCGGGGATTCCGACAAAAATTCCGGCAACCCACGTCGCGACGTGAGGAGTACGGAACCGCTTGTGCACCTTCGAGAACGCGCCCGGGAGGAGACCGTCGCGCGACATGGCGAACCACACGCGGGCTTGACCGAGTTGGTAGACGAGCAGGGAAGAGATCATGCCCATCAACGCGCCGACGGTTACCCATTGTTGCAGGCGGTCCAGTCCGATGTTATGCAAGGCCGTAGCCACCGGCGCGGCGTCGCCTTTGAAAATGTGGAACGGCTGAATTCCCGTTAGAACGACGGCGACGCCGACGTAGAGCGCAGCGCAAACGAAGAGCGAAGCCATGATGCCGAGCGGAAGGTCACGCCGGGGATTTTTGCACTCCTCCGCGGCCGTGGAGACGGAATCGAATCCGATGTAGCTGAAGAAAACGATGGCGCCTCCGGTGAGAACGCCCTGCCAGCCGTTGGGCATGAACGGATGCCAGTTCACCGGCTTGATGTATTTCGAGGCGAATGCGATGAAGAGAAAAATGGCGACAAGCTTGATGCCGACCATGATGCTGTTCGCGCTGGCAGACTCACGAATGCCCAGGACGAGCAGGACCGTGAGCAGCATGACAATAAGGAAGCCGACGAGATTGAAATGCGGGGCCCAGCCTGTGGCCGGGGAATACGCGGGGGTACTTAACGCAACGGGCAGGTGGACCCCAAACGTTTCCAGGAGGCTGTCGATATATGCGGAAAAGCCGACGGCGACCGCCATGTTGGAGACGGCGTATTCGAGGATCAAATCCCAGCCAATAATCCATGCGACGAGTTCTCCGAGCGTTGCGTATGTGTACGTATACGCGCTGCCGGCGATGGGGATCATGGAGGCGAGTTCTGCGTAGCAGAGTCCAGCAAACCCGCAGACAACGGCCACGAGAAAGAAGGAAAGCGCAATCGCTGGACCGGCTCCGGGGCGTCCGCTGATTCCGGTTGCATGCGCTCCATGGAACAGCACGTCGAGAACAGGCGCCTTCAAAATCGAGGGATACTCGACCGCTTCGCCTGCGGCGGCGGTGCCAGTGAGCACGAAAATGCCTGTCCCAATGATGGCGCCGATGCCAAGCGCGGTGAGAGTGATCCAGCCAAGTGTTTTTTTGAGGCGTTTTTCTGGGTGTTCGGAATCGGAAATCAGTTGGTCAATGTCTTTGCAACGGAAGAGTTGTGAGGCCACCCATCTTCTCCGATCACGCCCCGGAAAGCCGGCGGAGTGAAATCGCCCCATGCTTTATTGAGGAGTAAGAGCGGAACTCAATTTACTCCGAGATGCTCTGTCGCGCAACGTATGAATACTCTCTTTGCGCATGGTGCGATTGCGCTCGTAAAGCCTTTAAGCTTGCTCCAACTGGGCATAGCGCTCGATGAATTTTTTTGTGCCACGGCCGGGAAAGCTGACGGAGACGCGGCGGTCTTCATCGTCGCCTTCGACGCCCACGATGGTTCCGACGCCGTAGCTGGGATGGCGTACCTTTCGCCCGAGCATGGGATTTGCGTCGCCTCCGCGCTTCGCGGCGGCGCGGCCAAACGAGACCGAAGTTGTAGCGCGCCGGGGAGCCGACGCCGGTTTATGTACGCCGCGGACGCGGCGAAGAAATTCTTCCGGAGAGTACGAATATTCCGGATCGGGCTCGTAGCGGCGGGTCTCGCCAATCTCCGCCAAGGAACCGCGGACGGTTTCTACCAATTCGCTGGGAATTTCCGCAAGGAAACGGGACGGCAGGGAAGCGCGCAATTGCTGCTCGTTGCCAAAAATGCGGCGGTAGACGGCGCGCGTGAGCGTGAGAGATTTTCGAGCGCGGGTCATGCCCACGTAAACGAGGCGGCGCTCTTCCTCAATTCCTTTGTCTTCGTTGAGCGAGCGGCTATGCGGGCAGATACCTTCTTCCATGCCGGTGAGAAAGACGTGGTCGAACTCGAGGCCCTTGGTGCTGTGCAGCGTGATCAGTGTAACGCCCGGTTTGTCTTCGTATTGATCGGCGTCGCTCACCAGGGAAGCGGCATCGAGGAAATCGGTGAAGGTTTCGCCGGCTTCCATGCTTTCGGCTACGGCGCGCGTGAGTTCTTCCAGGTTCTCCCTGCGCGCGACGTCTTCCGGAGTGTTGCGGTCCTTGAGCATGTCCATGTATCCGGATTCTTCCAGGACGACGTGCAAAAATTCGGCCGGCTGTTTGGTGGAAAGTGCTTCCTGAAGTTTGCGAATCAGTTCCTGGAAGGCCCGAAGCGGCGCAACGGCGCGGCCGGTCGAACCACCGGCCACGGTTTTCTCAATGGCGTTCCACAAAGGAGTTCCGTCGGTTCGCGCGGTTTCGCGAAGGGCCTCGACAGTAGTCTTACCAATGCCGCGCGGCGGCACGTTCAGAACGCGCAGCAGGGAAGTGTCGTCCTCCGGATGCATCGCCAGGCGCACGTAGGCGAGAGCGTCTTTGACTTCGGCGCGGTGATAGAAACTGAATCCCCCTACCAACTTGTAGCGGAGGCCCCGCCGGCGGAAGACTTCTTCAAAGGCCCGCGATTGGGCATTGGTGCGAAACTCGACGGCGCAGGTTTGGTCGGAGTCCTCGCCGAGGATGCGCTCCAATTCTCCCGCGACGTATTCCGCTTCCGCTTGCGGGTCGCGCCCTTCGAAATATTTGAGATTGACTCCGGCGCTCTTCTCTGCCTTCAACGACTTGCCCAAGCGGCCCTGATTATTTGCAACGACCGCACCCGCGGCGTCGAGAATGTTTTGTGTGCAGCGGTAGTTGCGCTCGAGCTTAACGACACGGGCGGAAGGAAAATCGCGCGAGAAACTGAGGATGATCGAGACGTCGGCACCACGCCAAGCGTAGATGGACTGGTCTTCGTCGCCCACGACGCAAATGTTTTGCTTGGGGCCGGTGAGCTGCCGCATGAGTTCGTACTGCACGCGGTTGGTATCTTGATATTCGTCGACGTGAATGTATTGAAAGCGCGCCTGCCATTTCTCGCGCGTGGCAGACGATTCGCGTAACAAGCGCGCCGAACGGAGGAGCAGATCGTCGAAATCCAATGCCTTGCTGTCGTGCAGACCTTTTTCGTAAGCGCTGAAGATTTCTGCCGTTTGGCGGCCTTCTCGGTCAAATGCTTCGGCACGAATCTGCTCGGGAGTCTGGCCATGATTCTTCGCGTAGCTGATGCGGCTCAACACGTTGCGCGGCGCCAGGTCATCGGCGTTGATTTGCAGCTTGGCCATGGCCAATTTTACGGCCGCGACTTGGTCGTCCTCATCGTAAATGGCGAAGTCACGGGGCAACCCGGCGGCAGGCGCCTCGCGCCGCAGAAGCCGCGCGCAGAGCGAATGAAATGTCGAAACCCAGGGTTGCCCCGGAGGAACGCCAGCGCGCAAAAGCAAATCCGTGACGCGATTGCGCATTTCTTCTGCGGCTTTGTTGGTGAAGGTCACCGCCAGAATCGATTCCGCGGGCACGCCTTCGGCGATCAAGTTCGCCATGCGGCAGGTAATCGCGCGCGTCTTGCCCGTGCCCGCGCCTGCGAGAATCAAAACAGGGCCTTCCTGCGTTTCGACAGCTTGGCGTTGTTCCGGATTCAGTTCTTCGAGAATTGTCAGCATGGGTCCGTGGTGTTCAAGAAAAGTGGCACACGTCATGGTAGCCGACCGTGACGATGCGCGCAAACGGACTTTGGGCGGGCAAGAATTTGAGCCGGCCAAGCTTTCTTGACAACGATGCCAGCGAGGCGCCTACGGGCTCCCGGCCTGGCTCAGATCAATCTCGAAATACATCAGTGGCCGATTCTTTTCGAGGGCCACGATATCGGGAACATAGAGCCGCGCACGGTTCAAAAGATCGAATTGGCTTCGTAGATCGAAATAGAGCAGTCCCTGAACAGAATTGTGTGGCGCGACGATGCTTGCCTTCACTCCTGCTTCTCGGAGCTCTTGTTCCACTTCCACCCATTTTTTGTCATGTCCCACTTTAGGGCCGCCAATGGGGATGGGAAACCTGCTCCTCCCCAGATTTTTCGTCGCCGGTCTCAGGATGACGTCTGCCGCCTGCTCTGAAGTCAAAGGATCCAGAGCTTGAAGATTGTCTTCCGAAAGAGTGAGGTTGAGGCGAATGCGCTCGAGGTTCACTTTCAAGCTGTCGTCGGAATCGTTGCGAAACGTCACTTGCAAGGCCACGATCCCGGCCGCATACGGCGATTTCTTGTGAAATTTTTCTTTGTAGAGCGCAGGGTCCGTCCATGCCCTCGCGGAGATGGTCATACCTTCGTGCGATTCCAGCGCCGAAGTTTTGAGAGAGGTCTGTGGCTCCGCTAGACCTTTGGCAGCCGCCCAATGAAAGGCCACCAGGGCCAGGAAGAAGAGGGTTAGCTTTCTGGCCGGGTTATAATAAGCTTTTCTCATCTTGACGCCTTCGATTCCTGGGGGATACGCAGGGTTGCCTTGCGCTGCGCACCCGCCTGCTGTCGGCGGGGCACGGACTAACCGGAGCCACGCATAGTGTATTTCATTTATAGCCTGCTCATGGGCCTCGCGGCTGTTCTGCTCACGCCATACTGGCTGGTGAAGGGACTGCGGCACGGCAAGTATTTGTCCAATTTGAAGGAGCGCCTGGGTTTCGCCTTTCCTGCGTTGGATAAGCTTGCGGCCGAGCGTGCCGGCGCGATCTGGATTCATGCGGTCAGCGTGGGCGAAGTATTGTCGGGCGTTACGCTCGCGCGGCGGTTGAGGGCGGGATATCCGGACCGACCGCTCATCGTGTCTACAACTACGCTTACGGGGCAGGCACTAGCTCGTGAGCGGATGGCCTTTGCCGATGCGGTCATTTACTTTCCCCTTGACTGGAGCCTTTGCGTCCGCCGAGCGTTTGACGCTGTGCGGCCATCGCTCGTTCTTGTGCTTGAGACCGAAATCTGGCCGAACTTTCTGCGCGAGGCCGGACGGCGCACGATCCCCATTCTTTTTGTGAGTGGCCGAATTTCGGACCGTTCGTTTGCGCGCTATCAGAAATTCCTGGGCATCTTCGGCTTCTTTTTGCGACCGCTGCTGAAAGATGCGCTTTCTCATGCCAGCGCGTTCCTGATGCAAAGTGAGAAGGACGCGGAGCGTATGCGAGCTCTCGGCGCGCCTGCCGAGCGAGTCACGGCGAGCGGGAATTTGAAGTATGACGCGGAGCTGCCTTCGCCGACACCGCTCGCGAATTGGCTGGAAGCTGAGATCAAGCGCAGCGGCCGCTCGCCGGTCATTGTGGCGGGAAGCGTGGTTGCAACCGAAGAGCCCTTGGCACTCATTGCGTTTGGAACGCTGCAGGGCGAATACCGGAATGCCTTTCTGGTTCTTGCGCCGCGCAAGCCGGAACAATTTGCGGCTGCGGCGGAGTTCATCGACGCATCGCACCGGAAGTTTATCCGGCGCTCGGCGTTACCGATTCCAGGTCCGGGGCCAGCGGGAGAGCAATCCAACGGCGCGCTCAACTCTGCTCCAGGCGACTCAGCGATCCTGGATAACGTTACCGTTCTGCTGCTCGACAGCATCGGCGAACTGGCATCGCTGTATCGTTTGGCGGATGGCGCGTTCGTGGGAGGTTCGCTTGTTCCATCCGGCGGCCATAACATTTTGGAACCTGCCGCGTTTGGAAAAGTTCCTGTATTTGGTCCGTCAATGGAAAATTTTGCTGAAATTGCGTCGCGATTCGTTTCAGCCGGTGCTGCGATTCAGGTGAAAAGCCCCGAGGATGTGGGCGTGGCCTGGATTGAGTTGTTTGGTAACGCGGCGCGTAGGAAAGAGATGAGCGAGAAGGCACGAAGCCTTGTCGAAAGCAGCCGCGGCGCCACCGACCGGGCGCTTATGGAAATATCGAAGCATTTGGGGCGCGTGGCCCAGGCGCAAGCGATTCATAAAACCGCGATCGGAGTTTCATGACTTTTCCACGGCCAGTGCGAATCTTGCTATACCCCTTGTCTATTCTTTATGGGGGAATTGTACGCCTTCGGATGCGGCTTTATGAGCAGGGATGGCTGAAACGGAAGCGATTAAAGGGAACGGTGATCAGCGTGGGCAACCTGACGGTGGGCGGGACCGGCAAGACACCAATGGTGATCTGGCTTGCCGAAAAGTTTCTCGCGGAAGGGAAGCGCGTGGCGATTTTAAGCCGCGGCTATCGCGGCACGAATGGCACCAGCGATGAAGTCGAGTTGATGAAATCCCGATTGCAATGCCGCGTGGCTTTCGGCGTCGGGAAGAACCGCTTTACCGAGGGCCAGCGGCTTGCGGCGCAACAAACTATCGACATTTTTCTTCTCGATGACGGATTTCAGCATCTCCAGCTTGCTCGCGATTTGGATATTCTCTTAATGGACGCATCGGCTTCGTTGCACGGCGAACTTTTGCTTCCTGTGGGACGGCTTCGCGAACCGCTTTCCGCGATGAGCCGCGCGAATCTCGTGGTTTTCACACGCACGGAGAACGCACCGGGAACATCCGAAGCGATCGAAAAACTTACGCGGTTTCCTGTTTTTGCCGCAGCGACGCGCCTTCTTGGATTCCGGCGCGTTGCAAGCGAGATTCCGCTGCAATCGGCAGAAGAGATTGGTGCTGGGCCGTTTTTTGCTTTTTGCGGCATTGGCAATCCCGAAGCTTTCCTTAAGGATCTGCAAACTTGGGGACTGCCGCTGTGCGGCCAGGCGATTTTCGGGGACCATCATCGCTACACGCAACGCGACGTTTTGAGGCTCAAAGAAGCAGGAAAGAAAGCCGGCGCCAAAGCGTTCGTCACTACGGAAAAAGACGCGCAGAATCTTTCTGGATTGAAATTTGAGGAAGCTCCCTTATACATTTCTGTGATTGACATGGTAATCAGGCCGGAAGCCGATTTCCGAGAGATCCTTGATCGATTGATTGCCGCTAAGATGGGTGCTGCCGCGTGAAGATTCTCATCCGCGCGACGAACTGGGTGGGCGACGCGATCATGGCGCTGCCGGCGTTGCGAGCCGTGCGCGGGCGCTTTCCAGAAGCGGAAATTGCCATTCTGGCGCGTCCTTATGTGGCGGATATTTACCGCGAGCAGCAGATTTGCAGCAAACTCATCACTTACGACTCCCAAGCGAAGCACGCGGGCATTGCTGGTAGCGAGAAGCTGGCCGCGGAACTGCGCACGCTCAAATTCGATGTCGCGCTACTTCTGCAAAATGCCTTTGACGCGGCGTGGGTGAGTTGGCGTGCGAACATTCCGGAACGCATCGGTTACGCGCGCGACGGCCGGAGCTTTCTTTTGACGAAGGCGGTCCCGGTTCCCAAGACAGGCGAAATTCCGCCGCACGAAAAGTTTTATTACCTGGAGCTTCTTCGGCGCGCCGGGTGGATCGATTCGCTCCCAGATGAATCGTTCATTTCCCTGAACGTTTCGGAGCCGAGCCGGCGCAGAGCAGCGGAGTTTCTTGTCCAAGCGGGTACACGTGCCGATTCCTTGCGCATGGCGATTGGCGCCGGCGCTTCTTATGGGTCAGCAAAATGCTGGCCACCAGCGCGCTTTGCCGAGCTCGCGAATCGCCTACAGGCACAGACCGATGCGGACATCATCCTCTTTGGAACCGGAAGCGAAGCCGCCGTTACGCGGGCTATCTCCGCGGAATTGCGCAAGCCTCCCATCGATCTCACGGAGAAATCGGCAATCGCTGATCTGCCGGCGCTGCTTTCTCAGTGTCACCTGTTCATTGGCAACGATTCGGGAGCCATGCATGTGGCCGCCGCGGTGGGATTGGCGGTGGTCGCCGTATTTGGCCCAACGGATCCGTATGGCACAGCTCCGGTCACGCCGCGCTGCGCCATCGTTCAGCAAAAACCGTATTGCAGCCCATGTTTTCTTCGGCATTGTCCCATCGACCATCGTTGCATGCAGAAGGTCACAGCCGATATGGTAGAGGCTGCCGCAAAGACGTGGCTCACCGCGGCGGAGACTCCGCGTGGCTGAACGCCCGCGTTTGCGAGCCGGTGTGTTTGTCGACCGCGACGGCACCCTCTGCGAAGAAGTCGGCTACATGAATCACGTGAGCCGCTTTCGTATGTTCCCGTTTGTCGCGGCGGCGTTGCGGCGGCTCAATCAGGCTGGCTATGCGGTCATGGTCGTCTCGAATCAATCGGGAATCGCGCGCGGATACTTCCCCGAGTCTGTCCTTGAGGAAGTGACGCAAAGGATGAAGCAGCAACTGGCCCAGGCCGGGGCAAAGGTAGATGCAGTTTACTATTGCGCGCACGCCTCGTCGGAAAATTGCGCCTGCCGCAAACCTAAAACGGGCATGCTGGACTGCGCTGCGCGCGAGCACGCTGTCGAGTTGCAGCGTTCGTTTGTGGTCGGAGACCGCTACATTGACATCGAACTGGCACGCAATGCCCGTGCGCGGGGCATCCTGGTCCGCACGGGTTATGGGGAGGGCGAAGTCGCATGGCACGCGGCCAAATGGCCGGCACCGCCGGATTTTGTGGCCAGCGACCTGGCTCAGGCCGTCGATTGGATCTTGAGGCAGCCGCGATGAAGCGTCCAGCCGCCGAAAAAAAACGCCCTGCGTCGGTGGACTTGCGCGATCTTGCTGAGTGCGTAGAACAATTCCGGGGAAAGATCATCGTTCTCCTCGGTGACTTTGTGGCCGACGAATTTCGTTATGGCCACATTTCGGGAGTTTCGCGCGAGGCTCCGGTGTTGATCCTGAAGCATCGCGAGACGCAGTTGGTTCCAGGCGGCGGCGCTAACGCAGCCAACAATCTTGCCACCCTGGGGGCAAAGGTGTTGCCGATTACGGTCGTTGGCGAGGACGCTCCTGGGGAGGCGCTTTTTCAATATTTCCGCCAGAAGGGCGTGAGCACCGGCGGCATCCTTCGTGCCAAAGGGAGAGCCACGCCCACCAAGACGCGTTTCCTCGCGGGGTGGGCGCACACCGTCGCGCAACAAGTTCTCCGCTTCGACTACGAACCGCAAGCGCCTTTGCCGGAAGCGATTCGCTACAAGATTCAGCAAAAGCTTTCCGCGAACTTGCGGGGCGCTGATGCGCTGGCCATTTCGGATTACGGATTTGGTGTTGCCACGCCCGAACTTGTCCGCAAGATCACTGGTAAGCTCAAAAAGTCAGTGCCCATCACGCTTGACGCGCGTTACAACCTCCACCGCTATGCCAAATCCGGCGTCACTTCCGCGACGCCGAACGAAGCGGAGCTAGAAGCCGAGCATCACACCACCATTGGGTCCGACGCTGCCGAACTTGCGCGCGCGGGCGGCGCCACGCTTTCCACCATGAAATTGCAGGCGCTCCTTGTGACTCGCGGCCGTCACGGCGCGGCGCTCTTTGAGTTGGGCGGTGGCGTCACGCACATCCCGATTCACGGATGTGATCAGGCTGTCGACGTCACCGGCGCTGGCGACACGGTTCTCGCGGCATACACCTTGGCGCTGGCCGGCGGTGCCTCCCCCCTTGCGGCCGCGCACATTGCCAACATTGCGGGAGGACTCGTGGTCATGAAACGGGGGACGGCTACCGTTTCGGGCCAGGAACTTCTCGACGCCATCCGAGGCGAAATTTCCGGGACAGCTTCCTGAGCTATGCGCGAAGCCGCCAGCAAGATCGTTCATCGCGATGCGCTTCGGCACAAACTCGCGGAGCACAAGCGCCGAGGACAACGCGTGGTTTTCGCCAATGGCTGCTTCGATACGCTGCACGTCGGCCACATCCGGTATCTCGAAGGAGCGCAGCGGGAAGGCGATATTCTCGTGGTGGGCGTCAACGACGATTCCAGCGTGCGCAACTTGAAGGGTGCCGGTCGTCCCGTTCTCGATGAAAACGCCCGCGCGCTGCTGGTTGCCGCACTCCGCTGCGTCGATTACGTGGTGTTGTTTTCCGAACCGACTGTGGAAGCGCTGCTCGAAGAATTACGGCCGGATGTCCACGCAAAAGGCACGGATTACACTGCCGAGACAGTGCCGGAACGCGCGACCGCGGTGCGACTGGGCATTCGCATGGCCATAGTGGGCGATCCAAAGGATCACGCCACTCGATCGCTGTTCGACTCGATCCGCAAGGCAGCGCATGACTGAGCCCCGCTTCCTTGTTGTGCGCCTCGGTTCGCTTGGGGATATCGTCCATACATTTCCCGCAGTGGCGGGCCTCCGCGAGTCTTTTCCTAAAGCCGAAATTGTTTGGCTAACCCATCCGCGGTGGAAAGATTTAGTTGAAAGCAGCGAGCTTGCCTCGGAAATTTGGCAGGTCGAGCCGCGCGCTTACCGTTCGGTCCGCGATGTTCTTGCTCGCATCCGAAAAAGGAAATTCACGGCCGCCATCGACTATCAGGGGCTCTGGAAGTCAGCGGCGCTCCCGTTTCTCGGAGGCGTGCCGCGCCGCATCGGATTTTCTTCGCACGCCGTTCGCGAATTCGGTGTGCCGCTTCTTTACACCGATCGGGTCCGCACTACTCGCGCTCATGTGGCGGATCAGAACGGCGAGCTTTCGCAGCGTGCGGGCGCGCGAAACGGCGTCGCACCCTTCCTGCTTTCCGTTCCTTCGTTGCAAGAGGCGTTTGCGTTGCAACTTTTGCGTGGATTCAACGCTGCCCGTTACGTCGCGTTGAGCCCTGCCGGGGGTTGGCGCTCCAAGTGCTGGCTTCCTGAACGTTACGGCGCGCTTTGCCTGCAGATCCATGCAAAACTCGGAATGCGCTGCATTTTGAATCAGGGCCCAGGTGACGAGGACTGCATTGCAGCGGTCAAGGCTGCCAGCGGTGATGCCGCTCCCATCGCTTGCAGCAGCTCACTTCACCAGTTGATGGTTCTGCTGCGCAATGCAATTTGTGTTGTTGGCGGCGACACGGGCCCGCTGCACCTTGCCGTGGCGCTGGGAACACCTGTCGTCGCTCTCTTTGGGCCTACCGATCCAGCGCGCAACGGTCCGTATCGCCCCGGCTGCGATCCTGGGAAGGACATCGTGTTGCGCAGTTCGCACGCCGTTACCACTTACAAGCGAGAAGACCAGCCCGACTCTTCTTTGCTGGAACTCGAAGTGGCCAGCGTTTTCGACGCCGTTAGTCGTCAAGTTGAGGCACGCCGATGAGCCTGCCGGGCAGTTTTTTTATGCGCTGGCGGGTTCGCTTGGGGTATCCGCTGGCAGTAGTGGTTCTTTGGTTTTCCCGGCCGGTGCCGCGCAGCATCTTGCTGGGCGGTTTGGTTGGGATCATTGGCCTCTGGCTGCGGGCTTATGCCGCCGGATATCTGCACAAACAGGAAGTACTCACGGTCACCGGCCCTTATGCTTACACGCGCAATCCCCTCTATCTCGGCAGCGCCATTCTGGTGCTCGGCGCAGCGATCGCTATGCAGTCGTGGATCTCGACATCTCTTCTTCTTCTTTACTTCGCAATTTTTTATTCCGCGGTGATGCGGCGCGAAGAAACAGAATTGCGCATGCGACACGGCCCTGTCTTTATCGAATATGCACGTGCGGTCCCGCTCTTTTTCCCGCGTTTGCGTCCCGCGGAGCTAGCTGGCGGATCTGTGAGCGGGTTCTCGCTGGCGCAGTACAAAAAAAATCATGAATGGCAGGCGACGCTCGGTTTTTTACTTCTTCTCGGCACTTTGTTATTGATCTGGAATTTTCGCCAGCGCTGATGCTGCATTCTGCGCATCGAGACAGGCAACGAAACAGCTAATCTCTATTGCTGTCCGTCGGTCAGCACATGCGCGGCGCCTTGGCGAGCGGTCCGCAACACGTGCAGGCCCGCGGCGTCCAGCCGCTCCCGTAATTCTGGGCTGGGATGATCATAGGGATATACTTCTCCAACCGAAATAATTCCAATTCTTGGGCGGACCGCGTCGAGAAATTGTTGTGTCGTGGAGTTCTTTCCGCCGTGATGCCCAACCTTCAACACGTCGGAACGCTCCGGTCTTCTGAAAATCCGTGGATTCCGCACGGTCCACGAAACTGCGGCCGCCCAGCAACATCGCCCGCAAGACACCGGCCGTTTGCGGTGATTCGTTCGAGAGGGTATCGATTTCCTCTCAAACGCTCAGAAATCCGAGCAAACAGCCAACTCGAATGGGAAAGGATAGTAGCAGGGAAAAGGTGTTCGCTAGGCAAGCCCGGCAGCGATGAGCAGCGGGCTCCCAGCGAAGCAAGCCCAGAGGATGAAAATCGAAAGGACGTGCGGTACGACTGCAGGATGCAAGCCCAGTGCGATGCCGCGCTGCGGCGATCGCAAGGGCCGGCAGCCTCATGGCGCTTTTCGCAACCTTACGAGCGTCTCGATGTGGAAGGTTTGCGGAAACAGATCGAATAGATGCATTTCTGCGATTTCGTATTGGTTGCTTGGTGCAGGAATTTCTTTTGGTTTCCGCGCCGAATTGGTCAGGACCGCCAAATCGCGAGCCAGCGTCGACGGATCACACGAAAGGTAGACAATTTCTACCGCGCCAAGCTCTGCAAGATCCCTCGCCGGTTGCGCGCCCAACCCTGCTCTCGGTGGATCCAATACGACGAAATCCGGCTTGTCTTTCGTTTTCTTCAAAAACTCTTCCGCGTGTTCGTTGTGGGTAGCTATAAAAACGCGCGCAAGTTCCGCGTTAGCTTTGAGATCGCGCGTCGCTGCGAGATTCGCATCCACGCTCACGACTTTTCCAAACGTCTTCGCCAGCGGAAGAGTGAAGAATCCCACTCCGGCATACAAATCCAGTGCCAGTTCGCCGCGGGCATGTGCCACGACGGTCTTCAGCAAATCCTCGATCAGGAAGCGGTTTACTTGAAAAAACGAAAGATGGCTGACGCGGTATTCGTATCCACCTACTTCCTGTGTCAGATATCCCGGGCCACTCAGTTCGAACTTGTTTTTCTTCTGGTCCAGCAGCAACAGGCTCTCAGTATGTGGAAGCGCGCTGCGGAGCGAGGAAATGAGTTCTTCGGCAGGTTTTGAAAATCTGTCAAACGCCACGTTGAGCCCGATCTTTTCGTCGCGCGAATCCGAAAACGCTTCGATCTCCTGCACTCCGGCCGGCAGCGTGCCCGATCGCGTCATATCTTGCAGCTTCAAAAAGGTTTGCGCGAGCAGCGGCGAGAGCACAGGACATTCGTCGATCGGCAGAACGACCGAACTTTCCGGCAGAAAATATCCGAGCGCTCGCGGCATCCCGCCGCGCAGCGCCCACTGCGCACGATTCCGGTAGCCATACGGCTGCGCTGAGTGCTCGGCAATCGCGCCGTCCCACGAAATGCCGCCGAGGCGTGAAAGCGTTTCGCGCAAAATTTCTTTCTTCAGCCGCAACTGCTCCGCAGCCGAAATATGCTGATAATGACACCCGCCGCAATTCTGAAAATGCGGGCAGCGCGGCTTGGCGCGTTCCCTCGCCGGGGAAGTGACTTCCAAAAGCTCCGCCCAAAGTAGCTTCTTGTGCCTCTTCTTTGCGGCGGCGCGCACTTCTTCCCCAGGCAGGACGTAAGGCACAAAGACGGTATTGCCGTCGGCGTGCGCCAAGCCTTCGCCTCCATACACAAGTTTCTCGATTGACAGTCTTAACTCCTCAGCCATCAGAAGTCCTCATATCTAGCCGTGGTGCCGAAGCTGAAAAGCGGATCCCTCCGCCTCAGGCTGCGGAAGACCGCAGCCCGGGGGTCGGGATGACTGTTTGCGTCGCTAAGACTGCGACTACGACATGTAGAAGAGACTCAGCCGCGGCAGCCCGAACTCTTCCAGCAGCCGTTTCTGCAAGTACTGCTTTTCGACCAGCGCCAACTGCTCGGTTTTCATCTTTCGGCGGTACGTCGCCAATTGCCCGTCCAATTCGCGCCGGATTTTCAACATCAGCTCTTCTGGAGCGTAGCTCGTGAGCGTTGCCTGCAGCTTGTCATCTAGAATGGTCAGGCGCCGCTCCAAATCTTCTAAGTCCAGCGTCGCCGGCGTCTCGAGCAACGTTGCACTGGTTTCTAGTGACTTGGCGACCTCCGTCAGCGTGGCAGCAAAGTCCGGCCGCGCTCTTTGATTCTGGTCCGCTCCCTGTCTTAGCTGTGCGAGGTTGTGCTCAAAATATTTTTTCAGCTCTTCGCGGGAGAAAACCTCTTTCTGTGGCCCGCGGTTCGCCGCTGGTGCCTTACCCGCCGCAGCCTCCAGTTGTTCCTCCGCCGCCTCCAGCACCGCATCCGAACAATACGCCAGGCTCTTCATGGTTTTTCCCGAGCCGCCGCGCCGCGACCTGCCATAACTCTCGAACGCTCGATCGATTCCTTTGAGCACCGCTTCCAGCGGCACGCCTGCCCTCTGCCATGCTTCCATAATTGCCCAGTCGAGCGGCGACACGAGCAGGTTCGCTCCCCGTTTCTTCCAGAAATATTCTTCGATTTCCGTGAAGTAATTGAAATAGTTCCAGCCGTCCATTGTGTTGGTTGGAAGCGGACCGCGCGTCAAATCAATCAAATCAATTGTTGATGCAATTGAAAACAACAGCCGTCGCCCGCGTGCTAAAGCTAAGGTTTTTTTCGCGGGAATTGCGCTTCGCGTCACCTGCGCATCTACGTTGCGCTCTTCCCGCGCTCCGCCGGCTGATTTCTCTCCCAGATCAACCGCAATCCTGTCAGCGTCAGAAACTCGTCGGTATGCTCGATGTACTTCGAGCCTTTCGCGACTAACCTTGCCTGTCCTCCCGTCGCCACTACTTTTGCGGCTTGGCCAAGCTCCTTCTTCATGCGCGCGAGCATGCCGTCGACCATATCGACCGCGCCGTAGTACAAACCTGCCTGCATGTGAGTGACGGTGTTCGTCCCAATGACTTTTCCGGGGTCTTTGATTTCCACGCGCGGCAGTTTCGCCGCGCGCGCGAACAAGGCCTCTGCGGCAATGCCCAACCCGGGAGCGATGACGCCTCCCAAATATTCACCTTTCACGGATATGGCATCGAAGGTAATCGCTGTTCCAAAATCCACCACAATACACGGCCCGCCGTACAAGTGAAACGCGGCCACGCCGTTCACGATGCGGTCCGCTCCTACTTCCGCAGGATTGTCCACCAACACGGCCATGCCGGTTTTCACCCCCATCTCGACGAACAGCGCCTTCTTTCCCAAATAAACGCGCGACATTTCTCCGAGCGTCCAGTTCACGGGCGGCACCACCGAACTAATGATCACTCCGGTGATGTCGTTGCGGTCCAACCCCGCCAAGGTAAACAGATTCCGCGTCAGCACGCCGTATTCGTCGACGGTTTGCTCGCGCGCTGTCGTCAGCCGCCAGTTCGCAATCAACTCTTGACCGCGAAACACACCCAGAACCGTGTTGGTGTTTCCCACGTCGATGGTCAGCAGCATCTACCGCGCCTCCGCTATGTCCCCGGCAAGCACCGTAACCACGCGCCCATCGTCCCGCTCGACTTGCAGCAAGCCCTCCGGTCCCAACCCTACGGTCGTTCCCAAATAGCTTTCCATGCCGTTCGTCACGCGCACGCGCTTGCCATGCGCATAGCTCGAAAGCACCTCGAAGCGCTTTATCACGCTCGCCAGACCTTCGCGCACGAAGCGATGGTAGTCGCTCTCAAATTCCCGCAGCAACCGCACCAGCAACTCCATGCGCGATTGTGGTTTGCTTGTTTCCTGGCGCAGGGAAGTAGCGATGTTCGCGAGTTCACTCGGGAATTTCTCCTGATTCACGTTCAAGCCGATTCCCACCACGACAAACCGTATCTGTTCCGGGTCTGCGTGCATTTCGGTCAGGATGCCGCCTGCTTTTTTTCCATGAATCGTTAAATCATTCGGCCATTTTAGGTCGACAACCAGCCCAGTGACAGCCTCCACTGCTGTGTGGGCGGAAAGGCCTGCCATCATCGTGAGCAGCGGAGCCTGCACCGGCGCGAGTTTCGGCCGCAGAAGCAAGCTGACATAGATCCCCGTCGCGCGTTCCGAGTGCCACGTATGTCCAGCTCTGCCTCGTCCCGCAGTCTGTTCTTCTGCTAAAACCACAGTTCCTTCCGGCTCGCTTGCATGCCCCAATTCAAACGCCACGCGATTTGTCGAGTCCGCCTTGAAAAAATGATGGATGCGCTTCCCAAACAGGCTGCCTTTCAGCCGCCGTTTGAGTTCGTCCGCCGTAAGAATGTCCGGAACTTTTTCGAGGAAGTAGCCGGTTGCGGCCTGACCTTTCACCTTTACCCCTAGCTCGCGCAGCTTCTCAACCCACCGCCACACCGCAGATCGGGACACGCCGATTTCGCGGGCGATGCGCGCTCCGCTGATCACGATGGTGGCGTTGTTCGAAAGCAGCCTCAGCAGCCCCGCTACTCTCCGGTCCGTGGTTCCCGGCAAGGGTTCTGTATTCATGGGGATATCTTCGCGCTTGGGCGCCGCCTAAGCTTACGTTTCCTCGACGCCATCCACAAGCAGGCTCAGGTTCGCGGCGGGCGCCGAGTGCGTCAGCATCCCGGAGGAAAGAAAATCCGCTCCGGCCTTTGCATAAGCATATGCGTTTTCTAATGTAATTCCGCCGGAAATCTCGATCACGCAATCGGGACGCATGCCTCGCGCAATCTTCACGCACTCCGCTGCCCGCCCCGGTGTCATGTTGTCGAGGAGCACGGCTTCCGCGCCTGCTCCCAGAGCTTCGATCAATTCGCGCTCGTCTCGCACTTCGATCTGTACGGTGAGCGGCGCGGGCCCCACGACTTCCGGGTCCAATCCTGCCGCATCGTAGGCGCTCGCGGTTCGCGGGGGAGGTGCTTTGGGCGCTACGTAGGTATGCGCCTTATCGAGCGCCACTTTGATCCCGCCTGCCAGCGCGATGTGATTCTCTTTCAGCAAGATCGCGTCATAGAGGCCGAAGCGGTGATTCATTCCGCCGCCCACTTTCACCGCGTATTTTTCCAGCACCCGCAAACCTGGGGTCGTTTTGCGCGTGTCGCGAATTCGCGTCTTGGTCGTCGCCAGTTGTTCCACGAATCGTCGCGTGTAGGTTGCAATCCCGCAAAGATGTGACAGAAAATTCAGCGCGGTTCGCTCCCCGGTCAAAACTGCCGCCGCGTTTCCTCGTAGCTGCACCAATTTGACGCCGGGCTCGACGAACGACCCATCAGCGTGCAAGCAGACAACGTCCATTTCCGGATCCAACGCGCGAAACACATTTTCCGCCAGTGGCAACCCGGCGCAAATCAGGGTCTGCCGCGCCAGCATGTGCGCCCGCGCCACGGCATTGGAAGGAGTGGTTGCAGCTGTGCTCGCATCGCCTGAGCCGATATCTTCCGCCAGGGCGTTTCGAACGATTTTCTCGATATCTTCCGAATGCCAGTCCACGAGCTTCAAGTCCCGGCGGCCTGACTGCCTCCGTCAAGGTCCCCCAGCCGCTTTAGCAATTTGTCCTGCTCAGTTTTTTGTTGAGCCAGCGTCGCTTCCAGCCCCTTGATGATCTTTTCCGGCGCGCGGCTGCGAAATGTTTCATCGCCGAGTTGTTTTTCTTTCGAAATGATGGCCTTTTGCAATCCTTTAATTTCCTTCTTTAGCCGCGTTTTCTCCGCGCCCGCATCGACCGTCTCTGAGTAAGTCACGCGCGCATCAAACGTTGCCGTCGAGCGCAGTGCTCCGCTCTGGGCATCGAACCGTTCCCTCGGAACGATGCGCAACTCAGACAGGACCGCTAATCGTTCCAGCGCCTCGCGGTTTGCCTGAATCAAATTTGCTATGCTACGGTCGCTCGTGGAAAATTCCGCCGCCACCTTTTTCTTGGCGTCTACTCTCAATTCCGCTCGAATCGAGCGAAGCGCGGTCACCACTTCCTGAATTTGCGCCACGTCATGCAGAGCATCGGCATTCTTCCAACGCGCTTCCGCCACGGGAAACTTCCCAAGCGCAATGGACTTCGCTCCCTTCGCCTGCGGAACTTGGTGCCACAGCTCCTCTGTCAGGAACGGCATCAACGGATGCAACAGCCGCAGAGCTGCATCGAACGCAGCAAACAGGTTCTTCCATGCCACCGTAGCCCGCTCGCGGTCGGCGCTTTGCAATTCCGGCTTGACCCACTCGATGTACCAGTCACAGAAGTCGCCCCAGAAAAACTGATACACGGCTTGCGCCGCCTCGTGAAAGCGGTAAGTGTCTAACGCTTCGTTCACCATTTCGATCGTGGTTGCCAGCCTTGCGAAAAGCCATGCATCAACCAGCGGGATTCTTCCGCCGACCGCATACGGCGCTTTCGCGCGAACCTCCGGCCCCGCCAATTCTTCCAGCTTCGTTCCGCCCTGCTCAAACTTATCCAGGTTCACAAATAAAAATCGCGCCGCATTCCAAATCTTGTTGGCAAAATTCCGCGCGCTCGTCAGCTTGTCTTCGGACAGCACGATGTCTGTTCCCGGCGCCGCCATCGACGCCAAGCAGAAGCGCATCGCATCGGTCCCGTACTGCTGGTTCAGCGCCACGGGATCGAGGCCCGTCCCCTTGGACTTCGACATTTTCTCGCCGCTTCCCGTGCGCACGAGCGAGTGCAAGTACACCGTGCGGAATGGAACTTGTCCCGTGAAATGGATCCCCATCATGATCATCCGCGCCACCCAGAAAAACAGGATGTCGTAGGCGGTAATCAACAGGCTTGTCGGATAGTATTTTTTGTAGTCCGCCGTCTTCTCCGGCCAGCCCAGCGTGGAGAACGGCCACAGCGCGGAGCTGAACCAAGTGTCCAAAACATCCGAATCCTGCTCCAGGTTCGCCGATCCGCATGTCGCACACTTCAGCGGCGTTTCCCGCGCTACGGTGATGTGCTGGTTCTCCTTGCAGTACCACGCCGGAATCCGGTGCCCCCACCAAAGCTGCCGCGAGATCGTCCAATCGCGGATGTTGTTCATCCAGTTCAGATACTCGGTGCGCCGATTTTCGGGGATAACCAGGATGGCATTCTCCTTGCCTGGCTCGTATGCCTCCACCGCCTTGATTGCCGGCGCAGCAAGGTCCTTCATCTTGCAAAACCACTGCGTCGAAATGCGCGGTTCCACCACCGTCTTGCTTCGTTCGCAAAGACCGATGGCGCTCGTGTGCTCCGTGATTTTTTCGAGCAAACCCTGCGCTTTCAGATCCTCAACAATCTTCTTTCGCGCTTCAAATCGTCCCAGGCCCGCATAGGTGTCGGCGTTCGCGTTCATCTGCGCGTCATCGGTCATCACGTCGATTTCCGCCAACTTGTGCCTTTTCCCGAGCGCAAAATCGTTCGGATCGTGTGCCGGCGTGACCTTCACCGCGCCTGTGCCGAATTCCCGGTCGACCATTTCGTCCGCGATGATCGGAATCTCGCGGTTCATCAGCGGCAGCCATGCCTTTTTCCCAACCAGGTGCTTGTACCGTTCGTCCTCCGGATGCACCGCAACCGCGGCATCTCCGAGCATCGTTTCTGGTCGCGTGGTTGCCACGGTCAAGAATTCCTTGGTCTCGACGACCGGATACTTGATGTGCCACAAATTGCCTTGCCGCTCTTCGTGCACCACTTCCAAGTCGCTCAGCACCGTCAGGCAGTCTGGGCACCAGTTCACCAGTTGTGTCGCCCGGTAGATCAATCCTTCCTCGTATAGGCGCGCAAAAACTTCACGCACCACCCGCGAAAGCTCCGGTGACAGGGTGAATCTTTCCCGCGACCAATCGCAGGTTTCCCCGATCTGCCGCATCTGCCGCAGAATGGTTCCGCCGCTTTCTTCCTTCCACTTCCACACGCGCCGCTCGAATTCTTCTCGCCCGAGCTTGCGGTAATCGATCCCCTGTTCCTTGAGTTGCCGCACCACCACGCGCTGCGTGGAGATTCCCGCGTGGTCCATCCCCGGCAGGTATAAAGTGTTGTATCCCCGCATGCGGTGCCAGCGCGCCAGGATGTCGATTTCGGTGTGATTGAGCATGTGTCCGATGTGCAGCGAGCCCGTCACGTTCGGCGGGGGAATGACGATGGAAAACACTGGTCCCGGCGCGCTGGGGTCAGCTTTGAACAGGGCCTCTTTCACCCAGAATTCGGCCCACCGCGGCTCAATCTGCTGCGGCTCGTATGCCTTGGCTATTTCTCGAGCCATTCGCTACCTTCGCTCCATTTTATCAACGGTCGACACGGCTCCGTGGGCTTACGCTGAACGCAAATCCTTCAGAGTAATCTTTGACTATACGGGGCCAAAAGCGGCTCCGTCAAATTCGCGGTCTGGCTGGTTTAGCATCAAAGCAGCATCGATTCGAATGCAAACGGGATGAAAAATCCTCGAAAATTCTGTGGGGAGGGAACTAGGACTTCTTCGACTTCATCTCATCCTTAACCATGGCTTCCACAACGGGCTTCAAAATCTCTCGCGTTACCGCTTGCAGCACTTCCGGACTCATTTTCGCCAGTACTTTGGCCACCAGATCATCCATGTTTGGCGCAGTCGCCGCAGATGCTGTCGGCGGCGGGCTCGTGGGCTCTAGCACGCCTTCCTCTTCCCGCGCGTAAAAGCTGCCGCCCTCTGACGACCGGGCTTCCCGCCTCTCGAGGATGAACGTGGCGTGTTCCGCCGCCTGCGCCGCTTCTTCGCGAATCGCTTCGACCGTTGCCGGAGGCAGTGCGGCTTCCTCAATCACGGTCTGAGTTTCATGGCTGACCTCGCTCCCATTTCCAGTTCCGTTTTTCGGTGTGGATGCCTGACTTGCGGCCGGCGTATCCCAGGTCGAAGCCAAATGGCTGGCCTTTTGTATCTCGCCTTCCCACGGACTGGACGAAACGGAAAACCAGGAATCTTTCGTCTCTTTCTGTTCCGGCGCGGGCTGTGTCTCGGTCGCCGTGTGGGTCTTCTCCTCGACATCCGTGGCCGTTTCCAGCGAATGCTTTTCGTTCCTAATCGGCGGAACCACCGGAGGCGCCCACGTATCTGGGACAGGCGGTCTGCTGGGGGCCGGCGTTGTCTCTTGCACCAGGGCTGGCGGAGCCACACGTGTCTCTGGCACGCGGCTGCTCGACACGGGCGCGGTTTCTACCGACGCCGGTTCTTGTTCCGGTTCCCATCCCGTGTTCCGTGACTTGCTGGCGGCAATCTGTTCGAATCCGCCCATCCGCCAGTCGTTTTCGTTGCTCTTCGACTTCTTACTTTTGGCCGCAGGAACGTCTTTCTCGTCGCCGGTGCCCTCGGGTCTCCATCCTGCCGCTTCTGCGTCTTCTTCTTCCGCGGTCGCTTCTTCTTCATCCCGGTCGCGCCAATCGTGCTCCCTCGTGAATTCGGGGGAGGTGGTGGTCGCAGAATTCGAGTCGTCCTCTGTCGTTTCCGCGGGCGTTTCCAGCAGGCTGCCGAATGCCACTGGCTGTGAGTTAGAATCAATCCGCAGTGGTTCTGGTTTCGCAGGCAGTTCTTCTACAAAGCTTTCGTTGGTGGTTTCCGGGCCGTCGCCCATGCGGAATTCCGGTACCTGAGTTGCTTCCACGGTCGGCACGCTTCTGTGGTTTGGCGTCAGCATCTCTTTGCCGCCAGACGCTTCCGGCTCAGCCATTTTCGGAACTGGCGCGCCCACGTGGCCTGCTCCCGAGCGCTGCAAAGCGGACTTCACCATGGAAATCAGCGGGTCCGGCGGAATAAACGGCTTCTTCAAAACGCCGTCCGCTCCCACCCTTTGCGCTTCCTGTTCATCGAGAGGATCGAATGCTCCCACCAGCAGGATTACCGGGATATGCGACAGCGAAGAATCCATTTTCACAAACTGGCAAACTTCGTAGCCGTTTCTTACCGGCATGAACACGTCGGCGAGCACCAGGTCCGGCCGCACGTCGGCGATCTTGCGCACGGCCGCCTCGCCGTTTCCAACCGCCACAACGTCAATGCCCGCGTCTTTCAGGGCAAGACCGACCATCTTCTGGATGTTGCTGTTGTCGTCCGCAACCAGAATTTTCGCCACTAAACATCCTCCGGCCATACTACACCTGCCCAAGGCTCTCCGGCTGCACCGCAGCCGTAGGGTGCCCTGTCTTTCGTCTTATTGGAGCATTCGCGGGCGTGCGCGTCAATCGCCCCGGGGTAGGGGTGTGTCGCAAAGCAACACTGGCCAATTGCACACCGGCCCGTTTCCGCCCCGGCCAAAGCAACAAAAGGTGCGTATTTCTTAGCCGCACCCTGGCTCTTTTCTAAACCGGCCCTCGCAGACGAAAAGATTACCAGGGGAGAATTTTTCGCATCCCCTTCTTTTTCTTGCTGCTAGACTCTTTCTTGCTGTCTTTGCTGTCCGTCTGGCTAGCCGCTTGCCCAATCTGTGCCGTAGTGGCATCCGGCTTCGTTCGATCGCTGGCTGCTCCCGCCGTGGCGGCCGCTCCATCTGTTTTCGCGGTTCCCTCTTCCGTTCCCGTAGCCTCGCTAGTTCCATCGGTCTTCGGCGCACGATCGCCTGTTCCTGCGGCTGTAGTTGCCCCGGTTGCTGAATCGCTCGTTCCGGCTGTCGCAGCGGCACCCGGCTTTTGCGCCTCTGGCTTTGCGTCGGTACCCTCCGCAGGGGTTGCCACGCTCTCTGCTCCGCTGGTCGTCTCCGCCGAGCCTCCCGCGGCTACCGTAGCCACGATCGCTGATCCTGCGCCCCCAATGCGCTGTTGGCCTCCGCCGGATAAAATGTCCACGCCCTCTTCATTTTCCGATTCCGGCGTCATTGTCGGGGTTCCCGTTCTGGCCGCGGCGTACAATTCCTCCCGCGGGCCTGTGCGTACCAACGCCAAGGGCTTGGCAATTAACGAATCATGCCCGCGCTGCGCATTCTTCTCCGCCGTCATCCAGGCGACCGCCTTTGGATCGGGTTGCGGCACGGGCGCCTTCAGCGCTTTCAGCTTTTCTTTTGCTTGCGGCACCAGCGGCGAAAGCGGGTATTCTCGCACGATTCGGGCATAATACGGCGCAGCCAACTCCTTCTTTTCCGTGCGCTCCCAGATGTTCCCCAGCATCCACAGTGCGCGGTCCGCTTTGCTATACAGCGGATAACGGTTCACCAGCGCAGCGAGTCTCGAAGCCGCGGCTCGCTTGTCGCCACGCGTGGTGTAATAAAAATAACCGATCCGGAAGTCTCCTTCGGCCAGCACTTCCTGCACTTCCCGCAAATACTGCGCTGCTTTGTCCCCGAGCGGATCGTTCGGAAACTTTTGCAAAAATAGTTGAAAGGCGTCTTCCGCCTCGCGCGCTTGGGTCCGGTCGCGATCCGGTTTTTCCATCTGCCGGAAATGTGCCATGGCGACTTGCAACTTCGCGTAAGCCGCTTCCGGCAGCATCGGGAAAAACACATAGAAATCTTCGTAGGCTTGGATGGCCTGCGTTGTGTTTGCGGTCCCCCCCTCTTTGAAATACGAGTCTGCGATCGCCAGCTTTGCTTTGGCTAGATACTCGCTGTCCGGGTACGTATTGATCAGCGTCTGCAAGTTCAGACGGCCCACCTCGTGCCGGCCGTGCCTGATGTCGGCCATCGCCTTGTCATATAGAATCTTGTCCGGTTCCGCGGTATTGTCCGCGCTGGTGGACTTATTGACCTTTTTCTTCTTGTGCAACGGCCACTGTGCATTGCTGGGCGCGGCGCTCAGCAGCATCAATCCACCCGCCATTAGCAGGGTCAACAGCTTCGCGCCAACCCTCGAACAAGTAACGTGCACTCCGCACCTCTCTTGCGAATCTAGGATTACCCCACGACAGACTGCGAAAGCCGTGCCCGCCCGCACATTTCCCAGTTTAACCTCTCCCATTATACCCTGAACCAAAGGACAGGTCCCATCACAACTTTATGATTCTGGGTAGGTTCCTGGCCGTCGGTTCACACTCCTTGGGATGCAGGTGTGGGGCGCTCAGGGTTGCCTTGCACGTTCCTCCGCCGGCCCTGTGAATTTCTGACTCGGCGTGGCCTGTTTTTCTCTTTGCAGTTCGAGGACGTCCAAGAGCCGCACCGGATAGACCCAAGGTGCACTCCCCGCGTTTCTACTCTTGCAGATCGCAGCCTGTGAAGGTTTACAATCGCTATCCGCATCCGGTCAGGGAATATTTTTGCTTCTTGGCTGGTCTTACGGACAAGGCTGAGTGTGGCTGCTGGCCATCTAAGGGATCTAAATTCATCTCCGGAATTCTTATGAAACGCGCGCTCGTTGCGGGTTTACTTCTAATCATTGCGGCGGCGGTTCCTCCGCTCGCGCATCAGGTGCACAAATCGGGAGTCGCGCGCATGTCTCTGAAGGTCGGTGACATGGCTCCGGACTTCACGCTTCTCACCGATGAGTGGAAAACCGTCAAGCTCAGCGACTACCGCGGCAAGAAAAATGTTTTCCTCGCCGTTTACGTGCTGGCTTTCTCCGAAGGCTGCACCAAGCAAATGCGGGCCGTCCAAGCGGGCATCGACTCTGGCCAAATCCCCGCCGCCGACACTGCGGTCTTCGGCGTCAGCCTCGACAGTCCGGCCGCCAACGCCGCCTTCGCCGAGCAGAACGGCTTGCATTTTCCTCTGCTCAGCGACATGAACCACAAAATGCTCAAGTCCTACGGCATCCTGAAAACCTACAGCGTTGAGAACGAAGATTATCAGTGGGCTCTTCGCGCCAACATCGTCATCGACAAGCAGGGCATCATCCGCCTCATCGACGAAGGTGACGACGCCGTCGACCCCAACACTGCCCTTACCCTCTGCACCACCCTCCAGAAGCAGGCCCCCTCCGATTAGGTTACTGTGTGTGTGGGCGCTTTCGCGCGTCCGCAAGAAGATGAAGCTCGTTGGACGAGCAGCCTGCGCTAAAAATGAGGGTCGTTCTGGCCTTTGTTCATCGAGGTTTGCGTGAGTGGCAACACCTCATAGCAGTCAAACGCCACGCCTACGTCCATCGCTTCCTGCGGAGAATTGCTCGGCTGGATGTGAACCACATGACCGGTACACCGCCATTCCGACGGCGGTTTCCTACTGACTTCCTCCGGCATCTCAAATGCCACGTGCACAGCCGTGCCCTTTTGCAGCGACAAAGTCGTTGCAAAACAAATCCCCCGCGGCGAGACGTTCAGCGATTCCGCCCACTGCTCTGGCACTGCAGATTTCGGAACGCGCACGCGCACCGGCAGCTTGAGGTTGAATCGCGCGGCCAACCGCCTTTCGGTTTTAATCATGGGAAACACCACGTCTTCCTGGAAAATACGGGCGAAGCACGACCACGGGGATGCTAGAGGAAACACCCTATTCTGCATACAGCGATTTACTTGCCAGCGAGACGCTTCTGCGACTTCTTACTATTTCGATCGTTTCCAAGCGGCGCTAGTTCGAAGTGCCCGTGGCGGTGTACGACTCTTTGACGGCGTCGCCGTACAAGTGCAGAAGCTGCGAGGCGCGTTTCAACAAATCCGAAGGCATGTCTCCCGGCTGGTAGTCCACCCACCCCGTTGTGTATGCCAGCGAAATCTTCTTGCCAGCGCATTCCAATTCCATCGAGCCCATGCGGTTCAACACCTGGGTCACTTCGCCCACGTTGCACTTCGGCAGCACCAACACGAAATCGTCGTTTGCGAGCCGCACCGCATAGTCCGAGCCGCGGCTCACTTCCTTCAGCCGCCTCGCAAACTCCTTCAGCGCCTGATCCACGGCCGTCTTGCCATACTGCTGGGTCAGGTCCGCCAAATCTTCCAGGTGAATGGTGGCCAAACTGAGCGCCGTGTTTTGCCTCTTCGCACGCGCGATCTCTCTTCCGAGGTGCAGGAGCGCCGAAGTGCGCGTGTACAATCCCGTCACCGGATCCACGGCCGCGCTATCATCAATCGCCGCACCATTATCCTGCGATTCGGCGCTTGGCGCCGTCGCTTGCTTCCGCAGCTTGCGAAACATCCTCTGCCGGTACACCATCCAGCCGTTGAACAGCAGCAGCAAGCACAAAATTCCCCAACGTGCCTGCTCAGGCGTTATTTCGTAGAAGCGCTCTTTGTGCCGGAATAGGCGCGAAAACGCGGTCAGGAGCAAGGTTGCGGCGGAAAGCGTCGTCACCGTCAGCGCGGAAAACCACAGCCACCATTCGCGCCGTCCCAGCTTTTTTAGGTCGATTTCTGACGTTTGCCCGTGGTAGCTTGCAGGCCCTTCCAGCGGGGAGGACTTGGTCGTTAGGCTTACCCGATCACTGAACGAAGTGGCAGTGGCTCTGTCAGGCCGGCCAAACATATCCTCCAATGTAGGCCGTCGCTGCATAGTGAGGCAATCCCCAAAAAGTACAGGCCCTTCCTTTCAGCAACCTGCCCGAAAGTACTGTTTCTTACACTATAGTCGCGGGAAGCTTCTACGTCCCGCATCCGTAGTGACAACCTTGGAGGGCCTTGCGCTCCCCTTGCTGCGGCACTGCTGAATTTGGATTGGCCCGGGCTTTCACCCGTGGATCGTTCTCGCCAGATTCAGCGCCCAGGTGGCGAACGTGTGCCACGCACCGGTCTCACCCAGTGGCACTCGGATGCGCTGCACGAACACCAGAAAGGCACTCGCCCAGATCGTCGCGCGATGCAGCTTTCCCAGGCTCCAGAGATCGTATCCGGCGAGCAGCAACAGGAATCCGTAGGTGCACAATTCTGCGACCCAGATCGGATGGTGACGGATGAATGCAACTGGCCACCGCGCCACGGCCGCGATCATGAGACCCGTGGTGGCAATCAAAATCATGCGCTTGTGCGCGGGCGGGTTGGATCTTGCCCGAAATGCGAAGAAAATCAGAACCGCGAAAATCGCCATGTCCGTGATCGGGATCACGTAGAACGTTTTCGGATCGATTCCAGTGGCAGGTCCTTTACCGCTCATATCTCTTCGCAGCGAATCCGTGGCCGCCAAGGCACCAAGGATGACCATAAGGCTCGCCAAGCCGAATCCTACCAGCCCGAGCTTACGGTGCACATCCACGTGATTCGTCGCTACCAGCGACGTTTGCACGACGAGCCACAGAATCCACGACGAAAACGCGGCACCGTGCAAATGAATCAGCCAGTTGGGCAGGGGCGCGCGGAATACTCCTGCGAGGAAATAACTTCGCGCAAATCCGAAAAATACCGTTGCCAGCATCAGCAGCGCCATTCCCGGAAAGAAATATTTGTCCAGGCGCGACTCCTGAGGCTCGAACACAGCGGTCGCCATCGTTCCTTCCCATCTTTGGTAAATTTATGGTTTTTTCTGCGGGGCCTGAAAACGGCCGCATTGTACACGATTTCGGGCGAGTTCGGTCGGAACTATAAGCGTTTGTCGGCTGATTTCCAAACTATCGCGCGGTGCGCCTTGGCTTTCGCTATGGCTTGCTCGGGAGCTTGCCGGACCTCGTCCAGTCCTCCGTGTTGGGATATAGCTGCAAGCCAATCTCGTAAGAGCCATCCTGGCGCGTTGTGCAATGCGTCACGCGGCCGCGGGAGGGAAGGCTGCCGCGGATCGGCTGCACAAAGAGATCGCGGTTCGTTCCCCAAAGGTTCTTGGTCACGATGCGTGCGCCGTGGCAACTTACATTGATGGTCGACGTAATTTCAAAGGCCCCGGTCACCGGGTCGGACAGCTTCACAAACATCTTCAAGGAGATGCGGGGCTCGGCGCGGCGTAGAAGAGGAGCGTCCATGAAGGTGATCCTGCACAGCTGTATTGTTCAGGGGGAATCAGGCGGGGCTTTCTGTCGCCGCCATCTTCCTTGCTTAATACGTTCGTGGTCAATAGTACTTGGGGCCAGTTCTTAGACCTCCTGCATAGCAGTGATCATAAGCTCAGCCAGCTTCAAAAGCCCGTGCGCTGCATGTTGGCCTTGAGCGCCTCATCGATCCGGGCCACGGATTCGCTCAAGTGCGCGCGGGTCTCGACAGACATCTTGATGCCCGGCTTGCCCAGCGCGCTTTGCAACTGGCCTCGCAGGGTGATCAACCCTTGCCGTGACAGCGTCTGGGCGTCCTCGGGCACGCCGGAATCGCGCAGGACCATGCCCACCATCTTGCGCAAATGCGCGCGCTGCAACGACCTGCGGTAACTGCTGACGTTCAGCGAATCGCCCGGCGCTTTGGTCTCCGCCCAGACGGACTCCTGAATCGAGCTGAAGAGCAGTCCCAAGCTAAACGGCTCCGCCGGCGGGGCTACCTTCACTTCCGAGTCCAGAATGCGGCTTAGCACAATCGGGTGGAACAGCCGGTCCATAATCTCGTTCTGCAGGGAAAGCACCATGTCATGAATAGGCACGTCGAATCGCGTGCGCATGGAAAGAAAGTTGGTGAAGTCCGAATGCCGCGGACTGGCCAGCTTGTTCAGCAATTGTGACGGAAACTGGAACGCCCTCGGCGAGAACAAATGCTCGCGCAGAAGGTCCAGCGCCTCTTTCTGCTTTGCGGCCGGCACCGGCTCGAAAGGCAAGCGGTTTCCCGGATCGCCGACATGCGAACGGTAGTGGTAAACGCCGCCGATATATTTCGAGGCGAGATAGAGCGCATACCCTTCTTCGCCAAAAGCGCCGTTAAAGCTTCGGCGCAGCACCTGGTAGCCTTCCCCGGGCTTCTCCAGTTTCTTTTCCATGTTGCCGCGGATTTCTTCGGCCAACTTCACGCGCAGCGCGTAATACTTCAGCGGGTCGCTGCCGAAATCGAAACGATTCACAATCGGGTCCATGTCGAACGGCCCGCCGCCGATTCCGGCGTCCTCATCAGTGTCGTAGGCAAGCTGAGGTTCCGCGGCGCGCGAGGCGATCTTCGCTAGCTCCGGCAACTCTTCGTCCGGCGTATTCGCGGCAATCGGTTTGTAGGCATACTCGATGGCCCAATAATCGTACGGCCCCAGCGTGGTCTGATGGTATTGCCCCTGCTTTTGTCCTGGCGCCGAGATATTGGTCGGGATGTAATCCATCACCGATCCTGTTAGCCCTTCTTTCGCGGTGAATGCAGCGTCCTGTGCCTGTTCGAGCCTGTGGATGGTGCTGGCACGGAAGTTGTGGCGCAGCCCCAGCGTGTGTCCTACTTCATGTGCGGCGATTTCCACCAGATAATCGTGGATGAATTTGTCCGCTTCCGGACCTTGCGGGTCCATGCCGCGCGCCGTCAGCAGATCAAAGGCAAACTCTGCATCGCGAGCGGCCCCTCGGGTCAGGTCGCAAAATTCCGCCGGTCCGTTGTGCCACGGGGCAAGGAACGGCTTTGGTTGGTCGTCCATCCACGGTATCAAAGACATTCCCGCGGGATTCACATATTCGTTGATTTCCCGGCGGAAGAAACGCGTCATTCCTGTGTCGAAGCGGATGTCCGCGTCATAGATTTCTCCCGTCAGAGGATTCACGCGGGAAGGCCCTTGGGCGAATCCGGGATCGGGATAACCCGCGAACCAACGCAGCGTGCTGTAGCGCACGTCCGCCGGATCCCAATCCGCGTTATCGGGCTGTTGGTTCACCACGACTGCGTCTTTAAATCCGATCCGCTCGAACGCTTTGTTCCACAACAAAACTCCTTCGCGGATGGCCCCGCGATATTCCACGGGGATGGTGTTTTCCATCCAAAAGACGATCGGCTGCTTCGGAGGAGAAAGCGGGGCCGAGGGATCTTGCTTCTCTAGTCTCCAGCGATGGATATAGCGCCTGCTGGACTCGAAATTCCGGTCGCTTTCATAGTCCTGCATTTGGGTGAAGAAATGTCCCACGCGGTCATCGGCCAGACGCGGACGGAAACCCGACCCGGGCAATTCGGAAATGCTATAGCGGAAATGAAAGAGCATGCTGCGTACGTCCGGAATGTTGCGCGGCGGTGGTGGCGTGGGCAGCGGAGGAGTTCCGGGCGGAAGCATGGGCGGCAAGGGCGGCTGTTCGGTGGCGAAGTGGTTTATGGTTTCAATTTCCACGTTGCGCTCGAAGGGCTTGAGCATGCCGAAGTTGCTGTTCTTCACATCGTAGTGATACGGAATGCGAAACGCGGCGTTGAGCTGGTAGGCCATCATTGGCACGTCGGTCAGAAAGATTGCGCCCAGGTCAATCAGCTCGCTCTTGCGCTCCGGATGCGGCAGGCTTTCGCGCTTCGTCGAACCCAAAATCGAATCACTGAAGGAATGCGCTACAGCGCGCGCCATCGGGGAGTTTTCCTGGGCTACGAATCGCGTGTTCTTCGCGATGACCTGCACGTTTTTTCCTTCTTTATGAAAGGTGATGGGCGTCTCGCCACAGGAGTCGTCCGCGTAAAACCCGCCTTCACCTAAGCCGGATTCGCAGGTGAGCGACAGCATGTACATCTTGTTGAACTGGTCGGGCTGAATTTCCAGTAGGACTTTGTCTTCCGTCTTGTAGAAGGTGAAGAGTCCCTGGATGACCTGCGTGTCTTTTACGACCTCGGCAAAAGGCTTTTCCTTCGGCGGCTCAGGCTTCTGATCTGTCGCTCCGGGCTTTTTCTCCGCATCGGTTTTTTGGTCCGGGGCGGGTTTCTTGTCCTCCGGCTTTTCTGGAGGGGCTTGCGCCAAAAGCTTGGCGCTGCCGAACAAACATAGTGCGCCCGCGAACATGGCCAAGATTGCTTTTCGCATGGGACTCACTCCTTTGCTTGACCGCTCAACGGTCAAGCGCGCGTTGGAAGGGATAGGCGCCTGATATCGGAGTTTTTCGGCAAAGTCAAGTCAAGCTGGCCGACGCCGACGGCAGGATCCCCTTGTTTCAGACTTCGACGAGGCGGAAGCGCTGGTCGGGCGCGAAGCGATATCCTTGCAAATACTCGTAGGCCACGCTCCAAACCGCACCGCCCGAAGCGGCGAAGAGAAGTTCTTCGATCGGCACGCGCGAGACGTAAATTCCGAGAAGATTCGGAACGTTGTAATAGCGCTGCACGAAATCGGGATACAGCGCCAGGAAATACAAAAACAGGGCGAGGTACAAGAGCGTGAAAACCGCCGCGCCCACGAACATTGTGGGAATCAAATCGCTGCGAACAAACGCGACCAGCAACGCGCAAACTACGAAGGCAATCACGGTGTTGTAGATGGTTTTGCCGGGATGCCAGAACTCAAGAATGGCAAAGACCGAGACCAAAACGACAAAAGGGAAATAGTGCTTTTTGCGCCGGTGTTTTCTGCGCGCGGCAAGTCTTTCTTTGAGGACGATTTCCCCCACGACGGAAGCGATGCCGCCGACCGCTCCCGCCCAGAGGACGTCTTCAATGCCCACGCGGAAACGTGCGTCCAGGTCAAAGAGCGACGGCGGCGTCCAATACTGGGGGATGAACAGAATGCTGGTGAGCGCCAGGGGCGTAGAGATCACCGTGCCCCAAATCATCTGCGGCCGATACCGTTTTCCAATAACGCAGCAAGCTAGCCAGGCCGCGTCAAAAATCAGGGCCCCGACCAGATAGGCGAAGTGGTAGTTCATGATGGTTCCCTCCGCTTCTGACTGCTGACCTTCAGCTGGTCTCCGTTGCAGGAGGAGCGCGGGGCACGATTTTATCGTGCCCCTACGAGGGAATCGCTCATCCCTATTTGCTCAGCAGGGATTTCCAGCGGGCCCAGGCGTCGGTGCGGGCTTTCTTGTTGGCGTCGGAGGCGTCGGGGGCTTCGCCGGCGCGCATGAAGCCATGACCTGCGCCCTCATAGGTGACAGGTTCATAGGTTTTGCCGGCGGCTTTCATGTTGCTGATGGTGTCGGGGATGGTGGCGTCAATGCGTGCGTCATTGCCGCCATAAAAGCCGTACACGGTAGCTTTGAGGCGCGCCATGGCGTCTTTCTCCGGCGGGCCGCCGTAAAAGACGAACGCGGCGGCGAGATCGGCGCGGTTGGTGGCGAAGCGGAACGACTGGCTGCCGCCCCAGCAGAAACCGGCGACAAAGAGCTTGCCGCTTGAAGCCGGGAGCTTTAGCGCGTAATCGGCGGCGGCGTTCAGGTCAGCGGTCACTTGGTCGGGATTCAAGTGGCTGACGGCTTCCATGGTTTTGCCTTCGGCGAAGCTGTTGCTGCGGCCGCCGTTCGGGCCCATGCCGGAGAGCAAGTCGGGGGCGACGGCGATATAGCCTGCGGCGGCGAGTTGGTCAGCGAGATCCTGGACCCAATCGGTCATGCCAAAGATTTCGTGGATGATAAGCACGACCGGCGTTTTGCTTTTGGATTCGGGATAAACCACGAAGGTCTCGACGGCGCGGTCGCCGTGCTTTACGGTGACCCATTCGCGGTGGCGCGGGGACTTTTCGAGCGTGGCCTTGGCCCAGTCTTGCGCGGAGGCGAAGGGCGCGGCACCTAGAATCAGTGTGGCAAGCAAGGCAGTGCGTTTCATGGCTTGGTTTCCCCCGGGAGAAAGTCGCTGGCTGGAACTTGGCCCCGAAGCATGCGTCTTGAGCCAGGCGATAGTAATGCGCCTCGGAAATTGCCGCAAGAGCCCGAAACTTCCGGGCAACGAAATGCGGCAAGAACGTTGCTGGTCGTATGGACACGGCGCCCGACCGAAGGGCCAAGTTCACGATACGAAACCGGGTAAACTGGCAAGCTTGTGGAGAAAGCCCTAGTCCCCCCAACATAGTGCCACCCCTAATTCTCATTGGGCAATGAAAGAACGGAGGGATAGATGCGTAACTTCATGATTGTGTGTGGGTTAGTGCTCCTGGGAGCAGTGTCCGTTAGTGCCCAGGAAAACCGTGGTGTGGAAGTTTCCGGCAGCTATCAGTATGTGCGTTTCAATCCGGGCGGCGGGGCCTCTGGCATCAACTGCCAAGGCGGTTCTGGCTCATTCGGTGCATATCTGACGTCGCGCGCCGGGGTCATCGGAGAGTTCGGAGCGTGCAGAGTTACGGGCATGCCTTCGGGCTCGAGTGCGCATGAGATGAACTACTTGTTCGGGCCGAGGATGTATTTCCACTCGAACGGCCGGGTGTTCCCGTTTGTCCAGACACTCCTTGGCGCGGAACGACTTTCAGCAGCTGCCACGGGTGTGGGCTCGCTGGCAAGCAATGCTTTTGCATGGACGGCGGGCGGCGGCGCGGATGTCACGCTAACCCGGCACGTTTCGCTGCGCGCGATCCAGGTCGAGTATTTGTACACGCGCTTCGGTGGCGCTTCGCAGAACAGCATGAGGGTGCAAAGCGGCATCGTGTGGCGCTTCGGCCGGTAGTGCAAAGCTGAAAGCCTTCCTAAGAATCATCCTGTTCATTGGGCGTACTGCCATTCCACATCGGCAGTACGCCCTTTGTTTTGTGATCCCGAATAGAACCTTGTTTGCTTTCTGGTGTGTTGAGTTAGAAGTGGAAGACGATGCCGGCGGAGACGCGCGGCTGATTTTGCGAGGTGCCGTGCAGGTGGGTGCGGATGCTATCGATTTGAAGGACGCGAAGGGCGACAAAAGGAGCCACGTCCCAGTCGAGGCCGCCGCCCAGAGCGCTGGCCCAGGAGGTATCCGATCCGAGGCTAAACTGGCAGGCGGCTTGTGTAAGGGCTGGGCAGACGCCAAACGCATCCTGGGATTCCCTTGCGAAACCAAACAGGACGTGAGCAAAAGGCGAGAATTTCGTGGGCAGTGAGATTTGCGGGCCAAGAAGGTAGGTATGTTCGCGGGTGCTGGCATTATGGAGTTTGCCGTAAGTGCCGTTGAAGTCCGCGACGCCGCCAAAGAAAGGCAGGAACTTGTATTGCGTCGAGAACTGCCAACCGTTGAGATTCACCTGGGACGTGGGGAAGGTCTGAATGGGACAGTTGTCCAAGCAGGGATTGTTCTGGCCCTCCCGGATCGATGCGCGGAAATAGGAGTAGCCGCCGAAGAGCTCAACCTTATCTTGGGCCCTGGTGATGGTCGACATACCAGCAATCAACAGAGCCAGAACGAAAAGCCTCAGACGAGCAGAACGAGCGGCGTGAAAGAATGCAGACGAGGAACCTGGGCGCATCTCGCACCTCGCAATTTCTGAATGCTGAGCAGGGATTGCGATGCGAAAGGCTGAGCGTGGGGTTGCCAGCTTGAGAAGGAGATCTCAAATTAGTGTGATTGTGATGTAGTGTGATGGCGTTTCGTTGACACTCGGATGCGCGTCCGATACGCTGTAAAGTTTACGTTGCGCGACAAATTGCGACTGAGAGGACCGGGCAGACCGCGGCATGGCCGACGAAAAGCTTCCGACACGCGCAGAGGATTTTTCCGAGTGGTACAACCAGCTGGTGCTGAAGGCGCAGTTGGCGGACTACGCGCCGGTGCGCGGCTGCATGATCGTGCGGCCATACGGGTGGGCGCTGTGGGAAAACATGCAGCAGTCGTTGGACCGGCGATTTAAAGCCACCGGCCATCAAAATGTAGCGTTTCCGCTGCTGATTCCCCGCAGCTTTATCGATAAAGAAAAGCATCACGTCGAGGGATTTTCGCCGGAACTGGCGGTGGTCACGATTGGCGGCGGGGAAGAGCTGGCGGAGCCCCTGGTCATTCGCCCCACTTCGGAAACGATTATCGGGCACATGTGGTCGAAGTGGATTCAGTCTTACCGCGATTTGCCTGTGCTGATGAACCAGTGGAACAGCGTGGTGCGCTGGGAATTACGTACGAAACTGTTTCTGCGCACGCTGGAGTTTTACTGGCAGGAAGGTCACACCGCGCACGCCACGCGCGAAGAAGCGGAAGCGGAGACGATTCAGATGCTGAATGCCTACGCGGATTTTGCGATTACGGACGCTGCGATTCCCGTGATCCCCGGGAAAAAATCGGACGCGGAGAAATTCGCGGGCGCTGATGTCACGTATTCCATTGAAGCGATGATGGGCGACGGCAAAGCGCTGCAAGCGGGCACGTCGCATTTTTTGGGGCAGAATTTTTCTCAGGCGTTCGACGTGAAATATCTCGACCAGAACGGGCAGTTGCAGCATTGCTGGACCACTTCATGGGGGCTTTCGACGCGCGTGGTGGGCGCGATCATTATGGTGCACGGCGATGATCAGGGATTGGTGATGCCGCCAAAGCTCGCGCCTTACCAGGCCGTGATTGTTCCCATCTTCAAGACGGACGAAGAGAAGAAAACGGTTTTCGAAACCGCGCGCAAATTGAAGACGGACCTGGTGAAGGCAGATGTTCGGGTGACCCTTGACGAGCGTGAAGGGCAGAGTCCCGGCTGGAAATTCAATGATTGGGAGATGCGCGGGGTGCCGCTGCGCGTCGAACTCGGACCCAAAGACGTGGCGAAACAATCGGCGATTCTGGCGCGGAGGGATAGGCCCGGCAAAGAAGGAAAAGTCAGCGCGTCGCTGGCTGATTTGCCTACGACAATCCAGAAACTGTTGGCGGACATTCAGCAATCGCTGCATGACAAAGCCCTGGCGTTTCGCAAAAGCAATACGCACGACGCGAAAAATTACCAGGAGCTGAAAAAGGCCGTCGAGAGTGGCTTCGCGTATTCCTACTGGTGTGGAAGTGCAGAGTGCGAAGCGAAAATCAAGGAAGAAACACGCGCCACCATGCGCTGCATTCCTTTGGAGCAGGACGGTGGCAGCGGGAAATGCGTGTACTGCAACCAGCCCGCGAAAAGCCGCGCGATTTTTGCACGGGCTTATTAGCATTAGAAGCCCTAAGAAGCTTAAGAAAATGAGGACTGACGGAAGGTCTGTCCGAAGATTCTCCTCGAAAGGGAGAGGACAGGCTAAAGCTGTCCTACTGCACCGGTTCCTTTCCCGAAACATGCCCTTGCCATTTTCTCGACACCCTTGGTGCGCGGTGCTAGCTTGAAATTACCGGGAATTTCCAGAACGGGCGTTCTGTGCCGTGAAGGGTGACGGCGAAAACCGCCAAAGAGAGGATTCGAGTGGACAGGGAAGGCAACCGCGCGGAGCGCGAACGGAGGCAGCGCCGGTTCGAACGCGGCGAAGGCAAGCTGAAGGGCATCCTGATTGTCACCATTGTGGTGCTGGGAATTTACACCGCGTGGAAGATCTTGCCGCCGTACGTGAACGATTATCAGCTCGCCGACAAGATGCAGGAACAATCGCGCTACGCAATGGTGAATCGCTACACCGAGGATCAGATTCGGGACAATATTTATAAAATCATGCAAGACCTCGATATTCCGGCGAAGCGGGAAGATATCAAGATCGTGGCAAACGGCAACGTAGTCAAGATTTCTTTGGACTACACAGTTCCGGTGGATGTGTTGATGTACCACACGGACTTGCACTTTTCTCCGAATAGCGAAACGAAGTCGCTGTTGTAAGGTTCGGATGCCCAGCATGGTATTTGGGGGTACGCGGCTGGCAGCCCTGCGGCCTGTAACTCCGTCTTTTCTAGCGGATGCGGTTGCGAGACAATAAGAACTCCAGCCCAGGGGGATAGCTTTTGCAAATCCGGGTCCAACGAGGGTTTTTTACTTCCACTATCGGCCTGACGATTCTTGGGATCATCTTTGGAATTTTTGTCATCGCGGGCGGAATCTTCACCTACTACTATATGAAGTACTCGCGCATGATTGATGCGCGCCTGTCTGGAAACATCCTGCAAAACACCACACAGATTTTCTCCGCTCCCGAACACATTTCCGCGGCGCAAGCGTGGGGACCGGACGAGCTGACCGATTATTTGACGCGCGTGGGCTACCGGCCGGAGCCCGACCCAAATGCGCTGGGGCAATACACCGTGCAAGGGGACACGGTGGATGTCCGGCCTTCGAAGCTGTCCTATTTTGGGGGCAAGAACGCGTTGGCCGTGAAATTCCGGGGGAAGAGCATTCGCAGCATCCGGCCGCTCGAGGGCGGGGCGGAAATGGACGCGGCGGAAATCGAGCCGGAACTGATCACCAATCTTTTTGACAGCGCGCGCGAAAAGCGGCGGCCGGTGCGGTATGAAGACCTTCCGGTCATGCTGGTGGATGCCATCCTTTCGGCGGAAGACAAACGCTTCTTCGAGCACGGCGGATTTGATTTCATTCGCATCGCCGGCGCGGCGTGGGCGGACATCCGCCACACCAGCCAGCACTATCAGGGCGCCAGCACCATCACCATGCAGGTGGCGAGGACGTTCTTTCTTTCCACCGACCGTAACTGGCGTCGAAAACTGGCGGAGGCGCTGATTTCGTTGGAACTGGAGCAGCGCTTCAGCAAGCAACAAATCTTCGAGATGTACGCGAACGAAGTGTATCTCGGGAATCGCGGCAGCTTCGGGATTCGCGGCTTTTCCGAGGCCAGCGTGGCGTACTTCGGGAAAGATATCCGGGAGTTGAGCCTGCCGGAATACGCGTATCTGGCGGGAATCATCCGCGCGCCCAATTACTACTCATCCGCTGACCGCCACCCCGAGCGCGGCGGGCAGGCCCGCGATCGCGTGCTGACGCAGATGCTCGAGAACAAATACATCACCGCACAGGACGTGGAAGAGGCGAAGAAAGAGCCGATGAACATTGTGCATGCCACGTCTTCGGGACGAGAGGCGCCGTATTTCGTCGACATGGTGAAGGACCACCTGTTGGACGAGTACTCGGAAAACCAGTTGCTGAGCGAAAACTTCCGCGTATACACGACGCTGGACCCGGCGCTGGAGCGCGCGGCGGTGACGTCGGTCGAAGCGGGCATGAAGAACGTCGATACACTGCTGGCCAAAAGATACGACAAGTGGAAGAAGGAGCTGGCGAAGAAGGGGAGCAATGAGCCTGTTCCCGAGGCGCAGGTGGCCCTCGTAGCACTCGATCCGAGGAGCGGAGAAATCAAAGCCGTCGTCGGCGGACGGGATTACGGACAGAGCCAGCTGAATCACGCCCTCGCTCATCGCCAGCCGGGCTCGGTCTTCAAGCCATTTGTCTATGCAGCGGCGTTCGACAACGCCGTCGATAACGTGCAGCCGATTATCACGCCGGCAACCACGATCGACGACGAGCCCACGACGTTCGAATTCGACGGCAAACCATACACGCCCAACAATTATGGCGAAAGGTTCATGGGCCGCGTTACCGTGCGCGACGCGCTCACGAACTCGCTGAACGTCGCCACGGTGAAAGTGGCAGAGCTCATCGGCTACGGCCGCGTGGTGCAAGTGGCGCGGCAGATGGGTTTAGGGGCGAACATCCAGCCAACGCCGGCGGTGGCGTTGGGCGCCTACGAAATGACACCGGTCGACGTGGCTGCGGGCTATACCGCGTTTGCGACCATGGGGACGCGCGCGGAACCGCAATTCATCCGCAGCGTGGTCAATTCGGATGGCGAAGTTCTTGAGAAATTCACGCCGCAAACGCATATGGCGCTGGATCCGCGCGTGGCGTTTCTCGTCGATAGCGTGCTGAAAGACGTCCTGAACCGCGGCACCGGCGCCGGCGTGCGAGCACGTGGGTTTACGTTGCCTGCAGCGGCGAAAACAGGGACCTCGCGAGACGGCTGGTTCGCGGGCTTCACTTCCAATTTGCTGTGCGTAATCTGGATCGGTTTTGATGACAATCGCGATCTGGGCTTTACGGGCGGCGTGGCCGCCGGGCCTATTTGGGCCGACTTCATGATCAAGGCGACTTCCATGTCGCCTTACCGGGATGTGAAGGATTTCACCGTGCCGGATGGCGTGCAGTCCGTGGTCATCGATCCGGAATCCTTGCAGCTTGCGACTCCCAACTGTCCGACCACGCGCGAGGAAGTCTATGTTGCCGGCTCGGCCCCAACCGATTTCTGCGAACTGCACGGCGGCCATGGTCTGGTAACCTCAACGGGCTCGGTGCTATCGCAAATCTTCGGCGGACAACCGAAGACTCCGCAAACGGATACCAACGGTCAGGTGGTGATGAAGTCGGATCCCAACCGCCCGCCGGACGCTACAGGACAGCCGGGGCAACCTGCGGACCCATCCGCTAATGACGCGGACAAGAAAAAGAACCCTTTGCAGAAAATATTTGGTATCTTTGGGGGTAAGAAGAAAGAACCCGACAAGGCAAAGCCCAAGCCGGAGAAGGGAGATTCGCCATGACCCGCACTCTAATGGCGTTTCCAGCAGCGTTTCTCCTCCTGATTCTCTCCGTTCCCGTTAAAGGACAATCCCCCTTCGTAGATGATGGTTCCGGTACCCCTCAAGTAGCGCCGCATTTGCCCCAAGCGCAACCGCCTTCCCCCGCGCAGGCCTCTCCGATCGTTGTGCGACCCGACCTAAGCGACGAGCAGATGGCAGACCTGTACATGGCGCGGAAGGAATACCGGGAAGCTTCGCAGCTCTATAAAAAGCTTGCGGATCAAAATCCGCAGAATGCGGTGTACCTGAATAAACTGGGTATCGCGCTGCATCAGCAAGCCGCGCTGGGACAAGCGCTGAAGTATTACGAGCGGGCAGTCAAGATGGATCCCTCCTATGCCGACGCCCAGAACAATATCGGCACGATTTACTACCAGCGGAAAAGGTACGGAAAGGCCATCAAGGCGTATCAGAAGGCGATTGCCATCCGGAATGACATGCCCATCCTGTACAGCAATCTGGCCTATGCTTATTTTGAGGACAAGAAATACGAGCAGGCCATTGTGTCCTTCCGGCAAGCGTTGGCCATGGACCCGCAACTTTTCGAGCACAACAGTTCGAGGACGGGGTCTCTTTTGCAGGACCGCACGGTCGGCGATCGAGGGAAATTCTATTTCCTGCTGGCAAAATCGTATGCCGAAGCGGGAAATCTGGAGCGTTGCCTGATTTATCTGCGCAAGGCCAAAGACGAAGGCTACAAGGAGTTGGCGGCGATCAAAGCGGATCCTTCCTTTGCGGCCGTCTTGAAAGACCCGGCGATCCAGGAATTACTGGCTCCCAAGCCGGATACTACCGAACCCTGAGGCACCTGATCAGGCGAAAGGAGACTGTCCGGCTGCGCAACACGGGTTCCCCCAGGCGGACAGAGTTTCGCTCTACCGGACATCCATTGCTCTTCTAAGCCATTCTGTTTCTTTCACTTATGTCGTGTATGGCGCGGTCTCTAAGTTGCTCACCGTTCTAGGAGTTAGTGTCGTCCGGGGCGTAAAAACTCGAGAGGCGTAGGATGAAAAAGATTGACCGCATTCGGGAGCGCGTCACCATCCCTCCCACATCCGTGTACTTGTCCAAGATGCACGACGCGGGCTGGCGTCTTGTGGCCCTCGAATGGGAGCGCGAGATCGAGATCTCGGGTGAGCCACCCGAAATACCTGAGGCGGAGCTTGGTACCGAAGAGATTCCGTTTGGCCTGCGCATCGCCAGCGACTGCCGCCATTTGGAAGACGATCCGCTGGAGACGCAGACCCTCAAGTTCCTTGCCGAAATGGTCGTCCAGGACGTCTCGTTCCGAAGCATGGCGGATGCGCTCAACGCTCGCGAATATCGCACCCGCGACGGCCACCCCTGGACGGCGGCGAGTGTGTTCAAGCTCATTCCGCGCCTGATCGAAATCGCCCCGCGCCTGCTTACCGGCTCCGAGTGGGAGTCGCGCAAGAAGCAGCTCACCAAAGTGGTCTGGAACTCGTGAGGTTCTTCAAGGCCAAGGGAGGAGTTGTCGGTCATTACTGGATTGGGGCGCGTTCTTCCGAGGCTGGCAAAATTTGCCTAACTTTCGGGGGAGCATAGGCCGCCACGTCGACCAGATGATTCGATGATTCAGGCAGGTCAACTTGTAATGCAGGACTCCTTCTGTCTAGAAAGGCGACTTAGACTCTGGGCCACAAACCACCAAACGCTTAGCCGCTCTGTTACAATGCAAGCAACATGGCGCGCTCTTTTGGCAGGCCGCGTTTTCGTGAAATCCTGGTCAAAATACTATTCGTTTCGCTGACGGCAACAGCCGTTTGCGCGGCGCAGTCGTCGCCACCGGCGCAGCAAGCCACGCCTGCCGGACAAGCACGCGGGGCCACGAACCCGGCATCGGCAAATTCGCAAAAAATCTACGTGGTTTTGCCCTTCGAGAATGCGGGCGCGCCTGCCAAACTGGACTGGCTGAGCGAAGGGTTGGAAGAGTTGACCATCGAGCGGCTCACCGCTGCCGGGGAACAGGCCTATTCGCACGCCGGAAGAGCTGCCGAGCTTGAGCGCTACGGTCTGCCCAGCAGTTCCACGTTCAGCCGCGCCATGATGCTGCGCGTCGCCGAAGACTTGGACGCGGATTATGTGATCTATGGAAAATACGCGGCCAGGGGAACGGCGCTCACCATCGAAATACGCATGCTCAGCATGAATCCTTTGGCGCTGCGACCCGCGGTGCGGGAAAGCGGCCCGCTGGAATCTTTGATGGAGCTGCACACGCGGCTGCTGTGGCGGACGCTTTCTTCGCGGGATGGGCATTACGCGCTGAATCTAGCGGATTTCACCAAGCGGCAGCGTCCGCTGCGGTTGGATGCGTTCGAGCAGTACGCGCGAGGCGTGCAGGCCGCCGACGTGGATGCCAAGCTGCGGCAACTGCACGAAGCGGCGCGGCTGGAGCCCGACTGGGCTGACGCGAATTTTGCGCTGGGCGAAGCGTATTTTGCGAAGAAGGATTACAACGCCGCGCTGGCTTGGTTCTTCAAAGTTCCGAAGACCTACGACCGTTATGCTGAAGCGCTGTTCTTCAGCGGCGTTTGCCGGTTGCAATCGAATCAGGCGGACCGCGCCGAGGAAGAGTTTCATAGCTTGCAAGAAACATTGAAGAGCACTGGCGGACCCGGAGCGGATTTGCCTGAAGTCCTGAATAACCTGGCCATCGCGCAGGCACGGCAAGGCAAAGTGGCGGCGGCACAAGCAAGCCTGAGGCGCGCGGCGGAACTGGCTCCAGGAGAGGACGATTATGCGGTTAATCTGGGGCTTTTGTCGCTCCAGAGCGATGATGCCGCAGCCGCGGCGGACTATTTCCGCGAGGCAGCGGAACGCGAGCCGGACAGCGCGGAAGACCGGGCGCTGCTGATTCTGTCCTTGGAAAAAGCCGACAAAAATGCGGAAGCCGACCAGGAGCGCGAAGCGGCGAAAGAAGCTTTCGGACCGAACGGATTGCCGGCGATTCACTTGGACGACAATAAGGAAACGCTGGCGCGCCTGACGCGAATCAAGACGGAGTTGGACATCAGCGGGCTGCGTGCGGAACCGGCTGAAGCTCCCGCGAGTGCCTCTTTCACCGCGGCCGCAAGTGACACGCCTGCGGCGCACATTCGCAAGGGCCGGCAGGAACTTTCTGCCGGAAACATGGACGCGGCCGAAAAGGAATTTCGCGCCGTGCTGGCGGTCGAGCCGGCCAATGCCGCAGCGCATCGCGGCTTGGGAGAGATCGCTCGCCGTCAGGGCAAGATGGACGATGCGGTGAAGGAATTGCAGGCCTCGCTGGCGACGCGGGACTCCGCGGAAGTGCGCACCATGTTGGCCAAAATTTATCTGGAGCAGAAAAAACCGGAATTGGCGCGCGCCGAAGCCGAGAAAGCCCTGAAATTGGCGCCCAATTATGCCGAAGCGAAGCAGTTGCTCGAGCATTTGCGAAGTTCGAAGGCAGCCGAGAAGAAACCGGGCGGGGAGGGGCCATGAAAGGGCCGTTGCGACCGCGGAGAGAGGCGGTTTGTTTTGGGCGAACCTGGGGTGGTGTAGTTTCTGCCTTTTCTTGGGTCTTCTTTGCCGTCGCAAGCGTGCTGCTGGTGCCGTCTTCGAGCGCCGACGAGCCCGCCGGCGGTCCTGTGGTACTGGAATTGAAACTCGATGGCGAAGTGGAACCCATCCTGGCAACGTATATCCACGAAGGGCTCCAAGATGCGGCGCGGCGGCACGCGTCCCTCGTGTTGATGACCATGGACACGCCGGGCGGGCTGAGCGACTCGATGAAAGACATCGTGCAGCACATTTTGGCGTCGCCTGTGCCCGTTGCCGTGTACGTCTCACCGACCGGAGCACGCGGCGCCTCCGCGGGATTCTACATTCTCCTTTCAGCGGACATTGCCGCGATGGCCAGAGGGACGCACACCGGTTCGGCGACGCCAGTCATCGCTATCGGTGGCGCGTTTCCCATGCAGATCGACGAAGCATTCCGCAAAAAAATCAATCAGGATGCCACTGCCTTTCTGCGAAGTTTCACCGAAAGGCGCGGACGCAACCCGGAACTAGCGCAAAAAGCCATCACCGAGGGCAAAGCCTTCACAGAAACGGAAGCGCTGGACGGCAAGATGATCGACTTGGTCGCGAATTCGACCGAGGACCTGATACACGAGCTGGACGGCCGGACCATCACACGATTTGACGGCACCAAAGTGACCCTGGCGCTGAAAAACCCGGTGCGCACGCCCTTTGAACTCTCGGCGCGGCAGAAATTTTTGTCGCGCATTGTCGAGCCGGATATTTTCTTTGTGCTGCTGATTCTCGGCGTGCTCGGCTTGTACACGGAGTTCACGCATCCTGGAGTCATCGCGCCAGGCGTGATCGGCGGAATCTGTCTGATCTTGGCGCTCTACGACATGCATTTTCTGCCGGTGAATCTGGCGGGATTGTTCCTGATCGCGCTGGCGCTCGCGTTTTTCATTTTGGAAGCGAAAGCGCCGAGCCACGGTGTGCTGGCGTTTGGCGGAGTGGTTTCCATGTTTCTGGGCGCGCTTTTCCTGATTCGCTCACCGCTGACGGCAGGCGGAGTGAGTCTTGGTGTGGCCTTGTCAGCAACCTTGCCCTTCGCTGTGTTTGCGGTTGTTCTGACACGGCTGGTCTTGCGCTCGCGGAAGTGGAAAACGGCGACGGGAAGGGAAGAGCTGATCGGATCCAGCGGCACGGTGACGGCAGAGTTGAAAGCGGGCGCAGAAGGAATGGTGCGCGTGCACGGCGAGCTTTGGCGCGCCGTGTCTTCGCAGCCAGTGCCCGAAGGAAGTTCTGTACGCGTGACCAAGGTCGAAGGATTGAAGCTGTACGTCGAGCCGGTGCAAGTAGCCAGCCCGGCGGTGAAGTAGAAGGAGTGTGTTCTTAGGAGGAGAAAGATGGAGATCGGCTTCGTGGGGATCGCGGTCATCGTCGGAATCGTGCTGATCTGGTTCTGGAATTCGATTTACATCATCAAGGAATGGGAGCGGGGAGTGGTGCTGCGGCTGGGGCGATTGCTGCCCGAAGCCAAAGGAGCGGGCATTCGGCTGGTGATGTGGCCGATTGAAACGCTGTATCGTATCAGTTTGCGCTTGGAGACTCTGGACGTTCCGCCGCAGGACATCATTACGCGGGACAACGTTTCGGTGAAAGTGAACGCGGTGTGCTATTTCCGTGTGGTGGATGCGAACTTGGCGCTCTCCCAAGTGCAGAATTATCAGTACGCGACCTCGCAACTCGCGCAGACCACGTTGCGCAGCGTGGTCGGGCAATTTGAATTGGACGAGATTTTGTCGCAGCGCGAAAAAGTGAACGCCAAACTGCAGGTCATTTTGGACCAAGACACCGAGCCCTGGGGCATTAAGGTCACCAAGGTGGAAGTGAAACAGGTCGACATTCCCGAGCAGATGCAGCGCGCCATCGCCAAGCAGGCGGAAGCCGAGCGCGAGCGCCGCGCCAAGGTCATTCACGCCGACGGCGAGTTTGAAGCTTCCGCGAAACTGGCGGACGCCGCGAAAATCCTCGCAACGCAGCCCTCCGCGATTCAATTGCGCTACCTGCAGACGCTGACGGAAATAGGTGTCGAGAAGAACACAACGATTGTGTTTCCCCTGCCCGTCGATATTATTAGCAAATGGGTGCAGGCGTTGGGAGGAACCCAAAAATAAGAAATGAGTAATGGAGGAAAACGGGGCGTCGGGGAGCGCGTGCTGGAGGGCCGCCACGTCATTGGCTTGTTCCTGGCGGTGATCCTGCTTTCAGGGCTGTTTTTCACCCTGGGGTACGTCATGGGACTTCATCAGTCGGAAGCCCAAGCCAGCGGCGACGATTTGCGCGGGAAACCGGAGCTGCGAAATCCTCCAAAGCCGGAAGTGGTTTCGAAAGGCCCGGGGAAAACGGCTCCCGCAGAAACGCCTGCGGACACGGGAGCACCGGCAAGCTCGGAATGGGAGTTTTACCACGCAGGTGAGAAAAATAAGCATGAAGACCTATTGAAACCGGCGCCTTCCAAGCCTACGTCGACAGCGAAGAGTCAACCGGTGCTCGTCAAATCGCCGCCGCCACGAAGCGCGAGTAGCGGCAGTTCGAAGAATGCAAAAGTTCCCAATGTACCTGCCGTACCGAGTGCGGGTTATTCCTTGCAAGTGGCCGCCATGAACAAAGAAGCCGACGCCCTCGACCTCGCAAGGGTATTGCAAAAGAAAAAATTTCCCGCCTACGTGCTTTCGCCGCACGGCGACAAGTATTACCGCGTACAAGTAGGGCCCTACGCGGACCTGAAGGCTGCCGACACTGTGCGCAAAGGCCTTGAGGGCGCGGGCTTCAAAGCCTTCGTGAAGCACTGATGCCTGTTGATGGCGGGCTCACCCCGGTTGCTTCCGCAACCGGGGCGAAAATCCCAAACTGGCTGCGTCTGACAGTCGCTGCGATGTCCGGCGCTACGCTTTCCCTTTCTTTTACCGGGCTGTACCTCAGCATTTACTCGTGGATTTGTGTGGGTGTGTTGCTGCTGACATTGATTGGCGCGACGAGCCGGGTTGCGTTTGGGTGCGGATTGGTGCACGCACTGTTGTTCGTGCTGACCTCCGTGGGGTGGATCGCGGCGGTATTGAGTGTCCACGGAGGTTTGTCTGTGGCGGGCGGCTGGGGCATTTTGCTGTTAATCGCCGCGGTGTGGGGCTTGCTCATCGGAGGTTTCACCCTGACGGTTCACCGCATCTCGCGCCGGAGCATCGAGCTGGCGTGCCTCGCCGCACCGTTCGCTTGGGTCACATTCGAATTCATCCGCGCCCATCTGCCGGAAATCAGCTTTCCTTGGAATTTGTTGGGATATCCGGCCTCTGCGAATCTCGGCTTGCTGCAAATCGCCACTGTAACGGGAATTTACGGATTGTCTTTTCTCGCTGCGGGATTCAATGCGGTGTTGGCGTGGGTGGTAGCGTCGAAAAAAATGGCGCTGCAGCGGCGCATGGGGGTTGCTGCAGTTGCGGCTGCAACTCTCTTGATAGCGATGTGGGTGGGACCGCAACTCGTGCCCCACGCGGAAGCGCAACATTTTGCGCGCGCGGTGCAGCTCAATTTCCCGGAGGTGCGGGAGTATCCTTCGGACTGGTTTGCACAGAATGCGAGTCAGCTCGATGAAATTGTGAAAATGAGCCTCGCCCCGAGCGCAGAGAAATCGGATCTGTTGGTTTGGCCCGAAGCCCCCGCGCCGTTTTCTTTTGAAGACTCGCAATTCGCAAAACTGGCGTCGAATCTGGCGACGCGCTTCGGCCATCCTTTTCTTGCCGGCGCCATCGAATGGAAAACTCCCGTGGATCCCGCAGACAGAGTTCCCCCAGGGCGACGGGTGCCTTACAACAGCGCGATCCTTGTAGACGCGCAGGGACAGCGCGTGTTTGTCTATGACAAAGTCCATCTCGTACCCTTCGGCGAATATGAACCGTTCCCCTTGATCCACAAGGTAGTGACCAGCGTGTCGGAAGAAGTGGGAGGCTTTCACAAAGGAAACAGATACGCGGTCGGACGCCTCCTCAACGGCAACACGTTTGGCGTGTTCATCTGCTACGAGGCGATTTATCCCGGCGAGGTGCGGCGCTTCGCGGCGAATGGCGCACACCTGCTGGTCAATATTTCGAATGACGGCTGGTTCGGGCGCTCGGCTGCTGCTGAGCAGCATCTGCAGATGGTGCGCGTGCGCGCCGTCGAGAATCGCCGCTGGATCGTGCGGTCGACCAACAGCGGCTACACCGTGTCCATAGATCCTTACGGCCGCATCATCGAGCCACTTCCGCCCGATGTGCGCGCAGAAACCGACTTGCCCTATGATTTTCGAACCGATGAGACGATTTACACGCGGTTTGGGAACTGGTTCGCTTGGATGTGCGTCCTAGTTTCGGCTATTCTTTTAATGACGTCGTGGAAAGCAGGCCAGTAAAGAAGTAAGGACGTCGGGAAACAAGGGAAATCACCCGGAAAGAAACGAATGATCCTCGAAGACCTACAACATCGCTATGAAGGACTAAAGCAGCGCATCACGCTTGTGCGGAGCTACCTTTGACGCGCCCAGCAATCGCGAACGCCTGAAGACGCTGGAAGCCCGCATCGGCGATCCCAATTTCTGGAGCAATCAGGAAGCCGCGCAGGAAGTGCTGCGGGAACGCAAGCGCGGCGAAGGGCAAATTGCCGCCGACGAAAAGCTCGCCGCCGTCACCGGTGACCTCGAGACGTACATCCATCTGGCCCGGGAAGAAACCAACGCATCGCAACGCGACGATCTGCTGAAGGACCTCGAAAAAGAGCTGAGCACGGCAGAAACTTATGTCGCGGAACTGGAAACGCAAACGCTGCTCTCTGGAGAGAGCGATCATCTCAACGCCATCATGACGATCAAGCCCGGCGCGGGCGGCACGGAGTCACAGGATTGGGCGTCGATGCTGCTGCGCATGTATTTGCGCTGGGCGGAACGCAAAGGAATGAGCGCTTCCGTGCTGGACGAGATGCCCGGAGAAGAAGCGGGCATCAAAAATGCCACCGTGCAGTTCGCCGGTGAAAACGCTTACGGTTTGCTTGCGGGCGAAACCGGAGTGCACCGGCTTGTGCGGATTTCTCCTTTCGATCAAGCGGCGCGCCGCCATACGTCGTTCGCATCCGTGTTTGTGATTCCCGAAATCGAAGACAAAATCGAAATCAACATTCGGCCGGAAGACTTGAAGGTCGACACGTTCCGTTCCGGTGGCAAAGGCGGGCAAAACGTCAATAAAGTCGAGACGGCGGTGCGCATAACGCACATCGCCAGCGGCATCGTGGTCGGGTGCCAAGCGGAACGCAGCCAGCACAAGAATCGCGAGCTGGCGATGAAGATGTTGCGCTCGCGCCTCTATGACATGGAACTGCAAAAGCGCCAGGCGGAAACCGACAAGCTCGACGAAACCAAAATGGATATTTCGTTTGGCAGCCAGATTCGCTCTTACGTGATGCAGCCCTACCAGATGATCAAAGATCACCGCACAAAGGTTGAAGTCGGTGACGTCAACCGCGTCCTCGACGGCGATCTAGATCCCTTCATTCGCTCCTACCTGATGGCCAAGAAAACCAAAGGCTGGGTGGACGTCCACCCCGAAGACAACGGCGAGCCGGAGTAGCACGCGTTCAGAGATCGGTAATGAGGCAGATCGAACCGGCCAACTCAATAACCATCGCGATGGCAAGAAGCACGGGAATCAGCGGCAAGTGCCTGGTGCTCATGTATTGCACGTCGCCGGACCAGGAAAACACCTTCCCGATGCCGCTGGTGGCAAAGATGTAAGTGATCATCAAACGCCCGCCGAGTGGGATAAGGGGATGATCAAGCTTCATTCCGCCTCGTTTCTCCGCGTTTGGCCTATGTCAACGGCGAAAAATCCGTCGCGTGCCTTTAGGACACCTTGTCACTCGTGCCGCAACGCAATCAACGGATCCACGCGCGTCGCGCGATGCGCGGGCAGCAGGCACGCCAGCATCGTAACAGCAGTGTGGCGATCGCGCCGAAGGTGACAGGATCTGTAGCTTGGACAGAGAAAAGCATGGATTGCGGAAAGCGCGTCAAGGCCAGCGAGCCAAGCAAGCCGGCGAAAACGCCAAAGGCAATCGTCACCATCCCTTCCGTGAGGGCCATCTTAAAAATGTCGGTGCCCTTTGCGCCCATGGCCATGCGAACGCCGATTTCGTTGGTTCGCCGGCTGAACGTGTAGGCCATGACGCCGTAAATCCCGATCGAAGCAAGGAGAAGAGCCGCGGCAACAAAGATGCCGACGAGTTCGAGGGAAAAGCGGCGTTCGGCGAGGAACGCGGAAAGAATGAAGTCCATGGTCCGAACGCCAAAAGCTGGAATGGTGGAATCCACGTGCTGGACTTCGGCGCGGACGGCTTCGGCCAGCGTGCCGGGATCGGCCGAGGTGCGAAGGAAAACGACGCCGTCGTGCGCAACTGGCCACGTTCCTGCGGCAGGAAGGATTCGGAGGTAGGTGGGTTCACGATTTCATTCTGAGCGATGTGCTTGGATTGAGATAGGAAAAGGCAGGCGGGGGGAGGACGAATCGGAAAAGATTTGACCGAGAGATCACCGAGAGTCACAGAGAAGAAGCCGGACGTAAACAACGGATTCTCCAATCCCTGGCTGGGCGATTCCGGGAAGAAGCCGTTCGAGGCGCAAAAATGACCGTTCAACCAGCGTTTAAGGCATTTCGATTCAACCGATTCAACGCGTTGACGCGGCGCGCGGGCCAGTGATAATTTGGAAGGGTTGAGTGCAGGACCAATTCGACTCGAAGTGTGTACGTCCCGATACTTTACTGCGCGGAGCATGGCGCTCCGCAAATCAACACGTGCGGTTCCAAACTAAAGCTGGTCCAATGAGCGCGTCATGGCGACTGTTAGCATCACAACAGATGTCCGCGACGACGGCGGGCATTTGCTAGCGCCGCAGGCAGCCACGGAGCTGTCTTTGTTGGAACCAGCGGGAGACGAGAACAAGTTAGAAGCAAGGAAAAGGAGACAGTTTTGAGCGAAGCCTTACGGAATTTTTTGTTTACCTCGGAGTCAGTCACGGAAGGCCATCCGGACAAAATCGCGGATCAGATTTCCGACGCGGTGCTCGATGAAGTGATGCGGCAGGACCCGCACGGGCGCGTGGCGTGCGAGACGCTGGTCACCACGGGACTCGCGGTGGTGGCGGGAGAGATCACCACGACCGCGCACGTGAATTACGACGAACTCGTGCGCGAAACGGTTCGCGGCGTGGGCTACGACCGCGCCAAGTATGGATTCGATTGCGATACGTGCGCCATCATGTGCACGGTAAAGCGGCAGTCGCCGGACATCGCCATGGGCGTGGACACCGGCGGCGCAGGCGACCAGGGATTGATGTTCGGGTTCGCTTGCGATGAAACCGAAGAATTGATGCCCATGCCCATCCAACTGGCCCACCGCTTGACGCAACGCCTCTCGGAAGTTCGCAAGGCCAAGATCGTTGATTTCCTCCGGCCTGATGGAAAATCACAAGTCACGGTGGAATACCGCAACGGCCGCCCGGCGCGCCTGGACTGCGTGGTCGTTTCGACGCAGCACAGCGAGAAAGTGACGAACCATGAGTTGCACGCCGCGGTGATGGGGCACGTCATCCGGCCGATCATTCCCGCAAGAATGCTCGATGCGAATACCAAATATCACATCAACCCAACGGGACGCTTTGTGATTGGCGGGCCCATGGGCGACGCGGGATTGACCGGGCGCAAGATTATTGTGGACACCTACGGCGGGTACAGCCGGCACGGCGGGGGGGCGTTTTCGGGCAAGGATCCCTCGAAGGTGGACCGCTCGGCGTGTTACATGGCGCGGTACATCGCGAAGAACATTGTGGCGGCGGGGCTGGCTAGCAAAGCGGAAGTGCAGTTGGCGTACGCCATCGGCGTGGCCGAGCCGGTATCGGTGATGGCCGAAACATTTGGGACCGCGACGATTCCGGAAGAGAAGATCACGGAGTTGGTCCGGGAAAACTTCAAGCTGACGCCGAAAGGCATCATCGCGGCGTTGGACTTGCGGCGGCCGATTTACAAGGCCACGGCGGCGTATGGGCACTTTGGGCGCAGCGGGCCCGGCTTCACCTGGGAACGTACGGACCGCGCGGATGCGCTGCGCAAGGCCGCAGGGCTGAATGCGCTGGCAGCAGAAGTTGCCGCACGGCGATAAGAGGTTCGCCGCTGACCGTTCGCCGTTTACCGTAAGAAAAACCAAAGTGACAAGGGATGAGCAGCGGGGCAGCAGAGAGGTAAGTGTATTTAACGTTCAAGCCTAAGGAGCAAGAACTTGGCCATCGCGGAATTGAAAAAAGGGGATGTGAAAGACATACGGCTGGCGGACGCCGGTAAACGGAAAATCGAGTGGGCGGCGCAGCAGATGCCGGTGCTCGAAATTATTCGCAAAAGGTTCGAAAAGGAGCAGCCGCTGAAGGGTTGGCGCGTGTCCGCGTGTTTGCACGTGACCAGCGAGACGGCGAACTTGATGATCGCGCTGCGCGACGCCGGCGCAGAAGCGGTGTTGTGCGCGTCGAATCCGCTTTCGACACAGGACGAAGTGGCGGCGTCGCTGAACCGCGATTTCAACATTCCGACTTATGCGATCAAGGGCGAGGACAATGAAACTTACTATTCGCACTTGCGCGCGGCGCTGGAGCACAAGCCGCAATGCACGATGGATGACGGCGCAGACCTCGTGACCATGCTGCTGACGAAGCGCACGGACCTGGTGCCGAACGTGATTGCGGGAACGGAAGAAACGACCACGGGCGTGATGCGCCTGCGTGCGATGGCCAAGGATGGAACGCTGAAGTATCCGATCATTGCAGTGAATGACGCGATGACCAAGCATTTCTTCGACAACCGTTATGGCACGGGGCAGTCGACGCTGGACGGCGTGATTCGCGCGACGAACGTGCTGCTGGCGGGGCAGAAAGTGGTAATTGCCGGCTACGGCTGGTGCGGGCGCGGCGTGGCCATGCGCGCGAAAGGTTTGGGCGCGGACGTGATCGTCACGGAAATCGATCCGGTAAAGGGCATCGAGGCGGTGATGGACGGCTTCCGCGTAATGCCAATGGCGGAAGCGCTGAAGGAAGGCGATGTCTTTATCACCGTGACCGGAAATAAGAACGTGATTCGCCAGGAGCACTTCGAGATGATGAAGGGCGGCGCGATTGTTTGCAACTCCGGCCACTTCAACGTGGAGATTGACATTCCCGCGCTGGAAAAATTGTCGAGGGGCAAACGCGAAGTGCGGCCGCTGGTGGACGAATACCAGTTGAACGATGGGCGCAAGGTTTATTTGATTGGAGAAGGGCGGCTGGTGAATCTCGCGACGGCGGAAGGGCATCCTGCGGCGGTGATGGACATGAGCTTCGCAAACCAGGCGCTTTCGCTCGAGTATCTGCGCGCGAATGCGAAGACGTTGAAGTCGCAGGTGTATGTTGTGCCTGAACATCTGGACAAGGAAATTGCGCGGCTGAAGCTCGAATCGATGGGGCACAAGCTGGACAAGCTGACGCCCGAGCAGGAGCGCTACCTCGCGTCCTGGCAGGAAGGGACGTAAGGCGGGCGAATTCCTTCGCAGCGAAGCTTAGCTTTGCAAACATGATATCTTCTTAGGGGCGCAAGGGGTTGCGCCCCCAAGTTTTTCTAAAGGCAAATTGATTCAGTTTGAGTGAAGCTCATGTGGGATCTGTGCACCAACGCGTTGGACACGGCGAAATTGCGCGGCGCTTCGTATGGCGACGTACGCACGATGCATTTGCGGCAGCGCGACCTGACGACGAAGAATGGCCAAGTGGGGACGCTGGCGCAAAGCGAATCGATTGGTATCGGGGTTCGCGTGCTGGCGAACGGCGCGTGGGGATTTGCTTCCACCGACCGGCTGACGCGCGAAGGTGTAGCGGCGTGCGCGGCGCAGGCGGTTTCCATCGCGAAAGCTTCGGCGCTGGCGAAACGCAGCAACGTGGTGCTAGCGCGGGAGAAAGCCTACGTAGATAGCTGGCAGAGTCCCTTCCGCAAAGATCCCTTCGAGATTCCGTTGGAGATGCAGCTTGCGTTGCTCCTTGCCGCCGACGGCGAAATGCGCAAGGTGAAAGGCGTCACGCTGACGGAAACCAACATGCAGTTTCGCAAGATGGACTCGTGGTTTGCGTCGAGCATCGGGTCGCGAATTCATCAGCGCAAAGTGATTTCGGGATGCGGAATTGGCGCGACGTCGTTCCAGGGCGGGGAAATCCAAAAGCGTTCGTATCCGAATAGTTTTGGCGGGCAGCACGCGCTGGAAGGCTACGAATTGGTGGAATCGCTGGACTTGATGAAGCATGCGCCGGTGATCGCGGAAGAAGCAGCGGCGCTGCACTCGGCGGCACAATGCCCGGAGAAATTTGGCACGCTGATCCTTGCCGGAAATCAATTGGGCTTGCAGATTCACGAATCGATCGGGCATCCGATCGAGCTCGATCGTGTTCTAGGGCAAGAAGCGAATTTTGCGGGGACGAGTTTTCTCACGCTGAACCAGTTGAACAAGTTGAAATATGCCTCGAGCGTTGTGAATGTCGTAGCAGATGCGCGGCTGGATCACGGGCGCGGGCTGGGCACGTTTGCTTATGACGACGAAGGCGTTCCCGCGCAATGCACTGACATTATCAAAGACGGAAAGTTTCGTGGCTATTTGTCGAACCGCGAAACGGCGCACTTAATCGGACTCGAACGCTCGTCAGGAACGATGCGGACAGAAAGCTGGAATCGGCTGCCGATTATTCGCATGACCAACGTGAGCCTGCTACCGGGGACGTGGGACTACGACGACCTGATTGCCCATACCGCGGATGGAATTTTGATGGATACGAACCGGTCGTGGTCCATTGACGACCGGAGATACCAATTCCAGTTTTCCACGGAAATCGGCTGGGAGATCAAGGGCGGAAAAAAAATGCGGATGATCAAGAATCCGAGCTACAGCGGAATCACAACGGAGTTCTGGAATTCGTGTGACGCGATCTGCAAGTTTGACCACTGGACGCTGTGGGGTACACCGAACTGCGGCAAGGGGCAGCCAATGCAAACCATGGGCACGGGACACGGCGCAGCTCCTGCGCGTTTTCGCAACGTGAGGATCGGAACGGCTTTTTCCAAACAATGACAATGGTCGCCGGCCCAAGAAAACCAGCCGTTGGGAGAAAGTCAGAGCGCGTAGACCTGCTGCCGTCGCGCGAACTGCGGGGAATTGTCGAAACCGTTTTGCGATTGGCCAAATCCACGGATGCTGTGGAAACGGAAGTCCACGTGGATGAAGTGGCCGATGCGTTGACGCGCTTTGCGAATAATGGCATTCACCAAAACGTTTTCGAACATGTGGTGACGGTTTCGGTTCGCACGGTGACCGGCGGGCGCACCGCGCGGGCGACCACAAATCGGCTGGACGAAGACTCGCTCCGTGCGACGATCGAAGCGTCGCTTTCCTTGGCGCACAGCGAGCCGCGCGATCCGCGACTGCTGCCGATGCCGGGGAGGCAGCGGTACCGGGCGGTGAACCGGTTCATCAAGGCAACGGCTGCGCTCACTCCCGAAGAGCGGGCGTGCGCGGTCCGGCTGGCTTGCGATCTCGCCGCTAAGAAAGGACAAGTGGCGGCGGGAATTTTTTCGAGCGGGCAGAGCCAGACAGCAGTGGGCAATTCGCGCGGGCTGTTTGCGCCGTACAGCGAAACGCATTCGCAATTCTCGATTACCATGCAGGAAGATCCGGCGGCAAGCTGGGCCAAAGCGGATTCCGCCGACGTGCGGGAGATGCATCCGCAGAAGCTCGCGGAGAGGGCTAGCGAAAAAGCACATCTTGCCGTGAAAACGACGGAGCTGGCGCCGGGGCGTTACACAGTGATTCTCGAGCCGGCGGCGGTGCTCGATCTGGTCGGGTTTATGTTTTACGACTTTGCCGCCACGGCGGTGCGGGACAAACGCTCCTGCCTGAATAACCGCATGGGGAAGCAGCTTTTGGGAAAGAATATCAGCATCAGCGACGACGTGTTTCATCCCCTGCAAAAGGGCGCGCCATTTGACGGAGAGGGCATGCCGCGGCAGAGAGTTTTGCTCTTGGACCGTGGCGTCCCCAAGAACCTCGTATATTCGCGGGCGTCGGCGAAGATCGCGCGTAGAAAGCCAACCGGCCACGGGTTTGCGCTGCCGAACGAATACGGGGAAGCGCCGATGAATCTGGTATTCGGCGGCGGGGATTCTTCGGTGGAGAAGATGATGGCTTCCACGGACCGAGGGTTGTTGGTGACGCGACTGTGGTACATCCGCGAAGTGGATCCCTACGAAAAAGTGATGACCGGGATGACCCGCGACGGCCTGTTTTTTGTTGAAAATGGAAAAGTTACCGGTGCCGTCAAGAATTTCCGCTTCAATCAGTCGCTCATCGAAATGTTGAATAACGTCGAACTGATGGGCCCCGCCGTTCGCGCCACGGGAGAAGAGTCGTTTGAAATGGTGGTGCCGGCAATGAAAGTTCGCGACTTCCATTTCTCCGAAGTCACAAAGTTTTGACCCGTTCTGAGAAATTAAAAAGCAGATCCCTCCGCCGCGGGCCGCGGAAGACCGCGACCTGAGGGCCGGATGACAAGTGGGGGCGGTCCCGCCCTTCCTATCAAGAAATCAATGCAGTGCATCGAAATTCTGAGTTGTACATAAAGGTCCTGCCCGTTTAATAAACGGATATGTCGAATTGTCGAAGCCAAACTGGCTTTGCGGGCAGGCGCTCCGGGCTTGACCGGGGACGGCATCCCAATTGGGGCCACCCTGACCACGATGCTTGCGGCACCGGTTTTGTTACCCGCCTGGGCGGAGCACCCAGCTACGAAATCATTCAAATTTCTTTGACCGCGCTGGAGCGCCTGACGCACCGCGGCGGCGTGGATGCGGACGGCGCGAGCGGCGATGGCGCGGGATTGCTGACATCGCTGCCGCAGAAGTTTTTCCGCGAGCGCGCGCAGGAGCTGCATGTCGAACTGCCGGAACATTTTGGAGTGGGATTTGCATTTCTCCCGGCTTCAGCGACCACGGAATTTCGCGCGGCCATGGAGATTGCAGCTGACACGGAACGATTGCGAGTGGCCGGCTGGCGGCGCGTTCCTGTGAACCTCAACGCGCTGGGGCGTAAAGCGCTCGAAACCATGCCGGAGATTTGGCAGTTCTTCGTTGCGGCGTCCGATGTTTCGAAAGAAGCGAAGGGCTTCGAGAGGCGTTTGATGCTTTTGAGAAAGCGCGCGGAATCGTTGCTGCCGCCGCGTAGCTACCTCTGTTCGCTCTCGTCGCGGACCATCGTTTACAAAGGTCTCCTTACCCCCTGGCAGTTTCCGCAGTTTTACGACGATTTGCGCGATCATTCGTTTGCCGTGACCTTCGCGGTTTTCCATCAACGTTATTCGACGAACACGCAGCCTTCCTGGCATCTAGCGCAGCCTTTCCGCTACGTCGCGCACAACGGCGAGATCAACACCATCGTGTCGAACCGTCGATGGTTGCGCGCCAAAGAACGGGAAATCCGGGAACGGCTCAAAGTCGGGCCGTGGTTTTCGATTCTGGAAGATAACGTCAGTGACTCCGCGAGTTTTGACAATGGTTTTGAGCTGCGGTTGCTCGATGGACTTTCGTCGGAAGAAGCGCTGCTGGCGATGATGCCCCCGGCTTATGAGAAAGATCCGTTGCTTTCGCGCGATGTGCGATCCGCCTTGAGCGCTTTGTCGCAGCACACGGAGCCGTGGGATGGCCCCGCAGCGATGGTCTTTTCCGATGGCCAGTGGGTGGGAGCAAAACTCGACCGCAACGGCCTGCGACCGCTGCGCTATACGCTGACGCATGACGGATTGCTGATTCTGGGATCGGAGACCGGGCTGGTCGACTTGGAAGAATCACGGATCGCCGAGCGACAACGCCTCGGCCCCGGCGAAATGGTCCTGGCCAATCCGGCTTCCGGGCAATTCTTGCGGTGGCGCGACGTGCTCAAGAGAATGGCGGCGCAGCAAGCACACAACGCTGTTGCACAAAAGCGACTCCCAGAAGTTTTTGGTTTGCGACCGACCGCTGCCGGCGATGCCAAGCGCGTCGCCGGCGCGGCGGGATGGACCGAAGATCAATTCAAAATCCTGTTTTCGGCATTGCTTCGCGGCAAAGAAGCGGATTGGAGCATGGGGGACGACGCGCCGCCGGCGTTTCTCTCCACTTTGCCTAGAACTTTGTGGGATTACTGCAAGCAGCGGTTTGCGCAAGTGACGAACCCGCCGATCGACCCTCTGCGCGAGACGCACGTTATGTCACTCGATGTGCATTTGAAGGGCGGAGTGACGCTGCCGAGTCCGCTAATGACGGCCGAGCAATTGTCGCAGTTAGGCGAAATGTCTGGCTCGGTGCGACGCATCGACTTTACGTTCCCTGCCGCGGCGGGAGTCCCGGGAGCGCGCTGCAGTTTTGCTCAGCTGTCCACTACTCCACTGAGCAGCAGCGATCCCCCGGGACTCCTCCTCCTCTCGGATCGCGGGATTTCGGCGGATCGCGCGCCGCTACCGGCGCTGCTGGCGACGGCGGCGGTGTGGAAGGCGATGGTGCGAGAGGGATTGTGGGATGTGCCGCTGATTGTGGAATCGGCGCAAGTTTTTGACACGCATCATGTCGCGCTTCTTGTAGCAGCCGGTGCGAGCGCAGTGCGGCCCTACCTCGCTGACGAATTTGTGGAGTCCCTTGAGCCGGGTGGCGCAGAAAAGGCCCGCATGGCCGTCCATGCGGGCCTGCGTAAAGTGCTGGCGCGCATGGGAGTCTCGACGCTGGCGAGTTATCGCAACAGCCATTTGTTTGATGTCGTTGGTCTCTCGCAAGACCTCTGCGAGCAGTTCTTCGAAGACTCGTCCGACTATCCGGGGCAGAAATCGTTGGACGACCTCCTTGGCGATTATTTGAAAATGCACAAAGCGGCGTATTCAGCAGAAGGGAAGGAGATGGCCGACGCGGGACTTTACCGCTTCCGGAAAGGTGCGGAACTGCACGCGACTTCGCCGGAGGTGGTGCGCAGGCTTCATGCGTTTGTAAAGGCGCCAAGCGCCAAACAATATTCTATTTTCGAAGAACTGGCGGAAACGCAGGGCACGATTTTCCTGCGGGACTTGCTCGAGACGGTTCCGGAGACAGCCGTCCCGCTGGAAGAAGTCGAGCCGGTGGAGGCGATCGTGAAGCGCTTCAGCACGCAAGCGATGTCACTCGGGTCGCTGAGTCCGGAAGCGCACCGCACGCTGGCGCTAGCGATGAACGAGTTGGGCGGGCGCAGCAATACGGGCGAAGGCGGGGAAGATCCCAATACGTATCGCTATGAGCCGGCGGCCGCGAACAAGATCAAGCAAGTAGCTTCGGCACGATTCGGGGTTACGACCGACTACCTTGTGCATGCCGAAGAACTCGAAATCAAGATGGCGCAGGGCTCGAAGCCCGGCGAGGGCGGACAGTTACCGGCGATAAAAGTCAGCGAGTACATTGCGCGCATTCGACACGCAACTCCGGGAACGCCGCTGATTTCGCCGCCGCCGCATCACGACATTTACAGCATCGAAGACTTGGCGCAATTGATTCACGATTTGCGCGCGGTGAATCCGCGGGCGCGCATCGGCGTGAAACTCGTTTCGGGCGCGGGCGTGGGCATCATTGCCGCGGGAGTCGCGAAAGCCGGCGCTAACGTCATCACCATTAGCGGGCACAATGGCGGCACCGGCTCTTCGCCACTGACTTCCATCAAGAACACGGGGCTTCCTTGGGAAATCGGATTGCGCGAAGCACATGACACCCTGGTTCGCGCGGGCCTCCGTTCACGCCTCTCTCTCCGTGTGGACGGAGGCCTAAAATTTGCGCGAGACATCGTGCTTGCGGCGATCCTGGGAGCCGACGAATTTGGCTTTGGTACGGCGTCGCTGCTGGCGATTGGGTGCGTGATGGCGCGGCAGTGCCACCTGAACACTTGCCCCGTGGGGATCGCCACGCAAGATGAAACGTTGCGCGCGCGGTTCCAAGGCAGGCCAGAGATGGTCATCGCGTATTTCCGCGCGCTTGCGGAAGAAGTGCGCAGCCGGCTGGCGCAACTGGGCGTGCGCTCACTGCGAGAGCTTACCGGCTGGTACGACCGGCTCGGAGCCCGGTCGGGCATGGATCCGTTCCTGATTGTGCCGATTTCGCCGTCCAATCGCGTTGATCCGCAGCAGGAGCCGGGATTGCACGTGACCGCTTTGGAAGATGCGGTTCATTTCGATGCGTCGGTTGCCATGCAGAGCGTGCCGCGGGCCATTCAAAACTCGGAGCGCAGTGTCGGCGCGGGCCTGAGCGGAGAATTGATGCGACGAAAGAAGAACGGCCGTGTCGGCGATGGAGCGATCAGCCAGGAATTTCGTGGGAGCGCGGGACAAAGTTTCGGGGCATTTCTGGCGGAAGGAGTGACGGTCAAGCTTCACGGAGAAGCCAACGATTATGTGGGAAAAGGCTTGTCCGGTGGAACGATTGCCATCACTGCGGGGGGGGCGGCTTCGCGTCGCGGCGATGTTCTTGCGGGAAACACGGTGCTTTACGGCGCGACCTCCGGTCAACTTTTCATTGCCGGCCGCGCAGGTGAGCGGTTTGCAGTGCGCAACAGCGGTGCCCTCGCGGTGGTGGAAGGTGTTGGCCAACACGGATGCGAGTACATGACCGGGGGCATCGCAATCATTTTGGGACCGCTGGGGCTGAACTTCGGCTCCGGAATGACCGGTGGGTTGGCATACGTTTTGCGCGCCGAGGCCGAAGGCGTACTGCACCACGAATTTGTGTCGCTTGTGGAGATCGAACCGCAAGAAGAGGAGTGGCTGCGGCAAGCGCTTGAAGAACATGTTCATCATACGCGCAGTCCGCGGGCAGCGCGAATGCTGGCCCGCCGCGGGGCCTTGCCGCTGATGCGCGTGCAGCCCGGGCATTTTCAGGGTTCGGTGGAAGCGACTTGGAAACCCGTTCTCGCCCTGTTTCAGCAGCGCCAGCTATTTTTCCCGGCGCCGCCACTGGCTGCGCCAATTTCGCAAACGGCCATACCAGCCTGAAAGAGAGGATAATTCTTACGGCCGGAAGAGAAGATTCCCTTATAATCTTATCTGGCAAACCCACTATGGACTTCGACCAACTTACCACGTTCGTGTACGTTGCCAAGCTGAAGAGTTTTTCGCGCGCGGGGCAGAAAGTATTCCGCTCCCAGTCCGCGGTGAGCGCACAAATTCGCCAATTGGAGCAGGCCTACAAGGCCAAGCTGCTGGACCGCTCCGCAAAATCCGTAGAGTTGACGCCGGCGGGCGAAGCGCTTTTCGAGTACGCAGAAAAGCTGTTGCGGCTGCGGGATGAATCAATTCAGTTGGTTGCCGACCGAGGGGACGTAGTGCAAGGCCCGGTGGTTTTTGGAGCGAACGAAGCGACGTGCCTGTATTTGTTGCCGGATATTTTCGCGGAATTCCAGCATCGCTATCCGCAGGTGCACATCAGCATTTACCGCAATTTCAGCCACAAAATTTTACAGCGCGTGGAAGACGGGTCGGTCGATGTAGGCATTGTCACGCTGCCGGTGAAATCTCCCAACCTGAAAGTGCACAGCATTTACAAAGACCGCTTGCGCTTCATGGTCAGCTCGCGGAACCCGCTGGCGCATCGCTCGAAGATTACGCTGGAGGAAGTAGCGAGCCAGCCGCTGATCTTTCCGCGCACGGGTTATACGCGCCAGGTGCTCGACAAATTGTTCCGTCCCTACCGCTCGCGGATTCACGTAGCCATGGAGTTGCCGAGCGTCGGCATGATCAAGCGATTTGTCGTGGCCGACGCCGGGGTCTCGTTCATTAGCGAGAGCTTTGCGCGGGATTATGTGAAGGCCGGGGAAGTGAAGCTGTTGAACGTGGAAGGCGTGGATCTCTGGCGCGAACTCGGACTGATCTACCGGCGCGATCGCAGCCTGCCGCGCGCCGCGCAAGCGCTGATTGGCATGATTCGCGAAATGCGCAAACCCTCTGAGCCGAGCATGGCGGCGGCAAGTTAGTCCTAAAGGAAGAAATTCATCGCGCTCGAACTCGTCTAATTCAATTTAGACGTCCAAACGAGACTCGTTTTTGGACTGTGGCTAGTGGACGCTGAAGTCGAGGCTGGCGATGGAGCGGGCGATAACGTTCTCCTGGATTTGAATCAGGTCGTTGTTCGCGTAGGTCATTGCCAGCACGGTGAGCATATCCTTGCCGCGAGCGATGACTACGAGCCTGCCTGACCAATCATGATCGTCGGCCTTGCCGCGGTATTGATAGTCAATCGCGGGCATTCCCCCTACAACTGTTCTCTTCTGTGAGACGCGCTGATAGTTGACATAGACGTCGTGCAACCGTTTTTCGACGGCGGCGGCCGCTGTATCCAAAGAATCTTTGGTTTTCTCCTCACCGACCACCATCAGCGTGGATTCGTCGCTTGTGCCCATGGCGACGATGGCGTTGGGCAACGCGTTGCGCGCTTCTTCGATGAGGTTCCAGCTGGGCGCCTTATACATGCGGAAGCCGTGCGTGTAATTTGTGTAGAGATTGCCGGTGATTTCTTCGCGATTCACGGGAATTTCGGGCTCTTTGGGCGGAGCGGGAGCGGTTGCCGCAGGCGCCGCGGCCGAAGCAGTCATTGCTGCCGAGGCGGAGGCAGTATTCGCTGGAGCGGGGGTGTTGTTTTTAGCGGGCGCATTGGCCGGTGCGCTGGGTTTTGCGGCGGGGCTCGCGGATTTCGGCGATGCTTTCTCAACTTTTCCAGCAGGCGCTGGGGTGGCAGCCTTTAAGCTCGCGTTCGCGGGTTCTGCGGTGGCGGCAGAATTCGCGGCAGTTTCGACGGCCGGTTCCATCTTTGGTTGTGCTTCACTGGCGGGCTTTGGGGAATGTGCAGGAGCATCTTTTTTCGCAGCGGATTCCGGCACGGATTTTGCGGCGGGCGTTGTCGGTACAATCGAGGCAATCTTGTCCTTCTCCACGAGCACATATCCATAGTCGGTCTTGACTTTGAACATGTTCTCTTCGTAGGCGACGATCACGCCGTAAAGCTTTTTGCCGTCTTTCAGGCGAATTTCATCGGCGCGCACAGAATAAGCCAGCGCTGAGAGCGCCAAAATTGCCGCCAGAGAGAAAAAGGGGCCGCGCTTCGCAGGGACACGCATAGAAAAAGTATCCCGCCGCCAAAGGCACCTCGCAATTTTTATGAGTCCGGTGGTGTCCGGCGCGTTACCTCCACCAGCAGCGCGCGGATGCGGGTGACCAGGCGGTCGAGTTCCTGGAGAGCGGCGCTCAGGCGGGCGCGCAGAGGCTCCGGGAGCTGGGCGTGACTTTGCTGGAGCGCCAGCGCTTCCGCAATGATGCGGATTTGCCTGCGGCTGAGCGGGTTGAGGCGTTCCCAGAGCCGGCGCTTGGAACTGCGGTTTCGCCCCAGCCATTCTTCGCCGGTTCCGGCGGGGCGGCCGGTTTCGGGCTCCGCGCGTGGCGGCGTGGTTGGAGCTCTTGTGCGAATCATGAAATACACCGTTATTTCCGACTATTTTCGCAACGCTTCCAGCTTTTCCCCGTTGATTTGGCCGTCCGGCTCGACGCGTCCAGTGACGCGCATAGTGCGCGTCTCAAAAACCAGACCTCCGTAGCGGTCGTATGCGTCAGGGAAGAGCACAACTTCGTAGACGCCGCGCTGGTCTTCGAGCGTGACGAACATCATGTTGCGGTAATTTTTCGTGCCGACGTGGCGGTAGGTGATCACCCAGCCGCAGAGCGTGACGCGCTTGCCGACCAGGCCAGCCAGTTCGTCGCTCCAGGCTTCGCCGTTGCGCGGAAGGAAATCGAGCGGGTGGCCGCTGACGCAGACTTCGAGGATTTCGCGTTCGTAGCGCAGTTTTTGTTCCAGCGTGTATTCGGGCAGAGACATTTCCGCGAGAGTCGCGGCAACGGGATCAGGCGCGCTGGGTTCGGCAAAAAGAGTTTCCGTTTTTTCGAGGAGCACAATTCCTGAAGATCGGGAAGCGCTCGAGTACGCGCCTTTGCCTGCTGCTTGGAGGAGATTCCAGCGCCAGAGCATCTCGGGGCGCGTCATGCAGTCGGCTTCGCTGTTTGTATTGTCGCCTATCTCATCGAAGGCGCCGCATTTAATAAGCGCTTCGATTTCGTCGCGTTCGACAGGAACGCGGTGCAGAAAATCTTCGAGAGAGCGGAATGGCCCGGCTTCTTCACGCGCGCGAACGATGGCAGTGATGGTCTCGATGCGCAGGCCTTTGATCTGCATCAGGCCGACGCGAAGCGCGCGCTTGCGGTTGTCGCTGGTTTCGGCGGTGTACTCCATGCGCGAATGATTTACCGAAGGCAAACGCACGACGATGCCCCAGCGCTTAGCTTCTTCGACATAGGCAGATACGTGATAAAACCCTGCGCCCGCGCTGCACATGGCGGCAAGAAAGTCTGCGGGATGATGCGTCTTCAGATACGCCATGCGGTACGCAACGTCGGCGTAGGTGGCCGCATGGGCTTTGCAGAAACCGAAGCCAGCGAATTTTTCGACCATCTGCCAGGATTCTTCGCGCTGCTGTTTCGTGAGGCCCATCATGCGCGCGGCTTTGTCAAATTTTTCACGCAGACGGTCGTAATCCGCCTGGCCGGAATACTTTACGGAAGTCCGCCGCACCAGATCGGCTTCGGCTAACGACAAGCTGCCGAGCGTTTGCGCAATCTGCATGACCTGCTCCTGATAAATACAGACGCCCAGCGTGTCGCTGAGAATGGGCTTGAGCAAGTCGTGCGGGTAGACGAGTTTTTCTTTGCCACGGAGGCGCTTGACGAACAATTCTTTCGAGCCATATTCCGCGGCGCCCGGCCGGATGATTGCCAGCGCGATGGCCATTTCTTCGAGCGTGCGCGCGTTCATCATCCGGAGCATGCCGCGCATGGCGGGCGATTCGATTTGGAACACGCCCATGGTGCGGCCCGCGGCGATGACGCCGCAGGTTGCCGAATCGTTTTCGGGGATGGCGTCGAAATCGAGTTCGCGGGGCTTGGGACAGGGAGTCATGCCGTCAGGAGCGACGTTGGACGCTGCAAAAGCGGGCCCAGCATGCTGGGCCCCTACAGATTGAAGAGAGCGCTCGATGTTGTCGAGCGCGAGCGACATGGTGGTGAAGCCGCGCTGGCCCAGCAGATCCATCTTGATTAGCCCGAGCGCTTCGATGGCGTTCATGTCATACTGCGTGACGACGATGCCTTTGGTGGCGCGTTCGAGCGGCGTCAGGCGCGTCAGCGGCTGCGCGGAAATCACCGTACCGCAGGGGTGAATGCCCATGTGGCGTGGCGCAGCATCGAGGCGCAGGGCGACTTGCAGGATGGTTTTCCAGGGTTCGTCGTCGACGGGGAGATCGCGGCACTCCGGCAGATTGCGAATGGCCTGCAAAATTTCGCGCACCGGGCGATGCGGCAGGCGCTTGGTGAAGCGGTCCACTTCGCCCGGCGGCATGCCAAAAACCTTTGCGACTTCGCGCACGGCCAGGCGAGCATGCATGGTAATGAAGCTGCCAATCATGGCGACATGTTCCGCGCCCCAATGCTCGTAAACGTAATCGAGCAGTTCATCGCGGCGCGCGCCGCAAATATCGATATCGATGTCCGGGCAATCGCCGCGCTGCTCGTTCAGGAAGCGCTCGAAGTGGAGTCCCCAGTGCAGCGGGCAGACGCGCGAAATGCCGAGACAATACGTCACCATGGAACTGGCGGCGGAGCCGCGCGCGACCGCGGGAATACCGCGGCGGCGAGCTTCCTGCACGATGTCGTGAACCAGCAAAAAATACGGAGCGAGCTTCCAGTGCTCGATGACTTCAAGTTCGTGCGTGAGGCGCGAGAGCACTTCCGGGCGCAGCGGCGTGTAGCGTTTGCGCGCACCGTCAAAGCTGAGCTTCCACAGATAGGAAAACGCAGATTCGCCGTCGGGAACCGAGCATTCGGGAAGAATGAGTTTGCCGAGCGCGAGTTGCAGGTTGCAGCGGTCGGCGATTTCTTGCGTTGCTGCGAGCCATTCCGGATGATCGGGGAAGCATTTTTGCATTTCAGCGGCGGATTTGAACCAGGCTTCGTCGGCAGTGATTTCCGGCGGGGCGACGGTGGTCAATAGTCCACCGGTGCGGATGGCGTTTACCGCGCGATGATGAAGATGTTCCTCCGGCCGGAGGAAGTGGACGTTGTTTGTGGCAACGAGCGGGATGCCGAGTTCGCGGCCAAGGCGCTCGGCTTCGCGTACTGTCGGGCCGTCGCCGGGAGAGAGGTGCTGGACTTCGATGTAGAGGCGGTCGGTGAAGATGTCCTTTAATTGCGAGATCCAATCCGTTGCTCCAACTCCGTTTGAGGGTTTCTTTGTAGGGGCGCAGCACGCTGCGCCCCTACGGGTGCCTGTGGCCTGCATTTGTGTAGGCAACGGGCATAAAGCGATGACGCCACGGCTGTGCTCGGCCAATTCCTGCAAGGTGACGGGGCGGCCATCGGTTCCGGCGGCAGCATCGTTTTGTTCCACCGTGCCAGGCCCCGCTTGCCGCCTGCCTGCGCAGGCAGGGACGGGCAGGCAGGCTAGTTTCGTCATGCCCAAATGCCGCAGCGTAACGAGTTGGCAGAGATTGCCGTAGCCCTCCATGTCCATCGCCAGCAGCGTGATCGGTACACTCACTGAATTTCGAGTTTCGTTTTTCGAATTTCGAAACGCGTCACTCGAAATGCAAAATTCGACATCCAAGGCCACCCCGACAATCGGCTGGATATGTTTATCCAGCGCTTTCTTGTAAAACGGCACCGCCGCGTACATACCGTTGGTGTCAGTCAGCGCCACTGCGGGCATGTTCTGCTCGATGGCAGCAGCGATGATCTCTTCCGGCGACGCCACGCCCCGCAGGAACGAATAGTGACTGTAACAGTGCAAATGGACGAACACGTGATTTGTCACCCGTGCGAATGTTGCCCGTTGGATGCAGCAGAAACTGGAGCAGGGGACGGGAAAGGGATTCCAGCAGCCGCGTTAACTAAAAAATTCTGTAGTCTTTGACCCGAGGTTTCTCTTTCACCGCGATAAGCATGGCGTTGAGAGCACCAGGCCGTTGGGCTTGGTGGCGTAATGCTCGCGCAGGGCGAGGCCTTTGCCGTAAAAGACGGCGTTCCAGCCAAAGCGGCCGCGCACGCGGTCCATTTCGCGGTTCAGATACCAGCGGCGGTTCGCGCGGGTATCGAACAGTTCATTTTGGCGGCGGTCGGCTTCGAGATTTGTCACGCTGACGCCAGCGAGCCGCACCGCTACGCGGCGCGTGAACAGTTTGCCGAACATTTCTTTGGCAGCGGAGAGCAATTCCCGCTCGTCATTGGTTGGTTTGATCAGACGCACCGCCTGGTGCGCCGAAAAATAGTCGACGTAACGGAGGCGCAGGCCCAGGGTGCGCGCCTGCTTGCCGTATTCGCGCAAGGTCGAGCCGATGCGCTCGCTGAGATACTCGATCAGCCCGCCAAGAAACTCCGTGTCGATGGTGCCGCCTTCGATGGTGGTTTCGCGGGAGACGGATTTTGGTGTGGAAGGCAGCAGCACCTCGCGGCCGTCGAGGCCGCGGGCGCGCTCCCAGATTTGCAGGCCGATGGCTTCGCCGAAGGCCGCCTGTAGAGCAGCTTTCGGCACGCGGCGCAGTTGACCGATGGTGGTGATGCCGCGCTCGGCCAGCGTGCTCGTATGCACGTGGCCGATGCCGTGGAGTTTCGCGACCGGCAGCGGCGTCAGGAAAGCTTCTTCATCACCGGGCGCGACCATGCGGAAGCCGCGTGGACGCTCGAGCCGCGAGGCGATCGAGGCAACGACTTTGGTGCGCGCAGCGCCAAGCGAAACGCTTAGTCCTGTTTCCTTGAAAACTTCCATCTGCAATCGCACCAGCGTCCCTCGATAATCGGGATACAGGCGTTCGGTGCCGGCGAAGTCGAGGTAAAAGTCGTCCAACGCGGCGGTTTCCACCGCGGGCGTGTAGGTTTCGAGGATGCGGCGCACGCGTTCGGCAAAATCGGCGTAGTGCTCGTATTGCCCGGGGACAACAATAGCTTTGGGGCAAACGCGCAGCGCTTCGCGGAAGCCCATCGCGGTTTTCACGCCGAGCGCCTTCGCCTCGTAGCTGGCCGAAGCCACGCAGCCGCGCCCCACCAGCACGGGCTTGCCGCGCAGCCGGGGATTCAGCACCTGCTCGACGGAAGCGAAGAACGCATCCACGTCAACGTGGACGATGTTGGGGATTTTGCGCGCCGGAGCTTTACAGAGGCCCAGCCAGGCCCAGGCGGACCAGGGATTTTTGGCTGTGGCTGGTTCAGGCTGCGGCGTTTTTGCGTGGGCAGAATCGGCAGGGTTGTGGCCTGCGCACGAATTTTCGGTGCTACCGCGATCGCTCTCTTCCGCTTCTTCTGCGAGGGCAATGCCCTCGAGCATGGCTTCGGTAGCGGGTGTGTAGACTACGCTTTCGCTTTCGACACAGACGTCCATGGCGGCTCCTGGCAGGGAAGCGGGTTCTGGGGTAGATTTAACGGGCGGCGGCCGACTCGGGAGAGCCTAGGCGGCAATGGAGACGGCGCGCCACCCGTTTCCCGTTTCCTCTACCGTCCGCACTATAGGCGAATAAAAGGCGAAAGTCAAGGACTTCTCCTCGTAGATCACGGGCTCCACGGGCTCAGTTCCTGTATCTGGCGCTCAGGAGAAGCTTATTATCGGTGAGAATTATCAGTCGATGAAAACATTCGAGGCGGAGAAACATAAACAAAACCACTGAATTCGACGCGCGACCCAAACTTTTCTCGCTTTGTCATGTAATTCGTCACCGCTATGGCACAACTCCCTCGAATGCCGGACTTAGACGCACAAAGAGCGGCGATGAAGAAGCTTGGCTTCTTAGTGGGCAGATGGGTTGGCGAGGCACGCCTGCTGCGTGGACCCGGGGAGCCGGTGGTTTTGGCCCAAACGGAGGAAGCGCAATTCAAGCTGGATGGACTGATTTTGGAAATCGAGGGGGTCGGACGAACCAAACACGACAACAGGCCGATGCTTCAAGCTCTAGGGATCATTTCCTTCGATGACGAGACGGGCACCTATCACATGCGCGCGTTCAACGACGGACGTTTTCTTGAAACAGAGGTGAAGCTCTTGGAGGGCGGCAAGAGCCTTACGTGGGGCTTTGCGCTGGGTTCCATCCGAAGCAGTTCTGTGTTGCGGATTAACGAGAAAGGCGAGTGGACGGAACTCGCGGAAATTACGATCGACTCGCCGCCACCAAAGAAACTTTTGGAACTAACAGTGAAGCGACAGAGCTAGCAGCTAGTAGCGCATGAGTGCCCTTGACATCCTGAGGCTGCACTGGAGTTAAGCTAGAACACGCGCCCTAACTGAAAAAACCACTTGCGGTGGCCGGAGTCGCCCACGCTGCCGCCGATGAAGAACGGACCCACGGCGGTTTCCGCCAAAAATCCCGCAGCCACGTCATTGGGCAAGTTGGTGTCGGCGGTCACGCCATACATCTTGCCAATTTCATAGGCTCCCACGGCGTAGACTTTTTTGCCAGCGAACGGCGGAAGCGTGAGCAGGTCGTGCACAAAGCCCGCGCGGAACAAATAGTACTGGTTGCCCTGAAATTCGTTATTGCCGTAGGCGCTGAGGCGCAACGGTCCTCCCAAGAAAAATTGCGGGATTCCCGTACTCTTTGTGCCAAACGTTGAGCCGCCTTCGCCTTCCATGAAAATTGAAGCGGGCCGCGTAATCGGCTGGAAATACCCGAGCTTCAGGTCCATGGAAGGGAAGCCGTTGATAGCGGCGGGGCTCTGGTCGAACCACCGGAAATTTGTTTCCGCGATGAAGCCGCGCCGGGGAATGACGGGATCGTCGGTATAGTCCAGCAGGTAGTGCAGGTGGCTTTGCCCCACGCGCCCTTCGACCGCGGGAATCTCGGGCGTCCCCAACCGAAGCTTGGTGTTCAGCGAGCCGACTTGATAGCCAACGCGCAATTCGCTGAAGCGTCCAAAGCTGTATCCGATGTCGCCGCCGATATTGATTCGATAGATGCGGTAATCGGCGAGCGGGTCATTTTTTGCGTAAATCTGAAAGGTGGTGTCGCTGGCATCGGCATGCGGCGCAAAGAACCACCGGCTGTCCTTCCAGACCGGCTGATACAGTTCGGTCTGAATGCCATAGGTGTTTCCCAGTAGCAGGTCGGTGCGCCACTCGGAGCGGAAGCTGGTCGCGTCCATAAACGTGAAGCGCGTGCCCATGGTGAAGTCCACGTTGCCGCTTTGTGAGCCGTCCACTTCAAACGCCGTTTGGAACATAGGCGGCGCATCGTTCTTTTCCACGACCTTTATCAGCAGTCCGGGCTTTCCGTCTTGCACGGTGAGCCAGTAGCCCGCAGAGTCGTAGCGGCCCACGCCGGTCATGCGTGTCAACAGGTTGTCGAGCTTGTCTAGATTGAGGGGCTTATCCAGGAAAGACCGAAAATAGTGGGAGGCGTAAGCATCTCCCCTGGCACTTGCGCCCTCGATCTTGACGAATTGCGGCACAGGAAGCTCCGCGCGCTTCCGCGCCTTTCGCTGTTGGAGATAGGTGTTCCAGTCGGCATCGTTCAGTGCAAACGCTTCCAGCAAGGGCGCTTTTGCTTTCGCAGCTTCATAGCCGCGCTGCATGATGGGCTCGCTTTTTGCGTAATCCACGCTGGTGAATTCGCCGAGCGGCACGGAGACGATGGAATCCGCGAGCTCTAGGCTGCGGAGCTCGTTTTCCCTCAGCATCGCATTCACCGAGTGATTTAGCACGCTGAAAACCGACTGAATGTCCTTGGCTTCGACGGGTGCAGGCTGGAGATGCACAGCGATGACCATCTCCGCACCCATCTGCCGGACGACGTCCGTCGGCAGATTGTCCAAAAGCCCGCCGTCCACATAAACGGCCTTTCCTTCGCGCACGGGCGAAAATGCGCCAGGAATAGACATTGTGGAGCGCAGCGCCACTGCCAAGGAGCCGTTTTGGAAGACGTGCGATTGGCTGCTGACCAGGTCGGTGGCCACGCAGCGAAACGGAATGGGCATGTCATCGAACGAAGAAATTCCGTAGTACGGGAGCGTGACGCGATCAATAAGCAGCCCGATCTGATGACCCGGTATGATTCCCGCGGGAGCTGACAAACCGTTACGCAATCCAAAAATCAGCGAATTGGGATAAGCGCGCTGATCCTCTTTTCGGCGGTAGGAGAGATCCTCATAGGGCGTACGGTCGCCGAGGATTTTTCGCCAATCGAGCCCTTCGATGAGCTCTTGCATTTCTTCCGGTGTCATGCCGGTCGCATAAAGTCCGCCTACAAGCCCGCCCATACTGGTGCCTGCAACGTAATCGACGGGAATGTGATGTTCCTCAAACCATTTCAATACGCCAATGTGCGCGAGGCCCATGGCCCCACCGCCTTCCAGAGCCACTCCGATCTTGGGCCGTTGCTGTTGTGCGATTTTTGTCGCGGTCGCGACAGGGTTTTCGGGCGTCGAAGCGGGAGGTGTCGCTGCCACCGTCTCCGGTTGTGCCTGGAGCAGCGAAGGCAGGAGTAACAACAGGGAAACGCATAGAGCAAGACGCATGCAGGCCTCCTAGGCCGCGAGTTAAACGACGCTAATCGGAAATGCTTCTCTGAGTTTGGCCGAGCGTGTGAGTTACAGCAAGCATGGAGCTGGAATTGGTTTCGACACTTTGCCCGTGAGCGGCTAGGCCGAACGGGCTAAGGTGCCGCATTCGCCTCTTAGCGATCAGGGTTTGCTTGCCCGGCAGGTTTCCGAGAGATAGCGTGTATCGTTGTAAGTGGAACTTCCCGGCAGACTGCATGCAGCTTGGCGATGATGGTTCAGGAGGGAATCATGGCGCAATTTGCTCCTCCGCCGAATCCAATGGAATTTGGCCACGCGGATACGAAACGCACCAGCCCGTGGAAGCTGATCTTTGGTATCGTGCGTTGGAGCACTTACGCTGCCGCTATCCTCACGTTGATCCTGGTGCTTCACAAAGCGCCGCCGCCTCCCGTAAAAACCAGCCCTCAGGCCGCCGCTCGTGCCGAGCAAAAGTTTGAAGACGCGGAACGCGCCGTAGCCCATGGCCAAGCGGCCACTCTGCGCCTGGATCAAACCGAATTGAATTCCTATCTCTCCTCGCACCTGGAACTGTCCGGCAATGATGGCGCAAAACCTGCACCGCCGTCCGACCCGCCAACCTCTTCCGATGGTTCCGGACCAACGTCGCAGGAAGTAGAGCAAATGCGTTCGAATGTGCGGGATTTCAAAATTCAATTGGTCGACGACCGTGTCAAGGCCTATGTCCTCTTCGACGTGCACGGGAAGGACATGACCCTGCAGCTCGAAGGCCGCCTTGGCGCGCAAAACGGTTATCTGAATTTTGAGCTGATGAGTGGGCAAATTGGCTCGCTTCCCATTCCTCAGTCCACCCTGGAGTCGGCGGTCCGGCGCATTATGGAATCGCCGGAGAATCGCGAAAAGTTGAAGCTTCCTCCGCAGATTGCGGATCTGCGCATCGAAAATGGCGAAGTGGTCGCCAGTTACAGGTAAGCTCGCTTCCCAAAGAGCTTCCGAAGAACCGATATAAATGTTTTTGAGTGTTTCTGCCAAATTCCTTGGCAATCAGGAAAAGTCTGCCTGAAATCTGCAATGTTCATCTTTAGCGGGTTATAATCAGCCGCTTTTATGTCAGCATTTGAGATCGAACATGAGCGAGGTGGTCAAGAAAGACCAAGACCTGGGCATGGGCCGCGAAGATTACGCGCCGTGACTTCTTGAATGGTGTCGCTATTGGAGTCGGCGGCTCACTTCTTGGCGCTGCCGTACGTCCCGAAGATTTGCTCGCCGCTGGCATCCTCGACGATGTTGCGCCAGAGAAAGACCCAAACTATTACCCTCCCGCGCTCATGGGCATGCGCGGCAATCATGAAGGAACGTATACCTACGCCCACCGCCTGCGTGACGGAAAGGTTCCGAACTCTTTCGGCACTGCCGAAGACACGGGTGAACGCTATGACCTTGTTGTTGTTGTTGGCGGCGGCATCAGCGGTCTAGCCGCGGCGTACTTCTTCCGCAAGAACGTTGGAAGGAATGCGCGGATCATGATTCTCGACAACCACGACGACTTTGGCGGCCATGCGAAACGCAACGAATTTCGCGCTGGCAGCCGCCTGCTCGTAAGTTACGGCGGAACACAGTCGATCGAAAGCCCCGGAAAATACAGCAAAGTCGCAAAAAACCTGCTGGAAGAAATCGGTATCCGGACGGACAAATTCTACAAAGCCTACGACCAGAAATTGTATTCGAAGATGGGCACAGCCGCCTTTTTCGACAAGGAAACGTTCGGGGAAGACCGCCTAGTCACCGGCATGAATTCCACGCCTTGGCCGGAGTTTCTCGCGAAGGCGCCTCTTTCGGATGCGGTACGCAAAGACATTGCGCGGGTGTATACGGAGAAAAAAGACTACTTGACCGGCCTGTCGGTGGCTGAAAAAGCAGCCAAGCTGAAGAAGACAAGTTATGCGGACTTTTTAACGAAATACTGCCAGCTGGTGCCCGACGCGCTTCCGTTTTTCCAGACCTTCACTCACGACCTTTGGTGCGTCGGCATCGAAGCCGTTTCAGCGATGGATTGCTACGAGGCCGGTGACGATTACGGGTCGTTCACCTACGCGGGCTTTCAGGGGCTCGGCCTGCCGGCGCCGGAAAAAGAAGAGCCTTACATTTTTCATTTTCCGGATGGCAACGCCTCCGTGGCGCGTTTGCTTGTGCGCTCGTTGATTCCAGAGGCGCTGCCCGGCACGACGATGGAAGATGTGGTTACGGCAAAGGCCGATTACAGCAAGCTGGACCAATCTAATGCCCCAGTGAAAATCCCGCTAAATAGCACTGTAGTGCGCATCCATCATTCGAATGCTTCCGGCAAAGCGCAAGAGGTTCGGATCAGCTACGTTCGTGGCGGCAAGGTCCACGAAGTCATCGGAAAAAACTGCGTTTTGGCGTGCTACAACGTCATGATTCCGTACATCTGTCACGAGTTGCCGCAAAAGCAAAAGGAAGCATTGTCGTATCTAGTGAAGACGCCGCTGGTTTACACACATGTAGCGCTGCGCAACTGGAACTCGTTTGCGAAACTAAACGTGCATCACATCGTCGCCCCCGGTAGCTATCACACCTACACCGCACTGGATTTTCCTGTCAGCCTTGGGCAATACCACTTCTCGAGCAATCCGCAAGAGCCCATTGTGCTCTTCCTGCTTCGCACTCCTTGCAAGCCCGGGTTTTCGCTGCGCGACCAAAATCGTGCTGGCCGGTACGAACTGCTGCAAACGCCTTTCGCCCAATTCGAACGAAAGATTCGCGAGCAACTCGCGCGCATGCTTGGAAGTGCAGGTTTCGATCCCGCCAAGGACATCGAAGGCATCACCGTGAACCGCTGGGCGCACGGCTACGCGTTCACGCCAAACGCACTGTTTGACCCCGCCTGGAAAGAAGAGGAAAAGCCTTGGGTCATCGGCCGCAAACCGTTCGGTAGGATTACCATCGCCAACTCCGACGCCGGCGCCAACGCCTACACGGACGAAGCCATCGATCAAGCTTATCGCGCCGTCAACGAACTCCCTCGAAGTTAACGTCATAATCGATCGGAACTTGGATATAATCTTTCCGGCTCGTGTAGCCTTGAGATCGAACTAACTTTCTTGTTGTTGACAAAAGGAAACCCATGTCCCCAAGTCGATGGACTCGAAGTGCATTTTTGTTTCTCGCCTTTTTTGTATCGTTCGTGGCGGTTGATTCCGCAGTTGCGCACGCTGTTCTTCTGGAATCACTTCCGGCGCTCAAAGGTTCGGTGAATGGCCCTGATATTCCCCTGAAGCTGCGTTTCAACGTGCGCATCGACGCCGCTCGTTCGCGCCTTACACTTGTCGACTCTGATGGTTCCACGCAGGCGCTTGAAATCGGCAGGCAAGATCCGCCCAACACGCTCTCAGCGCAGGCCAAGGGATTGCGTCGTGGCGCTTACCGCCTGCGCTGGCAAGTGCTTGCCTCCGACGGTCACATCACGCGCGGCGAAATCCCTTTTACCGTGGTTAAGCCCTGATCTCGACCGGTGGCACGCCTACTGCAAATCTTTGGCTTCCTGTCCGTTCTCCTGCATGGTACCAGCCTGGTGTTTCAGTCGCTTACTGTTGGCGGAATCATCTTTCTGTTCCTCGTTCTTCGCGCTCCCGGCGCGGATTCTGAGGACGTAAGTTCCTCGTGTCGGCGCTGGATTCGCCGCTTCGCGCTGACGTTAGCCGCGATGCAAATTTCTTATCTGCTCGCCAACGTGCTGATCCTGATGCAGTCCGCACAAATCAGCCTCGGGGAGGTCATTGGCGCGAACTTTGTTCTTGCAGGAGAGCTCGGCATCGCCGGCTCTGTTACGATTATCGCGTTGTCAGGTTCCCGGCGAGCTGGCTCTCATCGTGAACTGTTGATTCCAGCAGTGGTAATCGTTGCGTCCTTTGTTCTAACCAGTCATGCCGTGGCTCGCCTTGAGTATCGTCTTCCGCTGGTCTTCCTCACAGCTCTGCATCAGCTTGCTGCAGCCGCCTGGCTTGGCGGCTTGCCGTTCTTGCTGATTGCCATCCGGTGCGCGTCGTCACCTGAATACGCGCGAGGGCTCAGCTCCAGATTTTCTCGTCTGGCAGTGATCAGCGTTGCGGTTCTGGCTTCCGCCGGCTTGATCTTAAGCCTCTCCTACGTCGGCTCAGTCAGCGCGGTTTACGGTACCTCTTACGGCGCAATGGTGGCCACGAAAGCAATTCTTTTCGGGCTCCTCTTGTTCTTGGGCGCGCTGAATTTTCAACTCGTGCGCCACGGCGAAGCCAGCAGCATTCTCGCCAGTCTCAAACGCTTCGGCGAAGCGGAAATCGGCATCGGCATCACCGTGATTCTCGCGGCGGCTTCGTTGACTTCGCTTCCTCCGGCGGTCGATCTCATTCAGGATCGCGTCTCCGCTCCTGAGATTGTCGAGCGCATGACTCCGCGCGCGCCGCGCTTCTCCAGCCCCGCCATGAGGGACCTGCCTGAAGACGTTTATGCCGCCCAAAAAAGGGCCTTCGAGGTGGGCTCGCTATCCACGGAATCCTTTGTCCCCGGCCAATCCGGCACGCGCCCGAACACGCCTGCCGAGAAAGCCTGGTCCGAGTACAACCATCATTGGGCTGGAATGATCGTTCTCTCGGTCGGCCTTCTAGCGTTACTCGCGCAAGCCGGAAAGATTTCCTGGGCACGCAATTGGCCGCTGCTCTTTCTGGGTCTTTCCGTTTTTCTTTTCCTACGAAGTGACCCGGAAGTTTGGCCGCTCGGCCCGAACGGCTTCTGGGTGACTTTCGCCGATCCGGAAGTCGTGCTCCACCGCATCTTTGCCGCGCTCGTCATTGCACTCGCCGTGTTCGAATGGCGCGTGCAGACCGGCCGCACGGCTTCCCCCGGCATTCGGCTAGTCTTTCCGATGTTGATCGCCGTCTCCGGGGCGCTTCTGCTCACGCATTCTCACAGTCTCGGCAACATCAAAGAGGAAGTTCTGGCCGAGCTGAGCCATATCCCGCTGGCAATTCTCGCGGTGATGGCCGGGTGGGCGCGTTGGCTAGAGCTTCGTCTTCCCCCAGAGAATCAGGCGCGCGCGTGGGTGGCCCGACTCTGGCCGGTTTGCATTTCATTGATTGGAGTTTTCTTGCTGAACTACCGCGAAATGTGAGTTGAGAAGAGAGAAGGGCACTGAAATTCACGAAAATAGAACTGGTTCCGGGACCTGGACTCGAACCAGGATACTCAGCTCCAAAGGCTGATGTCCTACCGATTAGACGATCCCGGAACTGCTCCTAGCAGTTTAGCAGAGCCGCCTGAGCCTCCCAAAGCGTTCCCATTCTGCAGATTCCCGTCATCGGCTCGCTCCGCGGGCAAAAAGCTCGTGAAGCTTGACACAACTTCCGGGGCCGTTCAGCATGGGGCCTCTTCACAGGAGAATTTCATGCGAACAGTGTTGAAGTGTTGTGTGTCTACGGCGTTGGTTTGCGTTCTTGCATCGCTCGTCCACAAGCAAAGTGCGGCAGCTCAGGGCGGACCCATTGCCATTCGCGCCGCGCGCCTCATCGACGGAAAGAGCGAGACCGTCGTGAACGACGCGGTGGTCCTGGTCGAGAACGACAAAATCACTGCCGTCGGCCCCGGGCTGAAGATTTCCCCGGACAGCAAAGTCATCGATCTGGGTGACGCCACGCTGCTGCCGGGATTCATCGACGCGCATACGCATTTGCTTTCGGAAATGGATGGCACGAATCTAACGCTGCAAGATGTCGAGATGCTGCGCATCGTCGCCACACAGAGTACGGCTCAGCGCGCCTTGCTCGGTGCTAAATTGGGCAGGGAAGACCTAGAAGCCGGGATCACCACGGTGCGCGACTTGGGCAACTCCGGGGTGAACGGCGACGTGGCTCTGCGCGACGCAATAAATCACGGCTGGCTACTAGGACCACGAATCGTGGCCGCGACGCGCGCGCTCGCCGCGCAGGGCGGGCAGTTTGGGCCACTGACGCCGCAGGCGCAGCCCATTATTGAACAGGAGTACGTGACCATTCACGGGCCGGAAAGCGCGCGCCAGGCCGTGCGTCAGGCCCTCTACGATGGCGCCAATTGCATCAAGGTCATCGTGAACGGCTCGCCCGCGAATGTAACTCTCGACGAAATGAAAGCCATCGTCGACGAAGCGCACACCGCTGGTGTCAAAGTCGCCGCACACGCCATTGGAGAGAAAGCCACGCGCATCGCCGCCGAAGCCGGCGCGGATTCCATCGAGCATGCGTATATCGTTCCCGACCACGTCTTGAAGATGATGGCCGAGAAGCACATATTCCTCGTTCCCACCGACGGGACGCTGCAGACGTTTGAAGACATGACGTTTGGAGCGCGGCAACCCAGCGCTGAAGAAAAGAGCCGGACGGAGAAAGAATTCCAGCCATTCATTGAGAGGTCGCGCGACCGCCTGCGCCGCGCGCGCAAAATGGGCGTTCCCATCGCCTCGGGTTCTGACATGTACCTCACCATGCCAAAGCAAAATCGCGGGCAGGCCAGTCTGTTGGTTTTTGAGGCCTATGCGGAAGCGGGCATGACGCCTATGGAGATTATTCAGGCGGCCACACGAAATGGCGCGGAACTGCTCGGTATGCTGGACCGGATTGGCACTCTGGAAGCCGGAAAACTGGCAGACATTATCGCTGTGGCGGGCGACCCGCTGAAAGGTGTGAAGGCCCTGGAGCGCGCCAAGTTTGTGATGAAGGGCGGCGCGGTCATAAAAAACGAAAAATAATTTCACGTCCCGGTTTTGTTGACCTGGCAGTTTTACGAAAAAAGCCTTTCGGTGTCATCTCAAGCGAAGCGCGCCTTTTGCGCTCCGGACAGTTTTGCGGAGCGAGGGAACTGCTTCTTGAAAATGCGGAGAAGATTGCCAATTTCGCGTCAAAAGAGATTGGGGCCGCTCTCCTGTCGGCTAACATGCGCCGACCGGCGGTTTCTGCTAAATTGGTAGCTGCTTCCATCGCGGGAGAGGTGGCCGAGTGGTTTAAGGCGCACGCTTGGAAAGCGTGTGTAGGCTAACCCCTACCGTGGGTTCGAATCCCACCCTCTCCGCCATACCTATTCTTCCCTGCATATTACTGCATTCTTGACTCCTTGCTACCTCCGTGCTACCGTTTTTCATCATTTATTGGGGATGGTGTCCAGCATGG